>WUUC01111373.1_pt1 | contig 13360 bp, 5 predicted proteins | sample 6278441 | NCBI WGS metagenome assembly WUUC01 (sample SAMN13675441, study PRJNA597444) | soil metagenome | isolation source: soil | place: USA: Washington | collected 2017-10 | reverse complement strand
GGCGCTCGAAAGGGTAGCGTTCGCGCCCGTAGCCCCATGGCTCCAAGGGGTGGCGCGTCTGCGCGTCGTTCCCGATGGGCAGCTGCAGGGCGTGCCACTGGCCGCGCTGCGCGACGATCAGGGCTGGCTCGCCGAGCGCCTGGACATTCGCTACGCCTTCAGCGAGCGCCAGCTGCTCGGTGAGCACGTCCCAGCGCTCAAGGCGGGTGAGCCACTGGTGTTGGCACCAGGGCCGTACGCCGACTCACCCACGCCGTTCACCCCCGGACGAGCGCTCACACAGAAATCCTTCCCGAACCTGCCTGGGTCACTTTCGGAAGCGCAACGCGTGCGCGCATTGCTGCCCAAAGCACGTCTCTTGACCGGCGCGCAGGCGAGCGAAGGCGCGCTCTTCTCGACGCGGTCGCCGATCGTCGTCCATGTCGCCGGACACGGCGTATTCCTGCCGCCCGCTAACGGAGCGGCTGGCAAGAGCCGCGGCGTGCTACTCACGTCGACTGGCGCGCGACCCGAGGCCTCGCCTGTCGATCCGATGATTGGCTCGGCGCTGGTGCTCGCGCCCGACGCTTCGAGCCGCAACGACGGTTTCCTGACCGCGTTCGAGGTGGCGACCGCGCCGCTTTTCGGCACCGAGCTCGTCGTGCTTTCGGCCTGCGAAAGCGGGCGCGGCGATCCGGACCGCATTCGCGGCGTCCGCGGTCTGCGCCAGGCGTTCTTCACGGCTGGCGTGCAGTCGCTGGTGGTGAGCCTGTGGAGCGTCAATGACCAAACCACCGCGGAGCTGATGGCTGCATTCTACGAAAGGCTCAAGGCCGGGGCAGATCGGGCCGAGGCGCTGCGCCAGGCGAGCGCCGCCGTTCGTGCGAAGAATGACGACCCGTTCCTGTGGGCTCCGTTCGTACTCCTCGGGCGAGACGGCCCCATCGACTTCAAGCCCAAGGCAGCGCGCTCCGCGGCCGAGGGAGAAGACGAGACGACACGCTTGCGACGAGCCATGACGCTCAAGCGGTTGCGGCGCACCATCAGCCGTTTGGGCGAGGCCAAGTGGTCGTCTGGGTTGGGAGGGGAGGACGCGCTGGACGCGCACGTGGCCGCGAACCAGGCGAGCGAGCAGCGCTCACTGGTTCTCACTCTGCTCGGGAAGCGTGAAGGCCTCAGCCTGAGCGTGCCGAGCTACTCGGGGCCTGGGCGTTACGCAGTGGAGACTTCAACGCTGCGGGCCGGCAGAGCTTCGGTCAAAGACCCTCTGAAGGTGGATATCCTCAAGCTCACGGCAGAAGGGTCGGAGCAACCAGCAACGGCGGGGGTGCTGCAAGTGGCTCAGGATGCGAGGGCGAGCGGGCTGATTGGAACCTTCGAGCTGCGTTTCAAGGACGGGAAGGTTTCCTCGGGGTCGTTTCAACTGGAATCCACCGAGCCGCCCGTGCTTCGGCCGCGCGCTCCTTAGCGACCCGGCAAGCGCCTGAGCTCGCTACGAGCCTGACAGGCTGATTGGCTAGGCTTCGCGGTAGATCGCGGATATGACGTGACGAGTCGGGCATGGACGTCTTTTTCATTCACGGGGTGAACAAGAGGAGTGAAGCCGGGCACACCTTTGCAGGGGCGAAAGGCTCGGGTCAGCCGAGCGATCGGTTTGCCGGCAGGTACAAGGAGGACCTGGACGCCATGCGCACCCGGCTCGCCCATGCCTGCGCAGGCGCCGGGCTTGAAGCCCCACGCTTCTGCCCCATCTACTGGGGAGCGCACGGCCCTCGCTTCCATTTCTACGATACGACGGAGTCCGAAGGAAAGACCACGTTCCGCCCGCTGGTGCAGCAACGCAACTTGTCTGCCTTGCTGTTCAGTCGAAAACAGCGCAGCTTGGGGCCCGGGGATCCCTACGTCGATCCCGCGCTGGCAGCCGTCGCAGAAGAGCTGGCCTTGATTGCGGGCCGTCTCGGGCGCGACCGCGTGACGCTGGGCGAGCTCGTGCTGGCCGCGCCTCAGCCTGTGCTCGAGGCGCTGCTAGCTCCCGAGCACCTGGCACACCGGAGCGGCCACGCAGAGCGACTCGCCGCCAGCAAGCGGGTCAGCGGCCTGGCGCAGCGTATCGCGACGGACCAGGAGCTGCGAACTCTACTGCGCGATACGAGCGGCGCGGGAGAACAGGCCGATCTCGCGCTGCTGGACCTGCTCCAGCGCGAGCTTTCGCGACGCGGAGAGCAGCGACCTCAGGATCTACGGGTCTTGCTGCTTTCTACGGCGCGCCGCCTGGTCAGCGGTCCGATCGTCACCGAGCTCAAGTCGCAGAGTTCTTATCTGGCCGCAGGGCGTTTCTTCGGCGACTCCGTGCGCTACTTCGCCGAAAGGGGCTCGAAGGCGGAGCCTGGACCCATCATCGTCGACGTGAAACGACAGATCGACGACTACCTACGAGACCCCGGACGCTCGGGACCCACCGTCTACATCACGCACTCGCTCGGCGGTGCGCTCTTTTACGACCTCTTCAGCTACTTCTATCAGGAGCTCCGCTTCGATCTGTGGGTGAGCGTCGGGAGCCAGCTCGCGTACTATGAGGACGCGAAGCTGCTGAAGCAAAGCTCCGACCAGATCGGCGCGTACCACGGCGGGGTGGTGCCGGGCGTTCCGGCCAAGGTGACGGCTCCGTTGCCTACCCAGGCACGCTGGTACAACGTCCTCGACCCTCGCGACCCCGTCGGCTTTTCGGCAGAGGTGGCGTTCGACAACGTTCACGACGAGCACGTCCGGCTCGACACCAGCGATTTTGCCGAGGTGCACAGTGCGTATTTCTCCGACGATCGCTTCTACGAGACGTTCACCAGCATTTTGAAAGACTCACTCGGTCCCGACACGTGACTTCCGGCATCCACGTGTTGTGCATCGGCGTCAGCCGCTACGGGTTCGCGCCCCTCACCACGGCGGCGGTCTCGGCGCTGATGGTCTTCGAGACACTTCGCACGCTCGGCAGCACGACCGGGCTCGGTCTTCCGATCAAGTCGGCTCGCTTGGTCGTCGCGCCGGACCCCGTCGAAGATGAGCTGGTGGCCAGGCTACTACCGAGCGCCGCTGCGTCTTTTCGCGCTGCACGATGCGACGCCACGCGCAGCGAGCTCGACGCGGTTCTGAACGATTGGTTCGAGCAAGCGCGAGCCGATCCCCAGGACACGACGCTTTTTTACTTCGCGGGCCATGGGCTCGGATTGGAAGAAAGTCCAGGTCGAGAGTCGAAGACGCTGCTCTTGGCAAGCGACTACGAAGCGGAGTACGCGCGTCCGCCTCGAGCGCTCACGCTCGAGCACGTCATGGGTGGACTGCAGCCGGCTGGCGCCGCGGATGCGGTGGCGCGACAGCAGCTTTTCCTGCTCGACTGTTGCCGCACCGAGGCCTGGCACGGGCCGGACGCCGAGCAAGGTGGGCTGACGATTCGCGCAGCGGACCGCTCGCGAGCCGAGCGCCAGGCACCCGACGATCGGAGAATTGCCGTGCAGTATGCCTGCCGCGCCAGGGACCGCGCCTGGTCGAGCGACAACTACAGCGCGCGCAGCGAGCTCGTCGCGACCAACTACGCCGAGGCGCTGATCCCGTCACTGCAACGACTGGCGACGCTGCCCGAGCTTCACGTCGAATACCTGCTCAAGCACGTCAGCGCGACGCTCCAACAACGCCACCCGCACCAAGAGCCACGGCGCGGCCGTGCCGACGATTTTCCGCTGCGCCCGTCGAGCCTCGAGCATCCGCGACCGAGCGCGCAAGTTCAAGTGACGCACGGGACGCGCGCCAACTCGCGCGCTCCAACGGTCCTCGAAGAGCTCGCTTCGAGCGGCGCGCCGCCCCGCGCTGCGCACGGCACGCAGGCCCTGGGCGTGCCGACGGGGCAGCCGATGGTCCACAGCGTGGCCCGAGCCTCGAGTGACGAAGCGAACACGCCAAGGAGCTCGCCCCCCGTTCGTTGGGCGCTACTCGCCGCGTCGCTCGTGGCCGCATCGGCCCTGCTACTCGTTGCTTGGAAGCGCAACGACTCGGGCCAGGCCGGCTCGAGCCCCGTCGCTTCGGCGCCCGTAGCTAGCCTGCCCGGTACGGAGCCTCCAGCGCCCGTCACCCCTAGCCCAGCACCTGACGGCATGGTGCTCGTGTCGGGCGCCGCGATCGAACCCGGCAGCTCGCTCGTGCAGGCCGAGCAAGCCTATCGCAACTGCGTGGAGTACGGAAAAAGTAAGGGCTTCTCCCTCGCAGCGCTGCCCAAGGCGCTGCCGTGCAGTCGCCCGTTCGAGGCGTCGCTCTTTCGGCGCGAGCTGCGCCTCGGCGAGGGCCCACGCCACGTCGCAGCCTTTTACCTGGATCGTTTCGAGGTCACTAACCGGGCATTTTTGGCCTGGCTCAACGGCGTCACGCGCCAGCTGGTGCTGCAAGACGCCGCGAGCCACGACACGCCGTGGGTCGCGCTACGGGGGCGGCAGCCGCTCGCCTCCGTCACGACCGGCAGTTCACGCCCAGACGTAAAGCTCCAGGTGCAGGGTGACCGGTTCGCCTGCGATGCCGCGGCGACCGAGCTCCCCGTAGCAGCGGTGACCTGGGAGGGCGCCAGCAAGTATTGCGAAGCTCAGGGCAAGCGCTTGCCGAGTGAGCTCGAATGGGAGCTGGCAGCGCGTGGGACCGAGCGGCGCGAGCTGCCCTGGGGCTCTTCACCACCGACCTGCTCCGGCGTCTGCTTTGGCCGCATCCCGACGCTCGATTGCGCATCGAGCGCACCTGGTCCCGCCCCCGTGGGCAGCTCGTCACAAGACAAGACGGTCCTCGGCATCGCGGATCTCGGTGGCAACGTGGCCGAATGGACGGCAGACAGCTATCTGAACCCTCCGCCCGGAGAGGCGCCCTGCACGGACGATGCGAGCGGCAGCTGCCGCGTGGTTCGGGGCGGCAGTTACGTCGACGCCCCTGCCATGCTTCGAGCCGCGATACGCACTCGCCTCGACGCCGCTAGGTCGGCCCCCAACATCGGATTTCGCTGCGCGAAGGATGCCCCATGATAAAGACTTATCCGTGCTTGCTCGCCGCAGCATGTTGGGCGTGCGGCGCCGCCCCAACTCCGCAGCCCGATTCACGGACTGCACCGCCCGCGGCGGCCGTGCCGACGACTGCGGTCCCGCTGCCGGAGTCCGAGCCGGCCGCTTCAGCCCGGCCCCCAGACGGACAACCGAGCCTGAGCACTTTCTTCGAAGCCCGGATGGTGGGCGGTAAGAGGCGGCCGCTCGTGAGCGGTGACACTTTGCACAACGGCGACCATTTCTGGATCGAGCTGGTCGCCCAAGAAAAGCTGTTCGTTTGGGTGCTCTATGCGAGCCCCGACGGCTCCGCCGAGGTGATCTACCCGCCGAGCGGCGATGTCACACTGACGCCAGGGCGCGCGCAGCGCGTGCCCGAAACACAAGACTTCGAGCTCGACGAAAAGGTGGGTTGGGAGCGTCTGCTGATCGTTGCGTCGCGAGCGCGGCTCGACGGTTCCGCGACCCAGCTCGCCAAGCTCGTCGAGCACGTACGCTCGACGCATCTGTGGCCCTCGGACAGTCCGTCGGCGCCAGCGCCCCAAGCCAGAGCGGAAGCGAAGGCGAGCGCGGCGGCGGGCAAGAAGTCACCGCAACGCGAAACAAGTAGGCCGAGTCCCCATTCTAGCGCTAACGCCTACGACGGGCCCACGCCAATCCTGGAGCCGCGCGTCGCCAGCGCCGACACGCGAGGCCTCACGCGGGGGATCAAGCTGGTCGAGTCGAAGGCAGGGCGCCTCGACTATCAGCCGGACGCAGACGGCGTCATCGCGATCCCGCTCCTCTTGAAGCACGAACCATAGGCCGGCCTACAGGGTTTACTCAGGCCTCGTCGACGAGCGTCGCTGCATCCACCGGGCTTTGTGACAGCTCGAACGGCGCGAAGTAGGCCGCAGCGAAACGATCGGGCGCCACGACGCCCAGCTCCTCGAGTTGAGCATTGCCTTCACTAACCAGCCGGGTGCCCAGCGAGCCAGCAGCGAGCTCGCCCCGGCGCTTGCGAGCACACGCCGCGAGAGACAAGAGATTGAGCTGGCGCAGCGTCCGCTCAGCGGCCTCGAGCAAGCTGATGGCAGACTCGCGCCGTCCTTCGAGGAAGGCGAGGTTGGCTTCCAGAGCGTCGGCGCAGCCCCGCCATGACGACAGGCCGAGGGCGCGCAGCTGACGAACGGCTTCTGCCACCTCCGCGCGCTCCGTTCCGCCTCGCGCCAGCGCCCTCAGCGCACACCACGCGCGGTGCAACCAAAGATAGCCCGCCAAGAAAGGGGTCTGAGACGCCGGAGATTCGAGCACGGACTTGCGCCCCTGGGCCGGCATCCGATTCTCGGCGGTCCGACCTTCGTAACGATCGACGACGTCCAGGTAGAGCGCGACCGCCACCTCGAAAACACCGCTTCCGCCGGGCCAGTCGGCTTCCGCGCGCTCGAGCTCCGCCCGTGCCCACTCCGGACGATCTCGTGCCACCCAAGCCAGGGCGTGCGCTGCTCGTAGCCAGTTCGCGTAAAAGCGATCTTGTCTCGTCTCGGCGTCGGCGAGCCACGCCGTGCTGCGCGCGAAGATCGACTTGTAGTCGCCCTTCTGCGAGTACTGGACGAGGACGTAGCGCGTTCGCACGTCCGCCAGCTCACGCGACGCGTCCGGGCAGGAATCGAGCAGGACGCGCTCCGCCCTCTCGCAAGCCAGCTCCGCGCTCAGAAAATCGCCCTCGAAATGCGCCAGCTCCGCCTCGGCCAGCAGCAGCAGCACGCGTGCGTAGGCATCGCCGCTCGTCTCGGTAAGGCGGCGACACAGCTCGAGCGCGGGCTGCACCAGCGGGTTCGGCAGGTGGCTGGCGGTGCCGGCGACGAACAGCGCGAGTGCACGCTGCAGGCGCGCGGGCTCACCCGCCTCCAGCGCGAGCCGCAGACCGTCGAGCAGGAAGACGAGGAAACGCAAGTCGACGTAGGTGAGTCCCTGACCGAGCGAAAGGCACAGGTCCACGCGATCGAGGGCGTCTGCAGCGCATTCGAGCTCGGCTCGCGCTTGATAATCGAGGCCACGTACGACGAGTCCCTGCAACATCTCGAGCCCTTGCGCCAGGGCAGCGAAGGGATGCTCCGAAATCGCCAGTCCGTGTGACGACAGCGCCGCAGTCAACACCTCCAGCCCGCGCCCCAGGTTGCCGCTGCGCAGGAATAGCTCGCCAGCGCGCCGCGTCAACCTCACACGATCTCGCTCGGAGAGCGCGCTCGCGGCCAGCAGCGCCTCGGCTGCGTCGTGGGCGCGACCGGCGTTGGAGAGTGCGTGTGCCAGTCGCTCGAGCAATGCACTTCGCTCGACCGGCGCCATGACCCCGTGCTCCAACGCTGCTTGCAGCAGGAGTGCCGCCGTGTCGAAAGCAAGGCGGTCGCTGGCGTTTGCCGAGGCGCGCTCGGCGAGACGCGCCACGTCGGCGAGGGCCCCCGATGCCGCGCCGTGCTCGACCAGACCGAGCTCGTCGTCAGGCTCGTGCTGCGCGAGCGCACGAGCCAGCTCTCGGTGCACGACCTGCTTACGCAGCGGCTCGAGCGCACCGGCGACGACCTCCGCGACCAGGGCATGATAGGGCTCGACGAGGCGCTCTCCGCGGACAACGCTCGCGCGCACGAGCCTGCGCTGTTCGAGCTCTCGCAGCGGCAAACCATCATTTTGGGACGAGGCGGCGAGCAGCGTACGGATCGCCAGCGGGCGCCGGCACAGAGAGACCACCTCGAGCACGCTGCGCGCTGCCGGCGTCAGGTGGTGATAGAGATCGAGCAACGCCTCGTCGATACTGAGACCGCGCGTGGTGGAGCCGCGCGCCACCAGCAGCGAGAGGAAGTAGGGGTTACCTTCGCAGGCTGCGACGAGACGCGGCAAGTCCTGGGTCTGGCCGGAATCCTGCAGCGCCACGAGCCATCCTGCGAGCTCGACACCTTCGGGCAAGCTGAGCGGCCCCAGAGACAGGCTGCGGCGCTCGACGGCGACGCCCGGCAACAAATCTTCGGCGGCGTCCGAGGCGCCCTCCGCGCGCCGCGTGAGCACGAAGAGCATGTGCGGCGCGTCGCTGCCGCTCATCAGCGCGCGAAGCAGTCGCGTACTGTCGGCATCGATCCACTGCGCGTCGTCGAGGACCAGGATGACGCGCCGGCGAGCCGCCAGGCGTCCCAAGAGCTCGCGCAGCGCTTCGATGGCCTGGTTCCGATGCTCGCGCGGATCGCTCGAGATCGTCGAGTGCTCGGCCGCCCATTCTGGCCACTGCACCTGCCCGAGCGGCGGCAGCAGTCGGCACAGCGCCGGAACACCCCGCGGGGCGACGCTGCTGAGAAACGCTGCGTCGCAGAGCTTGAGCTCTTCCGCTAGCCCTTCGATAGCAGCGTCGAGGGCCGGCAAAGGCACGGACTCGGCTGGATGACAGCGGCTTCGAAGCACCAGTGCGCCCTTATTTCGGGCGGAGCATCCGCTGAAGTGCTCCACGAGCGCCGTCTTTCCCAAGCCGGCAGCCCCTTCCACCGTGATCAATACGGGTCCATCGGCCGAACGAGCCAGCGCGTCATCGAGCTGCGCGAGCTCCATCTCGCGCCCCACGTAGGGCAGAACGGCGTTGAAAACCTGACGTCCGTGCCAGGCATCGGCGCAAAGGCGCGCGAGCACCTGCTCGGCGCTCGGTCGCGCCTTCGGCTGCGCAGCCACTAGCTCGATGCACAGCGCACCCAGATCGTTCGGCAATCCGGCGAGGCGCGGCTCTGCGCGGAGCGCCGCTTGCCCGCCTCGCGAGAGGAGCGCTTGCGCGCGTGAGCGCCCCAGCAGCAAGTCGAGCCCGATGACGCCCAGGGCGTAGCAGTCGAGGGCCGGACCAACGACGCCGTCGAAGGCTTCTTTCGCGACGTACCCGGGCGTGCCCGCGGGCGAAGCGCGCTCGCCATCGGTGGCCGCGAGCCCGTAGTCCACGAGCACCGCTCGCCCATCCTGGGCGAGCAGGACGTTGTCGAGCTTGACGTCCCGGTGCACGAGACCGCGGGCGTGCAGCGCAGCAAGGCCAGCGGCAATGTCCGAGATCAAGCGACGTAGGCTTTCGTGGTCGAGCTCGCCGCACTGCGAGATGCGCTTGCCGCGCACGAGCTCCATGGTGAAGAAGGCGCTGTCACCGTCGACGTGAAGCTCGACCAGCCGCGCCAGGTTCGGGCTCTGCACGTCGCGCAGCGCACGGTACTCGTGCTTCAAGCGACTCACGGCTTCGGGACTCACGCGTCGCAGACGCTTCAAAGCCAACTCCGAGCGCGCGACTCGATCGTAAACCACGAATACTTCGCCGTGCGCGCCTTCCGCGACGCGCTGCCGGACCTCGTAACGCTCGGGGATGCTCGAGCGCGGCGGGCTCGCAACGGAAGCCGTGTCGGAGAGCCCCGAGCGCAACGCCTCGAGGGCGGCCCCCAGCTGCTCGGCGCTTCGAAAGCGTTCGGCAGGCGCTTTGGCCAAGCCGCGGCGGAGCAGCGGAATGAGCCTGTCATGCACCGCCGGGTCGTCGTGGAGCGGGAAGCGTGGCTCATCGAAGCGAATCGCGCTCCGCAGCGCTGCTCGACTCACTCCACTGAACGGCGGGCGTCCGAAGACCAGCTCGCAGATGACGCAAGCAGCCGCATACAGGTCGCTCTCGATCGAGGCTCGCTCCGCGCCGTCTAGCAGCTCCGGCGCAAGGTAGGGCGCGGAGCCCAGCAGTTGCCCGGTCTGAGTCAGGGGCGGCGCAGCATCGTCACGCGCGAGCCCGAAGTCCACGATCTTGAGCTGCGTTTGCCCCTCCGAAGTGGAGTCGAGGAAGATGTTGGCGGGCTTGATGTCACGGTGCACGACGCCTGCTGCATGCGTGGCGCCGAGAGCGCTACAAAGCTCGGCTGCGAGCCCCAGGGCATCGCGCAAGGGCAACTCGCCCCGCCGGGCGAGGAACGCCGACAAATCCTGCCCCTTCAGCCGCTCGAGCACCACGTAGGGCACGCCCGAGACCCAGCCTGAGGCGAGCGTGCGCACGACGCCCGGATGCGTGACTTTCGCCGCGAGCGCCGACTCGCGAGCGAAACGCTCGACCAGTGAAGAGCGCTTGAGATCGGAGCGCATCAACTTCAGCGCGACGTGCTGTCCGGACACCTGATCCGTTGCCTCGAAGACCACACTGGTAGCGCCGCGCCCCAGCTGCTCACCCAGGAGATAGCGCCCATCGATGAGAGCTCCCGATTGAGCTGCGGTATTCGCCACTTTGCAGACCCATGCTCGGTCGTCGAGCGCGCGTCAATGGCCGGGTCCGCCGGTCTCGGCAGCGCCCGTCAGGCACTGAACAACGTGGTAGATCCACTGTGATTTGGCTATGGTAACGGGCACGTGACAGGCAGCAACGGTATCGACGATTCTACGATCACGGGGGGCGGCGAGGCTGATGGCGGCGGGCCCAATCCCTGCATCGGTCTGCGCGTGTTGTTTCACCCCGACCCGACGCGAGTGGACGACGTCGCTGCGTTGTTCGATCTAGGAGAACGAGCGACAGCCAGCATTCACAGGAACGCCCCCACTTTCCGCGCCCAAGACGGACGCGAAACGCGAGCGCTGCAAAGCGCGCATGTCAGTCGTCACTCGATCAGGATCGTCCATTTGGGAGACGACACGCTCCTCGACGCGGGGGAAGCGACGCTTTACCTCGGTCAGGCGCGCCTCACCGGCGAAGCTCGGCTCACTCGCGCGGCACTGCTGCGCGGCGTGGCGTTGGGGCTTGGCGATCACGTCGTGCTCTGGCTCGGGCCAATCGCGCCCGGCAACGACGCCGAGCAACACGACCTGATCGGCTCGAGTGAGATGATGCGGCGCGTGCGCCGCGACATCACGCAGGTCGCGGATCTGGACGTGAGCGTGCTCTTGCGCGGAGAGAGCGGCGTGGGCAAGGAGCTGGTGGCGGCGGCTCTGCACCGGCGCAGCAAGCGCGCCGTGGGGCCCTACGTGACTGTCAACATGGCGGCGATTCCGCCCAGCACGGCGGTCAGCGAGCTATTTGGCCATGCCCGCGGCGCCTTCACGGGTGCGAGCGGCAAACGCGCCGGCTGCTTCGAGCAGGCCCACGGCGGCACCCTGTTTCTGGACGAGATCGGCCACGCGCCGAACGACGTACAGCCGATGCTGCTGCGTGCTATCGAGAGCGGAGAGGTGCAGGGCTTGGGAGCGCGGACCCGCGTCGATGTGCGCGTGCTGGCCGCTACTGACTCGAATCTGGAGCAGTCCGTTGCGCTCGGCCACTTCCATTCTCCGCTGCTGAGGCGCTTCGAGTATTCGATCCTCATTCCGCCGCTGCGCGAGCGGAAGGAGGATCTCGGCGGCCTCTTCTTGCATTTCCTGCGACGCGAGCTGTCGCGCATCGGCGAGCCAGGGCGACTCGCGACCCCCGTCGCCGATCGCCAGCCTTGGCTTCCGGCCGGGCTAGGCAGGGCGCTCGCCAGCTACGACTGGCCAGGAAACGTCCGCGAGCTCCGAAATGTCGTAACGAGCTACGTGGTGTACAATAGGGGGCAGGATCGCGTCGAAGCAGACAGCCGGTTGTGGCAAGCCGTTGGTGTCCGCCGCCACGACGAGCCCGAGCCCGAGTTTGAGCCCAACCGCGATGTCGAAGCGTCGCGCTCACCGGGCGAGCTCAGTGACGACGAGATCGCGAAGGCCTGGCGCGAGAGCGGGTACCGCCGCGAAGAGGCCGCCCAACGACTGGGCGTCGGCACGACCTGGCTCTTCGAGCGCTTGCAGTCCTGTCGCGGGGTCCGTCTCGCCAAGGACATCCCGGCCGAAGAGCTACGCGACGCATACGCAGGTGCCGGAGGCGATTTGGAGCTCGCCGCCGGCAACCTCGGAGTCTCGAGTCGCGCGCTCGTATTGCAGATTCGGCGCCTGAACCTGACGCTCTAGAAGGTGTGCGCCAACGCCACGTAGCCTGAAGCGGCGAGCAAGCTGCCGGCGTCGTACTTGACTAGCGAAGCGTCGTTCTTGAGCTCGGCCTTGGATAGGCCCATGCGCCCGTCCGCCCCGACGTTCACGCACCAATCTGGGCTGAAGGCATACTCCAAGCCGATCCGAGCGAGGCCGCCCGCGCTGGTTCCGCTGTACTCGACGGCTTTGGTCGTCGCCGCGTCCACGCGCTCGATCTGCGGGAACCAGGCCGAGAATCCGAGACCGATGATCCCGGCGAGCCCGCCGCCGAAGTAGGTCGTGCCGTCGAGCCCCAGGTCGAACGTCAGGAGCCGTTCCTGCGACGAAGCGTACAGATACCCGATATTGGTGCGTGCCCAGACCTCGTCGAACCAGGCAAGCCGACGCGTCAGATCGTAGCCGATGGTGGCGCCGCCGCCGAAGGCGAGCTTGCTGCTCAGATCACCGTGGCTGACGAGCAGCGCAGAAGAGGGCCGCAGCCCGAACTGCACACCCATCAGCGCGTACTCGTACATCTGCGTGCCCACCGGCGCTCCGCCGGACTTGAACTTCAGCACCGAAGGAGCGTCTTTCCCCCCAGCGCCCACCTGCGTGATGCGCGCAAACCCGAGCTCTTGCTGCGTTGAGTCGCGCGCCACGTAGTAGTCGCCGCGGTGCACACCGTTGGAGTTGCCGCTGGAAATCACGAAATCCGCGCCGCGCTGCGCCAGCGAGGAGTGGATGGCCCAGTAGCGCTTCTCGGCAAGGTTCAGCAGATTGACGGCACGACGGCTGGCCTCGAGCGCCTCGCAGCGCGCGACCGCCGCCATCGCTAGCTGTCCGCGGCTCACGGAATCGTCGCTGCCGCAGGCAGCCTCCGGAGGAGTTGGCGGCAGATCGAAGGTGAGCTCCGGTTCGACGGCAGGGCAGCTCGCCAGGTTGCCCGGCTGACCGTCGACTGCTTGCCCAACGGAGCACTCGGACGCCGGCCAAGTCGACGAGTAACTGTGGAACGCCACGTCTTCGCCGCCGCCCTGCGCGATGGCGGCGGCAGTCTGCGCCAAGCCACCCGGACTACCGTCGAGCGTCGTGGCCAGCTCGAAGTCGCTGCCGCGCCGCTTGAACACCAAGACCTTGATGTTCCATGGAGCGCTCGCACTCCATGCGATGTACTTCACCTGCTTGGTCTCGTTGTTCACGACAACCGTCTTTTCTTTCTCGACACGCGACCAGGTCGCGACTCCGCGCTCGATGCTGGGAATCATCAGCCAGTCCGAACAGGCTAGCGAGTAGGCCACGAAATCGTCTTCGCCAGCGGCAGCGCGCGCCTCGGCCAGGCTCAGGCGATTCTGGCGAAGCAGCGCCGCGGTGGCCGGCTTGCGCGAAGG
>WUUC01059791.1_pt1 | contig 13360 bp, 13 predicted proteins | sample 6278441 | NCBI WGS metagenome assembly WUUC01 (sample SAMN13675441, study PRJNA597444) | soil metagenome | isolation source: soil | place: USA: Washington | collected 2017-10 | reverse complement strand
GCGCTTGGCCATCACGTGCGCGCAAGCGGCTCCTGATGCGCCGGGACCGATCGCGCTGATTGCGCGGGTCCTGGTCGATGCAGAGCGGACGTCCGTGGGGCCAGAAGTGGCCGCGCGACTCGTCGATGCATTCATCCGACGTGGCGATCTCGCGTCCGCAGTCGTCGCAAGCCACATCGCACTCGACGCGGGTGAAGAACACGGCGCACTCCTTCAAGAAATCGCGGCTACCTTTGGCAAGGGCTCGCCGCGCGTTGCAAACGTGTCGCCTCGGCCTCCGCCTTTTCCGCGCGCATCTGTGATGCCGCCCGCACTAGCCAAGATGAGCGGTGAGGCGCTCTTTCAGGCCGCCGAGAACGCACTCTCGAAGTACCTCGGTGCAGCAGATCCGATCGCCGAAGACGTGCAGGTCCCCTTGCTGCCCTTGTTCGGCGCGCTCGAGCCCGAAGCGCTGCTGCGCTTGCTCAAGGCTGTGCGGGTCGAAGAAGTTTCCGAAGGCCACGAGATCGTGCGGCAAGGACAGGAGGGGCGCGAAGCGTTCGTACTCGCACGCGGCTTGCTGAAGGTGGTGCGAAAAGAAGGAGCCGACACGACCGTGCTCGCCCAACTCGGGCCCTCGGCAATCTTTGGCGAGATGGCGCTGTTGAGCCGCGCCCCTCGCAGCGCGAGTGTGATCGCTGCAGAGCCCGCCCAACTGCTCGTCCTGGGACGTGCGGAACTCGAACGGGCTGCGCTGGAAGCCAAAAGGCTGACCGAAGAGCTCACGGCATTTTGCCGAGGGCGCATGGATGCGAACCTACTTCGCCATGCGCGGGTACTCTCGGGTCTGCCGCCCATGCAGCGCAGCGATTTGCTCGGGAAGTTGAAGAGCGAGTTTTTCGAAGCGGGCCAAATGCTGATCGAGCGGGGTCAACAAGCCGAGCGCATCTTCTTGCTGGCCAGTGGCCAGGTTTCGGTCTCCGTGCCGGAAGGTAAAGAACGGCTCGTGCTCGCGACCTTAGGCGCAGGTGACGTCGTCGGCGAGATCTCGATGGTCTTGCGGCGCGCTGCCACGGCCGACGTGTGGGCAAGCCATCCCACGCTCGCCTACGTGATCAGCGCAGACCAGCTGCGCGTTCTGATGCGCGAACATCCGGCGCTTCTGGTCGAGCTCTACGACCTCGCAACGCGTCGAGAAGACGAGGTGCGAGCGGCTACTGACGACGCGCAAGACAGTGAGACGCTGGACGCGGATGACGCCATCCTGGTCTGATAGTCGGCCTGTCCGACGGACCGACGCTCACTCCTTCGTGATCACACCGCAGCCGAGGCGTGCACCAGCAGAGGGCATCGTGCCGTCGTCTTCAGCGGCGTGAAACACGATGGCATGGCCGACGACATCCGTTTCAGCGCCGTCACCGATCGTCCAATCACCGGAAACCGTCAAGCTCCCGGTACCGTCCTCGTCCACCTCGATATTGCCCAGGTCGCCGAGATGAGAAGTTGCTGCGTCGTGAAGGCCGTGGTCGGCCGGATCGCCCTCCGCTGCACCGTCCCAGTGGCCCTTCGCATCCATCGCGTTGTTGCCGCAGCTGCCGCCTTGGTGAATGTGCAAGCCGTGCATTCCGGGCGGTGCATCCGTCACTTCCACCCGCACCGACACCCTTCCATCCTTCTCCGTAAACTTCGCGGTGCCCATGACGGTGTTGCCTTCGGTTGGCTCGAGCGTCGCGTTGGCGCTTGCGGTCGTGCTCGGGTCCTCAACTGAGGTCGTATCGTCTCCTTCATCTCCGCAACCCCAGAGCGCCGAGATGAGTAGCAAACTAACTAGAACGTTCTTCTTCATTGCCGCCTCCGAACCAAGTAGTCATTCCTCGTTCGGGCAGCAATATGTCCCCAGCAAATGACTTCGCCACGTCTGAGTTGCTCTCGAAGAAAATCTCCGTTCGCCAGGGCATAACAATCCACTCTTATCTGCATAGATGATGTCTCAGATCTCCGGGCTTTCGTGGACAGCAGAACAATGCAGACGGGTTTATACTTGAGACGGACAGGGGACAGGCCGTTTCCGTTGTGTAAGCTTCGGATTGTAGCCTCCTCGTTGTCAGGCAAAGGAGTTCCATGACGTACTGTATCGGCATCAAGCTCGACGCCGGCCTCGTATTCGCCTCGGACTCGCGCACGAACGCTGGACTCGACCAGATCGGAATCTTTCGCAAGATGATGATCTACGAACGTACCGGAGACCGGTTCATGGTGCTCTTGTCCGCCGGCAATCTCTCCATTTCCCAGTCCATCCGCGAGATCCTGCAGGTCGAAAAGATTGCGACGGATAAAGAGCCACTCACGATCTGGAACGCCAAGAGCATGTTCGATGCGGCGCGCGTTCTCGGCAGCGCCGTTCGCCATATTTACGAACAAGACGGCCCTTCATTTTCGAAGGCGGGTATCGACTTCAACGCGTCATTAATTTTTGGAGGGCAGATCCAAGGCGAAGGAATGCGTCTATTTCTAATCTACCCTGCAGGAAACTTCATCGAGGCGACGTCTGAGACTTGCTATTTTCAAATTGGAGAGTCGAAGTATGGCAAGCCAGTGCTCGACCGTTTGATCACACCGCGGACCCCGCTCGAAGAAGCCGCAAAATGCGCGCTGGTATCCATGGACTCGACGCTGAAATCCAACTTGTCGGTCGGTCTTCCGATCGATCTTGCCGTCTACGAGGCAGGTCGACTCGAGAGCGACAACATCGTCTGTATCGACGAGACCAACCCCTATTTTGTCATGATCCGCGACACGTGGGGACCACGCTTACGCGAAGTATTCGAGGACATGGACGATCCGGAATGGGGAAGTAACGTAGCCTCATTTCCTCTGCGCGTGCGCTCAGAGCGTTACGAGCAACTCCGTAAGATCAATCATCCTGAGCAGAAAATTGTTTGATGTCCGCATGCACGCATGCATGAACAGACACGGAAGCAAGCGCCTACCGCGCTCCTTCCGTGTCTGCAGAATGTAGATCGCATAGGCTGAGTCGGCCGCGTGCGATCGGCACGTAACACGCGAGTCAGCCAAGCGATGGCGTGTCAGCCGACCGACTGGGACATTAGAGAGGTATCAGGTCTGACCCTGGCGCCGCTCGTTATCGCGATCGTTCTGCGCGTCGCGCTGGCCTTGTCCCTGTTGCGGCTCCCGTGGCGAAGGACGTTGCTGGTCTTGCTGCTGTTGCCCTTGTTGACCTTGGCCTGGGCGAGAACCCTGCTGGCCCTGCTGACCCTGCTGGCCCTGCTGACCCTGCTGGGGGCTCTTTTGGCCGGGATTGGCTTGATCCTGCTGCTGCCGCTGACCGCCTTCGCGCTTGTCGTTCTGATTAGTCGGCATTTCGAGCTCCTTTGAAAGTTGGGTCAACACACTTGGGTGTGTCACCACCATGCTTTGCAAGATGCCGTCCAACGCGTGCCAATCCGTCTACCCGCGAAATTCGCGGCATTTTTAGCTCTTTTCGGAGGCTCTGCAGCGTGCCCGCGCGGTGCGGAGCATTCGCTGCGTCGAAATTGCTGAGCAAAAGGGACCCACTGTGCCGGGCAGAGTTTTCCTCGGGAAGCGCTGCTAGCTTGCTTGCTTGCTGGCCCCAAGACGACACACGCTCCAAAATGAGTATAAAGCGGAGCTCATGCGTCCCTGGCCACTAGCGACCCGCAGCGTCATGGTCGTCATCGCGACTGGCGTGCTCGCCTTGTGCGCGACGCTGGTGCTCGGCGCGGTGCGGTTCTCGTCGATTCCCGCGACGGACGTCGAAGAAGTCCTGGTCGAGACCGCAGCCCGCGACTTCTACACCTCACTTGCAGTGATCGGAGCCTTCTTCTTGGCTTTGTCGGCGTCGGCAGCGTGGTTTTCGGCGCGTGCGGTGTCGGGCGACGTTAGATTCGTCGCACGCCGCGTCCGCGCCATCGCAAAGCAAGGCGACCTCGGCGAACCAGTGGCGATGCGCAGCCTGGACGAGGTCGGCGCTTTGACCCGCGCGTTCGAAGGCTTGCGCCAGAGCTACCTTGACAAGCTTTCGCGTGAGCGAGCCGCCCTTCGTCAGGCCCAAGATGCCGACCGGCAAAAGAGCGAGTTTCTCAGCACGGTCAGCCATGAATTGCGTACCCCACTCAACGCCATCTTGGGTTTTTCAGACGTGCTCCTGTCCGAGATGGAGGGTCCACTCACCGACGGGCAACGCGAAGACCTCAGCATGATCCGCTCGTCCGGCCAGCACCTCGCAGCGCTGTTCAACAATGTGCTCGATTTCTCGGCACTCGCCTCTGGGCGCTTGAGCTTGGCGCTGGAACTCATCGACGTGCGACTCGTGCTGGAAGAGATCGCGCTGCTCTTGTCGGCTCAGCTCGCCGGTAAAGCCGTCACGATCCATTGCAACGTGCCATCTCACTTGCCGATGCTCGAAGCCGATCCGACGCGCTTTCGACAGATTGTGATGAACCTCGGCACCAACGCCCTGAAGTTCACCAAACGCGGTCATGTCGAGCTTTCCGCGCGCGCGAACGAACACACGCTCGCTGTGCGTGTGGAAGACTCAGGCATCGGAATCGCCCAAGCAGATTTGCCGCTGTTGTTCACTGAATTTTCGCAGCTCGGCATCCACGAGGGGCGGCGAGGTTCCGGACTCGGGCTCAGCATCGTAAAGCAGCTCGTGACGTTGCACGGCGGCACGATCGAAGTCGAAAGCCAAGACGGAGTCGGCTCGGCGTTCACGGTCTACTTTCCGCTCGTGCGCAAAGACGCAACGCGCGAGGAGAAGCCTGTGTGAGGCCAGCGCCGCGTCTCAGCATCGTTCCCTCCACCACGACGCCGCCTACCGAGCCGCGTCGCATGTTGTTTCTGTTGATCGTCTCGAGCTACGGCCTCGGGTTGATCCTGGGCTTGTTCATGCTCAGCGCCACTCCGTTCGTGTTGGCGCTACCAGGCGTGGAGGCGAACGCCGTCTTACGGGTCGCGGCCACCCAAGGCTGTGTGGCAGGCCTAGTGCTTTTGGTCGTGACGTTCTGGGGCGTCCGCAGCATGCAGCCCCTGTACGACGCGTTGCGTACGGGCAGCGGTCTCACACGACGCGAGCCTCCGATCGACCCTCAGGTGGTCCGCCAGGCTTTTCTATGGCCTGAGCGCGGGGTGTTGATCAATACGGCGTTTGCGCAGCTTGTCCCCGTGGCCGACGCGCTCGGCCTCGTCCCCATCTCCGGGCTCACCGGCTGGTCGCGTCTGTCCGTGGATCTGCTGTCCATCGCAGTGGCCGCCGCCGGTCTCTACCCTTCCATCATTCTGTGGCGGGGAATCGTTTGGCGCTGGCTCGGCCGCCTACATCCCGATGACGTGAAACTTCCGACCGATGAATCGGTCGCGACGCGACTTGCGCTCACGGTTGCTTTGCCAGTGGCCGTGGTCGGCATCTCCGCGGTCGTCGTGCTGGCGTCGCACTTGCTCGCGGTTCGCCACCGCGTCGTTGCGTCACGCCTCTTGATGGGCGAGATCGCCACGGAACTGGATCTCACCGCTGCGTTTCTCGCCACGCTCATCATCCTCATCAGCACTTTCTCGGCCTGGCTGATGGCACGTCGCTTGGGCGCTTCGCTCAAGGGCGACTTAGACGCGCTCACGCTTCAAATCGAGCAGGTGCGCACCTCTTCGTCACCCACGAGCGCCACAGACTTGGGGGCGTTCGAACACCTTGCTCATACGGCTGCCGGCCAAGATCTGGCCCTCTCGCTTTCTGAGCTCTCTCAGCGCTTCTCCGACATGCGCGAGCAAGAGCGTCAGGGCCGGCTCGCGATGGAGGCGGTGCAGCGCATGAAAACGCACTTTCTCGCCTCGATGAGCCACGACCTGCGCAGTCCTCTCAATTCCATTCTGGGTTTCACGCAATTGATCGAGACCGGGGCCGAGGGGCCCGTGACTGCCGAACAGCACGAAAGTTTGCAGATGATCGCACACAGCTCGCGTGATCTGCTGCGCCTCGTGACGAACATCCTCGACTCGGCCCGTCTTGAAGCAGGCCGTTTGGAACTGCGCAAAGCATGGACGCCCTCGGTCGAGATCCTCACTCAAGCAGTGACGGAAGGCCGGCGCATGATCGGTGATCGACCCCTTGAAATCGAGGCCGAGCTTCAGCCGGGGTTACCCCCCGTGTACGCAGACGCTGATCGCGTCGTGCAGGCTGTGGTCGGACTGTTTAGCCATGCCATCGACGTGATGGAGGAGGGCACGATCAAGCTAGTTGCGCGCGTCACAGGGGACACGACGGGTGTTCCCAAACAGCTGCGCGTCGACGTCGTCGATCAGGGCGCAGGCATTCGCGACGCCGACAAAGCCACGCTCTTCGAGGCGTTCCGCGAGATCCAGGAGCCCTCGGGCAAACGTATCGGTGGCCTAGGACTCGGCCTTGCATTGGCCCGCGAGTTGGTGCGCGCCCACGGAGGCGAGGTCTCCTTCGACACGCAGCCCGGCCGAGGCACCACGTTTACGGTGGCTATTCCTTTGGTGGAACCGGGCACGCCCGAGACCCGTCGGCGTTCGGCGGCAGCGCGCGAGGAGCGCGGGCCCCCTCACTGACGTGCGTGGTAGTTGTCCATGCGCAGGTCGCACGCGAGCGCGCGACTTCGCTTCGTCAGCGTACCAGTGTAAGACGTAGGCTAACCAGGAGGCCTCCTTGAGACCGTTTGTGAACCTCATCGGTGGCGCACTCTTCAGCGTTTGTGCGCTGGCGTGCACGGCAGGCGCGGAAGATGGGCCGAAACTCGTGACCAAGAACAAACACGAGTTGGCGGTCACCGTGAAGGGCTTCGAACCGGCAAACGTTGCCGTCAAGGCAGGTGTGCCCGTGACGCTCGTCATCACGCGCAAAACGGACGACACCTGCGCGACTGAAATCATCATCGATGAGCCGAAGGTAAACGTGAAGCTGCCGCTGAACGAGCCGGTGACGGTGACGTTCACACCCGCCAAGACGGGCGAGCTCAAATACGGCTGCGCCATGAACAAGATGATCGGCGGTGTGATCACCGTTCGCTAAGCAGCTCGCGCACATGGATGCGTCTGCAGCTACCGGCCCGATAGAGAGACTTTACAGCAGAGGTCGCTTGCGCTGAGCGTTCCGGGCACTCAGCGCAAGCGACCTCTGCTGTAGTTTGGGTAGGCCCGGCTTGGTCTGAGCAGACGGAAAAGGAAAGGGGCGGCGAGCATCCAGCTCACCGCCCCGCAAAGGTGCTGGGCCTTTCAACCGGGACCAGCGTGGCGGGGAATGGCGCCCCGCCACCGCACTACCTTGTCAGCGCCTGCTGACCTCCGGTGAGAGGGCCTTCGTACAGATACTGTCCATTCGTGCCATTCCTCCCCCGGCTTACGCCGGCGCTCCGGTCGTGTTGGGACCTAACGCTTGACGCGTTCCCATGCTCGCAGAGCGTTCCTCGGTGGAGGAGCCGAAGCTCCTCGAACGAACGCAGCAAGATCCCGTCGGGATTCGGACCATTCCGGAGCAGAGCTCATCCGCCGCCACCGCATGTCCGTATTATATCCATTCTTCTCTCATGTTCCAAACGGAGAACCACGTACCTGCTCTCCTGTTTGTAAGTAGGATCTCGCCTCACATGATCTCCGCGTCAGGGAGGCCCAACGGTAGGAGCCACCTGCTCGTAAATTGTCGATGCCGTGCCGCGTTCTGTCAGGTGTGGCCCTCGACCTCGCGGCAGTGGCCATCGCTCAGTCCATCAAACTCGTGAACTGCGTCACCGAAAAGCGCTTCGGCGCCCTAGGCTTCAACGAAAGCGATCGCTTGCCAGGTTGGCGCGGGCTTTGCTTTACGAAGCAGCAGATGAGCAAGCTGATACACCAAGAGCTACGAGGCGATCGCGAGGCGAACCAGCTGACGGTTCGCGCACGACGCTTTTTGCGAAAGGGAGAATCCAGAAAAGCGATGCTGGCCCTTCGTGAAGCGGTGGCGCTCGATCCGAGTGCGGTGCGCTTCACGCAACTAGGTGTGCTGCTCGGTAAGGTCGGCCGACCGCGCGAAGCGATCGATGCATTCAAGCAGGCGTTGTTTCTCTTCCGCTCGAGCGGCGCTCGTGGGAAGGCGCGCACGGTTGCGCACCTCATCCTTGTATTGGATCCAGCAGAGCCGAGTGCCCAGCGCGCAGCGGCTTGATCTTTCGGAGGCGTTCAGTGGATGGTCTGCCGAGGCAGCCCATCGCCGTTGACAGCGATACGCGCGCGGCGAAGCGCTAGCTCGTAGGCACGTTGTGCACGAGGATCGACGCGCGGATCCACGATGCCCCAGCGCACCATCTTCTCGAGTGCACTCTTGTGCATGTCGAGCTTCGCCAACGTTCGTTCCGAACAGTCGTAGTGGGGAACGACGTCGTCGACGTGCCCTGCTCCGAGTACTCGCTCGCAACGCGAGAGCGCGAGGTCCGCCGTGGCCAGCGCGTCGAGCAAGCGACCACTGTGCTCGTAAGCCTTGGCAAGTTGATGCGCCACCGCCGGTTGCTCGAGCAACACTGGCTCCGCGGCACGCACCGTCACGATCGCCAACGCTCCCAACCCTGCTTCGAGGTAGGCATCCGTGAGCGCTGCGAGCGCCCGCGCATCGGTGCGATCGCGAGCAAAGGCGTCCTCGAGCGTCGACAAGTGCGCAACCTGGCTCTCCGCAGTCACGCGGATCGGCGCGTGCGCACGCATCCCCAGCCAAACGCAGCCGAGTACCGCGATGAGCACCAGGTTCACCCGAATCTCCAAACCTCGCCTCCGCACTTTGGGCGCCGTCCGTCGTACAGACCAGTCCGGCTCACCGCCCGGGCGCGGGTTGCGTCCGGGAGGAATGACTGTCGAGCATACTCACGGCCGTTGTGCTTGAAAACAGGCGTGTAAGTGAGGCCTTCTACACTCTGTGCAGTCGCACGCATGAGGGCTGCAAACTAGGCAACATCATTGGATCTCGCCCACAGCAAGCGACGTGTGGGTGTAGCCGTGCGAGTTTGCGAAACCCACTCGACATCAACGTGTCGCGGGCATTTCAAAGAGGTGCACCCAACCGGGTAGGTCGGGTGGTCTCAAATTCGTTCACACTCAACTCGGCTGACATCGTGCGTGCGCAGAGCCGAGTCGGCTCGCGCCACCGTCGTCAAGCTTAGGCGTGAACGGCGGCGCCGCGCGCGTCCTTCTTGGACTTGGCCGAGGACGCCTTGGGGAGCACGGCTTCCGCGAGCTCTTGCGCGCGGTCGATGGACTCCCACGTAAACGATTTCTCGGTGCGGCCGAAGTGGCCGTATGCCGCTGTGGAGCGGTAGATGGGACGCAGGAGGTCGAGCTCTTCGATCAACGCTGCAGGGCGGAAGTCGAACAGGTTCTGGACAGCCTTCGCAATGCGCGCGTCCTCGACTACACCCGTGCCGAACGTCGTCACGTACACGCCGACGGGCTTCGCTACGCCGATCGCGTACGCGACCTGCACTTCAGCGCGTGTCGCGAGCTTGGCGGCCACGATCGTTTTGGCCACGTAGCGAGCGTAGTAGCAGGCGCTGCGATCGACCTTGGACGGGTCCTTACCGCTGAACGCGCCGCCGCCGTGACGGCCCATGCCACCGTACGTGTCCACGATGATCTTGCGGCCCGTCAGCCCCGCATCCGCGAACGGTCCACCGAGCACGAACCGGCCCGTGGGGTTAATCCAAAACTTGGTCTTTTTATCGATCAAGCGCTTGGGAATGGTCGGCAAGACCACTTCTTCGATCACGGATTCGCGCAACGTCTTGTGCTTGACGTCCTCAGCGTGTTGCGAGGACACGACGATAGCATCGACGCGCGCAGGGCGTCCGTCGTCTCCGTACTCGATGGTGACCTGAGTCTTGCCGTCGGGACGCAGAAACGGAAGCTTGCCCTTCTTACGCACCTCGGTGAGGCGCTTGGCCAACTTGTGGGCGAAGCTTATCGGAGCAGGCATGAGCTCGGGCGTCTCGTCGACGGCGAACCCAAACATGAGCCCTTGGTCGCCTGCGCCTTGCTCTTTGTAGAGCCCTTCACCGGCCGTGACGCCCTGAGAGATATCGGGCGACTGCGCCTCGAGGGCCATCAACACCGCGCAACTGCCGGCGTCGAAGCCCATCTCGGAGCTGGTGTAGCCGATGTCGCGCACGGTAGCGCGCACGACGTCGGCAAAGTTCACCTGCGCTTTGGTCGTAATCTCACCGGCGACTACGACGTAGCCGGTCTTGACCATCGTCTCGCATGCCACACGCGCACGTGCGTCCTGCATCAGGATCGCGTCGAGCACTGCGTCGGAGATGTTGTCGCAGATCTTGTCGGGGTGACCTTCGGTCACCGATTCGGATGTAAAGAGGTAACCTGCCATGGCGGTCATGCTTTTAGACGCATGAACGCATAGAGTCAACCAGGGATGGCTCGACCGAGCGGTGCAGATCCCCAGCGCAACACCGTATCTGCCCGGAAAAGCCGATCATCGGAACTTGTATAATCACCGGTAGAATGCAGCCCCCGACTCTCCTTGCGGTAGGCAGCAGACGTGATGATGAGCTCCGCGACGTCCGCGATGTTGCGCAGCTCGAGCAGGTCCATGGTCACGAAATGGTTCCAGTAATACTCGCGGATCTCTTCCTTGAGCAGTGCGATGCGTCGGGATGCCCGGCTCAAACGCCGGTCTGAGCGCACGATCCCCACGTAGTTCCACATGCAGCGGCGCAGCTCGTCCCAGTCGTTTGTTACGATCACCTGCTCTTCGCTGATGGTGGCGGTGCCGGGATCCCAATCGGGCGGCTCGCCGAGCAGCGCCGTGAAGTCGACATCGCGTAGGGCGAGCGCTGCACGGTGGCCAAACACGAGTCCCTCGAGCAGGGAGTTCGAAGCCAAGCGATTGGCTCCGTGTAGACCCGTGCACGCGACCTCGCCTACCGCCCACAGACCAGGCAATGAAGTGCGACCATCCTGATCGACGCGAACGCCACCACACATGTAGTGTGCAGCCGGAACCACCGGGATGGGTTGCGTGGTCAGGTCGATGCCGAGCTCACGGCAGCGCCCGTAGATGTTCGGAAATCGCTCGCGCAGAAAGCTTGCGGGCTTCGCAGTCATGTCGAGCCACACGCAATCCTCGCCGCTGCGCTTCATCTCGAGATCAATCGCACGCGCGACGACATCGCGGGGTGCCAAGTCTTTCATCGGGTGGTGGCGCTCCATGAACGCCGTCCCGTCCGCGAGCCGCAGCACACCCCCTTCGCCGCGCAGCGCCTCGCTGATCAGGAAGTTCTTGGCCTGGGGGTGATAGAGGCAGGTGGGATGGAATTGGAAGAACTCCATATTCGCGATCTCCGCGCCCGCTCGGTATGCCATCGCCACGCCATCGCCGGTCGCGATGTCCGGGTTGGTCGTATAGAGGTACACCTTGCCCGCACCACCTGTCGCAAGGACGGTCGCGCGCGCGACGAATGAGCGAACGGTGCCGCTCTTGGTGTCTAGCGCGTACGCGCCTGCGATGCGCTGCGGCCCTCCCCTGCGTGAAAGATCGATGAGATCGATCGCCATGTGGTCTTCGCGCACCTCGATGTTCGGGTTCTGACGCACCGCTTCGAGGAGAGCCCTTTGAACTTCCCCGCCCGTGATGTCGCCTGCGTGCACCACGCGCCGCTTGCCGTGCCCCCCTTCGCGACCGAGATCGAGCTCGGAAAGCGCGTTTTGTTCCCCTTCGACCACCGGCAGTTCCGAGCGGGATGCACTGAAGTGAACACCCCAACCAAGCAACGCTTCGATGCTGCGCGGCCCGTCCTCTACCACCATCTGTACGATGCGCGGATGGGAGAGTCCGCCACCCGTGGTCAACGTGTCGGCCGCATGCTCTCCAAAGCTGTCATCGGGCGCGAGCACTGCCGCGATGCCGCCTTGCGCCCAACCCGTGGCAGCGTCCAACAAGCTTCTTTTCGTGAGTAGAAGCACTTTGCCGCGCGCGCTGGCTTCGAGCGCAAACGTCAGTCCGGCGATACCGCTGCCGATGACGAGGTAGTCGGAGGTAGTCCGCATTTGTAACTCGAGGGGTTGGTCGCGGAATGTACAGTGTGAAAGGAGCGTTGACGAGGACGCCCGAAAGTCGGCTATTGGCCAGATCGGCCTAGCGCCCTTACGATCGTGCACAAGCCATGAGAGTTCGCCTGCCCAGCGCACGCATTTCCCAGAGCCTCAAGGCTCTTGGCCTCGCCCTCACACTCGGCGCAGGCAGTACGGTGACTCCCGCCGACGCGCGCGCAGAGATCTACGAGTACACGCAAGCAGACGGTTCCGTGCTGTACACGAACGTGCAAAAGCCGGGTCGGCGCGGCAAGGTCGCGATCTTTCCTGCGCGCGTGTCACGCGTTTATCAGACGCCAGTTTCGCGCCGCGATCACTCTCCCGAGCGCTTCACGCGGTATGACGCCTACGTCAGCGAAGCCGCCCGCTTGTACCAACTGCCGATCGCGTTCATCCGCGCCGTCATTCACATCGAAAGCAACTTCGATCCAAACGTGGTCTCGGTCGACGGTGCCATGGGGCTGATGCAACTGATGCCGATGACCGCCAACAAGATGGGCGTCACGAACCCCTTCGATCCTCGCCAGAACATTTTGGGCGGGGCACGGTTTTTGCGCATCCTGGCCAATCAATGGCAAGGCGATCTCGTGCTCACACTTGCGAGCTACAACGCGGGGGCGGGGGCCGTCGAGCGCTACAGCGGCGTGCCGCCCTATGGGGAGACTCGTCGCTACGTAAACCGTGTGGTGCAGCGCTATTACGCGTACCGGTCCGGCATCTCCCCGTAAAGGCGGTCCCGGTAAGGCGCTGCGGCGATACGCAGCCCGCTCGCGACCATGGCTCGCGCACGCATCGGACAACTATGCGCCATCGCCCTACTCCGGCAGCTCGCCTTTGCGCGCACCACCGCGAAAGGTAACCGTCACGCGATAGCTGCCGGGACCCTCGTTAGCGCTCACATCTTCAGCCTGCGTAGCGACGATGGTCTTGTCGGGCGCGATGGCCTCGAGTGCGATTTCGATCGCTTCTTCTGGCGAGGCTGCGCTCACGAGCGCTTCATATTTCAGTCCATGGGCCATCGACGTTGAATGTAGCCCGTTGACACGACCACGAGCGAGGGCGGAGATTACCGTCCGTTGAACCCAAGTCGCACGCTGGGGCTTGGTTACGGCGGAGAGCACCTCGACTCCATGCAGCGGCTGGCGGTGCTCCCCCCCGAGCCAAGCGCGCTTCGCTTCGAGCGCTGACAGATGATGGGCGGCTCAGCGTTCGCGAACCACGGCTCGGACGAGTTGCGTTACGAGCTCCTACGTCCCGCCCT
>WUUC01225029.1_pt1 | contig 13362 bp, 14 predicted proteins | sample 6278441 | NCBI WGS metagenome assembly WUUC01 (sample SAMN13675441, study PRJNA597444) | soil metagenome | isolation source: soil | place: USA: Washington | collected 2017-10 | reverse complement strand
GACGACGAGACGGTCGGCCACTGAATTCCCTTCGCTCAAGCTGTGTGCGCTGACCAGCGTGGATGGCCATGGGGGTGGCCGACGCCGATGCTAGGTCCGGGCACCGACAATTTTCGGGCGGTGACCCCGTCGCAACCGACTGTTACCCACGAAGCGGTTCCGGTCATGAGAAAAGCGTCCTAGGCTGTCCGAATCCAAAGCCAGGGTTTCACTCACTTTCACGACCGATCACGCGGGGATGTCGGTATGACCGGATCAAGCACCTCACCGGAGACGTCGGTGGAGCACGAGACCGTGCCTGCCCAGCGTAGCTCTGCGGAGCGCACGGCACGGGAGCATGCCACCAGAGGGCTCACTCTGGTGCGGGAGGCCACCGAACGGCTGTACGGAGAGGTATCCAAGCTCGACGACGCCGCGATCGTCGGCCGGAGCCGGCTACCCGGCTGGACGAGGGCACACGTCGTCACGCACCTAGCCCGCAACGCCGACGCCTGGGTCAACCTGCTGACCTGGGCGCGCACCGGGATCGAGCATCCGATGTACACCAGCAGGGCCGACCGGGACGCCGACATCGAGGAAGGTGCGCACCGCCTGCCGCAGGTGATCCGGGAGGACCTGCTCGCCGCGAGTACCCGGTTCGACGTGGCGGCCGACCGGCTGACCGGCACCGACTGGCTGGCCCCGGTCGCGCACCGCACCGGACGGGTGTTCCCGGCCAGCGAGATCCCGGCGATGCGGCTGTTCGAGGTGTGGGTGCACCTCGTCGACCTCGATGCCGGCCTCAGCTTCGACGACGTGCCGGAGGCGCACCTCGAGCAGTTGCTGGAGATCGCGGTGTATCCCCACGTCGAACGCACCGAGGGCACGCCGGTCCAGCTCGTGGTCGACCTACCCGGCGGTGGTCAGCGCCGCTGGCTGCTGGTCATCCCGGGCGCGTCGGCCGACGAGGTCACCGGTGCGGCGCCGGACATACTGGCCTGGCTGGCCGGGCGGAGGACCGGCCCGGACCTGCCGGTGCTTCCCGCCTGGGGCTGACCGCCGCTCACCAGGCGCGGCACCGTGGTCGTGAGCCACTGGTGCGCCGGTCGCTCCACGAGGCGTGTCAGCAGCCAACCGAGCACGATCGCCATCGCGACACACGCGGTGATCCGCTCCCACGGGTGCACACCGCGGTCGAGCAACACCCTGGCCAGCACGAACCCGAGCTCCTGGTGCACCAGGTAGACGCCGTAGGAGATACCCGCGAGCCAGGTGATCACCGGAGCGAACCGGCGCAGAATCGGCGCGTTCCAGTCCGGGCCACCGGCCGCCGCCACGATGGCCGCGAACGCCAGCCCGAGGGCGACGGTCGACCAGGTGTCGGCGAAGTACGAGTGCGCGTCCTGCGCGATCAGCACCGCGGCCAGGTAGGCGGCCAGATGCTTGCCCGACATCCGGTCACGGCTCCACAGCCAGATCGCCACCCCCACACCGAACAAAGCCACCCGATGGAGTGCGAGTCCGTCGAATACCGACTTGATCCACTGCGCTGAGTCCTCGGTGCGCCAGGCGAACCTGATGATCACCGGGATGGCCACGACCGACCAGAGAATCGGAGTGATCCGTGCCCGCCACCAGCCGCGGCGCCACGCCACCGCCGCCGTCACGAACGCCATGACCTGCACCGGAAGCGTCCAGTAGGAGGCGTCGATCCAGTGGAACCGCGGCGACCACGCCTCGATCATGAAGAAGTTGCCGATGAGATCGGCCAGACCCGGCAAGTACCAGGGCGGCGCCGGAGTGGCCGGTCCCGACGAGACCGGGTCGCCGAACAGCAGCCCTCCGATGCCGTCGAAGTGGTAGTTCTGAAACGCCGCCACGGCGAACCGGGAGATGAGGTAGGTCGCCACGACGGCGAGGAAGTACGCCGGCAGCAGCCGGGCGAGCCGACCCCACAGCCATCGCCCGGTGCTCCCCCGCCGGACCGTCACGCAGACGAAGTACGCCGAGATCACCAGCAGCGTGCTGGCGCCGAACTGCACGGGGACGATGAACGGGTACGGCCCTAACTCGGGATGGTTGATCGGAGCCTGGTGCGTGATGTGCTGAATGACGACGGCGAAGATGGCCACGACTCGCACGATGTCCCAACTGAGCTTGCGCTGGGTGCGCTGCACGGGCTGGGCACGCGGCGGGGGCACTTGATTCAGGTTAGGCACGAGCTCGCAGGTGTCGGAGGCACAGAGGTCACAGATGGCTCTTCCCCGTCACGCTATGAAGCAAACCTGAGACGTCCCTGAACTGGAGCTGTTCGTTCCCCATGGACTACGGTCCACGAACGTGGACGTAGTTGAGGAATACACCGGCCATGTCGACCCCGGCGGCCCCGCCACCCGCCGCACCCTCGATGCACTGACCATCACGAAGATCTCCGTCGGCCCAATGGACAACAATGCCTACCTGCTGGCGTGCCGCGCCACCGGCGAAGCCCTCCTGATAGACGCCGCGGCCGACCCCGAACGCCTCTCCGACATGATCGGCCACGACGAGAACCGCCCCACCCTCCGCACCATCGTCACCACCCACCAACACGCCGACCACTGGCAGGCCCTCGGCGCCGTCGCCGGCGCCTACGGCGCCAACACCGTCGCCCACCCCGACGACGCCGCCCCCCTCCCCGTCCCCCCAGACTTCCTGGTAACCCACGGCGACACGGTGACAATCGGCGACCTAACCCTCACCGTCATCCACCTCCGCGGCCACACTCCCGGCTCCATCTCCCTCCTCTACCAAGACCCCGCCGGCCACCCCCACCTCTTCACCGGCGACTCCCTCTTCCCCGGCGGGGTTGGCAGAACTACCTCCCCGGAGAACTTCACGTCGCTGCTCAAAGACGTGAAGTCGCGCGTCTTCGACGAACTGCCTGACGACACTTGGTTCTACCCTGGCCACGGCGACGACTCCACCCTCGGCACCGAACGCCCACACCTCGACGAATGGCGAGCACGGGGCTGGTAGTCCAGTGTCCGACCAGGTGACCACACAATGTGCGTCCAGATGACCAGCCAGGTACCGGCTAGATGACCACTGCTGATGCGTCTAGCTGACCATTGATCTTGCTTGTGTGTTGACCAGGCTGGCTGCGGCTGACCGGGCTGACACGGTGATCCGTCTGTTGGATGACCCGGCCACCCTTCGGGCGGCTGAGGATGATCCGACCGGGTTCGTTGACCATGACGGGCTGATGATCATCGACGAGATACAGCTGTGGCCGCGTCCCGGCCACGCTCGCCAATCAGTCAGGCATTCCGCGAACGACGCTTGTTCGCTACTGGAGTTGCTGTCGTCGGTGTTCCTGATCAAGAGCGTTCCGGCCTGGTCATCCGGGCCGGCTCACCGAGCCATCGGCACACCGAAACTGGCCTTCGTCGACGTGGGAATCGCGAGTCACCTCATCGGCCAGGATGCCGCCCGGCTCGGCGAACCGGGCGGGGCGGCGGGGCCGATGATGGAGAACTTCGTCGTCATGGAGCTTACCCGGCAGCTGACCTGGTCGGAGGAGCGGGCACGGCTGCACCACTACCGGACCAAGGACAAGCTCGAGGTCGACGCGGTGCTCGAGACACCGGACGGCAGAGTGGTCGGTGTCGAGGTGAAGGCTGGCGCCACCGTTCGCCGTCTGGCGCCTCGCGCCCTGAGTGCTGGTGATGTCCGAATCATTCAAGACCGAGCTCGCGGCTTCGTCCAAGATGGGTGCGTGACAGTAGATCTTGATGCGGCAGCGTCCTTCATGACCACTCATGGTCGTGTCCTCGACCGGCGTCGCTTCGCGCTGCTCCTGGGTGAGACCGACACCAGCGCCGTGCTGGCGGCCGTCGATGGTTATCGCAACCCCGACGGCGGGTACGGCTGGGGCCTCGAGCCCGATCTGCGTGCTCCCGAGAGTCAGCCGGGAGGAGCCCTGCACGCGTTCGAAGTCTTCGAGGACATCGCCCCCGCCACGACACCCCACGCCGTCGAGCTGTGCGACTGGTTGGCAGGGGTCACGCTGCCGGACGGCGGGCTCCCGTTTGCCCTTCCGGTCAGCGACCCCGCCGGGTGCGCGCCGTTCTGGGCGCAGGCCGACCCCTCGATGTCCACGCTGCAGAGCACCGCGTTCGTCGCCGGCGCCGCCCACCGGGTCGCCGCTCACGACCAGGCCGTCGCCGCACATCCCTGGCTGGAGAAGGCCACCCGGTACTGCCTCGATGCCATCGCGGCGGTGAAGACCGCTCCGCACGCCATCGAAATGTGCTTCGCGGTCCAGTTCCTCGACGCCGTCCACGAAACCCATCCCGAAGCGGCCGAACTGCTCGACCACCTTGGCCAGTTCATCCCGGACAACGGGCTGGTGCACGTCGACGGCGGCGCCGACGGCGAGTGTCTGCGTCCGCTCGACTTCTCCCCCATCCCTGACCGTCCGGCACGCGCGCTGTACACCCCGGACGTCGTCGACGCGGAGTTGCGTCGCCTGGCCGACCAGCAGCAGGACGACGGTGGCTGGCGCGTCGACTTCGCGAGCTACTCCCCGGCCGCCGCCCTGGACTGGCGCGGCCACGCAACCGTGCGGGCCGTCTCGGTCCTTCAACGCAACTCGGTCGTCTGAGCTCGGCTGACGTCGATTCGTTACGGTCCGCGCCCGCGTGTCCGCTGCCTCGTGCCCGTGGCGTGGTAGGGTTGTTGTGGTTGTTAGTTTTGTGTTCGTGTTTATGCGCGCTCGCGAAACATTGTCGCGGGCATATGTATTTTCCTCCAGTTTGGTCGGAGAAAGTCCCGTCACAGACACCCGGTTCGCCGCATGGGCGGCGTTCCGTATCCGCCAGCTGTTGAGGAGACAACATGGCTCAGGGCACCGTCAAGTGGTTCAACTCCGAAAAGGGCTTCGGCTTCATCGCCCCTGATGACGGGGGTGCCGACGTGTTCGCGCACTACTCGGAGATCCAGGGCAACGGCTTCAAGTCGCTCGAGGAGAACCAGCGGGTGCAGTTCGAGGTGGGCCAGGGCCAGAAGGGCCCGCAGGCCACCGGTATCACCCTCCTCTGACCAGTACTCAGGGTTAGATGCTGCCACGCTTTGTGACGGCTCACGCCAGGGCGCGATCCTTAACGGGACGCGCCCTGGCGGTCGCCGAGGGTGAATGACAGGATCAGCGGTGGCCGTCTGGGTCCTCGCAGTGAGGCCAGGTTTGGGGCCACAGGGAGAAGCGTCATGGCACAAGGCAGTGTGAAGTGGTTCAACGGTGAAAAGGGCTTCGGGTTCATCGAGCAGGATGGCGGCGGACCGGACGTGTTCGTGCATTACTCCGAGATCCAAGGCAGCGGCTTCAAGTCCCTGGACGAGGGTCAGCGCGTAGAGTTCGAGGTCGGCCAGGGCCAGAAGGGCCCGCAGGCGCAGAGCGTCAAGCGCATCTGATCGATCCGCCCTTAAGCGATGGGCCCGCGCCGTTCGGTGCGGGCCCACCGCTATGTTCACCGCGTGGATGAGTCGGGGTCGACGGTTGAGATCTATACCGATGGGGCGTGTAGTCCCAATCCTGGGCCGGGTGGGTGGGGTGCGGTACTGAGGTGCGGGCTCCATGAGAAGGAGCTGTGCGGCGGGGAGGCCGGCACGACCACCAACAACCGGATGGAGCTGATGGCGCCGATCCAGGCGTTGGAGAGTTTGACGCGGCGGTGCGGGGTTCAGCTCTATACCGACAGCACTTACGTCCGCAATGGAATTATGAAATGGCTGCCGCGGTGGAAGAGCAATGGATGGCTGACGCAGGGGAAAGAGCCGGTGAAGAACGCCGACCTGTGGCGACGGCTCGAGGCCGCGGCTGGGGCGCACGACGTGGAGTGGCACTGGGTGAAGGGCCACGCGGGGCATCCGGAGAATGAGCGCGCTGACCGGCTGGCGGTGCTGGGTATGCAGCGGGCGATCGCCGGGGAGACGGGGCCGCTCATTCCCGCTGTGCCGTAGCGTCAAGGAGATCGAGGTAGCCCGCGCTCGCTTGGTACAGGGCGTCGGATACTGGCGTGAGCTTGCCGGGAGCCCAGCGGCGGTCGGCGTAGTCGGCCGTGTGGTGGCGAAGCGCGCGGAGGCTGACGGCGAGCTCGGCGGCGAGGCGCTGCCGGAGTTCCTCGGCGGTCGGAGCGGGGTGGCGGACGTGCTCGCCTTCACCGGCTTCGAGAGCCGCGATGGTCGGCTCGGAGATCCCGTTGTCGTGGTCCCACAGAAGGGCGGGGCGGTCGATCACGTGGTTCCAGATGGGGGCATGGGCGGAGCGCCAGAGCGGCCTGATCGGGTTGCGGGACAGCCGGGTCGCGTTGGACCAGTGCTCGGCGCCGGCAGGTTCGCTGCGCCAGGGCACCTCGGGGAGGTCGACCGCCAGGGCGACGGTGAGCTCGTCGATGTCGTGAGCGGGGCCGAGGATGTCGCCGACGGCCCAGAGTTCGACCACCCGCAGCCGGTAGATGGCGGTTTGGCCGGCGAGCTCGGCACACTTCGCGGCCAGCTCGGTCAGATGGTGCACGGCGCGGGTCCATTTCACCCGGCCATCCTTGCCGACCGCCGGCGGTCAAGTGCAGGTCGCCTCAGTGACGGGTGACCCTGGCCGCTGAGGTACCCAAACCCGTTGGTACGATGCGGAAATCCTCCGGCGGACATGGCCGGTGGAGACGGCGGAGCTCGGCGTCGACGTAACGGGCGCACCTGCGGTGCCACTCGAGGATGCCGGACATCCAGTCCTTGAGACCGTCGGCGTGGCCGGTCAACACCTTGCGGGTGGGCTCGTCGAGATCGAACTCGGCGAACAGCACCGGTAGCTCGTTGGCGACAAGGTGCTCGAACTGCTTCATCCGGGCGGCCATCAGGTCCGCGACGATGTGCCTCGCTTCGAACCGGTCCACGCCGAGGAAGTTCTGCACGACAAGGACCAGGTTGTGCAGCTCGCCCTCGAACTCGATCTCCTTCTGGTAGGAGAACAGGTCGTTGGTGAAGCAGGCATAGTCCTGCGCGGCCGTTTCCAGCTCACGCATCGTTCGCGACTGGTAGATCTCCTGCGGCACCACGGTGAAATGCGCGAGCCGGGCCAGGCTCATCGTCAGGTCCGAGCCGAACGTCCCGCGGCGCATCTCGATGTAGTCGACCGGATCGGGGATTCGGTGCTGTGCCTGGTTCGCCAGCTCCCACAGCCAGCTCGCCGCCATGTCCTCGATGGCGGTACGGAACACCTGCCGCGCCGGGACGCTCATCGGGCCCGCCGTGCGCCGCCACACGTCCGCGAGGCCGCGCTCGATGGGGCTCGTCGGCTCCGGCGTCGCGCCCTCGTCGAGCGGCATGAACAACGACATGCGGTCGACGCACACCTTGGCGGCCGCGAGGTCGCGGCCGGAGCCGAACACCACGGGGAAGTAGTCGTCGCCGTAGGTTCCCCAGGACAGCCAGTCCGTGGACAGGAACAGCTGCTCCAGGCTCGCCTCATTGTGGATCATCGACGCGCAGTGGGCGAGGTCGATGACCCGGAACCGCCGCTCGTCCCAGACGCCACCGGCCTCGACACCCGGCACCGAGTCGAAGAAACCCATGTCGCGCGCCCAACCGACCGAGTACTCGCGCGTCGCGTCCAGGTGGGGGCTCATCCGGAACGCGTAGGGCATGTAGAGCTCGGGCAGCGGCAAGTGGCCCACCGGCTGGAAAAGCAGCTCCGAGTGCTGCCGAAACCGATGCCCCGACCCGGTCCGCACGGTGGCGTATGCCCGGCCGGCCGCCGTGCCGAGGCCGTTGGGACCGCCGAGCGCACCCGGTGCGGCGCCCTCGTTCATGTACCGGCTGGACCGCGCGTGCCACTCCTGCCCGCCGGATTGCCAGTCCTGCAGGCCCTTGACGTACGCGGTCACCGCGAGTGCCTCGTCCGGCGACGCGGTGTGCTCGACCAGCAACGCGGGGACCTCGGTCAGCGCCGTGGTCTCGAACTGCTGCAGCCTCGACGTGAGGATGTCGTTGACCAGGTTCGCCGCCTTCTGCGTCGGCAGGCCGAGGAAGTGTTCAAGCACCAGGACGGCATTGGCGTTCTCCCCCTCCTCGCGCACCTCACGCTGATAGGAGAAGAGGTCGTTGCGCAGGTGCACCGCGTCGGAGAATGTGTCGGAGAGAACCCGCATCGGGCGGGTGGCGGCCAGCCGGTCGGGGATCTCAGCGTGCACGGCGTACTCGACGAGGTTCGCCGACCATGGCGCTCCCCCGACCCGGCGGCGCATCTGCACGTATTCGATGGGGTTGGCGATCCGGCCCCGGTCGATGTTGTCCAGCTCCCACATCGACTCGATCATCAGGTTGTGCGTGCTGGTGACGAACCGCCGCCGCCACCCCTGCGACATCGCCGGCACCGTGCGCGCCCACAGGTCCGCCAGCCCCAGCTCGGCCGGGTTCGTCGGCTCCGGTGGGTCGTCGGTCATGAACAGCTCGAGGTGGTCGAGATAGGCCTTCGCACCGACCCGGTCCCGGGAGTACTTGAAGTGTTCGAGGAAGTGGTCGTCGAAGAAGAAGACCCAGATGTACCAGTCGGTGATCAGGTCGAGGTCGTGCCCGTCGCAGTCCGGATGCGTGTACGCGCACATCAGCGCGTAGTCCATCCTGGCGAGGTCGGACTCGTCCCAGACCACGCCGCCGCTCGGCTTCGGCGCGTCGAGCATGCCCATCTCCGCGGCCCACGCCGTGCTGTGCGCGCGGGTGCGCTCGAGGTTGGGATTGAGCCGTGCCGGATAGGGCATGTAGAAGTCGGGCAGCGTGAACGCCTGCATGAGCAAAGACATTCGCATCCGCAGGACCGTTCGCGCATCGTCCAGACGAGCGATGTGCGCGTGCTTTCGAATGAACCGGTGCGCTACTCAGCCGGTACGTCGCCGGTGACCAGGCTCAGACCGTTCCCGTTCAACGCCGCCATCGACGCGACCTGAACGCCACTGTCGGGCTGCGCTTGCTTGATCGCGCTGCCGAGCTGGGAGGCGTTGGTTTCCGCGGTCCATCGGTGGCGAAGTTCGAGCAGCGTCACGCCGATCAGCTCAAGGGCCGCGCCGGCCGGCTCGAGCACGCGGCGCTCCACGTCGACGTGGTCCACCCGGTCCGGATCGTGCTCGTCGGCCTTGAGGACGTGCCACAACCACGAGGTGCACGCGGTCCGGAGGTATTCGTCCGGATCCTGGTGACCGAACCAGGACTGATACGCGCGCTGTGGATTCACCATGAACGTGATGGAGTAGTTCGCATCCCAGGTTCGCCCGTTCTTGGGCACCAGCACGCCGAGCTGCCAGGTCTGTGGCAGTACGGACTTTTTCAGGACACCGCCTACGAACGGCACATGAAATGCCCATCCTGGGCGGATCGGCCGTGCGTTTTTCCTGACCTTGCCGCGCAGATGCCGAAGGCCAAGTTCGTCCTGGTTCACGTACTTGACGCTCTTCGCGAGGAGCACGAATGAGGCGGCGACGATGAGAACTGCCTTCAGCCACGAGCCAACCGAGTCCCATACGTTGTCGATTAACGGCACGCTGGTCAACATGCTCGATCACCTCGTTTCGGCCGAACGTCGAGCCTTACTGGCCTTCAAACCGGACAACAGCGCATGGCCCAAAGTGTGAGTGGCGAACACGAGAATTTCTATAGGCCTAAGCAGGATTCGACCGGAGCTTGACGCGCATGTGGTCGGATGGGGAGATACCTTCGCCGTTCCGAAAGAAAATCGTGACGCTGCGTACCTCATCGGTCTCGGTGCGTGTGCTCCCCTATGGTCTGCGTCAACAGCGCAGTCTGAGACAGGGAGCACCGCATGGCACTCGAAAGGCCCGACGTCCACCCGGCAACTGGTGAGCCACCCGCGGACCTGGTGGTCGAGGACATCAGCGTGGGCGAGGGTGACGAGGCCAAGCCGGGCCACACGGTGAGCGTGCACTACGTGGGCGTGTCCCACTCCTCTGGCAAGGAGTTCGACGCGTCCTGGAACCGTGGCCAGCCGTTCTCCTTCCCGCTCGGCGGCGGCAAGGTCATCGCCGGCTGGGACCAGGGCGTGACCGGCATGAAGGTCGGTGGCCGGCGCCGGCTGGTCATCCCGCCGCATCTCGGCTACGGCGACCGCGGCGCGGGTGGCGTGATCAAGCCGGGCGAGACGCTGATCTTCGTCGTCGACCTACTCGGCGTGCGATAGGGCGGCGCTGGCCGCGTTGATGGCGGAGGCCGCGTAGCTCCCGCCGAACAGCACCGTGTGCACGAGCAGCGGAAACAGCTGGTGCAGTGGCACCCTGGCGCGCCAGCCGGGAGCCAGTGGGGCGGCTTCGTCGTAGGCGGCGAGGATCGTGTCCAGGTGCGGGCAGCCGAACAACGCCAGCATGGCGAGGTCGGTCTCCCGGTGGCCACCGTGCGCGGCCGGGTCGATCAGCCAGGCTTCGCTCGACCACAGGACGTTGCCGGACCACAGATCACCGTGCAGGCGCGCGGGCGGCTCCGGTGGCCCGGCGAGCTGGTCGATCCGCTCGCAGACCTGGCCGACGGGTCCGGACGCGTCAAGGAGCCCCTGGTCCACGGCGCGCCGGAGGTATGGCCCGATCCGGTGCGCCGCATACCAGGACGGCCACGCCGCGCCGGGCTCGTTGCGCATGGGTGCCATCCCGATCCAGGCGTCGACCGCGCCGCCGGGTGGTCCGCTGCCGAATGCCTCGGCGCCGGCGCCGTGGAGGGCGGCGAGGTCGCGGCCCAACCGCTCGGCCGCCGCGCGGGTCGGCCGGCCGTCGGGTACCCGCTCCATGATCACCCACTGCTGGTCCGAACCAAGTACGGCCGGCAGGCGAACGGCACCGGCCTCGGCCAGCCAGGCGAGCGAGGCCACCTCGGCGACGGCCGCGCCCGGGTCGGAATGTCGTTTGGCGACAACGGCATCGTCGGCGAACACGTGTCCACCCATCGGACGTAGTCCGGTGGCGCGGCGGCCGGTCAGCGCGGTGACCGCGTCACCTGCCGAGATGCTCACGACAACACCTCGCAAGCTCAGTGTTGTCGGACCCCGCCGCCTCGTCCCTCGGCACCGGGGCAGTGCTCATGGTTCGCTCCGCAAGCTCCGCTCACGGACCCACTCGAGCAGACCGGGAACCGCCGCTTCGATCATGGTGAGGACCTCGGTGAAGCCTTCCTGCTTGCCGTAGTACGGATCGGGGACGTCGAGGTCGCCGTTGGCGTTCGGGTCGAACGAGCGGAACATCCGCACCTCGGTGCCGAGGCCGAAGTGTGCCAGGAGATCCTGTAGCGCACCCTCGTGACCGGAGTCCATGGCCAGCAACAGGTCGGCGTTCAGGTGCAGGTCGCCGACCTGGGCGGCGGTGTGATGGGTGGGATAGCCGGCTCGGGAAAGCGTGCGCAGCGCGCGGGAGTCGGCGCGGTCGCCGACGTGCCACGAGCCGATCCCTGCGCTCGTCACCCGCACTCGGTGGTCCAGACCGGCCCGGCGCAGGTGTTCCTCGAAGACGATCGCGGCCATGGGCGACCGGCAGATGTTTCCGGTGCAGACGAAGCACACGTGTAGCTCAGCCATGGAGCTGGTCCAGGATCGGCAGGATCGCGAGCGGGTTCTCGACCTGCGCGTTGTGGCCGAGCTCAGGCAACACGAAGGGGTCGGGAGTCAGGGCGAGCAGGTGGTTGCGCGGCGACAGGGGGTCGCGCTCCCCCGCCGCCAGGATCACCGGCGCCCGCGACGCGGCGAGCAGGCTGGGCATGTCCGGGGCGCCGACGCCGAACGCGGCCGGGTCGAGCGCCAGCTGCCAGCCGCCGTCGACCTCGCGCACGCCCCGATCCACCGTCGGCGAGTCGGGCGACACGAGACCGCTGAGCCCGGCGACCTTGAGCGAGCGCTCGACGGCCTCCTCGCGGGTGGCGAACACCCGGTTCGGGCGGGCGGCCAGCTCGGCGGCCTTCGCCAGCTCCTCGTCGGACCAGCGGACCTTGATCCCCAGGCCGCACACGTGTGACACCGTGATCCCGAACCAGCCGCTGGCCAGCACGAGCCCGACCACCCCGCCAAGCGAATGGCCGACCACAACGACCCGGGCACCCGGCTCGACAACCGAGGCCACCGCACCCGCCAACGCTCCGAACGAGTAGCGCGGCAAGGGATCCGAACGGCCGTGGCCAGGCAGATCGGGGATCGCCCATGACCCTGGCCAGCGCGACTCGAGCAGCTCCGCCAGCCCGTCCCACACCGACCCGGTCGCACCCAGCCCGTGCAACAGCAGCAGCACCGGCTCACCGGCACCACCACGCTCGACATGCATCTCCACGGCCGCGATCCTGCCAGCCGGTACAGAATGGCCGGCATGGGCAGTGCCGCCGAGACCATCGTGAACCCCGACACCTACGTGGGCGGCGTGCCCTACGAGGCGCTCAAGGAGCTCCGCGAGGAGGCCGCTGTCGTCTGGATGGACGAGCCGGCCATCGACAACTTCCCTGCCGGGCCAGGGTTCTGGGCGGTGTTGCGCCACAAGGAGGTCAAGGAGGTGCTGCGCAACCCGGCGGTGTTCTCCTCCCAGCTCGGTGCCACGCAGATCCGCGACCCGGCCACCCCGGCGGCGCTCGACTACGTACGCCGGATGATGCTCAACCTCGACCCACCGGAGCACTCCCGGATCAGAGGCCTGCTTGCCAAGGCGTTCACCCCGCGCGCCATCGGCAGGCTGGAGCAGAAGATCGGGCAGTGGGCTCGCGAGCTGGTGCAAGCCGTTGCCGCCAAGGGAGAGTGCGACTTCGCCAAGGACGTCGCCGCCGATCTGCCACTGCTCACCCTGGCCGAGGTGTTTGGCGTCCCGGCGCGGGACCGCTGGCTGCTCTTCGACTGGAGCAACCGGGTAATCGGTTACCAGGATCCGGAGTACGCGGTGAGCGCGCACACGGATGCCAAAGGCTGCACCGAGATGGCGCGGCGGGCCATGCGGCTCCGACCGGCGCCTGACAAGAACGGGCGGATGCCGGATCCGCGTACCCGGGAGGGTATGCCGGACCTCTACGCCTACGCCGGCGAGCTTGGCGAGTACAAGCGGCACAATCCCGGCGACGACGTGATGAGCAACCTCATGCGCTACGTCGATGCCGACGGCGGGCGGGTCGGGATCGAGGAGTTCGAGAACCTCTTCTGGCTGTTCTCCGTGGCGGGCAACGAAACCCTGCGCAACGGCATCCCGGGCGGCATGATCGCCCTACTATCCACTGTGGACGCGCAGCGAACCCTGCGCAAGCATCCGCGGCTGATCCCGTACGCGGTCGAGGAGATGCTCCGGTGGTGGACGCCGGTAATGCATTTCCGTCGAACATCCACAGTAGACACGG
>WUUC01136316.1_pt1 | contig 13364 bp, 8 predicted proteins | sample 6278441 | NCBI WGS metagenome assembly WUUC01 (sample SAMN13675441, study PRJNA597444) | soil metagenome | isolation source: soil | place: USA: Washington | collected 2017-10 | reverse complement strand
AAGCTCGGCGCGCCGCTCGTGAAGGCCGATGGCGATGTGCCGCTCGAGTACGAAGTGCGCATCCTGCACGACCCGGACCACAACGCGTTCGCGTTGCCAGGCGGCATCATCTTGATGACGAGCGGCCTTCTGCGCGGGGCCGAGAACGAAGGCGAGATCGCAGGCGTCTTGGCGCACGAGATCGAGCACGTCGCGCAGCGCCACGTGCTGGCGGGCTTTCTGCGCGACGCGGTGCTGAGCGCGGTGTGGTCGGTCGCGCTCGGCGACTACGCGGGCCTGATGGTGGTGGACCCGACCACGGCGTACCGCATCGCGACTCTTGAATTCTCGCGCAGCGACGAGCAAGAGGCCGACCGCGGCGCCGTCGCGCGCCTGCACCGCGCCCAGCTGCGCCACACCGGGCTCATCGCGTTCTTCGAGCGCGCGCAGAAGAAGCAGGGCGACGGCGGGCTCGAGTGGCTCTCGACGCACCCGAGCCACAAGGAGCGCATCGGCGCGCTACGCGCGACGCCCGACGTGCCGGAAGCTCGAGCTGTCGCGGCGCTCTCCGAGGCCGAGCTCGGCGCGCTGCGCGGCGCCTGCAAGGACGCCCCGACGCATAAAAAGGGTCGCTTCCGACTTTTGCCTTAGCGCTGCGCGCGCCGTCCGCTTACACCGGACTGAGCGATGGATGCGCACGACTTCCTGAAGGCGTTGACGGTCGTGCTGTGCACGGCGGGCGTCACGATCGTGCTGTTCGAGCGGCTCAAGCAGCCGGTCGTGCTCGGCTACGTGCTGGCGGGGATGATCGTCGGTCCGCACGTGCCGATCCCGCTCGTCGTGGATCCGCAGATCGTGCTCACGCTGTCGGAGCTCGGCGTCGTGTTGCTCATGTTCTCGCTCGGGCTCGAGTTCAGCTTGAGCAAGCTCGGCCAGGTGCTGCCGACCGCCGGGCTCACCGCCGTCGTGCAGTCGAGCATCATGGTCTGGCTCGGCTTTTTGGCGGGCCGCATGTTCGGCTGGACGGTGCTCGAGAGCGTGTTCACCGGCGCGATCGTCGCCATCTCGAGCACGACGATTATCGCCAAGGCGTTCGACGAGCAGGGCATCCAAGGCCACCTGCGAAGCCTGGTGGTGGGCATCCTGATCGTCGAAGACCTGATCGCGATCTTGATGATGGCGATCTTGACCGCGCTCTCGAGCGGCGAAGGTCTTTCGCTCGCGACGGTGGCCGAGTCGGGCGGGCGGCTCGTGCTGTTCCTCGCCGGCGCGCTCATCCTCGGCATGTTGATCGTACCGCGCGTGATGCGCGCCATCGCGCGCGCCGGTCGGCCCGAGACGACGCTGGTCGTTAGCATCGGGCTTTGCTTCGGAGCGGCGCTGCTCGCGCACGAGCTTGGCTACTCGGTCGCGCTCGGCGCGTTCATCGCCGGCTCGCTGGTCGCGGAGTCGGGCGAGGGCGCGACGATCGAGCACTTGGTGCATCCGGTGCGCGACATGTTCGCCGCCATCTTCTTCGTGTCCGTCGGCATGATGATCGACCCGGCGCTGATCGCGCAGCACTGGGCGGCGGTGCTGGCGCTCACGGCGCTCGTCATCACCGGCAAGATCGTGGGCGTCGCGATCGGCGCCTTCCTCAGTGGTCACGGAACGCGGACCTCGCTGCGCGCCGGCATGAGCCTCGCGCAGATCGGCGAGTTCTCGTTCATCATCGCCGGCCTCGGGCAGAGCCTCGGCGCGACCAGCGACACGTTGTATCCCGTGGCGGTGGCGGTCTCGGCGCTCACCACGCTGACCACGCCTTGGTTGATCCGCGCTTCCGATCGCACTTCGAGCGCCATCGACGCGCGCCTGCCCGCGCCGCTGCAGACGTTCGCTGCGCTCTACGCCCGCTGGGTCGAGCAGCTCACGACGCCGAGCGCGCGCGGGCCGCGCGCTTCTGCGAGCCGCGAGCGCCGGCTGGTGCGGCTGCTCTTGCTCGACGCCGGGCTGCTCGCCGCGATCATCATCGGGGCTGCGGTGTTCGCCGAGGAAGCGGTTGCGTGGCTCGACCAGAACGTCGAGCTGTCGCGCTCGCTCGGGCGCTGGAGCATCGTCGTCGTCGCGATGCTCGTCGCCAGCCCGTTTCTCTTCGGGCTCACGCGCTTGGCGCGCCAGGTCGGCTTTCTCATGGCGGATGCCGTCCTTCCCACGCCCGCGGTCGCAGCCGCCGATCAGAACGTCGCGCCGCGCCACACCTTCGCGGTCGCGTTGCAGGTCGCGATCGTGCTGCTCGTCGGCTTGCCGGTGCTCGCCATCACCCAGCCGTTCCTGCCCGGCCCGTCGGCGGCGCTGGTGCTCGTCTTGTTCTTGCTCGTAATGGGCGTGGCGCTCTGGCGCAGCGCGTCGGACCTCGAAGGCCACGTGCGCGCGGGCGCGACCAACGTCTTGGCGCTGCTCGCTTCGCAGTCTCACGCGAGCGCGGACGGCACAGCGCCGCCCGAGCCTGCGCTGGCGCACACCAAGCTGGTGTTGGCGGGCCTCGGTGAGCCGGTGCCGTTCGTGATCGACGAGGGAAGCAGCGCCGCGGGCCGCTCGCTCGCGGACCTCAACCTGCGCGGTCGCACGGGCGTCATCGTGCTCGCCATCCGGCGCAGCGACGGTACGGTGATGGTGCCGGACCCGAGCGCTGCGCTGCGCGCCGGCGACGTGCTCGCGCTCGCCGGCTCACTCGAAGCGATCGACGCGGGCAAGCAAGCGCTGAGCGAGAAAGTCTCGAATGCGTAGCGTGCTCGTAGCTTTCTTCGTGCTGGCGGGCTGTGGCTTGGGGCGCCCGGCGCCGAGCGCCGTGCCCGGGCTCGTGACGTTCGAGGGCACCTGCGATGCGTCGGGCGCCGTGCCGCTCGACGCGCAGCGCTTTGCGGTGGCTGACGACGAGAACAACGTGGTGCGAATCTACGACGCCGAGCGCGGCGGCCCGCCGCTCTCCGAGACCGATCTCACGCCCGAGCTCGGCGGCACGGGCAAGAAAAAGAAGAAGAAAGCTCGAGAAGCCGACCTCGAAGCAGCGACGCGCTTCGGCGACATCGCGCTCTTCATCAGCTCACACGCGCGCAGCAAGAAAGGCAAAGACAAGCCCGAGCGCGCGCGCTTCTTCGCCACCACGCTGCCCAACGCGCGCGGCGGGGTCTTGCTGACCGGCACGCCGTACCACGACCTCGCGCGCGACCTCGCTGCCGACGCGCGCTTGCAAGCGCTCGGCATCCCCACTGCCCTCGAGCGCGCGCCGCAAGCGGCGGGCGGCTTCAACATCGAAGGCATGACGGCGACGCTCGACGACTCTGCGGTGCTGATCGGCTTTCGCAATCCAGTGCCCGAAGGCCGCGCGCTGATCGTCCCGCTCGAGAACCCGCGCGAGGTGATCAACGCAGGGCCCGCGCGCTTCGGCGCGCCCATCCTGCTCGACCTCGGGGGGCTCGGCGTGCGCAGCCTTTCTTCGTGGCGCGGCCAGTACCTGATCGCTGCAGGTGCCTTCGGCGAAGGCGGCGAGCGGGCTCGGCTGTTTCGCTGGCAAGGGCCCGGCACTGCAGCAGAGGCGCTGCCGAACGCCGCGCTGCTCGACCTCAACCCGGAAGGCTTCTTCACGCCCGAAGGTCGCGGCTCGATCATGGTGCTGAGCGACGACGGTGCGCGCACGATCGAAGGCGAGCGTTGCAAGGACCTCGAGGAGCCGGGGAAAAAGCGCTTCCGCGGCCTGTGGCTCGCGATGCCTTGAGCGTTAGAGCGACCCCGCTACCAGATCGCGCGGCACGCTTCGCTCTCGAGTATTCGCGCGTCGCGCGTCACCAGCGGCAGCGCGTGCACCAACGCGGTGGCGACGATCAAGCGATCGGCTGGGTCCTTGGGTACCGCGTCCGAGAGCTGTACAGCAGTCGCGGCGATCTCGGGGGTCAGCTCGAGCACATCGACGCGCGTCTCGGTCACGAGCTCCTGAACCGCTTGGCTCACGGTGCCGCGGCTTCGCACGCGGCCGTTCGCGAACAGGAAGGCCACCTCGAGCAGGGAGATCGAGGCCACGGCAAGCCCGCTGCCCTTTGCGCTCTGCCGAATCGCCTGCGTGGCCGCACGCGATAGCTTCTTGGGCTCGAGCGCGAGCCACAGCCAGGCGTGCGTATCGAGCAGAATCACTTGAGGCCGGTCCACAGCTTCGCGCCAAGCGCGGGCGCCTCGATGTCGCCGACGATCTCGAAGCGATCGGCGAGACAACCGAAGAGCTCGGCATCGTCCGGCGCGTCAACAGGCACGATCTTTACCATCGGCTTGCCGCGCTTGGTCACGATCACGGGCTTGCCGCCCTTGGCCACTTCATCCATGACCTGCAGGCACTTGGCCTTGAACTGCGCCGCGGCGATCTGCGGTTGACGGGCTTTCGCGACCATGGTCACACCATAGTGGTCATCTGGGGCCCGGGCAACCGCGAGCTCAACCTTCGCCGAGCGCGCGCGCGTGCAAGTGGCGAGCGACCGCGAAGGCGTGCGCGAAGCGGCGCGAGGCGCGGCCGCGAAACGCGTTGGGCTCGACCGGCAACGCGCGCTTGAGCACCGCGTCTTCGAGCTCCGTCACGTCGGCGCCGTACACGCTGCGGTACGCGGACTTGAGCGCGAGCTTCGATGGCTTCTGCCCGAGCAACGCAGCCAGAAGGTCGAGCGAGCCCTGGTTCCAGGCTGCGAGCATCGAGTTGCGCCCGGCGCGCAAGAGGAACGCTTCGAAGTCGTCGCGCAGCTCGGCTTGGGTCAGCGCCGTCTCGAAGAGGCTCGCCGGCAGGCCCATGTGATAGAGCAGCCCGGCGCCCGGCAGCGAGTCGCGCGGCTTCACGATGCGCTCGAACGCTTCGTCGCTGCGCAGCGCGTACGCGCAGACCTGCACGATCTCGCGCGGCGAGCTCTCGTCGCGCCGATGCGACTCGACGTACGTGATGACCATGTTGTCGAAGCGCTCGATCAACGCCCGCGGCGTGCGGCGCTGCGCGAGCGGGCGCTTTTCGAGCAAGCGCCGAGCACCGGCTTTGCGCTGCACGTGCGCGAGCTGGTCGTCGATCATCGCGTCGAACGCTTGCAAGAGCCCCGGCAAGCCTTCGGTCTCGGGCTCGAGCAGCTGCAGCGCTTGCACGATCGCCTCGATCGTCGAGACGAAGTCCACGCGTGGCTCGCGGCGCAGGCGGTAGTTGCTGGGCGCGCTCGGCGAGAGCTTCACTTGCGGCAAGCGCTGCAGCCATGACTTGTCGCGAAACAGCGTGTGCGCCGTGTGCCAGGTGCCGTCGATCACGAGCAGGCTCGTAGGCCGCTCGTCGGCCGGCATCGTCTCGAGCGAGCGGGCTTCTGGGCTCGGGTAGAGCAAGGCCGTGCCGCTTGGCAGCCACTCGGGCGGCTCGTCCTCACGCTCGGCCGCGTTCCATGCCACTTCGACGTGCGAGTTCGAAAGGCCCAAGCGCGCCAGGCGCGCGGTGCCGATCGCGTGCGTGCGCTCGCGCGGGTGTTGCAGGACCAAGACCTTGGTCTTGTTCGCGATGAGCGGCACGCGCGCGCAAACGCACATGCTCTCGGGCTTATCGCAGCGGTAACAAACCGCGCGCGGGACGAAGTGCGGGACTTCCGGCGACACAGGGCGCGCACTATGGAGGGCCGTACACGCTCGACGCAAGCCGGGCACCGGGGCCGTCCCGCCACGGTCTCGCTGCGCTCACATCGTGCATGACGTTGCACGCGTGTTTTGCGTGAACGACACTGCCCAGCCCTCACAGGAGACCGACTGCCATGACGATTCGACTCGGCGATATCGCGCCCAACTTCACAGCTCCCACCACCGAAGGCGAAATCGACTTCCACGCCTGGAAACAAGGCAAGTGGGCGGTCTTTTTCTCGCATCCCAAGGACTTCACGCCCGTGTGCACGACCGAGCTCGGCTACACCGCCAAGCTCAAGGGCGAGTTCGAGAAGCGCAACACCAAGGCCATCGCGCTGTCGGTGGACTCCGTGGACGACCACACGCGCTGGTCGAAGGACATCGAGGAAACCCAGGGCCAGAGCGTGAATTTCCCGCTCATCGCCGACAAGGACAAGAAGGTCGCGAACCTCTACGACATGATCCACCCGAACGCGAACGACACGCTGACCGTGCGCTCGGTGTTCGTGATCGATCCCAACAACAAGGTTCGCCTGACGCTCACGTACCCCGCGAGCACGGGCCGCAACTTCGACGAGATCCTGCGCGTGATCGACTCGCTGCAGCTGACCGACGGCTACAAGGTCGCAACGCCCGTGAATTGGAAGCAGGGCGAGGACGTGATCATCGTGCCTTCGGTGAACAACGAGGATGCGAAGAAGATGTTCCCGGCTGGGTGGGATGAGAAGAAGCCGTACCTGCGCGTGGTGAAGCAGCCGAGCAAGTAGGCAGCCGAAACTCAACGCACGCTAGCGCCGCCCCGGTCCCCGAGGCGGCGCTTTTCTTTGGTGTGCTCGTGCGCGTTCGCTTATCCGCCGACCTGCTCCAGCACGAACGGATACGTCACCGACACGATCCCGCTCCCCTCCGGCGCAGGGAACGTCATCCTCCCCACCGCATCCGTGATGCACTTCTGCACCTTCGCGTCGGCGACATCGCTGCTCGCCACCGCCGCGCGCTGCACGACCCCGGTCGGGCCGATGATGAAGCGCACCGCCACGCGGCCCTGCAGGTCCGGCCGCGCTTGCAGGCCTTGCTCGTAGCAGAAGCGCACTTCGTTCAGGCGCCGCTGGATCACGCGGCGAATCGTCTCCTTCGAGAGCGAGCCGAAGATGTCCGGCGTGCCGCTCTTGACGCGCGGCGGCACGCGCGGGTCGCGCTTGGTGAGGTTGCCGACGCCCGTGCCGTACTTGCCGCGGCCTGCGCCCGCACCCGGATCACCGATCGTCCCGAGCGGACCTGCGCCGATCGTTCCGAGCGCATCGCCACCGCCGCCGCGGCCCACGCCACTGGGACCAAGGCCCTTGCTGCCCCAGCTCGGGCCGTCGATCGTGCCGAAGAGCGATGCGAGCGCCGCGTACGAATCCGTGCCGCCTGCGGCTGCACCGGTGAAGAGGCCGTCTGCGACCGGCGCCGCGCTCGCGAGCACGCCCAAGATGCCGGCCTTCGAGGCCATCTCTTTCAGCTCTTCACGCGTCGGCTCGTTCGGACCGCCAGCCGTGCGCGTGGTGGTCTTCGCGACCTTCTGCTGAGCTTTCGGTTCGCCATAGGTGCCTTGCTCGCCCTGTGCTGCGGCTTCACCTGACGCGCCGTCCTCGATCAGCTCCGGCAGGTCGGGCTCGACGTACTCGTCGACCTTGAGCACGTAGTCGAGGTAACGCGGGTCGCTCATGCTGAGATCGTTCGACATCGCCGACGACCGGGGCGGCGAGTAGTAAAAAAGGGCTAGCAAGAACACGTGCGCGGCGAACGAGACCGCGGCGTAGCGCTGCCCGTTCCAGTCCGCGATGCCGCGCGTCGCGACAGCCTCGACCGGCACCGCGATGCGCACGACGAACGTGAAGCCGCGGTAAGAGAGCCACAGCGTCGAGCCCGCCGCGATCGGCCATGCGTACGGAAACGCGTGGTCGCCGCTCGAGCACAGCTCGTTGTCGACGATCAGCTGCGCCGCGTCGCGCACGCGCCCGTCATCGCCGAACGCGCGTACGCACGCGCCTTGCGCAACGACCAAGAGCGGCATGCGCTTGCCGTCGTCGCCGTACGCGCCGCGCACCACGACCGGCAGCCGCTCGACGCCGAGCTGCGCGCGATCGATCAAGTAGTCGGTCGCAAGGCGCGTGCCTTCGAGCACCGTCCTGCCGGGCTCGGTCGCATCGCCGACCGCGAAGCCGTCGTCGTCGCCGAGCTGCGCGACGTGCAGCACGTCGGCTGTCTGCTCGGGGTGCTGCAGGGCATCGCCCCACAGGACGATCACCTCGACGGCCGGGTCCGTGGAAGCAGGCGCGGGGTGGGTCGCGGACGCAGATCGGCGCGAGCGCTCGAGGCGCTTGAATAGACGCATGGCCTTGTCTCCGCGGCTGTTGCTGCCTAAGCAGCGCGTACGAACAGCCGTGCTTGGGTCTCGTTGTCGGGCCGGCGGCGGTGTCGGCTCTGGGCGTTACGACCGTAGCCGCCCGCGAAAGTTCCAAGGACCGAGGACGCCGGCCGTGCCGAGCGCGCGGTGTAGGCTACAACTGCCGACCTTCGATGGCTGACCGCGCGCCCATACGCGTCGAGCTCACGCTGCACCCCGACGTGCTGCTCGACGAGTCCAAGCTGCGCGACGCAGCCGCGGCCGCCGCGCACGTCAAGGCGAGCGAGATCGCGGCGGTGCACGTCGCGCGCCGCACGATCGACGCGCGCCACGGGCGGGTGCGCGTGATCGTGCAGGCCGACGTCGCGCTGCAGGGCAACGCTCCGCTCGCCGAGCGTGCCGCGCAGCCGCCTGCTTTGGCGGCGCTTTGCGGCGAGCCTTCGGTGGTGGTGGTCGGCGCCGGGCCTGCGGGCCTGTTTTGCGCGCTGCGCCTGGCGCAGCTCGGCGTGCGCTGCACGTTGCTCGAGCGCGGCCAAGCCGTGGCGCAGCGCAGGCACGACGTCGCCAAGCTCTCGCAGCGCGGCGAGCTCGACGTCGAGAGCAACTACTGCTTCGGCGAAGGCGGCGCCGGCACGTTCAGCGACGGCAAGCTCTACACGCGCGCGAGCAAGCGCGGCCCGGTGCAAGACGTGCTCGAGGCGCTCGTCGCGTACGGCGCGCCGGCCGACATCTTGGTCAACGCGCGCCCGCACATCGGCACCAACAGGTTGCCGCGCGTGGTCGGCGCGCTGCGCGCGCACTTGGAGAGCGCCGGGCAGCGCGTCGTTTTCGGTGCGCGCGTCGATGACGTGGTGAAGAACGGTGACGCGGTGAGCGGCGTGCGCTTGCAAGACGGCAGCACGCTGCCCGCGCGCGCCGTGGTGCTCGCGACCGGCCACTCGGCGGGCGATGTCTATGAGTGGCTCGCGCGCGCAGGCGCGCCGCTGGCATTCAAGCCGTTCGCGCTCGGCGTGCGCGTCGAGCACGCTCAAGCGTTCATCGATCGCACGCAGTACGGCGTGCTCGCGGGCCACCCGGCGCTCGGCTCGGCGCCGTACCGCGTCGTCGTGCAAGCGTGTGGCGTCGGCGTGTTCTCGTTTTGCATGTGCCCGGGCGGGCACATCGTGCCGGCGTCGACCGCGCGCGAGCAGCAAGTCGTCAACGGCTGGAGCCCGAGCTCGCGGCGCGGGCGCTTCGCGAACAGCGGGCTGGTGGTGGAGGTCGGTGAAAAGCAGCTGATCGAAGCGCAGCTCGACCCACGCGATGCGTTCGCGGGCGCGAAGCTGCAGCAGCGGATCGAAGCGCGTGCGTTCGAAGCGGGCGGCGGCGCGTTCGTCGCGCCCGGGCAACGGCTCGATGATCTGCGCGCGGGGCGCTTGTCGAGAGACTTGCCGCTGACGAGCTATCCGCGCGGTGCGGTGCCGGCGCGCTTGGATCTGTTGCTCGGGGGCCTTGGCGCACCGCTGCGCGAAGCGCTCCAGAAGATCGAGCGCACGATGCCGGGTTTTGCTGGGCACGAAGCGATTGCGGTGGGCGTCGAGAGCCGCACGAGCGCGCCGATCCGCATCGAGCGCGATCAGACGACGCTGCAATCGCCGGGTGTCGCGGGGCTGTATCCGTGCGCGGAAGGGGCGGGCTACGCGGGCGGGATTATGAGTGCGGCGCTCGATGGGATGCGGGTGGCGGAAGCGATCGCGCGTTCGCATTAGCCGAAGCAGAGCGCAACCACTCACGTTTTCCGCGTGCCATCACACGCACTCCCAGCTGCACGCACGCGCGCTGCACAGGTGTGCTCTCGCCCTCAGCTCGCCGCACGCGATCTACCGCTATGATTGCGGGGTGGGTGAAGCAGTAGCGGGTTCGCGGCCGCAGGGCAGGAGTCGTTGAGCCAAGCACAACGCGCGCGCGAAATCGTCGCAGGCCGTTACGAGATCGAAGATGCGATCGCGAGCGGTGGCATGGGCACGGTCTACCGAGCGTACGACCGCGTCCAAGGCCGCCATGTCGCGCTCAAGCGCTTGATTGCACAAGGCGACATGCGCCACCGCACGCGCATGTTCGAGCGCGAGTTCTACACGCTCGCCGGCCTCAAGCACCCGCGCATCATCGAGGTCTACGAGTACGGCATCGACCCCAAGGGCGCGTACTACACGATGGAGCTGCTCGGCGGCCGTGATCTACGCGAGCTCGCGCCGCTGCCCTATCGCACCGCGTGCCGCTACTTGCGCGACGTCGCCAATTGCTTAGCGCTGCTGCATGCGCGCAGCTTGCTGCACCGCGATATCTCGCCGCGCAACGTGCGCATCACAGAAGACGGCCGCGCCAAGCTCTTCGACTTCGGCACGCTCTCGAGCTTCGGCCGCAGCCGCAAGGTCATGGGCACGCCGCCCGGCATCCCGCCCGAGTCGACACGCGGCGCGGCGCTCGATCAGCGCGCCGATCTGTATTCGCTCGGCGCGCTCGCGTACTGGATGCTCACCGGGCACCACGCTTACCACGCACGCAACATCGATCAGCTCGCCGAGCTGTGGCGCAAGCCGTTGCCAGCGCCGTCGTTGCTCGTGCCCAGGCAGGATGGCTTGCCGCCCGTGCCGCCCGAGCTCGACGCGCTGATCGCTTCGCTGCTCGATCACAATCCGCTCGCGCGCCCGGTGAACGCGGCGGAGGTGGTGGCAAAGCTCTCCGCGATTGCGCAGCTGCCTAGCGATGACGAGCCGCTGTCGGCGCTCAGCTACTTGCATGGCGGCAAGACGGTGGGCCGCGCGCGTGAGCGCGCCAAGCTGCGCAAGTGCGTTAAGGCCGCGGTCGCTGGCCGGGGTGCGGTCGCGACGATCGAGGCGGAGGCGGGCATGGGCAGCGGTCGCATGCTCATCGATCTCGCGATCGAGGCTCAGCTGCTCGGCGCGACCGCCATCGTGGTCGATGCGCGCGAGCAGCCCGGCGCCTACGGCGTGATCGACCAGCTCGCGCGCGCGTTGTTCGCGATCGATCCCGACCAAACACGCGCGGCGATGGGCGAGCACGAAGCGGTGCTCGCACGCTTCGCTAAAGATGCGTCGCACAGCAGCGTGCGCGCGGTGTCGAGCGTGGCCGATCCGAGCGGCGACCCGCGTGAAGGCCGCATGCGCCTGCAGGCGGCGCTGCTCGAGTGGTTCGAGCGGCTCGCGGCGCAGGCACCGCTCATGATCGCGATTCGCGGCTTGCATCGCGCTGACGACGCGTCGGCCGTGCTCCTGCTTGCGCTGGCGCAAGGCATCGCCTCGCGCCGCATGCTGCTCGCGCTCGCGTTCGATCCCGATGAAGTCACGCGCGCCGCGCCCGTGTTTGCGAGCGTCGTCAAGAGCGCGAGCGTCTCGCTGCGGCTGCGCGGCTTCAACCGCGAAGAAACACACAGCCTCGTTCGCGCGACCTTCGGCGCGGTGCAGAATACCGAGCGCCTGACCGAGTGGCTGTACGAGCTCACCTCGGGCAACCCGCGAGGCTGCGCAGATCTCTTGCAGCACCTGATCGAGCAGCAGGTGGTGCGCTTCATCGATGGCATGTGGGTGCTGCCGCAGGAGCTGTCGCGCGATGCGCTGCCGACGGATATCGGGCAAGCGCTCGATGCGCGCGTCGCGCGCTTGAGCGACGACGCCGTCAAGCTCGCGCACGCGCTCTGCGTCCACCGCGCTGCAGCGCCGCTCGAGCGCTGCTTTGCAATCGCCGCGCTCGAAGGCATCGCAGAGCCGCAGCGTGCGCTCGCGGAGCTCGCGCAGCGTGGCGTGATCGTGGCGGGCGAAGATGACGTGCGCTTCAGTCACCGCGCCGTTCGCGATGCTCTCTTGCGGCGCCTCGATGCTGCCGAGCGCCGCCGCCTGCACGCGCAGTTCGGTCGGCTGCTCGAGCGCGAAGCTCGCGGCGACGCACAGGCGATGAGCGACGCGGGCTGGCATCTGTTGCACGGTGGCGAAGAGCGCCGCGGCGCCGAGCTCTTGGCCGACCTCGGCGCCATGCGCACTACCGACGACCCGCTGACCGACATGATCCCAGCGCTCGAGACGGCGCTCGAGGTCTATCGCCGGCTCGACTATCCGAAGATCGATCAAGCGCGCGTGCTCGCGTCGATCGCAGCCGCGGGGTTCTTCTCCGATCGGCGGTTCGTAGAGCGCTATGGCGAGGAAGCCCTCGCGATGATGCAAGAGGTGCTTGGCTTGACGATCGCGCTCAGGTGGCGGCCGCGCATCGGCCGGTACCTCGCGCTCGCGCTCGGCTTCAGCGTCGCGTTTGCTCGCATGGTGCTCGCGAAGGGACCACGCACGGCGCTCCAGCGTTTCGAGGAGGCGATCACGCTGTTCTGCATCGCGGCCGTATCCACTACGGCGCTCGCGGCGCTGACGATGGACGCACCCCGAGCGCGGCGCGTCGCATCCGTGCTCGATCCGCTGCGCGCGCTAGGCCCGAACAGCGCGGGTTACGTCCTATCCGACTACGCGCGCACCCTCGCGATGATTCCCGAGGACCGCGTGCTCGAGGTCATCGGTAGATGCCGCCGCATGGTCGACCGTCTCGAGCACCCGCGGCCCATCATCGGCCTTTTGCCTGACGTGAGGCAGATGATGAGGACCAACGCGCTCTACGCGTGGGGGTCGCTCGAGGCGCTGCGGGAGGCTCCGCAAGCGCTTCGCATCGCGGGCCAGCTCGACACGATCGGGCTCAAGATCGGCAACCTGTACGGCGACCAGATTCGCTCCTGCTACCACGGCATGCGCGGCGAGTCCGCGCTCGCCGAGGGCTACCAAAAGCGCGTCGAGCTCTACGCGCTGCAGGCGGGCTCGGGCTGGGTCGCGGAGATCTGGGCACCGACCAGCGCCATCCTCACCTACTTGATGAGCCGGGATGGAGTCAGCATTCGACGCGTGATGGGCGAGCTCGACCGGCTGGGCGAGGAGATCCCTTCGCTGCGGCGCTATGCGCGCCTCGCGCGCGCCACGTACTACGCCCTGCACGGCGACGACGCCGCCGCGCGAGAAACGATCGGCGATCTGATCGACGCCGAGCCGCGCTCGTTCATTGGCTGGACGGCGATGATGGGCATCGCCGTGCGCGTCTTTGCGCGCACGGGCGACCGCGAGCGCGCGCGGACTGTTGGCGACCAGCTGCTGTCGCAGCTCGACGCCGACGAGCGCGGCGTCACCACGATGGTGGTTCCGCTGATCGCGGAGCTCGCGCTGCTCGAGGCGCAGCTCGGCGAGCCCGGAGCCGCGCTGCGCATCGACGCTTACTTGCAAGAGATCGGGCCGAGCGGCGGACCCGT
>WUUC01232988.1_pt1 | contig 13367 bp, 13 predicted proteins | sample 6278441 | NCBI WGS metagenome assembly WUUC01 (sample SAMN13675441, study PRJNA597444) | soil metagenome | isolation source: soil | place: USA: Washington | collected 2017-10 | reverse complement strand
TGCGAGCCCCGGGTATTCGCGCGTGGCCCGCACCATGCGGACGGCATAATCGATCACCTGTTCGTCCACCCGCTGCCCGGCCGCAAGCTGCTGCAGGCGCGACACGCCGGCGCCGTCGAGACATGGTCTGACGTCCGTCAGCGGCAGCTCGTCTCCCGCCTGTCCTTCGGTCGCTCGAACCACGACCGCCACTTCGTCCGCGCTCGAGGGATACCCGATCTCCACCTTGAACAAGAAGCGGTCGAGTTGCGCCTCGGGCAGCGGGTACGTCCCTTCCGTCTCGACCGGGTTCTGCGTCGCAAGCACCATGAACGGCTTCGGCAACTGCAGCGTCTGACCCTCGAGCGTCACCTGGTATTCCTGCATCACTTCGAGCAGGGCGCTCTGCGTTTTGGCGGGCGCGCGATTGATTTCGTCCGCCAGCAGCACCTGCGTGAACACGGGGCCGCGCACGATGCGCAGCTCGCGCGTGGACGGATCGAGCACCGCGTGTCCGGTGATGTCGGATGGCATCATGTCCGGGGTGAACTGCACGCGCGCGTGCGGCAGCGAGAGCGCCTGCGCCAGCGCGCGTACGAGCAGCGTCTTCCCCAGACCCGGCACGCCTTCGATGAGGACGTGCCCGGATGCGACAAGCGCCACCAGCACCTGCTCGATCACTGCTGCCTGTCCGACCATCGCGTGGGCGATTGAGGCGCGAAGCGTGTCGAGCATTCCCGCCGCCTCGGCGAAGGCGTTCGATTCAATATGTTCCATGCGAGGACCTTGTGTGCTCGACGACGATACGACGCCGCGCGGTCTCGAGCAGCGCAATCGTATTCTGCAGCTGATGAGCGCGCCGCAGCGCAGGGTTGTGAATGGCCGCCGTCAGCACACCGGCGTCAACGCCGGTGAGCCGGGCAAGTGCCGCCGTGCGTTCCGCAGGCGAGAGCCGGGCGTACGCGGCAACGTGGCGCTGAGCGGCTTCGTTCAGCGCGCGTACTACAGCGGCGTGCAGTGATTCGCCGCTGCCGTGCCGTTCCGCGAACTGCCCTGTGCCGCGAATCTGCTCGGCCAGCGACCTGCGGCCTGCCGGCGCCGGCGCCGCCAGCGGTCCGAGCCGGACACCGCCCCGCCACAACAGCAAGGCGACCAGCGACATCGCGAGCACCACGAGCGGGCCACCGTATCGCCAGAGCAACACGAGGAGCGACGGATGATCGTCCTCCGAGAGGAAGTGCACCTCGTCTCCGCGCCGCAACTGCGTGGCAGCCACGAACAGGCGGCCGTGATCGCCGTCGAACAGCTGGCGGTAGCGAAACGGGGCCGCGTTGACGACCGTGACGCTGCCTCGTCCTACATTCACGCGCAGCGCCTGAATCCCGGACTTGCCGCGCAGAGACCACGCGACGGTCCTGGTGGTCGTGAGAAACGACCACACGGAAAAATCGCACAGTTCGTAGACGGTCGTCACCGTGCCGGCCGGAGCAGTGCCGCCGGGGTGTTCAAGGAGCTTGCGGCAGGGACCCTCACGATCGGATGCAGCACGCTCCTTGTCACTCACTTCCTGGTAGTCACGGATGATTCTTGACCAGCGCTCGAACTCCGCCTCACCTCCGACGAGCGTCCGGTCCACGACGAGTCGGCCGCCGGATTCAACCCACCGTTCGAGCGCCTGGCGTCGCGCACGACTCAGGTCCCAATGCCACCCCGAGAGAACGACTACCGAATCAGTGGGCGGCACGACGAGCTCACGATCCCACACCGTGCGCGCGCCGAGCGCTTCCGCAAATCGCTGCGCCGCGTAAAACGGGTTGGTGCGGGCTTCACCCTTTGGAGGCATTGGGATGGTGGTGTCCACCCACGACGTGTTCTGCGCCACCCATGCGACCACGACAACCACGAGGATGCCCGCCACCATCCAAACGATCACATCGCGTTTCATGCCACGCCCTCAGGGGAACGCGGCGCGAGCGGTGCGGCCGCATCGAGCGCGGCCGCGAAATCGTCACAGAGCACGTACACGACTGCGGCCTCGACATCCAGGCGCCCGTACACGGCCCGCTGCCACACACGCACGAGCCGCGACGCGTAATCGCGGGGTCCCGGCGCGAGGTGGTTCGCGGCGAGCGCGAGGCAATCGCCTTCGGTGCTCGAGTCGCGAATTGGAACGCGGTGCACGTGCGCGAGCCGCGACAGCATGCCGCGATAGAGCAGCGCCAGTGATGCGCGGTGCTCCCCGCGGTCCCACAACGCGCGTGCCGCAGCGCCGATGTGGCGCGGCAGGCTCTCGGGCCTGATATCGAGGTCGCGCACGTGCGTGGGCGCCACGAAGCCATGATCGTCCGCCTGCTCGCCACGCGCCCGGACGATGCCAACGATATAGGCCGCGAGGAGCGCGGCAAGCAAGGCCACGGCGCACCAGACGAGCAGGCGCGCCGACTGTTGAATCCACCGAAACAGGTCGCCGATCCAGTCGAGCCATGCCGGCATGCTGAACGGCTTCGCGTCGGGTGATTCGTTCCATTGCAGCGTCTTTATCGTCTGCTCCGTCGCCAGGTTTGGGTCCGCCTTGACTATCGCCATCGCCCGCGCGATCTCGGCCGGCCCGGGACTCTCGGACGACGTCTGAACGGCGTCTCGTTCGCTGGGCGCAGCCGCGGCAGACGATACTGCCAGCGCCAAAGCGGCGACGAGAACACCCGCGAGGCGTGCGTCAGCGTGCAAACGCACGTCGGAACTCCTGCTCAATGTCCCACGCCTCCAGCTCCGCTCGCCTGTTCAGGTACATCGCGAAGCCACCCGCAACGTAGAACGGCTCGACGAGCAGGACGGCAATGGTGTAGGCCATCGGGTACGCCAACGCAAGAACGCCCGGCACGTCGCCGGCCAGGACGTCGAAGGGGTCAACGGACTGTCCCGACGGTGTGAACCAGAACACCAGGGAGAACAGCGCCAACGTCAACCCTACCTCCGCCATGCTGTAGGCGTACGTCAGCATCGTCGCCGACACGGTGTTTCGGGAGCGGATCTGTCGAACACGGCCCGCCGCGCGCCAGAACGACACGCCCTCGAGCTGATATACGGGCTGCGTGAACGAACGCCACAGCGAGAGCCGCTGGACCGTCCACGTGAACAGGAATTGCGACCACCACACCTGCCGCTGCGCGCTCCAGAGATCGGCCGGTGTCGTTCGCTGTCCGAATGCGGCGCGCGAGAGCACGAACAGGATCGTGCGATCGAGCCAGGGTTTGGCGCACCAGATCATGACCGTCGGGAGCCAGTCGGCGAGCTCGTACGACGCGAATGCAAATGCCGCAACCGGCAACGCCGCCACGGCAAAACACGGGTACACAGACCGCGCGGCGCTCTGGCACAGACGCGCGCCGAGATCAGCCGCTTCCATTGGCGTGCGCGGCCGCAAGCGCACGGCAAACGCGTCAACGTGCACGTCGTCCCTGGAACGCGAAATAGCCGAGCACGGCCGTCCAACACACCGCAGCGACGCCGTACTTCGCCGGTGGGGGCAGCCACGTCGCCGAGGACCAGAAGGCTTCAACAGCCGCCGCCACAAGAAGCAACGCCGTGACGCCGTACAAGATGACCGTCGTGTCCTGCGTCGCCCGCACGAGCGATTGCAGGCGCGTCAGGCGCCCGGGCGCGAGAAGCGCATGGCCCATTCGCAATCCGGCCGCGCCCGACAACACGATTGCGGTCATCTCGAACGCCGAGTGCGTGACGATGAAGGAGAAAAATGTGGACGCCAGGCCGCGCTCCACGAGGTATCCGGCAATGGCGCCGGCAAACGCGCCGTTGTAGGCGAGAAAGAACAACGTTCCAAGGCCGGCGAACAGTCCGCCGGCGAAACACTGGAATGCGATGCTGATGTTGTTGCGGATGTAGTAGCCGAACATCATCCAGTCGGTGTCCGCGGTACGGCCGATTGAATCGGCAACCGGGGAGTACATGTCGTCGAACGACGCGGCAGTCTCGGCGCTCACGACGGACAGGATCAGTTCCGGCCGCCCATGCACCAGGAACCCCAGCACCACGGTCGGCAGCAGGAACGTCGCTCCTGCCGCAGCCACGTACGACATGTGCTTTCGGACATCGCGCGGGAAGTCAACTGCGATGATTTCTCGCAGTCGCGCAAGCCCGAATTCACGACGGTGATAAATGAGCTGGTGGGCCTCGGCCGTGATCCGCTCGAGGCGCTCGACGATGTAGGCGGGGTACGAGCGCGCCCGTGCCAGCGCGACATGCTCGCACGCACGCCTGTAGAGCGCGGCAATGCGGGCTCCCGACGGCGGGGCCTCGAACACCGACTTGCCTGCTTTACGGCCTGCCACTCGATCGAGCAGTGCCTCGAGCTCGTCCCACTCCTCCCGATACAACTGCTCGAACCGGAGCGGCGTCATCAGCGTCGTCCGAGCGCCCACTGCGCAACGCCCAGCACGCGGCGCGTCACGTCGGGTCCTGAACGGCCCGCATCTCCAGACACGGTTGCCGCGAGCGCAGCCAGTTCGTCGAGCCGCTCCGTCGTCAGCCGAGGCGCGCGCGCAGCAAGGGCAATCAGGGCGGCCTGGTCCTCGGGCGCAAGCGGTCTCGCCGGCGCCACGGGAGCGACCTCATGGAGAGCCGTACGCGATGCCGCGCGTGGCTCGTGCACGACGATTGTCGCCGCGGCGATGTCGCCGAGGCGTTTGCAGTCGCGCCGCAACAGCATGCTGACAATCGCAAAGCCGTACGCGAATGGAAGAAAGTCCGCAACGCGGAGCAGGTTGCGAGTCACCGACGCCGCCGCTGTCACCGGCAATCCGGTGTCCATCACCACCTTGAGCCCGAAGGTCCGTTTGCCCGGCGTCGCCCCCGACGGCGTGAGCTCGAATGCAATGGGATAGATCCATTCCAGGGCGAAGATGAGTATCAGCCAGAACCCCACGCCAATACCCTGGGCGAATGACGCAACGATCGCGGCGGCATACACAACCGCCAATCGAATCACCCAGTCCAGACCGAACGCGTAAAACCGCGCGTGAAGGCCGGCGGGCCGGAGCTCCAGCAGAATGCCTTCCGGCGTCTCGGCAGCAACAACCGTGTCGAGGACGTCTCGCGAACCCGGGGGCACTCTCAGGCTTTGATGACGATGGTGTCCGCTATCTTGTCGTGCAGACACTGCCGGGATTCTCCGAAGATCAAGAGCAACTCGACGAGGGCGTACATCGGCACGATGCTGAGCGCCCAGTTCAGGACGTTGCGCAGCCAGATCAGGCGCCCCAGGGACGCCGGTGAGCCGTCGCTCCGTACGACCTTGATGCCCATCATCTTCTTGGCGATCGACTGACCATCGTCCTTCATGTATTTGATCGTGAACCACGACCACACGATGAACCCGATGACCGCGAGGATCCCGCCGACGCCGAGGAGCGCGGAGAAATTGCTGTCGTTCGTTGACTCAGCGGCGACCGCTCCGGTCATCGCGGCAACCATGAACGGCAGGTACACGAACACGAAGAAGATGATGCTGTCGAGGATGGCCGCGCCAAGCCGCGTGCCCCGATCGGCGGGAACGACCTGCGCGGACGGATCGACGATGTCGCGGACGGCGGCTTGGGGCGGAGCATACGGATTCGTCATAAATTGCAGGACATTCCCTCAAAAAACGTTGTGTTAACTGCCGTACTATCGGCACGTTCGGCACCCACGTTTACCGCCTCCGACCCACCGCGGCCGTTGCCTGCACCCATGAGCCGAAGCGTGCAGGCGGGTCTCTCTCCTGAAATTCTTTATTGTTCGCTCAAGGCCTCCAACGGGTCGATTTGCGTCGCGCGACGTGCGGGAGAGACGCACGCGAGCAGCGCGATCACCGCGGTTGCGAGAGCCATGGAGGCGAGGACACGTGGGTCGGTCGGCGTCACGCCGAATACATGCCCCTCCAGCGTCCGCCCGAGCGCGAGCGCGCCCACCAGTCCCAGCGTCAACCCACCTGCAATCAACGTGAACCCTTCTTTGAAAACGAGGTGGAAAATGCCTCCCTGCGTGCTTCCCAGCGCGATCCGGATGCCGATCTCCCGGGTTCGCTGCGCCACAAGGTATGCCAAGACGCCGTATACGCCAAGAGCCGAGAGAAAGAGCGCAACCAGGCCGAACATGCTGGCGAGCCCCATCGCAAGCTTCTCTGCCACGATCGACTGCGACTTGCGCTGCGCCATCGTTTGAATGTCGGAGAGTGGCAAGTCCGGGTCGATCGCCATCAAGGCCGACCGCAACGCGCGCATGACCGTTGCCGGTTCGGACGCTGCTTTGATGGCGACCCACCGCAGCCGGCCAAGCGGCGGTGCCTGCGTATGGGGGAAATAGGCCGCACCGATGGAGTCTGCCTTTCCGGCCAGACTCTCGAACCGCACGTCGCGAACCACGCCGACGACGGTATAGCGTTCCGAATCCCCGCGGATCACGCCCTTTCCGATTGGATCCTCGTTCGGCCACAGGCGCGAGGCGAGGCGCTCGTCAACGATCGCCACACGCACCGTGTGTTCCTGATCGCTCTCGGCAAAATACCGCCCACGGACGAGCGGCGTGGCCATGGCTTCGAAGTACCCGGGTGTAACGCTCACCACGGCTGGAAGCACCAACGCGGCGCCAGGCTGCGGCGTAGCGTCAGCGGCGAAGACCGTTGCAGGGGTGCTTCGCCCGCTCAAGGCGATGTTCGAGGTGATGCCCGCGGCCTCGACGCCTGGAATGTTGCGGACGGATTCGAGCAGCCGATTCGACAAGCCAGCCACGGCCCGCTGGTCCTCGTATCGCGAGGGTGGCGGAAAAATCGTTGCGGTGATGACTCGCTCCGCATTGAAACCCGCGTCAACCGCGAGGAGGTTGCGAAAACTGGTCAACAACAATCCGGCTCCGATCAGAAGCACGACCGACAACGCGACCTGTGTGACTACGAGTCCGCGTCGGACGACGCGTTTGGCTCGCCCGCTGGTGCCGAGCCGGCTTCCTTCCGCGAGAACCTGATTGAGGTTCAGGTTGCGCAGGGTCGCCGCAGGCACCAGACCGATCAGCACGCCGACCACCAGCGATACCGCCAGGGTAAAGCCTACGACGGCGCCGTCGATGTGGACAGACGCGGCGTTCGGCAGGTTTGCCATGCCACTTGACATGAGCGCGCGCAGGATCCATCCGCCGAGGCCGATACTTGCAATGCCTCCGACTCCGGCGAGCAGCACACCCTCGAGGATCAGCTGCCGCGCCACGCGGAACCTGCCGGCGCCGAGCGCGAGCCGCGTCGCAAGCTCGCGCGCTCGCGCGCTCGCCCGCGCGACCGAGAGATTCGCAATGTTGAGCGCGCCAATCAGCAGAACGAACGCGGCACCACCCCACAGCAAATAGAGAATGCCGCGGACGCGGCCAGTCAGCGCATCCTGAAGCGGCGTCACGGCGGTGTACATGCCCAGTTCAGCGAATCCGAGGTCCGGAAAGCGCTTGAGGGTCGCGGCATTCAGCGCATCGATCTGCGCCCGGACCTGTTCGATCGTTGCGCCCGGCCGCATCCGGCCGATGTGGAAAAATCCATAACGGGTGCGGGCAGCGTCAGACAACTGCGCCGGTGTAAACGCCAGCGGAATCCAGAACTGGATGGCCTCACCCACCGTCGGCGCGTGACCGTCGTCGCCCTGGTCGAAGAACGAGAAGCCACGCGGCATGACGCCGACGATCGTGTAGCGCTGTCCCGTCCACCCCAGTCGAAGGTCTCGGCCGATCACGGTGGGATCGCCGCCGAAGAGGCGCTGCCAGAGGCCGTGGCTCAGAATAATCTTCTGCTCGGCTCCGACCTGACCGTCGGCATCCGTAAACGCGCGTCCGAGCGCCGGCGGGACTCGTAACAACCGAAAGAGTGACGGCGTCGCTCTCATTCCGCGGATCTCTTCGGATAAAGCGTCGATCGTGATGGTGTCGAACCAGAGCGCGAACAAGGCCTGCTCGTCGAGCGCGCGGATTGCGGCGAGGCGATCGACATACGACGGCGCCGTGTTCGAGAGGATGTCGTTTGGAGTGATCGTGGGATACACGTCCCCCATGGCAACGATGCGGTCGGGTTCGGGAACGGGCAGCGGCCGCAGCAGCACCGAATACACGACCGTGAAGATCGCGGTGTTGGCGCCGAGGCAGACCGCCAGCGTGAGGATGGTGGTCAACGTGAAGCCGCGATCCTTGATCAGCAGTCTCACGCTCGACTGCAGATCGCGAGCGAACCCGCGGCCGAGTAACTCCCGACAGCCGGACACGAGCCATCGTTTTGTCGCACCTGCCAACGGTCCGCGTTCCGGTTGCGCCAACCTGACGAGCACCGGCTCGGCGGCGAGAAGTTCGTCGCCGAGCGTGTGGGCGTCCGGCATGTGACGGCGAACCTCGTTCCACGCGTCTTCATCGGACAGGCCGTCGGCCAGGAGCGCGTCGTAGGAGTCTTCGAGCTGCGCCGCCAGTTCCTCGACGATCTTGCGCTCGCGGTCCTGCGGCAGCGCCAGCGAGGACAGGTGTTCGCGCACGAAGCGTGTGAAATCACGCATATTCCATCCCCGCCGCGGCCTGCACCGCGTGCATGAACGTGCTCCAGGTCTTGCGCTGTTCAGCGAGGACCTTCCGCCCTGTGGCGGTGAGCGTGTAATACCGCCGCCGCCGCTGCCCCGCCCGCTCAACCCAGCGGCCGGCAATCAGGCCGCGGCGTTCGAGCCGGTAGAGGATCGGATACAGCGAGGCGACGTGAAAGGTCACGGTCCCGTTGGACCGCGTGTCGATCCGCTGTGCGATCTCGTAGCCGTGGCTGGGCCCGTTCTCGAGCTGGGCGAGAATCAGCAACTCCGCGGTGCCCTTCTTGAGCGTGGTGTCGTCGGATAGTGGCGCCATATGTGTGAATCATACATATAGCGCCGAACAGGTCAATGCATTCAGGAAAAACCTGCGCGAGGCGGAGCGGGTGGGCTTTCTCCGGACGTGCCCGCGGTCAGCGGTTCCGATCGCCCACCGCGAATTTCAACGTGCTCAACACGAACATCCGCTGCTCATCGTCTACGCGCCCACTTTCACCCCCAACGGCGAAGTGCAGCCACACATTTTCGAACAGACGATGTTCGAAGTCGCCGGCCAGGCGGGCGAACTGATCCACGGCACGCCCCGCGGATTCCGCGCGCAGGTAAACCGCCTCGACAGACACGTTCGTGTCCACCGCACCGAAGCGCAGGCGAGCACCGGCCAATGAGCTGTCCTGCGTCAGGAACTCGCCGGCCGCGCCCGGATCGGCCACGCGATCGCCCGTGCGGTAGCGCGCATGCACGATCAATTGCGAGGTGTCCTCCAGGCCGGGAATGCCTTCGAAACCGTACGCCAACGAGCCCCAGATCGCTCCGCCACCCTGGCTGAGCGCATTCACGTTTCCTGTCTCGCTGATCCATGTACCGGCCGCCCCGGCGGCGAGCGCCGAATTGTTCCAGTTCGCGTCCCGATATCGCTCGCGGATCTCGGTGGTCAGCACGCGCAGGCGGCGATCCAGCTCCGCGTCGTAGGCCGCCGCCATGACCGGGATCGGCGACTCCTCGATGCCGTCCTTCTCCATTCCAGTGACAACCTGTCGGCGCGCGTTGGTGAGCTCGGTCCGAAACTCGACGTTCTGCCGGTAATCCCCTCGATCCCAGAACGTTGCGCGTATGCCGAACCCCAAGCGGACCGCGTCGTCGTCATCGCCGGCCGCCTTGGCGGTGGCCGCTGAGAGCTGCAGCCGCGAGAGGAACCGCACGACGGGACTCTTCAGATACTGCTCGAGCGTGATGCGCCTACCTTGCGCGACAAAATACGGGGCGACATCGATCGCGACACCCGACTGGAGCGTGCCACTCGGGTCCACTCCGTTTAGGACGGAGGTCGCCAGCGCGCGCACGCTCGACGGTCTGAGCACCGTGTCCGGCGTCAGGCCCAGCACCGCGAACGCAGGCGAAGACGGTACCGCCAAATCCAACTCGGTGGCCTTGAGGTTGGTTGGCGTGTCCTGCGCCCCTGCCGGCGCTGCTGCGAGCGCAAGCACGAACACGAGCGCCCGCCGCATCACACGAACCTCCCGACGAGCGACACGGTCATGTGATCGTCGAGCGATCCCTCCACCGACAACCCGCCGATGCGCTGACCGTCCTGCTGGAATGTGACATCGACCGAGAACTCCGGCCCGGCCAGCCGCTGGACTGTCGCCTTGATCATCAGCAGCCGGCCGACGAGCTGCGGTGGCACCACGTTAATCGCAAACGGAGGCGGGTCAGACTGCAGGTTGCTCCCGTCGATGATGAATTGAGGGTTGTTGCCCTGCGCATCGAACAGCTTGCAATGGAAATCCAGATGCTGCGTGAAGCCGCAGTCGATGTCCACTTCCACGGGACCGCCGTTCGTGTTGACCTTGATGTCCTCTTGTTTGAACATGCCGTGCCTTTCGCGCGTCGCGGCGTCGGTAGGATGAAGCGCGGAGTATACCGACTCCGTCCCGGCGACACTCGACACCGCGCGTGAATGCGGTGCGCGCGCAGGCGCGAACGGCCAGAGTCGCGGCAGGGTTCACGACGAGCTGTTTTGGGCACGATTCGCGTTTTTTTTTGCGAAAAAATGTCCGCGCCAGATTTAATTGGAGGATTATTATTAGGCGGCCGAAGGGCAGACGTGGCGCCGCGGAGGCACACGTCCTCGCGAACGCGGAATGACGACGCCATTCATCGACGTGTCGGTCGTTGTCGCGACGTTGAACCGGTCCGCGGCCCTGCGTACCTTACTGCACAGCTTGGTCAGCCTGTCAGCCGGCGCCCTCTCCTTCGAAATCATCGTGGTGGACAACGGGTCTCGTGACGACACGCCGGCTGTCGTCGAACGCTTCTCGAGCGAATCAGTGGTGCCGGTCCGATACGTGCTCCAGCCGCGGCCCGGCGTGTCGAATGCGCGCAACGCCGGTGTGTCGGCGGCGAGTGCGCCGATCGTCGCGTTCACTGACGACGATCAGGATGTGAGGGCTGACTGGCTGTGCGTCATCAACCGGGTTTTCTGTGAGCACCCGGACGTGGACGTAATCGGGGGCCGCGTGCATCCTCGCTGGGTTCACCGTCCGCCGGATTGGATCACACAATCAGTCTGGGGACCAGTCTCGATCATCGACCGCGGGCCGGAGCCGTTTCGCGTCACGCGCGAACGATGGATGTGTCTGCCAGGCGGCAACATGGCGTGGCGACGACAGGCGCTGATCGATCTTGGCGGTTTCTCACCGGAGTACCCGCGGAGCCAGGACCGCGAGCTCACCGTTCGGGCCCTGCTTGCTGGTCTGCACGCGATGTACGTGCCTGACATGGTGGTCCACCATCACATAGATGGGCAGCGCTTGACGAGGACGTTCTTCCGCCGCTGGAATCGGACCGAAGGCCGGATGCGCGCCGGGTACGCGTTCGAGGAGCTGTTCACCGTGGACGGACACATGCGTTTGATGCCCGAGGACACACCTCGGCTGCTCGGAGTGTCACGGTTCGTCTACCGCTGCTGGCTCAGGGCCGTGCGCTCGTACGCGAGGGCCATGCTGCGCGCGCAGCGCGAAGAGGCATTTCGGCACGAGTTGCGAGCGCTCTACCTCACGTCGTATATCCACCGTCGCATCGATCTGACGGCTGTGAGTGACGCCTCGGTATCGCACCGCGCGAGCGCGCTTTTCGCGCGCGGCCTCACGCGCGCGGCGGCAGTACTCGCGGGAATCCTGCAGTAACCGCCACCGCACGAGGTGTAGTCGAATCGATTCGTGTCGTGCGATCGGATTACCTGTCCCGCGCGCCGATGGCAGGTGACGCGTGGTTCTCGGGGCTCGGAACGATGGCGTCCACCCTTCCCGACAGCCACTGGTCGATCAATTCGGTGACGCCTTCCCCGCGGGCACCAGCCGTGACCAGGTCGGCGGCGGCCTTCACCGATGGCAAGGCGTTCTGAACCGCGACGGCGAGGCCGCAACTGCGCAGGAACGCCTGGTCGTTCTCCGCGTCGCCTACCCCAATCGTCTGGTCGAGGGAGACGCCGAGCGCCTCGGCGGCGGGCACGAGGCCAGTGGCTTTCGTAACGTCCGACGGGAGCGCCATCACTGCGCCCTTGTTGAAGATGACGTGCCACTCCAGGCCGAGATCGCGGATCGCGGCGAGCACCTGGTGCTCGTGCGGTTCCACCGTCGCGACGATCGAATGGCCGACGGATATCGGGACGCCGCTGCGCCTGAGCGCCTCGACGAGCGCATCGGGAGGCGGCGCCGCCAGCATCAGCCGCTGCTCGGTCCGCGGCTCATACAACAGGGCGCCGTTCTCCGCGACGACGCGGTCGAACAGGTCCACGTGCGCGAAGGTCTTGAAGAGGTCTCCCAGCTCACGTCCCGTCACGAGAATCAGCTGACGGCCAGCCGCTCGCGCCCGGAGCAGCGCCCCAATCGTGCGGTCCTCGACGATGCCGTCGTGGGCGATCGTGCCGTCGTAGTCCGTGGCAAGCGCGCGGTATTTCACCGGACGACCCGCCATACGGGCGGCGGCCGCCGATCGTGCGGCTCGATGGTTTCCTCCCACAGCCGGAAGCCGCCGATGAACGCGTCGTGGTTGTCGCCGCGTCGCGTATGCGGCGGCAGCCTGTCGAGCTCCTGCGCGTTGCCGCCTCCAAGCAGGACGTAGTCGGCGACGAACGCATCGCGGAGCACTGGCGTGATGTGCTCCACGGCCTGCTGCCATGCGTCGCGGCCGTCACGCGCCAGCCCCGCGCGTCCGAGGCGCTCCGCGATCGTGCCACCTGCGGTATGCGGCAACGAACCGAGCTCGAGCGGCACCACGACGTGTTCGGTGACGAGCGCGGATCCCACGCCGGTACCCAGACCGAGAAACAGCATGCGTCCCGATTGGTACCCTCCGAGAGCCTGCATCACCGCGTCGTTCACCACCCGCACGGGCCTGCCCAACGCCCGCGCGAAGTCGAAGCCGACCCACCCGGGTCCCAGGTTTCCAGGTTCAGCCGCCGGTGCGTTGTTCTCAACCGCCCCGGGCAAGCCGATCGCGATCACGTCGAAGTTCCAGTCGGCCACAGCGTGCCGCACTTTTTCGACGAGATCGTCTGGCGTAAGGTGCGGTCCCGATTGGAAGCGGCGCGCCTCTTCGGCGCTCGACGTTCGGAGCTTGACCTGCGTTCCACCAATGTCGATCGCGAGCACATCCATTAAAAGGATCCTGCCGTCACCATCGTGGTTCTTCCTGCACGATCATCGCCGTCCGCGGCGATTGTGCACGCCCGATGCCGAGGGTGTAGCGCGATGACTTCAGTCATCGCGACCATCGGCGGCGATGGAACAAGGG
>WUUC01125477.1_pt1 | contig 13368 bp, 10 predicted proteins | sample 6278441 | NCBI WGS metagenome assembly WUUC01 (sample SAMN13675441, study PRJNA597444) | soil metagenome | isolation source: soil | place: USA: Washington | collected 2017-10 | reverse complement strand
GCTCACGCTCGAGCCCGGCGGAGGCGGCGTACTTCTCGGTGCCGGCGCCCATCGCCACCTGGTCGAAGGCGCAGAACAGCCCGTCGTACATCATCGAGTCGACCACCGACTTGTCGCCCAGCCGGTACCCGGCCCGAGCCCCTGGCAGCAGGTAGGGGGCGTTGGTCATGGACTCCATGCCGCCCGCGACCACCAGGTCGGCGTCGCCGGCCTGGATCATCTGGTCGGCCAGGTAGATCGAGTTGAGGCCCGAGAGGCAGACCTTGTTGACCGTCGTGCCCGGGACCGTCATGGGGATGCCGGCGTGGACCGCCGCCTGCCGCGCGGTGATCTGTCCGGCGCCGGCCTGGAGCACCTGGCCCATGAAGACGTAGTCGACCTGATCGGGGCTCACGCCGGCCCGCTCCAGGGCGGACTTGATGGCGAACCCGCCCAGCTCGGAGGCGCTGAACGAGCCCAGCGCGCCGGACAGCTTTCCGATGGGCGTGCGAGCGCCCGAGACGATCACCGAACCGGCCATGGCGGAACTCCTGTGCGAGACACTGACGGCAGGCCGGTCAGCGTACTGAGCCTGACCGGCTCCTGCGAAGCGACGATGTCGGCGCCTGCCAAACCGCGGCGGCCCCGGGTCAGCTGTTGTCGGCGGCCTCGGTGGCGGTCGACGGCGCCCCCGCGGTCTCCGGTTCGGGCGACTCCGCCGCCCGGTCCGCCTCGGTGTCGGTCAGGACGACCACGTCGTCCCGTTCGTCGATGACCAGCGGCTCGCGGCTGCCGAAGGCCTCGACGGCGGTCTGCAGGTGCCGGTTGGCTTCGGCCAGGCGCTCGTAGGTGGTCCGTTCCACCTCGAGCAGCTGGTCGAGCTGGCTCCGGGCCTGGGTGACGACCTCTTCGGCCCGCTGCTTGGCCCGCAGCTCCGTGGCCTGCAGCATGCGGTCGGCCCGCTTCTGGGCGTCGGCCACGAGCACGAGGGCTTCGTCCTGGGCGCCCGAGAGGGCCTTGCGGGCCTCCTCGCGGTCGGCCTCGGCCTCGCCCTGACGGGCCTCGGCCCAGGACTCGGCGTTGCTGCGGAGGTCGGCGGCGTAGCGCTCGGCGTCCTCCCGCTTGCGCTCGGCGTCGGCCTCGAGGCTGTGGCGGTGCTCGACGGCGGCCGCCTCCGCCTCGGCCTTCAGCGTGTCGGCCTGCTCCTTGGCCGTGCGCATCAGGGTGGCTACCTGCTCGCCCAGGCGGGACCAGTCGTCGCCGTTGCCGGTGAGCGCCGGGGCCGGGGTGGTGTCCTCGGCCTGGGACCGCAGCTCAGCGGCCTTGGCCTCGGCATCGGCGATGATCGAGCTGGCCTTCACCTCGGCGGCGGCCACGACCTCCGCGGCGCGGGCCTCGGCCTCGGCATCGGAGATCGCCTCGCCGTTGCCGCTGACCTTCGACGTCGCCGGTGTCTGGACCGTCCGGTACTCGACTGCGACCTGGGCCAGGAACGCCTGGACCTCGTCCTTGTCGTAGCCCCGGAGCCCGACAGCGAACTCCTTCTTTTCGATCTCTTCAGGTGTGAGCGCCATATGTGAGCGAGACCCCCCTCGCGGATCGCCACCGGGGTCCGGTGGTACTCAGTGTGGTCAGGGCAGTGTAGATGACTACGGAGCGTGGTGTCACTGGGCTAGGAGCAATTTTGCCGAGAAATCTAGAGTGCCCCACATGGAGCAGATTCTCGAAGCCGTCCAGTCCGGCGCCTCCGGCGACGATCTGGGACAACTCCCCATACCCGAGTCCTATCGCGCCGCCTACGTCAAACGCGACGAGGCGACGATGTTCGAGGGCATCGAATCGGCTGAGAAGGATCCGCGCAAATCGCTGCACGTCGACGAGGTGCCGACCCCCGAGCTGGCGCCCGACGAGGTCTACGTGGCGATCATGGCCAGCGCCATCAACTTCAACACGGTCTGGACCTCGATCTTCGAGCCGCTGCCGACATTCCTCTTCCTCGACCGGCTGGCCAAGGAGAGCCGGTGGGGGGCTCGGCACGCCCAGCCGTTCCACGTGGTCGGCTCGGACGGCTCGGGGGTGGTCCTGCGGGTCGGGTCGGCGGTGCGGAACTGGCGACCGGGCGACCGGGTGACCATCCACTGCAACCACGTCGACGACCAGGATCCCACCGCCCACGACGACTCGATGCTCGCCGCCAACCAACGGATCTGGGGGTTCGAGACCAACTTCGGGGGACTGGCCGACCTCGCAGTGGTCAAGGCCAACCAGCTGATGCCCAAGCCCCGCCACCTCAACTGGGAGGAGGCGGCCTGCAACGCCCTCACCAACTCCACCAGCTACCGCATGCTCGTGAGCCACAACGCCGCGGCCATGAAGCAGGGCGACGTCGTGCTCATCTGGGGGGCGTCGGGCGGCCTGGGGGGATACGCCGTGCAGTACGTGCTGAACGGGGGCGGCATCCCGGTCGGCGTGGTGTCCTCACCGGAGAAGGTCGAGCTGCTGCACGAGCTCGGCTGCGAAGCGGTCATCGACCGCAAGGCCAACGGGTACCAGTTCTGGTCCGACGAGCACACCCAGGACGAGTCGGAGTGGCGGCGGCTCGGCAAGGACGTGCGGGCGCTGGTGGGGCGAGATCCCGACATCGTCTTCGAGCACCCCGGACGGCAGACGATGGGTGCCTCGGTGTTCGTGTGCGCCCGTGGCGGCAAGGTCGTCACCTGTGCGGCGACCAGCGGCTACATGATCGAGTACGACAACCGCCACCTCTGGATGAAGCTGAAGAGCATCATCAGCTCGCACTTCGCCAACTACCGCGAGGCGTGGGAGGCCAACCGGCTGATTGCCGACGGTCGCATCCAGCCCATCCTCTCGGCGGTGCACCCGCTCGAGGACGTGGGCGAGGCCGCCCGCGCCGTGCAGACCAACCAGCACGAGGGAAAGATCGGCCTGCTCTGCCTGGCCCCCGAGGAGGGCCTGGGCATCGACGACCCCGAGGCCCGCGAGCGCATCGGCGAGGACAAGATCACCCTGTTCCGGAGGCACGCATGAGCCAGTTGCTGTTGACCGAGATCGACCACGTGGCCATCGCGGTGGAGGACCTGGCGGCCGCGGCCGCCTACTACGAGGAGACCTTCGGCGCCACCGTCGAGCACCGGGAGGTGGTCGAGTCCGACGGGGTCGAGGAGGCGCTGCTGCGGGTGGCCGACAGCTACATCCAGCTGCTCACCCCGACCCGGGACGACTCGCCGGTGGCGAAGTACCTCGAGCGCAAGGGCGAGGGTCTCCACCACGTGGCCTACCGCGTGGCTGACTGCGCGGAGGCCCTGCAGTCGGTGAAGGACCACGGCGGGCGGGTCATCGACGAGTCGCCCCGACCCGGCTCGCGAGGGACCACGGTGGCCTTCGTCCACCCCAAGGGTGCCTTCGGCACGCTGATCGAGCTGGTCGAAGAAGGAACCTGATCAGTCTCCAAATCGCAACGCAACCGTTCGGGGTCGCCCGGCGTCTGTAGGGGTACCGAACGGAGGTGAGTGTGATCGGACCCGATGCGGTGACGGTGGGCCAGCGGGCGCGCGTCAAGCGGGCCGCCATCGCCGGGTTGCTGGCGGCGATCGCGATGGTGGCGGTGGCGCTCGGTCTGTCCATGGCCTTCGGCGACGAAGACGGCCCGGGCCCGATCGAGTCCGCTCCCACCACCCCGCCGCCGACCACGGCGCGAGCGAGCTCCACCGTCACGACGGCGCCGACCACCGCACCGCCCACGACCGCGCCGCCGACGACGGCCCGTGCCGCGCCGACCACCGCCCCACCGACGTCCGCACCGCCCACGACCGTGCCCACCACCGAGGCGCCGGACCGGCCCCGCCTTGCCACCGACGTCGATGGCGACGGCGCCGCCGACGCCGTCTTCCTGGCCACGGACGGGGAAACCGGGAAGCTTCAACTGCGGGTCGAGCTCAGCTCGGTCGGCGCGCGGCAGGTGGCGGTCGAGACCTCGACCGTCGACCTCGCCACGGTCATGGGTGCGGTCGACGTCGACGGCGACGGTCGCGCCGAGCTCTTCCTCCGCACCACCGCCGGCGCCTCGACCGCCCTCGGCTCGGTATTCCGGCTGGCGGGCGACTCGCTCGTGCGGGTCGCTTTCGAGGGGGTCGGGGCCGAGTTCGCCGTCCACGGCGCGGTGCGTCACCTCGACGGGCTGCGCTGCGCCGACGGCGGCATCGAGCTCAGCTCGGCGGTGAGCGAGGACGGAACGAGCTACGACGTGACGGTGCTGCGCTACGAGCCGAGCGGGGACACGGGCGTATTCGCGCTCGCCGACCAACGGTCCGACACCGTGGCCCCCGACGAGGTGCTGAGCGAGGTGGACTGCGGCTCGCTGCCGCGGGACTGGTACCCCTGACGGACGCTACTTCGGCCGTGTGCTCGCCGCGTAGCCCGAGCAGGGCTCCTGCACCGAGTGCTGGCGATCCTTGAACCGAACCCAGTGGTCGGCGTGGAAGTCCCGGCCGCCGCGACCGACCCACTGAACCTTCAGGTCGGCGTAGGCGGCGGCACCCGGCGGTTGCCGTAGGTGTCCTCGTGGCGGACCTCGACACCGACGAACGCCTCACAGGGCGTGTGGGCGGTGTCGGGCACCTCGGTCGAGGCCAGGGCGTCATACGGACGACCCCGGCCCAGGTCCATGGCGGGCACCCTTTCCACGTGCCTCGACCGGTCTCGCTCGACCTGGCCGGTCGAATCGGTCCCGTCCGGCCGCCCTGCCAGACTGCCGAGCAGTGAAGGTCCATCTCGTCGACGGCACCTACGAGTTGTTCCGGTACCACTTCGCCCTGCCGTCGCACCGCACCGCTGACGACCGGGAGGTGGCAGCCACGCGGGGGGTGGTGGGCTCGATGCTGCGGATGCTGGAGGAGGGGGCCACCCACCTCGGCGTCGCCACCGACCACGTGATCGAGTCGTTCCGCAACGACCTCTGGCCCGGCTACAAGTCGAGCGCCGGCGTCGACCGTGAGCTGTTGGCCCAGTTCGGCCTGGTGGAGGAAGGCCTGTCCCTGGCCGGCATCATCGTCTGGCCGATGGTCGAGTACGAGGCCGACGACGCCCTGGCGGCGGCGGCCCGGATGGCGGCGGCCGACGACCGGGTCACCGAGGTGCGGATCTGCACCCCCGACAAGGACCTCGGCCAGTGCGTCGGCGGCAAGATCGTCCAGCACGACCGGCGCAAGGACGTCGTGCTCGACGCCGATGGTGTCCGGGCCCGCTTCGGGGTGGATCCCGAGTCGATCCCGGACTACCTGGCCCTGGTCGGAGACAGCGCCGACGGCTTCCCCGGCCTGGCCGGGTGGGGGTCCAAGTCGGCCGCCACCGCGCTCGCCCGCTACGGCCACCTCGAGGCGATCCCGCCCAGGGGTGAGGACTGGGAGCTGAACCTGCGCAACGGCCACCGGCTGGCGCTGACCCTGCGCCAGGAGCTCGACCAGGCCCTGCTCTTCCGTCGGATCGCCACCCTCGAGGTCGACGCTCCGGTGGCCGCCTCGGTGGACGATCTGGCCTGGACCGGTCCCACGGCCGGGTTCGCCGCCTGGTGCGAGGGGGTCGACGCGCCGGGCCTCGCGCCGCGGGCCGAGAAGCTGGCCGAACGTCGACGCTGACCGTGCTGAAGGGATTGGCCGGGGGCGGCGGGTGAGCCCCGCCGCCCCGACGGCCGGCGCCTCCGAGTCGTCCCCCGATTCCCCAAAGTCGCCTCGAACCGGACAAATTTGCCACAGTTCGGCGGGTAGTTAACCGCATTTCGTGGTCGCCCGCCATAGGCCAAGCGCATCATTTCACGTAGCGTGGTGGAAAAGGACGACCTCGACCCTCCCCGGAGGTTGCGCCATGAAGCTCGCCCGCCTCGCCCTCGTGCTCCCGGTGGTGCTCCTCGCCGGCCTGCTCAACGCCTGTGCCCCCACCCTGGGGGTGAGCGTCGTCCGGGCCGGTCTCACCATTCCGTGGGACCTGACCTTCGTCCCCAACGGCACCATGTACTTCACCGAGCGCCCCGGACGGATCTGGGTCCGCCACCCCGACGGCGAGGTCGGCCAGGTCTCGGCCGGGCTCGGTGACCTCTTCGCCAACGGGGAGACGGGCCTGATGGGGATCGTGGCCGACCCGGCCTTCAACACCAATCGCCGGATCTACACCTGCCAGGGGGCCACCGACGGCACGTCAACCGACATCCGGGTCGTCCCCTGGACGGTCCAGCCGGGAGGTCGGGCCTTCACCCGTCTGACCGCCCTCGTCACCGGGTTCCCGGTCTCGACGGGCCGCCACGGTGGGTGCCGGGTGCGCTTCGGCCAGGACGGCCGGCTCTGGATCGGCACCGGCGACGCCGCCATCGGGACCAACCCACAGAACCTGACCAGCCTGGGCGGCAAGGTGCTGCGGGTCGACAAGCTGACCGGCGCCGGGGTGGCGGGGAACCCGTTCGCCGGGAGCACGAACGCCAACACCCGTCGCATCTGGAGCTGGGGCCACCGCAACGTGCAGGGCCTGGCCCTGCGGCCCGACGGCACGATGTGGAACGTCCAGCACGGCAGCGACCGCGACGACGAGGTGAACAGCGGCGCCCCAGGCAACTACGGCTGGGACCCGGTGCCCGGCTACAACGAGTCGGTCCCGATGACCGACACCCAGAAGTTCCCGAACGCCATCGAGGCGGAGTGGTCCTCGGGCTTCCCGACCATCGCCACCTCCGGTGCCACCTGGCTCACGGGCTCGAAGTGGGAGGACTGGAACGGCGCCCTCGCCGTCGCCACCCTCAAGGGCGAATCGCTGCGGATCATGCGCTTCGACGCCAACGGCAACTTCCAGTCGACCCAGACGGTGCTGTCGGGCACCTGGGGGCGGCTGCGCACCGCCCAGCTCGGCCCCGACGGCAACCTCTACCTGACCACGTCGAACGGCAGCGACGACAAGATCCTGCGGGTGACACCCTCCTAGCGTTTCGCTACGCCCCGAAGACCAGGGCCAGCTCCACCGGCGGGGTGACCTCGAGCTGCTCGAAGTTGCACGAGGCGGGATCCCGGTCCGGGCGCCAGCGCAGCAGGCGGGCGCTGTGGCGGAACCGGCCGGCGTCGACCCGCTCGAAGGCGACCTCGGCCACCAGCTCGATGCGCAGCGGCTCCCACGAGAGGTCCTTGCCCGTGTTCCAGCGGCTCGGCCCGCCCGGCATGCGGCCGCCGCCCGCCCGCTGGGCATCGGCCTCGGCCCACTCCCGCCACGGGTGGTCGGCCAGGGCATCGTCCTGGTACGGCGCCAGCTCGTCCGCCAGCTCCTTGCGCCGGGCGGCGCTGAACGAGCTCGCCACCCCCATGTGGTGGAGGTTCCCCTCGCCGTCGTAGAGGCCGAGCAGGAGCGACCCGATCCCGTTGCCGTCCTTGTGACGCCGGTAGCCGGCCACCACGCAGTCGCAGGTGCGCTGGTGCTTGACCTTGAACTGCACCCGCTTGTCCGGCTGGTACCCGCCGTCGATCGGCTTGGCCACCACCCCGTCGAGCCCAGCGCCCTCGAAGCGGACGAACCAGTCCTGGGCTACGGCCCGGTCGGTGGTCGCCGGCGTGAGGTGCACCGGTGCCGCCGCGTCGCGCAGGGCCGACTCGAGACCGGCCCTGCGCTCCTGCAGCGGCTCGTCCATCAGCGATCGGTCGTCGATGGCCAGCAGGTCGAAGGCGACGAACGAGGCCGGGGACTCGCCGGCCAGTTTGCGGACCCGTGACTCGGCCGGGTGCAGCCGCATCTGGAGGGCGTTGAAGTCGAGGCCGTCCGGTCCGGCGATGACGATCTCGCCGTCGACCACGCACCGCTCCGGCAGCGCCGCCCGGAGCGGATCCAGCAGCTCGGGGAAGTAGCGGGTCAGCGGGCGCTCGTTGCGACTGCCGAGCTCGATGTCATCGCCGTCGCGGAAGACGATGCAGCGGAAGCCGTCCCACTTCGGCTCGAACAGCAACGACCCCTCCGGCGCCTCGGGGATGTGGGGAACCGACTTGGCCAGCATCGGTCGCACCGGCGGAACCACCGGCAGCTTGGTCGGGACACCCATCAGGTCAGCTCAGCTCGTCTCCACCCGGGTCTGGCGCCGGGGTCGCGTGCCGGCCACCTTTCCCCGGGCCCGGGGGTCGCGCAAGTCGACCACCCCCAGATCGGCGAGCGCCTCCTGGGTGCGGGCCATCCCCCGCTCGTGGCCCGCCTCCCGGTACACGTCGAGTGCCTCGCCGTAGAGGTCGACCGCGTCGTCGGTGCGACCCTCGGCCGCCCGGACCGAGGCGAGCTGGGCGAGGGCGGTCGCCGCGCCGCGCCTCGAGCCCGAGGCGCGGGACAGCTCCACCGCCTCTGCGGCCAACCCGGCGGCGGCATCCAGCTCGCCCCGTCGCTGGGCCACCTCCGAGCCGAGGGGCAGGGCGACCACGAGGTCGGCGGGGTAGTCCTGGGCCCGGAACAGCTCGATCGCCTCGCTCACCAGCGACCCGGCGCGCGCCAGGTCCTCGCCGGCGAGCGCGGCCGCCGCCAGCGCCTGCAGCGACTGGGCTTCGCCCCGCCGGTTGCCCAGCTCGCGGAAGAGCCGGAGGGCCTCCTCGCCGAGCCGGGTGCCGGCCTCGGGATCGGAGGCGTCGACGGCGAGGAGGGCGAGGTTGACCACGACCTGGGCGGTGCCCCAGGGCTCGCCGAGCTGCTCGAACCGGCGCAGGCTCGCCCGGCACAGCTCGGTCGCCCGCTCGAGCGCCCCCTGGTCGCGGGCGATCGCCCCGAGGGTGAGGTGGGCGCCGGCCGAGCTCTCCAGGTCACCGGCCGCCTCGGCCAGCGCGCGGCAGGCCTCGCCCCGTTCGGCGGCGACGGCCAGCTCGCCGCGGTCCCACGCCAGCAGGGCGAGGAGGCGGTTGGCCTGGGTGCCGCCCCGGGTGTCGCCGGCGAGGTCGAACAACCTGGCCGCCTCGGCGCACAGCTCGTCGGCGCGGGACGGATCGGTGCCCCGGTGACGCAGGACCTCCCCCAGGGTCAGCGCCAGCTCGGCGCGATCGCGACGGTGGTCGTCCGGGTCGGCGAGCTCCAGCCCGGTCTCGGCCCACGTCACCGCTTCGTCGAGCTCCTCGGCGGCCAGCGCAATGTGGGCGGCGCCGGCCAGCGCGCCCACCCTCGCCGCCGGCGAGCCGCCGGGGAGAGCAAGCGCCCGCCCGATCCACGCCCGGCCCTCCACCACCTCGTAGCGGTGGTCCCAGAAGCGCCAGAGGGCGGCGGCAAGGCGCAGCGCTCCCTCGGCATCCCCGGTTTCGACCAACCAGTCGAGCGCCGCCCGGATGTCGTCGTGGTCGGCCGCCAACCGGTCGATCGAGCGGCGGTGGTCGGCCCCGTCGAGCCCCGGCGCGGCCTCCTCGGTGGTGATCACGAAGGCGGCGGCGTGACGGGCGCGTAGCTCGGCGGCGCCCTCGCCGACCTGCTCGGCGGCGAACTCGCGCAACGTCTCGTTGAGCCGGTACCGGGCCTGCCCGGCGGTGGCGCCGGCCCGGGCGACCAGCGACTTCTGGAGCAACCCGGTGAGCTGGTCGAGCACGTCGGCCGGCGCCAGCCCGTCCCCGCTGCACACCGACTCGGCGGCCTCGAGCGAGAACGTTCCGGCGAAGACCGAGAGCCGGCCGAAGAGCCGCTGCTCCTCTGGGGTCAGCAGGTCGAAGCTCCACTCGATAGTCGCCCGCAGGCTGCGCTGGCGCTCCGGGACCGACCGGCTGCCACCGGTGAGCAGCGCGAAGCGGTCGTCCAACCGGGCCACGATCTGCTCGAGCGACAGCACCGGCAGCCGGGCCGCCGCCAGCTCCAGGGCGAGCGGCACGCCGTCGAGGCGGCGACACAGGTGGCCGATGTGGCCGGCGTCGGCGTCGGTGGGCGAGAACGGTGCGAACGCGCTGGTGCCCCGCTCGACGAAGAGCAGCGCGGCATCGTGCGCAAGCACCTCGAACAGCGTGGTGCAGGTGGTCGGAGGCACCGGCAGCGGTGGCACCGTCGAGGTGACCTCTCCGGCCAGACCCAGCGCCTCGCGGCTGGTGGTGAGGATGCGCAGGCCCGGGCAGGCGGCCAGCGCGGCGGAGACGAAGGCGGCGCAGGCGTCCACCAGGTGCTCGCAGTTGTCGAGCACCAGCAGCAGCTCACGGTCGCCGATGGCGGCCCGGACCGCCTCCATGACCGGCTGGTCGCCCTCGGCCTGCACCCCGAGGGCGGAGGCCGCGGTCGTGGTGACGAAGCTCGGCTCGGTCACCCCGGCCAGCTCGACCATCGCCACCCCGTCGTCGAACCGGCCGGCGGTCGTCTCGGCCAGCCGGAGCGCCAGGCGGGTCTTGCCGTTGCCGCCCGGGCCGACCAGCGACACCAGGCGGTGCTGCGAGAGGAGCCGGCTCACCTCGGCCAGCTCGTGCCGACGGCCGAGGAAGCTGGTCATCTGCACCGGCAAACCCGGCCGCACCGGCCCGTCCGGGAGCGTCTCGCTGGTCCGCCGGTCGGCGGGCTCCACCGACCGGTCCTGCATCAAGATGGCGTGCTCGAGCGTCTGCAGCGCCACGCTCGGCTCGATGCCCAGCTCCTCGCCCAGGATCTTGCGGCCGCCCTGGTAGACGCGCAGCGCCTCGGCCCGGCGCCCCGACCCGTGGAGCGCCCGCATGAGCTGGGCGCGGAAGCCCTCCCGGAGGGGGTGCTCGGCGACCAGGGCCTCGAGCTCCGCCACCAGCTCGGCCCCGAGGCCGAGCTCGAGGTCGGCCTCGATGCGCTGCTCCAGAGCGGCCAGGCGCAGCTCGCCGAGCCGGGCGATCTCGGCCTCGGCGAACGACGCGTAGGTGAAGTCCGACAGCGCCGGGCCCCGCCAGAGCGCCAGCGCTTCGCGCAGCAGCGAGGCCGCCTCGACCGGGCGGTTCGACGCGGCCGACGCGCTCGCCAGCAGGCGCTCGAAGCGCCGGGCGTCGATGGCGTCGGCGTCGACCTCGAGCCCGTACCCCGGCCCGCGGGTGACGATCTCGAGGGGCAGGTCCCGGAGCGCCTTGCGCAGCCGGCTGATGTAGCCCTGCAGGGTCACGACCGCGGTCGCCGGCGGCTGGCCGTCCCAGAGCTCGTCGACCAGCCGGTCGACCGACACCACCGAGTTCGGCCGCAGCGCCAGCAGGGCGAGGAGCGCCCGTTGGCGGGCCCCACCGAGCGGGAGTGACGCGCCGCCCGGGCCGATCACCGCCAGTGCCCCCAGCACCCGGATCTCGACCGTCGCGGCCGCTCCCGGCATGGCGCCAAGGTAGCGGCGGGGCTCAAGCAGGACGCTGTGAAGCGCTGAGGGCTTGCTCACGGAGGTCGATCACCGGCAGCTGCCGACCGGCCAGCCGGACCAGGGGAGCGGCGGCCACGACGACGATGGCCAGCTGCACGAGCCCGGCGGCCACGAAGGTGCTCCGCAGGCTGAAGGCGGTGGCGACCACGCCCCCGACCAGCGCGCCGGCCGGGGCCATGGCGAAGATCACCATGCGGAACGCGTTGCCGACTCGGCCGCGGAGCTCGTCGGGGACACTGGATTGGCGCAGCGACAGCGAGGTCACCATGCCGAAGGCGACGGCCACACCCTCCGTGGCCAGCAGCGCGCCCGCGAGCCAGGGCGACGAGGCGAGCCCCATGCCGATGTAGGCCAGCGCCGCGACCAAGCCGCTGGCCACCACCGTTCCGGCGGCCCCCAGCCGCTCGCCGACCCGGTCGGCGATCACCCCCCCGACCACGTTGCCCAGGGCGGTCACGGCCAGGAACAGGCCGTAGCCGCTGGTGCCCATGTCGAGCTCCTCCAGGCCGTAGAGGACCAGCAGGCTCACGACCATGGCCTGACAGGCGGCCAGCCCGCCGACCACCACGCTGAGCAGGCGGAGGAGGGGGCTGCGCCAGAACCATCGGAGGCCTTCGATGATGTCGGCGCTGACCCGCGTCCGCTGGGGGGCGACGGCGCGGGCCAGCGGCCGACGAAGCCTGACGAGCAGGAGGGCGGAGACGGCGAAGGTGGCCGCGTCGAGAAGGAACGGGCTCCAGGCCGACGCCGCGAACAGGATCCCCCCGAGCGCGGGTCCTGCGAGCTGCTCGCCAGCAGTCTCGGTGGAGAACAACCAGCCGTTGGCGCGGTCCAAGCCGCGCTCGTCGACGAGCGCGGGGACGGCGGCGAACGAGCCGGCGAGGAACAGCGACTCGAGACCGCCGAGGGCGGCGGCACCGAGGTAGACGAGCGCCACGCTGGCCACGTCGGTGGCCACCGCGAGGGCGAGGACGCCGAGCAGCACGGCGCGGGCCCCGTCGACGGTCGCCATCAACCGGGCGCGGTCGAGACGGTCGACCAGCGCGCCAGCCGGCAGTGAGCACAGCAGCCAGGCGATGCCCTGGACGGCGACGCACCCTGCGACCACCGCCGGATTCGGGTCCAGGCTGGCGATCAGCAGGGGTAGTGCGACGATCAGCAGACCGTCGCCCAGGTTGGACACTGCGGCGGCACCGAGCAGGTTCCAGTAGGCCCTGCCGAGTGGTGGTCTCCGGCGCGGGGAACGGGCGACGGCTGTCGCCCGTTCCTCCAGCGTGGTCGGGACCAATGCCGGAGTCTCAGGCATTGGTCACTTCCAGGAGCGGCCCTCGGTCGAACGAATCATGACATCACCTCCTTCGCCCTTGTCCTCCATCGAGGGACACGGTGCTCCCGGGCGTTGGTAGGACCCTGGTAGGACGTTGGTAGCGGCCTGGTGGACCGGCGGTCGTCGTTGGTACCCACTCGTCGCTTCGGCGGTGGGTTGGTCGGCGGCGGCGGCGTCTACCCTTCCGGCATGTCCGACCAGCAGGACCGGCTCGAGGACCTCCGCAAGCGCAAGGAGCAGGCTCAGCGACCCGGTTCGGACCGCTCCGTCGAGCGCCAGCACAACCGGGGCAAGCTGCTCGCCCGCGAACGGGTCGAGCACCTGCTGGATGAGGGCTCCTTCTGCGAGCTCGACCTGCTCGCCCGCCACCGCAACCCCGAGATCCCCGAGCGGCCCTACACGGACGGGGTCATCTGTGGCTGGGGAACCGTCGACGGGCGCAAGGTGTTCGTCTTCTCCCAGGACTTCACCCTGTTCGGTGGCGCCCTCGGCGAGGTCTTCGCCGAGAAGATCCACAAGCTCATGGACCTCGCCCTCAAGGTGGGCGCGCCGGTGATCGGGCTGAACGACGGCGCGGGGGCCCGCATCCAGGAGGGACCGGTCAGCCTGGCCAGCTACGGCGGGATCTTCTACCGCAACGTGCAGTCATCGGGTGTGACCCCGCAGATCAGCGTGATCATGGGCCCGTGCGCCGGCGGCGCCGTCTACAGCCCGGCCATGACCG
>WUUC01016592.1_pt1 | contig 13370 bp, 8 predicted proteins | sample 6278441 | NCBI WGS metagenome assembly WUUC01 (sample SAMN13675441, study PRJNA597444) | soil metagenome | isolation source: soil | place: USA: Washington | collected 2017-10 | reverse complement strand
CTACGGCCGCGCGGGATCATGATGGAGAGCATCCCTCGGGCACGCTCGAGGTAGGTGACGACCGGCTGCGCAATAGCGTCGCAACATCTAGGGAAGCGAGGTGAGCCAGCTACCCTTCGTCTGCACCGCGAACGTGGCCGCAGCGATCTTCCGCGCTCTGTCCTCTAAGGCCGGCATGTCTCACAAAGCGCAGAGTGCCAGCATCGCAGCGTTGGCAAACGACGATACGCGCCGTGCGCGAGGGCGGAATTAAGTAATAGGCGTCTTCCCTCGTGTACACCACGCCGGACGGGTGGACTAGGCTATGACTCGCGAAACCGATCTCGTCCTCGCCACTACCCCACGGCATGTGGCGGTGTCGTGCCGGCTCTCTGCGGATGCCCCTGCAGAGGTGCGTACCCTACCCTGGCAACGCAGCCGACACGCCTGATGTGGAATCACGGATCGTTACGGACGCTCGGTTGTCGCTATCGCGCCTCCGTACGCCGGATCTTCTGGTGGCCGAATCTCTCGATATCTCGCCTCCGAGGCGAGATATCCTTTGTGCGTCGGAGCAGTATCCTCCGGAGCGCCGACCGAGGCTATGAGACGCTTCGAGAGCACCGACGCCTCCGCACTGTTGACAGCGTATTGAACTGGATCCCCACACCCTCGATGGTGGCCTTCGCATCTCGTATACTTAGCGCTCGGCTCGAGCGATGAGGTGATCGAAAGACATGGACCGCCCGAAACCCAACGAAGGTGACTCTGCAAGCGTTGCTAACCGTAGCGTCCACGAGCCCAAGCGAGCCGTGAGGCCTTCGGGTGGGCACGAGCGCTGGTTCAATTGTGTTGCTCCTAGCACATCGGATGTCGTCAGTGTCTTGGAATCCGATGGAACCATCCGATACGTAACACCTTCGGTCGAGCAAGTTCTAGGTTATAAGCCAGAAGAGATGATCGGGACGGACGGCTTGCAGTATGTGCACCCGGACGACGTGGGACGCGTAGCGAACACGGTCTCCGAGGCACAAGGTTATCTGGGGATCAGATCTCCCGCGGAGGTTCGGTACCGGCACAAGGACGGCTCCTGGCGTTGGCTGGAAGTGTCCACTAACAGCCTGACAGGCGACCCAGAAGCGCTGAGCAGCAGCGATGCGCGAGGAGCCTTGCGCGAGGGCGAGAGGCTCTTCTGGTCCGTCGTGCACAACTCCGCGGAGGTCGTCGAGATAGTCGACCGCGACGGCACCCTGCGGTACGCCAGCCCCGCTTTCGAGCGTCTCTTCGGCTACGACCCCGAGGAGGTGGTCGGAACGATGAACGTGCTCGATCACGTCCACCCCGACGACCTGCCGCACGTCTTGGAGAAGACCGAGGATGCATTAGGTGAAGGGGGCGTGGCCAGGAACGTGGCCGAGTATCGCTTCAGGCACGCCGACAGCTCGTGGCGTCACGTCGAGAGCGTGGGCACCTACCTGCTGAACGATCCGACGGTGAGGGGCGTGGTGGTAAACGTCCGGGACGTGTCCGAGCGCAAGCAGGCCGAATGGGCGCTTAAAGAGAGCGAGGCTATGTTCCGGGCCGTCTTCGGCGGAGCCGCCATCGGCATGGCGCTGGTAGATACGCAGAGACAGATAACAGAGAGCAACCCGGCCCTGCAGCGGATGCTCGGCCACGACGAAGAAGAACTTCGGGGGAAGCACTTCGCCGAGGTGATGTACCCCGACGACGTGGAGGAATGCACGAGGCTCTTCGACAGGCTAGTAGCGGGTGAGCTCGACCACTTCCGGCTAGAGAAGCGATACGTACGCAAGGATGGCGGCGTCATGTGGGGTCTCCTGACCAGCTCCGCCGTGCGCGACGGCAGGGGCGAGCTTAGGTTCATGGTGGGCATGGTGGAGGACATAACCGAGCGGAAAAGGGCAGAGGAAGTGCTCAGGGAGGCCGAAGATCGGTACCGCACCCTGGTAGAGAACATACCGGCCATAGTGTACGTCGAGGCGATGGACGGCCGTATGACGACCCTCTACGATAGCCCTCAGATCGAGCGTATGCTCGGCTACCCTCACGATACATACGAGAAGGACCCCGCATACTGGCCCAAGATAATCCATCCCGACGATAAGGAACGAGTCCTGGCCGAGGAGCGGACCGCCCTGGCCGAGAGAAGACCGCTCAGCTCGGAGTATCGAGTCCTGACGGCTGACGGGCGGGCCGTGTGGGTCAGGGACGAGGCGGTGGTCGTTCGGGACGAGCAGGGCGAACCCCTTCATTGGCAAGGGTTCATCTTCGACATCACGGACCGTAAGGACGCAGAGGAGGCGCTCAAGGAGAGCGAGGAGCGCTACCGCGGCCGGACGCGAGAGTTGCTCCTCCTCCACCAGGTGCGTACCGCCCTGGCGCAGGAACTGGACCTGCCGAGCGTCTTCCACAAAGCGGTCGAAGCGGTCGCCCAAGCGTACGGGTACACTCAGGTGAGCGCCTACCTGCTAGAAGGCGAAGGGCTGATGCTCCAGCACGAGGTAGGGTACGAGCAGGTGATCGAACGGATCCCGGTGACCGAGGGTGTATCCGGCCGAGCCGTGCGCACCGGTCGGCCCATCCTGCTCGAAGACGTAAGCACCGACGCGGATTTCTTGGGAGCCATACAGGGAGCAACCTCCGAGATATGCGTCCCGCTTTTCGACGAGGATGGGGCCGTAGTGGGCTTCCTCAACGTGGAGAGTACTGGCGGCGTACGGCTCACGCAGAACGACCTGGAGCTGATGGTGGCCGTGAGCGAGCACGTGAGCGTGGCCGTGAGCCGGGCGCAGTTGTACACCCGAGTGCGGCGCAGCGAGGAGCATTTCCGTGCCCTGACCCAGAACTCGTCGGACATCGTCACGCTCCTGAGGGCCGACGGCACCATACAGTACCAGAGCCCTTCCGCCGAACGCATCCTGGGCTACCACCCGAAGGAGATGGTCGGGGACAACGCCTTCGACTACGTCCACCCCGAGGACCTCGGGCGGGTAGAGATAGCCTTCGCCGAGGGTCTCAAGGACCCCAGGCGGCGCCCGTCCGCTGAGTACAGGTTCCGCCACAAGGACGGCTCATGGAGGTGGCTGGAGTCGGTGGGGACAAACCTGCTCGGCGATCCGGGCGTGGGCGGGTACGTGGTCAACTCCCGGAATATCACCAGGCGCAAGGAGGCCGAAGAGGCGCTCAAGAACAGCGGGGAGCGCTTCCGCTCCCTGGTACAGAACGCCTCCGACGTCATCCTGATCATGGAGCCCGACGACACCGTCCGCTACATAAGCCCGGCGGTGGAGAGGGTGCTTGGATACAAACCCGATGAGGTCGTCGGGATGCCCAACCTCATCCCCGTACACCCCGATGATCTACCCCAGGCGCAGGAACTCATCGCCGAGGCCACGAAAAATCCAGGCACCACGGTGACCGCAGAGCTGCGTCTGCGGCACGCCGACGGCTCTTGGCGGCACGTGGAGTCGAGGTGCACCAGCCTGCTCGGCGACCCTGCGGTGCGTGGGATCGTTTTCAACACTCGTGATGTCACCGGGCGTAAGCGGGCCGAGAAGGCGCTCAGGGAGAGTGAGCAGCGGTTCAGAAGTTCTTTCGAGGATGCGGCTGTTGGGATGGCACTGGTGGGTCTCGACGGGCGCTGGCTGCGGGTGAACCGGTCCCTGTGCGAGATAGTCGGTTACACCGAAGAAGAACTGCTTGAGAGAACCTTTCAGGATGTGACCCATCCTGAGGATCTGGAGGCGGATCTCGCTTACGTCCGCCGCGTGCTCTCTGGAGAGATCCGCAGCTACCAGATGGAGAAACGCTACTTCCACAAGTCGGGACACGCCGTGTGGATCCTCCTGAACTCCTCGCTGGTACGCGATGAGGAAGGTGACCCGCTCTACTTTAGCGCTCAGATTCAAGACATCACGGGGCGCAAGCATATGGAGGCGCGGCTGCAAGAACAAGCGCTCCACGACCCCTTGACCGGTCTGCCCAACCGCAAGCTGTTCGTCGACCGGCTCGGACGCGCCCTCGAACGCACCAGGCGCCGGAAAAGGAGCAAGGTAGCGGTGCTCTTCTTAGACCTCGACGGGTTCAAGGTCATAAACGACTCCCTGGGCCACGGCGCGGGGGACCTGCTGCTCATGATCATGGCTCAGCGCCTGCGGCGCTGTCTGCGCCCGGAGGACAGCTTGGCCCGCTTCGGCGGCGACGAGTTCACCGTCTTGCTGGAGGATATCGAAGGCCCGGACGACACGGTTAGCGTGGTGGAGCGCATCACGGACGAACTTCGGAGACCGTTCTTGCTGGAGAGCAGAGAGCTGTTCGCCTCGGGCAGCGTCGGCGTTTCCCTCGGCAACGCCCGCACAACGAGCCCGGAAAACCTCCTTCGGGATGCCGATACGGCCATGTACCGGGCGAAGGAGGACGGTGTGGGTTACCGAATCTTCGACCCGGCCATGTACGAGCGAGCTGTAATGCGCTTGGAGCTGGAGAACGATCTTAGGCGTGCCATGGAGGCAAACGAGTTCGTCGTCCACTATCAACCCCTGATCGACCTGCAAACCGGTAAGGCTTGGGGGGCGGAGGCCTTGGTGCGTTGGGAACACCCCGTGCGCGGCCTCATGCTTCCGTCGGAGTTCATGCCAGTCGTCGAGGAAAGCGGCTTAGTCGTGCCCTTAGGAGAAAGCGTGCTCGAAGACGCTTGCCGCCAAGCCCGGGGATGGCAGGGGGAGCCCCGCATCCCCCCATTGATCGTGTCCGTGAACCTCTCAGCGAGGCAGTTGCAGCGCTCGGACTTCGTCCTAACGGTGCGAGAGGTGCTGCGCAAGACCGGCCTGGAGGCGAATCGCCTGAGCCTGGATGTTACCGAGACGGCCTACATCAGGGTGCTCGAGAACAAGACGGCCGCACTCGACCGCCTCAAGGCGCTTGGGGTGCGGCTCTCAATTGACGACTTCGGGATAGGATACTCTTCGCTCTCTTACCTCAAGCGGCTGCCCGCCGATAACCTCAATATAGACAGGTCGTACCTCAAGGGCCTAGGCGAGGACCCGGAGGACACGGCCATAGTGCAGATGGTGATCGAGTTGGCCCACACCCTCGGTATGAAGGTAGTAGCAGAAGGCGTGGAGAGCGCGCATCAGTCGGCGCATTTGCGGAAGATGGGGTGCGACTTGGCCCAGGGATTCTACTACTCGGAGCCGCTGTCCGCGGACGCGATGTCCGAGTTCTCAAGAAAATAGCCCTCGACTAGTGTCGAAGCCGGGAGCAGTAACGGTTGGGTAGTTTGGTGGTCTGCGGGTCGTCTGTGGCGACAGAGCTTGCGAGGACGGCTGTACACTCTAAGGATCGAGTAGCAGGACATCTCGAGGATCGTGGCAATAGGATGGCTTCATCCAGGTTCCTCTGTTCTCGCAGCCGGCAGTGATATTGTCCTTACATCCGATCAAATATCGGCCATCGCTTTCGCACTGCCGCTGTGCTGTCGGTAGCCGTGAGGCCTGCGAAACATCGTTTGTCACACTAGTGTTGCGTTCCCCCGGTATCCTTACTGACTGCTTCGTGACCTGGTTTCATGCTTGGTCTCTAGAGAGTACTTTGCTACTGCTGTGCGCTTCGTGGCCTGAAGCAGCTTCGTTCCATTCGGTCTCTTTACGCAACTCTTCCAATGGCTTAGGCTTCATCAGCCCCGCCTTGGCGGTGGCGTCCTTGACGAAGAACAACTCGGGATCCAAGGGGAATACCACTTGGACGTAACTACCACGGAATCGGTCTTCCACGATCTCTACAGCTTGTCGAATACTTACGGCGTGGACGATCACCTGAAAACGAATGGTACCGTCGACCACCGTAATCGCGGTTCTTATCATCCGGCCCTACTTCCTCTTTTCGCGGCAAGGGTTACCCTGGAAGGTCCGCTTGGTATATCGAGGCGGTTGACGAGTGGGAAGATATGGATCTTCGGCTTCTCGCGATGGTAAGGTCGTCGCCACTGATCGCACTGGAAAGTCCCCGATTTCCTAGCTTCTGGCTCCTGAGACAGCATAACTAATAAAAAGTTCAACGGAACAATCTCTGGCAAGATCACGAGCGAAACGTTCCCTAAGAATCCCAAAGTGCGGTTCGGTGGTGAGCGAGCGTAACGCCAAAGTGCTAGGACGTCTTGGAAACGTAAGATGGGAGAGGCCGAGCGGTCCCTGCACGGTCTACGAGAAAGGTTTAGCCGCAAGAGTTCTCCGGGTAGTTCGAGTTGAGCGTCTCGACCGCTTCTCTCACGAATGGGCGCGGTGTGAGCTCCTGCAGAAGCAAACGGGGGCGTTGACCGCAGGTGCCTTGGCCGGAAGTGGACACATCCCGCCGTCTTTGCCGAGTTGCTAACACTAATCGGAAGAACCGCGGCAACGGAGAACAGCGGCAGCTCTCTTCTAGGGAAAGCCCACCGTTTGGGCCAGGGGGCGAGCCACAACTTCGCCTGTGAGCTATGCCACCTCGACGATGATAACCCTACTAGGAGCGGCGCCGCGGCAAGCGAGGGCTTTTCTGCGGCAAGCCCCTAGCGGATACATAGCGCCAACCGAGGGCGGTCAATCACGGCCGCTTATCAAATTCGCGGCCTCTGTGCGGTTACTGACGCCCAGAGCCTTGTAGGCACCACGCAGATGTTGCTTTACAGTGGACTCGGAGAGATACAAGCGTTTGGCTATCTGGGCATTGCTCTGCCCTTCTACGACAAGGCCCAGGATCTCCGTCTGACGAGCGGAGAGAGCGTGGAGATCCGCCGGATCTTCGTAGGTTATCAAGTATTGGAGCAACTCCCGCGGCGCGACGAGCTCTCCGCTCGCGGCTACCGTGACCGCGCGGACCACTTGGTCCGGAGCCATCCCGGCGTGGATAAAACCACGAGCCCCGGCTCGGAGGGCATCCCTAGCGACCCGTACGTCCAAGCGCAGGCCTAGCACCACAATCGATGCATCCGGGTTCGATTCTCGGATTCGCTGCATATCTTCAGAGAGGCCCTCGACGCCGTCAACGCACAGTATGATTGAGGAAGGCACTTCTTTCGGTGCCTTCTGCCCAACGTGCACCCGGGCGTGTTCTTCGAGGGCCTGTCCAAGGCCAGCGCTCATCAGCGAGTAAGGACAATTCACCCACACGAGTCCCAGCGGCTTTGATCGGCTCTGCCCAAGTTGTCCCATCGACCGAAACCCCTTTCGCCCAGCCGACTGCCCTGCCATTCGATCCGGCAACATATCACCGTCCATCCCGCGTAAACTCCAGAGAGGCCACGCTAACCACAAGTATATCTTAGGCCACAAAAAATTAGAAGGAAGTGCTATTTACTGAACGCACTTTCCACACGCTTAACACGGGCGAGTCGGACGCGGCCACCAACGGTAACCGTCCAAACACAGCCACGGGTCGACGTTCGTGTTGCCTTAACTGTTGTGGGTGAACCACCATGGCCTATGGTGGTTCGTTATCCGAAAGGGCCGCTCGATCGACCCTGAAAGGCACAGAAAGGCGTCTCTCCTGCTCGAGGCGGTCCAGGAAGCGGTCTACGTACGTGTGGAGCTGCCGCACGGAGGTCCGGTAGGTGGTCATGGTGTGCCCGTATGGATCCGGAATATCCATTTCGTAAGGGGTGCCGAACACGTACGCTGGCAGGGTGTGAATGCCGGGTGGGGGGCACTGGTAGAGTTGGCGGAGTGCCGCGGCGTGTTGCAGACTCATGGTGAGCACTAACTCGAAACCATCGATCAGCGTCCGGCTCGCCTGCCGGGCGCGATGAGCCTCCGGATAGATACCCACCTCTTCCAGGGCCGCCACCGCGTTCGAGGCCATGGGCCTACCCTCTATCGCCGCCGTCCCCGCGCTCTCTGCCCGGAAAGACAAACCTCTGTCTTCGGCCAGAACGTTGAAGATGGCCGCAGCCATCGGGCTGCGGCAGACGTTCGCGGTGCAGACGAAAAGGACCTTCGTCACACGAGTCTATCCTCGTCTAGTGGCCGGTGCCTGCTCACAGGGCTACCATCGCCGCGCCTGCTTCAGTGGGCCGCTTCTCGCGGCACGAATACCCTTCTCCGGCGCACACATTAGACGAAACGCGAAACCGAGGGTTTCGGAGACCGTATCGCGAAGGCCCCGCAAGCGTACTCGGCATAACCCTCCAGCCGCCGCGTCGCGTAGGACTCTGAAACTCGCACCTCCGCCGCGGAGCCCTTGGTCTACCACCCCTGGTCAATGCGCCTGCTGTCCACGATAGCGCGGAACAAACGCGGGAGCGCGCTACTCGACTTGGTTGGCTGGCGCCAGGGGCAGCAAGCACAGCGGACTCTCATGACCACTCGCGGCCGTACTGACGCCCGTACGGGAGACCGCTGCCGCACGACGGGCTTCGGAAGGGCAGAGACCGGGCCTGGCAAGAGCTCTCCCGCCATAGAAGGGAGGCACTTCGCGGCCGGGCCTGTCTGTAAATGCTTCCCGTCGTGCTCTCCTGTGCTAGCGACGGCTTCTATTGAGCCGGAGCATGAGCATGCCGGCAGAACCCAATGCTATAGCGCAGAGCCCGACGAAGGCCAGCTGCGGCCCGCCGGTGTCGGGCAGAACGCTTAGGCCTAGCACACCACCGGTGGACCCCTGCGACGAGTGGGACGAGTGGGACGGATCGCTTACGGATCCTCCCCCCGTGCCGCCGACGTAACCTTCTCCGCCGGTGCCACCGGAGTTCTCTATCGCCGCCATCCCGGAGGCCGTCGGATTCGAGTACTGGTCATCATTGGGGGTTTCCGCGTAGGCAACCCCGGCCCAACCAACCGTGAGCATTAGCGCCAAGACTAGGCCCAGGACTTGACGGCTCCCGAACAACGAAGAGACAGCTTTACTCATCTCGATCACTTTTCCTTCCTGCGAGGCACCTACTAGCTGTTTTTATGGGTTCGCCTCATCAGTAATCTATAGAGATCGTAAAGACGAAACCTTCCCGAGACCAGAGGAAATCGCAGAAGTAGTACTGCAAGCATCCTTTATGCTCCAGCTATCTAGTACCGAAGTGCCAAAGACCGAAGTGCCAAAGGTGCTATGAGACAAACGCAAGCTATCGCGGCGAGCGAGAAGGCGGAGCCACGGTTGTGATGGACCGCTCAACACGCCGAGCGCAACGGTCCGCAACGGATCGAGTCTAGGACCCTCGTCCATTACCTGCCGGGTGCTGTTCGCGACCTTGGAGGCGAAGGCTCGAGTTCGTTACGACTACCGAGCGGAAACCTCCGGCGAGGACCGTTCCCCAGGGCCATGGCCGAAACGCTAGGGCGATGGTCTCCAGGTTGCCTGAGATCGGTGCGCGAGACGCCGCGGGTCGGTTCGCCCATCGCGGCTACCCATCCACCGCCCCATCGTCGTGCGAACCGCTGTCGGAGGTCTGTGCTTGCAACCGTGCCACGCGCCTTTGTATCCCCTTATCGAGCGGGTTGAGGTCCGAAGCCTTACGGTACAGGGGCAGCGCTTTGGCAGGCTGCCCTCTCTCTTCGTAGAACCTGGCCAGGAGTTCGTAAGGAGCGTAATGCTCGGGGTTCAGTTGTATCGCTCGTCTGTAGGACTCCTCGGCTCGGGACCAATCGTCGGTGCGCAGCGCCAACTCCGCCTCCCGTTGCGGCAGCAGCGGGTCTACCGGGGCGAACGTTTGTGCCCGTTCGACGTACTGCAGGGCTATCCACGGGCTCGCGGTCGCCTCACCCAGCGCCAGGTAGCGATCGGCGATGTAGAGCGGCGTGACGGTGACCATCACGATCACGGCGAGCCCTACGCCGAGCGAGCGCTGCGGCCATCGGGGCAGAGTGACTCTCCGCTCCGCACCCCACGGCGCTACGAGCATTGCCAGGTAGACCACCGCGGGTAGCGTGACGGCTGGCATCTGCCAGAACCAGTCGGCGCTCGAGTGGACGAACCAGTAGGCGACGGCGGCGCCTAGCGCGCCGATCTGCGCTTTGCCTTCCGAGCCAAGATACGTGAACCGTTTCCACAGGCCGGCGGCTCCGCAAGTAGCCAGAATCCCGAAGAACAGGACGCCCCCGACTATGCCTCGTTCGCCCAGCACCTCGAGCGGCAGCATGTGTGGCTGACGCACGTAACCGGCGGGCTCCTCGCGTAACCTGTAGTACGTCGCCTCGTAGTTGTGCGTCCCGACGCCGAGGATGGGATGCGAGGCGAAATCTTCCCAGGCCACCTTCCAGAGCGTGTAACGCCCCGAACTCGAGGCGCTGAGGTAACGGGTCTGCTCTTGTCCGGAACTGCCCTCGCTGTTCTTGAAGGCCTCCCACTTGTGCGCACCCCAGGCGACGGGGCTTCCGACGCGCTCGTCGAAGGCAAACGCGGCGAGCGCGACGACGACGATGCTAATGGCCAGGACAACGCCGCCGACGGCGCGCACGAGGCCGACCGGAGGTCTCCAGCGGCGATCGATGAGCCCCCAAAGGAATCCGTAAACGCCGGCCCCGACGGCGGCGAGCCAGACGGTCGGGATAACCTGGTCGAGTGCAGCACCCGCACCCTCTCGGCTCGGGAACGCAAGATAAACGTCGTTTAGGCCCGGGAAGGCCACGAGCAAGGCGCCGACTACGGGCACCAGGGCCAGGAAGCCACGCAGCCGCTGGCCGGAGAGCAAGAAGAACACGGGGATCGTGGCGAGCATCGCCACCATAGCTCCCCGCGACTGGGTCAGGACGGCGACACAGAGGCTGAGGACGGCCCCCGCGAGCACCAGACTTCGCAAGATCGGGTGGACGCTTCGAGAGCCGGCCAGGTAGACGGCCACCCAGAAGGAGACAAGCAGGAATGCGGCCTCGCCGTTGTAGTAACCGACGGATCCCAGTAGCCGTCCGTTCTCGAACAGGTTCCCGGTCCGAGAGCCAAGTGCAAGTAGGGTGAGGCCTGCGATCACGGCGGGGCCGATGGAGCAGGCAGCCAGAACCCAGCGTCTGCGGGCTCCGAGCGCGACGAAGGTTACCGTTATGCAGAAGCCGAGCAGGTACAGGAGCGTCAGCCCCGCGCCGACCCAGGCGTCTCCCCGATTCGGCGACCAGTACAGCGACAGCAGCGTCCACCCCGCGTACGCGGCGAAGAGTCCACCGGCTACGACGCTCCATCGAGACCCCGCGTTGAAGAACATGCCGCCCACCGAGGCGACCAGCAGCAGCATGGCCAGGAAGATTGCTACGGGGGCCCAGCCGCCCACGAAGTAACCTCCGCTAGCGTCCCCCATCCAGGCGACCATCAAGGCGACACCGACCATGACTAGCGTCGGAAGCAGCCGCTTGTCGCGGAGCAAGTCTTTGAAGATTCGTGGCTGCCTCCCCCGCCTGGGTGCCGACTCTTCCAACGCGAACGTAACCTTTCTTGGCGGTATCTGATGTGTGGTATCAGCTTCGCGAACGTTACCATACCCGCCGTGCTCGTCATAGAAGACCGGGCGGCACACGGTGATGGTGGCGCGCGAGGGCTCTACCTTTCCGCGACGTCTTCGCGTAGCGCTCGGAGTAGGGTGGTGTCCGGGCTCTTCCGGAGTCGCCTGAAACGCGTCCGAAAAACAGTACATCTGGATGGCGCGCCTAGTACCCGATCGGAGCTACTCTGCGTTCTAACGCGCAACGTTACGGAGGCGGGGCACTTTACCGTCCCCCCGTCGGGAAAGGAGTTATCCTGAGCATGATGAGCGGAAAACGGGAGGTCTGGTCCCTCGGCGCGTTGCTGGCGGCAGCGTTGGTGTCGGCGCTGGTGGTACTGGTGGCGGCGGGCGCGCCTGTGCAGGCCGCCACCGACCGCCTCCCCGACCTTGGTATGGCGCGGCTACTAAACCTGCAGATTGTGAACGAAGACGGCGAGCGCCATCTTCGCTTCGGAGCGACGATCGCCAACGTGGGCGCCGGACCCCTCGAAGCACGTGGCAGCCGCTCGAGCACCTCTACCCCAACCATGAACGTGAGGCAGCGGATCTACAACGACGCGGGCGGCTTCCGCGATCGCTCCACCACCGCGACCATGTACTTCTCCGGTGACGGGCACAACCACTGGCACCTCAAGAACCTCGAGCGCTACGAGCTGATCCGGCTCGATTCGGGGAGTCAGTACCGCACGGGGGCCAAGCAGGGCTTCTGCTTCATGGACAACACCAACTTCGGCTCGTCACAGCCCGCCCGCTACCAAGGCTGCGGCAACGGGCAACCGGGGCTCCTCGCGGTGACGATGGGCATCTCCAGGGGTTGGGGCGACAACTACTCGGTGAGGACCGTTGGCCAGTACGTGGACATCACGGGGCTGCCGGACGGTAACTACCGGCTGCGGGCCACGGCCGACCCGGGCGGTTGGTTCAGCGAGTCCAACGAGACCAACAACGTTACCTGGACCGACGTCCGGATAACGGGGAACACGCTGACGGTGCTGGCCTACGGCCCCCGCGTAAGGCCGATCTAGCGTCCGAGGAGAGACGAGGCGGGCGGAGCTACCGTCGCTGGGTCCTTCGCCCCTCCTCTCCGAGAAAGGTAGATAGAGGTGAGGAAGACCGTTCTGCTGTTCGTCGCGTCTGCGGGTCTGGCGTTGCTGCTCACGTGTGGGGTGGCGCTTGCCGCCACCATAGCATGCCCGGGCACCACCTCCTGCTTCGGCACCCGCTATGCCGACACGATGACCGGCACGAGGGGCGACGACAACATGTTCGGCCTGGCGGGAGACGACACCATGAGGGGCAGGGGAGGCGCCGACTACGTCCGGGGCGACCAAGGGGCGGACGTCGCCCGCGGCGGGCCAGGCGCCGACACCACCCTGTGGGGCGGCGGCTACGACAACGGCGGCAACTTCGACGACACTAGCGACGACCGGGTCCGCGGGGGAGGCGGCGACGACACCATCCTGGGCGGCTTTGCTAGAAGCGGCGTGGATCACGTCTACGGCGGCGAAGGCGACGATACGATCAACGCCGCCCAGAGGGGGAGCGACATGGGCGTGGTGGTAACCAAGGAGATCGTAGACTGTGGGCCGGGCAATGATACGCTCTACTACGACAAGGGCAAGGACGAAATCGAGAACTGCGAGGTGATGCGTCAGGGGACGGATTCCAGCGCCCGCATGGCAGCCGAGGCCATCAACGACGACGGCGTCAGCGGGAACGCGGTGCTGCTATCCTCGGGAGACGGAGCCCCGTAAGCGCCGCCCCGCCCCAGCGGTCTCGCGCTTCTGACCACCCTAAGTACCGAACTGCCTGGAGGCGGCATCCTCCGAAGGCTGATTCGCGAGAGCCTCGAGCGCCCGCCACAACAGGCGTTCGCTGAGCGAGTGCATCGGAGGCAACTCGCGCATGTCAAAGTAGCACAGCTCGAGGTTCTCGCCCT
>WUUC01214819.1_pt1 | contig 13372 bp, 12 predicted proteins | sample 6278441 | NCBI WGS metagenome assembly WUUC01 (sample SAMN13675441, study PRJNA597444) | soil metagenome | isolation source: soil | place: USA: Washington | collected 2017-10 | reverse complement strand
GCTCAGCGGTTAGAGCAGTGGAATCATAATCCATTGGTCCGGGGTTCAAATCCCTGATTCGCCACCATGCATAAACTTGTCGCGATGTTTCTGTTGCTGCTATTTGCACAAATTGCTCTCGCCGAGAGAACTTTTCCCGACGCGGCGAAACGCGGCGAGTGGACAAGTTCGCAATATCCCCACGTGACGATCAACGGAAAGCGCCACCAGTTGGCGCCGGGTGTCAGGGTTTATGACAAGGACAACCGGGTCCTTCTGCCGACGATGTATCCCTCACGCGCAAGCATCGCCTACCAGGAGGATTTCGCCGGCAACATACTCAAGATCTGGCTTCTGACGACCGACGAGCAGAGAAATTTCGACAGGAAGAAGTAGTGGCGAAAAAGCTTTTCATAAAAACGTTCGGCTGCCAGATGAACGAGTACGATTCGCGAAAAATCGCGGATGTCCTCTATGCGCACGCTGGAATGGAGCCGGCGAAGGCAGCGGAAGACGCCGACGTCATCCTCTTCAACACCTGCTCGGTGCGCGAAAAAGCGCAGGAAAAAGTGTTTCACGACCTGGGCCGGGTCAAACATCTGAAGCGAGCAAATCCCGATGTGCTGATTGGCGTAGGGGGTTGCGTCGCGAGCCAGGAAGGAGCGGCAATCGTCGCCCGCGCTCCGTACGTCGATCTCGTTTTCGGCCCGCAGACGCTGCATCGCCTGCCGCACATGATTCGCGCCAGGCAAGCGAGCGGCCGGGCGCAAGTCGACATTTCGTTCCCGGAGATCGAGAAGTTCGACAATCTTCCTGCGGCAAAGCGCGATGGCGTGACCGCATTCGTGTCGGTCATGGAAGGATGCAGCAAGTATTGCAGCTTCTGCATCGTGCCGTACACACGCGGCGAAGAACTCTCACGCCGCTTCGACGACGCGCTATCGGAGATTTCCGGCCTCGCCAATCAAGGCGTGAAAGAAGTGACACTGCTCGGGCAGAACGTCAACGCGTACCGCGGCGAGATGCAAGACGGTGAGCTTGCCGATTTTGCGCTGCTGCTCGAGTACGTCTCGGAAATTCCTGGGATCGAGCGCATCCGGTTCACCACGTCGCATCCGCGTGAGATGAACGAGCGCCTGATCGATGCTTACACCTATCTTCCCAAACTGGTCTCGCATATTCATCTCCCGGTGCAGTCAGGCTCCGATCGGGTGCTTGGCGCAATGAAGCGCGGCTACACCGCGCTCGAATACAAGTCGACGATCCGCAGTCTGCGCGAAGCACGCCCCGATATTTCGGTGACTTCCGACTTCATCGTCGGATTCCCGGGGGAAACCGAAGATGATTTCGAAGCAACGTTGAAGCTCGTCGATGAAGTCGAGTTCGACTCAAGCTTCAGCTTTGTCTACAGCCGTCGGCCGGGAACACCTGCCGCCAATCTCCACGACGGCGTGACTTCCGAAGAAAAACTCTCGCGATTGGCGCGGCTTCAGGCGAAGCTCGAGTCGCACTCGAGAGCAATCGCCAAAAAAATGGTTGGAACCCGACAGCGCGTGCTGGTCGAAGGAGTCTCGAAGAAGAACGCTGCGGAACTTTGCGGCCGAACGAGCAACAATCGCGTTGTCAACTTTTCGGGCAAACCACGAGCCATCGGCGAATTCGTCGACGTGGATATCATTGAAGCGCTTCCGCACTCGCTCCGCGGCGAGTTGGTAAATTAGCATGCGACGCGCTTCGCCGCAGAGAGCCAGCGACCCCGACCCTGCGAGAGCGGAAATCGCTTTCGCGCCGGTCGACAACCGCAGGCTTGCGAACCTGTGCGGGGCGGTCGACGAGAATCTGAAACAGATCGAGACCGAACTCGACGTCACGATCTCGCGCCGCGGCGAACGTTTTTCTATCACCGGCGAGCACGAGAACGTCAACCAGGCGGCTTCCGCACTCAAGAACTTTTACGAGCAGGCGCAGCGGAGCTTGAGCATCGAAGATGTTCAGCTCGGATTGATCGAGGCAAGACGGCAGTCGACACTTCCGACCGACTCGCCGGTACTCATGACGCGGCGGCCGGGGCTGCACGGCAGGACCGTCCGACAGAGCCAATACATCCGCCAGATCCAGGAGCACGATCTCACTTTCGCGATCGGGCCCGCCGGCACCGGCAAAACTTATCTCGCGGTCGCGTGCGCGGTCGATGCGCTGGAGCGCGACCTTGTCAAACGCATGGTGCTCGTTCGCCCCGCGGTCGAGGCGGGGGAGCGGCTCGGCTTCCTGCCTGGCGATTTTGCGCAGAAAGTCGATCCGTATCTGCGTCCGATGTACGACGCGCTGTACGACCTTATGGGGCTCGAGAAAGTTGGACGGCTGTTCGAGCGCGGAGCGATAGAAGTTGCACCGCTCGCGTACATGCGAGGACGCACGCTCAACCACTCTTTCACCATCCTCGACGAAGCGCAGAACACGACCCCCGAGCAGATGAAAATGTTCCTCACGCGCATTGGCTTCGGCACGAAGGCGGTCGTGACCGGGGATGTCACGCAGATCGACCTCGCGCGCGGGCAGAAAAGCGGGCTCATCGAAGCGCGGCGGATTCTCGAAAACGTCCGCGGAATCGCGTTCACGCACTTCGCGAGCGAAGACGTCGTGCGCCATCCGTTGGTGCAGCGGATCGTCGATGCGTATGAGAACAGTCAGGAATAAGGAATGAGGCTTGTCCCGGCGAAAGCCGGGAACCAGCGGCAGGAGCTAGGATGAAGAAAAAAGAATCGGCGCTCGAGCTTACCGTTCAATACGCAAGCGACAGAGCACACGCGCCTTCGCGAACGAAGATCGCACGTTGGATTAGAGCGGCGCTCAAGAAGGACGCTGAAATCGCCGTACGCTTCGTGGACGAATCCGAGGCGCGACAGTTGAACCGGAACTACCGGGGACGCGACAAGCCAACGAACGTTTTGAGCTTCCTGTATGAATCCGGTCCGCCGCTCATCGGCGACATCGCGCTATGTCTTCCGCTTGCGCGCGACGAGGCGAGAAAGCTTGCGGTCAACGCAGATGCAAGAATCGCGCATCTCCTCGTACATGCGGTGCTGCACCTTCAGGGATTCGATCATGAAACGGATGACGATGCGCAGGCGATGCAAGCGAGAGAGAGTGAAATCGTGACGGGCCTGGGCTTTGCCGACCCGTATTCGCGTGATTTTGAAACCGCTGCCGTCTTCTCGGGGGCTTTCAGGAGTACTCGTGAAATTGCCTCCACATTTTGCCTTTCAGAATCGTCTGGCTTCGCCAGCGATTCTGAACATTCTTCCACCGGCCCAAAGTAGGGGTTCACTTTGGGCCGAATAAGAGAATGAACGACCCTCCGAAACCGGGCTGGTTCGAACGTCTTTCGGTCGCGCTTCTGCGCAAACCCGAAGATCGCGACCACCTCATCGAGCTGTTGCGTTTCGCCTGCGAGAGAAAATTGATGGACGCCGATGCGCTGTCGATGATTCTTGGCGTCCTCCAAGTCTCGGAAACGACCGTGCGCGACATTATGATTCCGCGCGCACATATGGTCGTGATCGAAGCTTCCGATCCACCGGAAAAATTCATCCCGTTCGTCATCGAAACCGCGCATTCCCGCTTTCCTGTGATCGGCGAGAACAAGGATGACGTGCTCGGCATCCTGCTCGCGAAAGATCTCGTTCGCTACACGCAGGGGCACGAATTCGACTTGAAAAAAATACTGCGGCCCGCAGTATTCGTCCCCGAGTCGAAGCGGCTCAACGTGCTGCTGAAGGAGTTTCGGACGAATCGCAACCATATCGCGCTCGTAGTCGACGAATACGGCGGCGTCTCCGGGCTTGTCACGATCGAAGACGTACTGGAACAAATCGTCGGCGAAATCGAAGACGAGTTCGACCTTGACGAGACCAAAGGCAACATCGTTCCTGACGGCGCCGGCCGCTATCGCGTGAAAGCGATGACCGAGATCAACGACTTCAACGAAGCCTTCAACACCGATTACAGCGGCGAAGACTACGACACCGTCGGGGGTCTCGTGCTCGCTGAGTTGGGTCGCATGCCGAAGCGCGGCGAAAAAATTCGACTTCCCGGACTATCGATTCAGGTGCTTCGCGCCGACGGGCGCAAGCTCGATTCGCTGTTGGTGGAAAGAACTCAGGATGAGGACTCACGAGTCAGAAATGAGGATTGAGGATTGAGGATTGAGCGAGCCGACTCAAAACCTGTAACTCAAAACTACAAATCCGCGTCCAGCCTGTCGTCTGCCTCACTCGCCACTCGCCGCTCCTCACACCTCACTTCGCTCTTCTTAGCGTTCTTCCTTGGCGGGGCGACGGTCCTCTCGTACGCTCCTTTTCGCCTTTTTCCGCTCGCTATTGTGACGCTTGCTGGATTGATCATCGTGTGGCGCGGCCTCAGGCCACGGGAAGCGGCGTTCGTCGGTTTCGCGTTCGGGCTCGGACTATTTTGCCTGGGCGTGAGCTGGGTATACGTGAGTCTGCACAACTTTGGCGGAATGCCGGCGCCGCTGGGGGCGCTAGCGACTTTTCTTTTCTGCGCGCTGCTTGCGTGTTTTCCCGCGTTTGTCGGTTTTGCGCAGGCAAGAATGGGGTTTTCCCCCTTCACAAACACGATCATTATCATCCCCGCGCTTTGGACCCTGAGCGAATGGGTGAGAGGTTGGTTACTCACCGGCTTCCCGTGGCTCGCGCTCGGCTATTCACAAACTCCGCCCAGCCCGCTTTCGGGCTATGCGCCGGTGCTCGGCGTGTACGGAATTTCTCTATTGACGATAATGAGCGCCGGAGTGCTCGCATTTCTTTTCAAAAAGGGAATCCGGAATAACGCTTCATCGCTCGTCGCTCATCCCTCATCGCTGCTTCTCCTCGCCCTCTGGCTGGTCGGCTACGGCCTGCGACACGTTGAGTGGACCGAACCCGCGGGCGAACCAATTGCAGTCAGCCTGCTGCAGGGAAACATCGCGCAGGAGATCAAGTGGGAGCGCGAACAGGTCGAAGACACGCTTGAGCTCTACCGCAAGCTTGCGCTGGAGTCGAACACTCCACTCATCGTGTTCCCCGAGACCGCGCTGCCGCTTTTTTATCACCAGGTACCGGACGACTACACCGACGAGCTTGCTGCCCACGCACGCAAGAACAACGGCGCGATGCTGATCGGGGTGCCCGAATATATCGCCGGCAAAGACGAGCTCTACAACAGCGTCATCACCGCTGACGGGAAGCAGACTTATCGCAAAGTCCATCTCGTACCGTTCGGCGAGTTCATCCCGTGGGGATTCGATTGGGTACTCGAAATACTGCATATTCCCCTTACCGACTTTTCGCGCGGCAGGGTCGAGCAAAAACCGATCGACGCGGCGGAGCAAAAAATTGCGGTCAATATCTGCTACGAGGATGCTTTCGGCGAAGAGATCATCCGGCAACTCCCGGAAGCGACCGTGCTCGTGAACGTGAGCAACGTCGCATGGTTCGGACGCTCGATCGCGCCGTGGCAGCACGCACAGATGTCGCAAATGCGCTCAGCGGAAACGGGTCGCTATATGCTGCGAGCGACGAATAGCGGAGTAACTGCGGTCATCAACGAACGCGGGAACATCATCGAAAGTGCGCCTGTGTTTGAACAGCGCGTCGTCGTCGGAAAAGTTCAGGGTTTTTCCGGCGCGACGCCGTATGTCCGGTGGGGCAACACCGTCATCGTCGCGTTATGTGGTCTTCTGCTGGTTTTGGGTGTGGCGGGCGCTCGCATCGGCCGCAACCGCAGTGCTTAACGCATCATTACGATCCTGAGGCGCGCCGGCTCGCCCGGACCCGCCTCGGTCCAGAACACGACAAAATGCTGGCGCGACGAAACTACGCGTGGGTACGACGCGTCCGCTGATCGAGGCGACAAGCGCAGAGGCTCGCTCCAAGTTTGTCCGCCATCATGCGAGCGGGCAACAAACGACGCGGCGCGATTTTCGACGCTCTCGTCCCAGACGGCGGCGACTTCGCTCCCGGGCGCCGCCAGATCGCCGCGCTGAGCTGTTTGACCCCCTAGCCGGATCCCACGGGTCCAATTAGCGCCGTCATCGTTGGAAGTCAGAAAGTAAAGACCGGTTTCGCCCGCTTTGCCGCTCCATACCAGCGCGTGCAGTTCGCGTTGGTTCGGAAACGGCAGCGCAAGCGCTCCCCCGGTATGAGGACATGCGTCCACCCGCCAATCGAATGCGCCAACAACACCGATCTTGCTCCAGCTCGCACCGGAATTGTGCGAGGTGATGAGCGCCATGTCACGCGGCTCCTTATCGCGAAACAGCAGATAGATCGATTGCTTGTTAGCGGCCGTGAGATTGTTCCAGCAGCACTCGCAGGTTGCCCGTTTCGGCGACTGGTTTTTCGACCAACTTTCGCCGCCATCGTCGCTATTCGCATAGCGAAGCCCTTGAACGCCGTCGCGGTTATCGAGCCAGGCGGCATGAAAACGTCCGTCTTGCGCGGTCAGATCGGCGAAACCATGACCGTCATCGCGATTGTCGTCGGCTGGATTCGCGCCCAAACGCCAGCTTCGTCCTCGATCGTTCGAAACCGCGGTGACGAGCGGGCCGCCGCCACCCCAGCCGGTTCCGCTCGTCGACCATACGGCAACAAGCTGATTTCCCGAGGCAGCGATTTGCGCGTCGCTGCTGCGGTGAAGGTGGTGCGGCGCAGGCATGTCGCGATCGACGCGTACAGGGTTCGACCAGACGCCGCCTCCATCTTCCGAATATTGGTACAGGAGCGCGACTTCGCCGCCTGCTGATTCACCGGTCAAGAGATGAAGCATGCCGTTATCCGCAAAGACATCGAGACTCACGACACCGCTTAGGCTGGACGTATCGTGCCCAACTTTGTGCGAAGGTGAATCACAGCCTGTGAGAAGCAGGACTCCCAGTACTGCAGCCGACCTCATCCGTTGCATCGACAGGCGTGGGCGTGTTCCCAATTGTGATGAGCGGTTGAATACGAGTTCAGAGCTCGGGCCGCCGCTACCACGCGATTTCAACTCCCGCGAATGCGGAGCGGCCGATGCCTGGATTGAACGCGGCGACGTCGATACCTTGCGCATCCGCAATGATCCCTGTATTCGAAGCGTACGCCTCGTCCTCGAGATTTCGCGCCTCGATGAACACGGATAGTCGCTGCTGCTTGGTGTAACCCGCTCTGAAACCATAGATAGCGTAGGCATCGGTTTCCAAGCTGTTGGCGAAATCGACGAAATAGCGGCTCGCCATTTCCACATTGGGGCCGGCATAGAAGCCGGACGGATCTTTATACATTATTTCGAGCCGTCCGAAATGGCGAGGAATGCCCGGGATTTCGTTGTCGCCGAAACTCGCATCGCCGTCGAACCGGAATCGGTTATAGGTGTAGACCGCCCGCAACCACATCGCGCCCTCGGCCAGCCAGTCGAGCACTTTTGCGTCGATCCCCAACTCGATGCCTGAGTGCACGGTATCGTCGGCGTTCGCCGTGGCAAAGACGCCGGAGGGCAGCGGCGGCACTTCGGCGCGCAAAATCTCATCGTTGATCCACGCGCGGTACAGCGCCAGATCCCACGCAAAGCGATCGCTAGAACCGCGTGTGCCGATTTCAATCGTCGTTGCGGTCTGTGCATCGAGCGTGCCGAACGTCGTGTCGTTAAAATCGAGCAGGATCGGCGGCTCGAAGCTGCGGCTAACGTTGCCGAATACCTGCGCGTGTCTCGTGAGGTTCCACACCAGACCGACCTTCGGACTCAATGCAAAGTACTCGTCTTCAATACGCGTGTCGGCGAGGGTGGGATCGGCGAACTTGAAGTCCGTCGCGCGCTCCGAATAAGCGAGTTGGACTCCCAGCGAAAGCATTAACCGGTGCGTGAGTTGCAATTGATCCTCGGCAAACAACTCGGAGGTGAGCACGTCGCTGTTCTCGGACAGCCGTTTCGAACCTCGAACGGCATCGCCGAGCGGTTCGAAGTCGTCGGCTTTAACGTCGCCAAAAGCAAGGAAACCGCCCCAGACGAAGCGGTTATCGAAGAACTCGCCGTGACGTATCTCATGGCGCAGGCTCAATCCTGAATTGAGCTGGTCCTCGTCGCGGACAAAAAACGGCAGCGGATGAAAAATATCCTGCATCTCGTAAAACGCGCCCGCGTCCAGCCGGCCGTTTTCCAGCATGACGACATGTTGCAAGTCGGCACGATAGCGGTCGAAGTTGTTTTGCGAGTTGAACGCGGCGAAGAAGTCGCTCGCCTGACGCGGATCGTCCTTCAGCTCCGATCGAGTCAAGGCGCCCGGAATCTGCTGGTTGTTATCCTCGATGCTTGCGTGTAGACGAGTTTCGGATCGTCCGTCGGGACGGTAGCCGATATTGCCGTAAAAGCGGGTGCTGTCCGTTTCGGCCTGAGCGCGGAAACCGTCAACATACGACCCGGACAGCGATGCGTAATAATCCCAGCTCTCGCCGAGCACCTTGCCGCCGCTCAGCTGAGGTCGAAGATAACCGTAGCTCCCCGCCTCCAATCGAGCGCTAAGCGGCTTCGCTGTGTGCCCGGCATACGTGACAAAGTTGACCGCGCCGCCGAGTGTAGATGCACCGTACTGGAGCGCGTTGGCGCCCCGATAGACTTCTACGTAACGCGCCGTCAGCGCCTCCACGAGCTGGGAATGAAAATCGCCGTCGGCTTCGGTGATCGGCAGACCGTTGCGCAACAGGCGGACGCCTTTTATTGCGAAGTCTTGCGAGATTCCCGAGCCTCGGATCGAGAGGCGGTTTTCATCGCCACCGAAACGATCTTGCGAATAAACGCCCGGCACGAACGAAAGCACGTTTTGAAGGTTGGCCGTCGCGCCATCGCGGAACTCCTCCGCCTCAATGAGCGCGGTGCCGCCCGGCACAAGATCGAGCTGCTCGCGCGCTTCTTCCACCGAACGTGCCGTCGAGCCGCTGGGGCGGACTGCCTCGACGGTAATCTCCTCCAGCTCGATCGTGCGGCTTTCCTGCGCCCACGCCTTGGAAACCACGAACGCAGCCAATAAGCATATCGAGCGCAAAACCGGATCGCACTCCTTCATCTTGCTTCTCCGATAACAGCGATACCGCGCGAACTAAGCGCGGCAAAGAACGCCCCCGGCGGGAGCGCCGCTCTTCCTGGAATTCAGCTTTGGATGGGTGGAGCGCGGGAACGATACGGCGCAACGAATGACCCGGACGGTAAATCCCGCCGCTCGTTCCCGAAGATGGTTGGAAATAACGCGATTACTGACGCCGTGTCGCCGGGCGAAGGCAGCGCAACTACCGAGCTCGCGCTCAAGCAAAAAGAACAAAAAACACCATGCGCCTGATGATCGTCGTCAGAGGACGATTGACCGGAGTGAATTCCGTGTCCGTGTTCGGCGTGTTGCTCGAGCTTCGAGTCGATCGGCTCGGGAAGCGCAAGCATCTTGCGCAGAATCTGCGGTCGATCGGAAAAGAGCGCCGCCGCGAGCGCGGGCGAGATGGCGCTGAACAGCATCACGGCGAGCGCGATGCGGGCGGTGAAACGAAAATGCCGGCGGGACATGACTATCACGAAAAATTCAATGTAGCACCCCGCGACGACGATCTCAAAATCGGCGAAGGATCGGATGCGCGTGTCGGCAGTCCCGGCAACACGATCCGGGTGCGACAAAGTAGAATCGCGCATGCCCAGCTTTCAGGACATCATCCTAGCGCTGCATGAATATTGGGATGCGCAGGGATGCGCACTACTGCAGCCGTATGACGTTGAGGTGGGCGCCGGCACTTTCCATCCCGCGACCTTTTTGCGCGCGCTCGGGCCAGAGCCTTGGCGAGCAGCATATGTGCAACCGTCGCGACGCCCGAAGGACGGGCGGTATGGCGACAACCCGAATCGCCTTCAGCACTACTATCAGTATCAGGTTGTGCTCAAGCCTTCGCCGGACGATATTCAGGATCTTTATCTCGCGTCGCTCGCAAAACTCGGTATCGACCTCAAACAGAACGATGTGCGATTTGTCGAAGACGACTGGGAATCACCGACTCTCGGCGCTTGGGGGCTCGGCTGGGAAGTCTGGCTGAACGGAATGGAAGTGACTCAGTTCACGTATTTCCAGGAAGTGGGTGGGCTCAAGTGCAAGCCGGTTTTGGGAGAGATCACCTACGGTCTCGAGCGGCTCGCGATGTATCTCCAAAACAAGAACAGCGTTTTCGATCTCGAATGGACTCCCGGCTTGAGTTATGGCGACGTGTACCACCAGAACGAAGTGGAGCAATCGAAGTACAACTTCGATCTGTCTGATTCTGTCTGGCTGTTTGAAGAGTTCGACGAGTTTGAGCGCGAAGCAAAGCGCCTGCTCGATGCGAAACTTCCGCTCCCCGCGTACGAAATGGTATTGAAGTGCTCGCACACGTTTAACCTCCTCGACGCGCGCGGCGCGATTTCGGTCACCGAGCGCGCGGCCTACATTGCGAGAGTTCGCGCGCTCGCCCGCTCTGTTGCACAAGCGTATTACGAATCGCGAGAAGCGCTCGGCTTCCCGATGCTTGACTCCGGTGCGAGACAGCCTTCTCATTGAGCTGCTCACCGAAGAGCTGCCGCCAAAGTCTCTGCGCACCTTGAGCGAAGCGTTTGCCCGAAGCTTGTTCGATAAATTGAACGCGCAAAGTTTCCTTGACGCGGAATCCAGCTATCGTCTGTTCGCCACGCCTCGAAGATTGGCGGCGCTGATATCGAAAGTCGCGGCACGGCAACCAGACCAGACGATAACGCGGAAAGGGCCCGCTCTCGCTGCGGGCTTCGATGCCAAAGGCAAGCCGACCGCAGCGCTGGCCGGGTTTGCTCGCTCCTGCGGCGTGGCGGTCGATTCGCTGACAAACGACGGCAGATTCTTCTTCTCGACGGCGAATCGCGAAGGCGAAACGCTCGAGAAGCTGTTGCCGCGCTTATTGGATGAGACGCTTTCCGGACTGCCTGCGTCGAAAGTGATGCGCTGGGGCGTGCTCGACGAGCAATTCGTTCGCCCGGTACATGGGCTTTTGATGCTGCATGGAAGCCACGTCATTCCTGCTGAGTTGCTTGGAGTGAAGAGTGGAAATTCGACGCTGGGTCACCGCTTCCTGAGCAAGGGAAGAATCAGCGTCGAACATGCCGAGGACTACGAGCTTGCGCTAAAAAACCGCGGAAAAGTTATCGTTGATTTCGCTAACCGGCGAGCGCACATAGAGCACGGACTCCAAGCAGCCGCGCGCGATGCAATGCTCGCCCTCGATGATGGGTTGCTCGATGAAATCACCGCATTGACCGAGTACCCCATCGTCTACGAAGGCCGCTTCGACGAAGCTTTCCTTGCTGTGCCGCAGGAGTGCCTAATGCTCGCGATGAAGCAGCATCAACGCTACGTTCCGCTTCTCAGCGAGCGAAGACTTCTGCCGCGCTTTCTCATCGTCGCGAACATCGAGACCGCTGATCCGCGCAACATTGCGAACGGCAACGAGCGCGTCCTGCGCGCGCGCTTGTCAGACGCGAAATTCTTTTTCGATCAGGATGCGAAAATCGCCCTTGCTGCTCGCGTCCCGGCGCTCGCAAAAGTGGTCTACCAGAATAAACTCGGAACTCAGTTCGACCGCGTTACGCGAATCACGGCGCTTTCAGCAAAAATCGCTCAAAGACTAGGCGCAGATGAATCGGCTGCGAGCCGCGCGGCGCACTTGAGCAAGGCGGATCTGACGTCTGGAATGGTGGGGGAATTTCCGGAGCTGCAGGGAGTGATGGCCCGTTACTACGCACTCAACGACGGTGAGCCGGAACTGGTGGCCGATGCAATCGAGCAACACTATCGCCCGCGCTTCGCCGGGGAGCAGTTGCCGGAGAGCCGCGTCGCTATCTCAGTTGCTCTCGCCGACAAGCTCGAAGCGCTCGCAGGAATGTTCGGCATCGGGCAGCAGCCGTCGGGTGACAAGGATCCATTCGCGCTTAGAAGGCACGCGCTCGGGGTCGTAAGAATCATAATCGAGCGCAACGTCGAGGTAGCGCTCGACGAGCTGGTAGCTTCCGCGTTTTCTGTTTTCCCCGGCGGGATGATCGCCGATGCACACACCGATGTGCGGCTGTTCATTCTCGAACGACTTCGCAGCTATCTCCGCGACGCGGGCTACAGCGCGAACGAAGTCGAAGCAGTGCTGAGCCTCTCGCCTACGCGGATCGATCTCGTTCCGAAGCAGCTTGCGGCGGTGAGGGCGTTTGCGAGCCTGCCCGAAGCCGAAAGCCTTGCGGCGGCAAACAAGCGCGTCGTCAATATTCTGAAGCAGGCTCAGGCCAAGGGTGAATCGTTCACCGGTACTGAGCCCCACGCTTTGCGCGAGCCTAAAGAACGGGAGCTTTTCACCGCGCTCGACAAAACAGCGAAAACCGCCGGTGCGCTTTTTGCCAAAGGCGACTTCGAAGGCTATCTGAAATCGTTTGCTGTGCTGAAAACGCCGGTGGACGCCTTCTTCGATTCAGTCATGGTGATGACCGAAGATACCACGCTGCGCCGCAATCGCCTCGCGCTGCTTGCCGATCTGCGCCGCGAGATGAACCGCGTAGCCGACATTTCCAAGCTCGCCGCGTGATTTCATCCCTCATCCGTCATCCCTCATCCTTCCAGTGAAGCTGGTCATTCTCGATCGCGACGGCGTCATCAACTTCGACAGCGCCGATTTCATCAAGAGCCCGAACGAATGGCGTGCGATCCCGGGGAGTCTCGAAGCGATTGCCCGCCTCAACCAGTCGGGATATCGCGTGGTGGTCGCCAGCAATCAGTCCGGGATAGGGCGCGGACTTTTCGATATGGCGGCGCTCAACGCGATCAACGGGAAAATGCACAAGGCGCTCATGCAGGTGGGAGGCCGCATCGACGCGCTCTTCTACTGTCCGCATGCTCAGGACGCCGGCTGCGCTTGCCGCAAACCGCTCGCCGGACTGTTCGAGCAGATTGGCGAACGCTTCGGCGTCGATCTGAAAGGACTTCCGGCGGTCGGAGATTCGATTCGCGACCTCGAGTGCGCGGCTGCCGTCGGGGCTCAACCGATGCTCGTATTGACCGGCAAAGGCGAAAAAACGCGCGAACATGAGGGGTTTCCGAAGAATGTTCCGGTGTTCAAGGATCTTGCCGAGGCTGTCGCGCACATTCTGCGATGAAGGGAGAAATCGTCGTTCGCTCGACGCTGTTCCTGCTCCTGCAAATTCTCATTACGCCGCCGTACAGCATATTGGCGCTGTGCACTTTTCCGTTTTCGCGAATGACGCGCTACCGGGTGATTTCGCAGTGGTCGCGCATGGTGATCTTGCTCGCGAGGCAAATCTTGCGAATCGACTATCGCATCATCGGCGC
>WUUC01165818.1_pt1 | contig 13372 bp, 12 predicted proteins | sample 6278441 | NCBI WGS metagenome assembly WUUC01 (sample SAMN13675441, study PRJNA597444) | soil metagenome | isolation source: soil | place: USA: Washington | collected 2017-10 | reverse complement strand
CCATGGGCACGACTACCTCACCTACGACCCCCGCCCCGGACACCACGGGGTCCCACCTTGGTCAGCCGCTGATGGCAATCGTCGTCGTATACGGCTATCGACTGTGTACGGGGGTCAAGAGTTATTCACTGCCAACCAGGTATGTAAGAAGGTGGCAGAGCTGAATTCGCTGCTTGGTCTGCCTACCGCTTGACCGAAGCCGTCCGCATCGCGGCGTCCTTCTATCCTCATACAACCGTGGAAGTGCTCGTCCGTCGCCGCGCGGGGTGCTGCCCGCCGAGCGTCTAGGCGGCCGTTTAGAGGGCAACGACATGCTTGCCGACTAAGGGAGGACTTGCTGTGATACCAGATAGGTACCGAACTGTGCGGCTGGCCGGCGTGGTCGCGATTGCACTAGGCTGCCTCGGCTTCGTTTTATCCTTTCCTTTCATCAGCGGCGAGCCGCAATCGGTTTCCGAAGGCGATGACGCCAACCCCACGTGGTTCACGATCCTCGGCGGTGTATGCGTAGGTCTGTTAGTTCTCGGCCTAATTCTGTTACTACTGCCAATCGCATATCGAGTGCTGCGCCGCAAGTGAGCTCGACTGCGTGCCGAGGAGTATCCCTCGGGCGATCGCTCCGCGAGTTGGCCGATGGCGTGTTCGACTGGAAGGTGGCGGACGGAGGCTGCGCTGGGCGGCGTGTGTGCTGCACGGAAACGTCGGGAGGCTCCGAGCCATTCTTCAACGGGCCGGCTGATCGGACAGGTCGTCCTTCACACAAAGGGAGCGCCACTCAGTGACCGACTACACGATGTTGCCGGATGACCTTCCGATCCCACAGGATGACGGCGCAGCCGACCATCTCCCAGGACTGTCGATGCCCGGGCTTGCGCTACCCGCCACTGACGGGCAGATCGTTGACCTCGGCGCCCTGAAGGCTGGTCGAACGGTCCTCTACCTCTACCCGCGCACCGGCCGACCAGGCGCTGCTTTACCGGACGGGTGGGATGGGATTCCGGGAGCTCGCGGCTGCACCCCGGAAGCGTGCGGGTTCCGCGACCATTTCCATGACCTCCAAGCCGCGGGTGTCTCTGAGGTCTGGGGTCTGTCGAGCCAGGACTCTGACTATCAGGCCGAAGTGGTCGAACGGCTACATCTGCCGTTTGGCATGCTGTCCGACCCACAGCTGGCATTGGCTGACGCCCTCAACCTGCCGACCTTCTCGGCGCCCGGACACGACCGGCTGTATACCCGCCTCACTCTGGTGGTCCGCGAGGGCGCGATCGAGCACGTCTTCTACCCCGTTTTTCCGCCCACCTCGCACGCGCAGCAGGTTGTGGATTGGCTACAAGCGCATCCCATGGCCTAGCGGGCGGCGACCCCGACCGGGATCGGAGCTACGCGTGCCTGCTGACCGCAGGCCTCATCCGACGTACGAACGAACTTGCTGAACGGCCACCCTCGATCGCCTAGGGCTTGGTTCCGGGTGTAGCCGGCTCCTTGGGGTGAGACGGCGGAGGTGGCGGTGGCGGTTTTGCGGCGTCGGGAGCGGGCTTGGCCGGTGGGGCCTTGCCTTCGTCGCCCTTGCTCGCACCGGCATCGCCCTTCTTATCGGCCGCGCCAGGCGATGACCCAGGCGCTGGCGTCGCGGGTGGCGGCGCGGACTTGCCGTCCCCGCCTGCTGGTGGTGGCGCTGATTTGCCGTCCCCGGCCTGCGGTGGCGGCTTCGCCGGGGGAGCGCCGGACTTGCTGTCCCCGCCTGCTGGCGGCGCGGACTTGCCATCTCCGCCTGGTGGTGGCGCGGACTTGCCGTCCCCAGCCTGCGGTGGCGCGGCTTTGCCGTCTCCGCCTGGTGGCGGCGCGGACTTGCCGTCCCCAGCCTGCGGTGGCGCGGCTTTGCCGTCCTCAGCCTGCGGTGGCGCGGCTTTGCCGTCCCCAGCCTGCGGTGGCGTTTTGTCGGCGTCCTTGCCCTCCTTGCTTTCCTTGCTCTCCTTTCCCTCTCTCGAAACGTCCTTGTAGACATCTTTGATCTTGTCGATGATTTCCTTCGTGTCGTTCTTGTTGAAGCCCTTAACGTCGCCTTCGACCTTGCCCCCTGGGTCGATCTTGAACTTGACCTCGCCTTTGTCGCCAGCTCCGCCTGACGGCGGGGGCTTTGTGGGCGGAGGAGGCTTGACCGACTGATTGTTGCTGTTGACGTTGACGGTGATGGTGTTCTTTGCGTCGGACTTCGCATCGCCACCTTTGGCGTCGGACTTCGAGTCGCCGCCTTTGGCGTCGGACGCCGACTTCGAATCGCCGCCTTTGGCGTCGGACTTCGCATCGGACTTCGAGTCGCCGCCCTTGGCGTCAGACTTTGAATCGCCGCCCTTGGCGTCGGACTTCGCATCGGATTCGGCATCGGACTTCGCATCCGACTTGGGCCCGCTGCCGCCCCCTCCGCCCTTCGACGCGAAGGCCTCCTTCACCAGCTCCCAGAGCTTCTGCGCGATGATCGGACCCCATTGCGTCATGGTGAACCGCTCTCATCAACCGGTCGTGACAGCGCCGGCGTCACCGTTCGCAGCTGGGCTCGCCTCCGTCGCGCCCTCTGTCGCCGTCGAGCGCTGGGACGCCGACGAGCGCTGGGACGCCAGCCGAAGCTCGGCGGACAAGATCGCCGCCGTGTGGGCGTACTCCCGGTCGTCGGCCTCCGGCTGGGGCGCGTAGTAACGCAGGGCCACCGCGATCCAGCGCTGATAGGCGTCGAGCAGATGGGCATCGTCGCCCTCGGCCGTCATGTCGTCGGCCTGCAGTTGCAGCAGCTGCACCACTCCGAACCGGAGCAGCGCGGTCTCGCCGTCGAGGCCGAACCGCTCGACGGCATCGATGGCGGCCTGGGCCGTCTCGGCGCCGACCTGGACGGCACGCACGACGCTCACGACTCGGCCCTTCTTCCTGTGCCGGTGTCAACCATGCGGTCACGCTCCTTCGCTAGTAATCGAACTGCGGTCAGTCGAACTGCGGTCATACAGCGGGCGGAACAAGGGTCCAGCCCGCCTCGGACATGGCGGTCGCCACCCGGGTCGCGGCATCTCCTGCGTGGTCGGTGTCGGACTCGAGCAGCTGCGCGGCGCATCCGACGGCCCGCCATCGCGCCGCGTTCAACGCGTCCGCGCCGGTCGGGGCTGACGGGCACGTCTCGGTCACGTCCTGGGCCAGCGACGCCGCCGCGCCCACCAGAGCGCCCGGCTCCCAGTCGGGTCGGGCCACCAGCGACTCATGCCGAGACGTCAGCCGCGCGTCGGTCAAAGGGCCGAGGTACGGGCATCGGCCGTCGGCGCACACCTGCGAGCACAACGGAAACGGATCATGCCTGCGGCGCTGCAGATCGCCCACGAACGAGGCGAAGGCCGTGCGCGCGGCTGTCGCGCCGAGCCATCGCTGCTTGCTCGCCGACCGCTCCACCACCACGTCGCGCGCCAGCGTGTCGAGGCGGCGCACGTCGGCGCCGGACCAGTTCGCCTGCACGCCGCGTCGGGCCGTCACCCGGGCGAGGGCGTGCACGGCGAAGGCGTGCGTACGGGGCCCGGGGTCGAGGTCCAGAGGCGTCCGGGCCCGCACATAGGACTCGACATCGGGCCACACGGCGTCGAACCCGTCCGGATGCTCGACCGCGGTGTGGAACAGGCGCCCGGCCAGCAGCCGCGCCGCTGGTTGCTCGGCGAGCAGCCGCGCCGCCCGACACACGGCCGCGTCCCGGCACACGTCTGAACACGCGCCACTGGCCGCGTACCACGCCGCCACCGACGGATCGGCCCGCCAGCGAGCCATGGCCGCGGCCACGGCCGCGTCGTCAAAGGCGCGCGCGTGGGGTCGGTCCTTGGCGAGCGGGACCTGGACGATCACCGGCGTGTGGTCGCCCTCGCTGAACACGGCGGCACGGCCTGGTGACAGCACCGAGAGCTGGGCCGATTGCGGCTCGCTCATGGACATGGCGCCCGCGACGGCGGCGCGGTCATCACCGGCGACCAGGCGGTGGATGACCTTCAGATTCGTGTTCTTCAGCACGTCGGGGGCCAGCCGTACGGGCACCTGGTCGGCGACGACGACGCCTTGGCCGTAGGCGCGAACCTCAGCGAGCATCTGGCCGAACGTGTCGGAGAAGGCTCCCTGCGGGTCGGCCGTCCACGCGTCGGTGGTCTTCTTCGCGGCGGTCAGCAGGCGGTGCGCCTCTTCCACCACCACGAGGTGGCGCAGCCGCCCGCTCGGCGGGGGCGGCTGCCCGCCGTGAGCGCTCGCCGCCAGTGCGGCGGCGTGCTCGGCCCGGCGGTACTCGTAGAGGCGGGTCAGCACCAGGCCCATCACGAAGGCCTTGTCGGCGTCGTCGCCGAGTCCTTCGAGCTCGAGGATGGTCGGCGCCGACAACAGCTCGCTCATCGGCACGGAGTGCTCGACGTCGAGCATGAGCCCGCGGGTCCCGCGCCGCAGCGCGTTCAGCCGGGTTGTCAGCGCCGCGGTGATCTCCTGGGTCGACTCGGCCTTGTAGCCGAGCGCGGGCACGGTGCGCTGGACCGCTTCGACCAGGTCGCCGAGTGTGGGCACCGGCCGCCGCTGCGAGCTGTCGCCGGCGCCGCTCGGGCCGGCGGTGAAGTCCCAGCCCCGTTCGGTGTAGAGCTCGACCAGGCATTGCTCGAGGATCTGGGGGAGCGGGACCCACAGGGCGAAGCTGCCCATGAAGACGGCCTTGAGCAGGTCGAGGTGGGTGGACACGTCGACCCCGGGCGGCACGTCGAAGGGGTTGAGCCGAAGCGGCGACACGTGCTCGCGCCCGATGGTGAACACCCGGACGTCCGAGCCGAACCCCTCGTGCCCGAGGAGCTCGCGATACTCGGTCTTCGCCGGCTCGATGACGAGGAACGGCACGCCGGCCGCCGCCGCCTCGGCGAGCACGTGCATCAGGGTGTTCGTCTTGCCCGAGCCGGTGAGGCCGGCGACGAAGGCATGCCTGGTCAGCTGGTCAAGGCCAACCCGGTAGGCCGAGCCGGTGGGCCGGCGCTGGGTCAGGATGTCGCCGATCGCCACCGACCGGTCCGAGGCAGGCGGTGGGCGCGACACGGCGAACGCGGGAGCCGGGCGCACCGCGAAGCCCGGCGTGTCGAGGCGGGGCAGGTGGGCGAAGGCGGCGAGCTGACGGCTGTCGAGCAACGTCTGATTGCGGAAGGGGTGCCGCCAGGCGCGCGGCCCGGGCGGGGCCGGCTCGTAGGGCATGGCCCAGCCCGCGGCGGCCTGCGCGGCCGCTGGCGTGCTCGCGACCCGGACCGGCGCGAGCGCGGCGTCGGCGTCGGTGAAAGTGGCTCGCCAGGCTGCCGCCAGCTGCCAGTAGCTCGACGCGTCGCCGAGCAGGTACACACCCGTGCGCCAGCCGCCGATGGCCAGCGCGCGTTCCAGCGAGGCCACCAGCGCGTCCACCTTCGCCGCGTACGCCTTCGCCAGCGGGCTGGGCCCGCGCGCGTCCTCGGCCGCCAGCGCCGCCCGCATGTCGTCAAGGGCGATGTCGCGAAGGGCGATGAGGGCGCTGGGATCGATGGGCTGGGCGAGCACGAGCACCGCGAAGGGAAGGTTCTGCATGCTGCGCAGCAGCCGGTCCCACGGCGCCGGGCCCGCGCTGACGTCGGCCCGCGGGACGCCGTGCGCGAGGCCGGCCGAGGCGTACCCGCCGATGCCGTCCACCGGCGCGGCCGCCCGGTCCACCCCGGCGAACAGCCCGTCCAGCAGCGAGGTGACCACGCCGTGCTGCTGGTCCAGCAGCGGCGCCTCGGCCGGCGTCGCCACCCAGGTGCCCACCGAGAAGCGGACGCCGGCGGCTCCGCCCACCACCTCGAAGGCGAACGGAATGCTCTCGCCAGCCAGGCCGGCCAGCAGCGGCTCGCTCAGGGGCGCGGTGACTGCGCCGGCGGGGTCGTGCTCCGACTCGCCCACGCCCACGCCGACGCCGCGCACCACGGCGAGCCGGCGCGCCATGCTCGGCACCGGCTGCCAGGTGCCCGGCTGCGGCAGTGCGCCGAAGTCGAGCGCTGACGCCCCGAGGTAGTCGAGGGCGTCGGGGCGAAGATCGAGCCCGCCCATCAGGTGGCTACTGACCGGGTCATCAGCTCCGCACAATGCTCACCAGGATGCTGACGAAGATCGTCAGGATGAACAGCACGACCAAGCTGAACACGATGTACTGCACGACCTTGACCACACCCTGCCCCGACCGCGAGTACTGGGCTTGTGAGGTGTGGTTGACAGCCTTGGCCGCTTGGATGAACCCGCGCTTGGACTTGCCCACCACCTCGACCCAGTCGCCTTCGGAGACGAAGCCCAGGGCGTCGTCACCGAACAGCCGGACGGTCACCACCCCGGTCCGCCCGGCGCGGGCGTCGTACTGCTCAAGCCGGAACGTGACCACGGTCGTCGACACGCCGTTGCCGCCACTCTGGACGCTGGTGGTGTTCACGGCGCGCGCCAGACCAGCGACGCTTCCCGGCAGCGTGGTCGGCGGCGCAGCTGGCTGGTGCGGCGGCGGTGGAGGCGCCTCGGGCGGCCTCAGCTCGTAACGCTCGGGGCCGGGCGAGCCGGACAACCCGCTGGCAGAGGCATCGTCGGGGGGCCGCCAACCGCGCCGGTTGGGCGCCTCTCCCCCGGGAGGCGAACCACTGGTGGCCTCGCCCATCGAGTCACCTTCCTAGCCGCAATATCAGGCGCGCCGCTGGCATCGATCAGCCCGATTGCGTGCGCGCACCGTATACCTTGACGGCGCCGCTCGCTAGATGCGGAAACGGAGTCAAGCGGCCCCGGATAGTGATGAGGCGTCGTGCCGCCGGCTGATACGAGGAGGACGGATGCTCCGACGCCTTGCCGGCGGCTACCAGCTCGACGACAACCCTGATCGGCTCGACCGGGCCAGCGTCATCGCCTTTCTGACGACCGAGGCGTGCTGTGCCCCGGTGGGTGATCGACCGCGACTGCTGGTAGAGGTTAAGTCATCACGCCGGCGAACAGGGTCTCCCCATGACAACGAACATCCATCTCCCAGCAGCCCGCACCGTCGCTGTCAGCGACACCGCGTGGCGCCGATTGCGAGTTCTCAACCTCGCCGCGGCGGCCCTGCACGCGGCGCAGGCCGCGGCCATGCTCGCCCTGTCCACGGCAGTGAGCCTGCCGGTGACCGCGCTGTTCGCCTCCGGGCCCCCGGGCACCCCGCCCGACGGCACGACGCTTGACACGCTGTTCAAGGTGCGGCTCGGCCCGGCGGTCGCGGCCTTCCTGCTGCTGTCTGCGGTGTTTCACGTGATCGTCACCATCGCCCCCGGACGGGCGCGCTACCGCGCTGAGCTGTCCTCCCACCGCAACCGGTTCCGCTGGATCGAGTACAGCCTGTCCGCGTCGGTGATGATCGTGCTCATCGCGATGATCACCGGGATCACTGACATCGCCGCGTTGATCGCGATTTTTGCGGTGAACGCGAGCATGATCCTGTTCGGCTGGCTGATGGAGACGACCAACCAAGACCCGGCAAGGGTGCGGTGGTCGCCGTTCTTGATGGGTTGCCTGGCCGGCGTCGCCCCCTGGCTGGCGATCACGGTCTATCTCGCCGGCGCCGGTTCGGACGTGCCGGGTTTCGTCTATGGCATCTTCGTGTCGCTGTTCATCCTGTTCAACGTCTTCGCGCTCGTCCAGTACCGGCAGTACCGTGCGCGTGGCCGGTGGGCCGACTACCTGCGCGGCGAGCGCGCCTACATCGTGCTCTCGCTCGTTGCCAAGAGCCTGCTCGCGTGGCAGGTCTTCGCCAACGTCCTCGTCTGACCGCGGCCGTTTCAGGCAGGCGTACACCATGAGACCGTCATGCCGGATGCTGATCCTCCGGTCGCCGGAGCCGTCCGGCTCGCGCGGGCACTGACCTCAGATCTTCGGCATCGCGTCCTCGAAAACGGACGCAGCCGATCACGAGACAGGGTCAGACAACGGAGCCAGATCACCCGGATCAACCAGCCGGGGTCCGGTCAACGAGGCTCGGGTGCTTCGGCGCGGACGACGTACTTCGGCCGTTGTTGAGGCTTGCAGCCCGTTCGCTCAGCGCGCCGGGAACCGCAGGATGCGGTCGTCGCCGTCGCGGAGGTCGCCACGGCCGTCAGTGTTGGACGTGGTGAGCCACAGCGAGCCGTCCGGCGCGGTCGCGACCGTCCGCAGCCGGCCGTAACGGCCTTGGAACTCGGCCCTGGGCTGGCCGGCGGTCTCTCCGTTGAGCGGGACGCTCCACAAGCGCTCGCCGCGGAGGGCGGCGACATAGGCGGTGTCGCCGGCGATGGCCATGCCTGAAGGCGAGGCCTCGTCGGTCGACCAGGTGACGAGGGGGTTGGTAAACCGGCCGCCGTCGGTGTCGCCGGTTCCTTCGACGATCGGCCAGCCGTAGTTGCGGCCGGGCTTGATGAGGTTCACCTCGTCCACGTCGTTCTGCCCGAACTCGGTGGCGAAAAGCCGCCGGTTGGAGTCCCAGGCCAGGCCCTGGACGTTGCGGTGGCCGAGGCTGTACACCGGTGACCCCGAGGTCGGGTTGCCCGGCGCCGGCGCCCCGTCCGGCGTCAGGCGCAAGATCTTTCCGTTGGGGCTCGACGGATTCTGGGACTGCTGGGTCTCGCCGGCGTCGCCGGTGCCGACGTACAGCATGCCGTCCGGGCCGAAGGCGATGCGCCCGCCGTTGTGAAAGCCGGCCTTGGCGATACCGTCGAAAATCACCTCCGGTTGCTGGCCGCCGCTGAGCCGGAAGCGGACGACGCGGTTGTCCTGCTCGCCGGTGTAATAGGCGTAGACGAGGTTGTCCCTGGAAAAGTCGGGGGAAACCGCGATGCCGAGCAACCCGCCTTCACCTGAGGCCGCCACCCCGGGCACGTCATAGACCTGCCGGGCCGCGCCGCCGCCGGGGGTCAGCCGAAGGATCCGGCCGGTGTCACGCTCGCTGACCAGCGCGTCACCGCCGGGCAGGAACGCCAGGCCCCAGGGCACCTCAAGGCCCTGTGCCACCACCTGCGGCGCGCCGAGATTGGGAGCCCGGGAGGCAAACGCGCTGGACGGGGCGCTGCTGGCCGGCGGCGTTCCGGACGGGCTGTTGCTGGACGGGGTCGCGCTGGGCGTGGTGCTCGAGGCGCCCTGGCTGCTGGCGGTGGCTGAGGCGCTGCTGGCGGGTGCGGCGTCGGGCTCGGCGTCGCTGCCGCACCCGGCCAGCGCGACCAAGGCGATCAGCGCGACGGACGCCCGCCATCGTGGGTGGACCAAGCGCGATCCCGCTGACCTACCTGTCAGGCCAAGACCCGCTAGTCGGGGCAGCTCAGCTCGCCCGTCAGCATCGCTCTTCATCATGTGATGTCACCCTTCGACTGATCTTGCCTCGCCCGTTCGCGGCGATCACGGACGTCATCGGCCGCTGTTCTCAGGCCATCGGGCGCCAACGCCCTGCCCAGTGCGGCGCTCAGGCGGGCGGCGGACCTGCTGATCGCTCGGCTGCCGGCCCGCAAGGCTCGCGTGCAGCGCCGCGCTGCTGACCCGATCGGATGGGTCACCGGCCGCAGCCACCCCGCGAGGTCAACGGCCCGTGCCCGCAGCCACTGTCCCGCTCGAACGGACCGCGCGAGAGCCCACCGTCCCAGCCGTCCGAGCGGTCGGCTCAGAATCAGCAGCGCCCGCAGGCAGATCTGACGCCACAGCCATCCGAACCCGCGTGACAGAGGGCGGAGCCACCGGCGCAGCACCAGGCCGGCCGGGCGGAGCGCTCGCACGGCCGTTCTTGCCACGTCAGCGAGGCCGCGGCCGACGACGGCACTGGCGGTGTCCCACGCCCGCAGACCACCGAGAAAGCCCCGCCCGACCGCGCGCGCGGCCAACCAGCTGACAGCCAGCAGCCAGACCAGCGGGCTCAGCACGCGCGGCGTGTCAGAGCGAGCCATTGCCACCCCTCTGTTCGATCCTCGCGGAGAGCGTTCACTGCCTCGTCCTTGCCTCGGCAAGGTAACCCGGCAAGGTAAGGACTGCCGCAGCCCAGCCTGACGTACTGAGAACAGCGATCGCAAAGAAAGCATTGCAAAGAGTTCTTTGCATTAGTACGGTCGGGCCATGACTGAGCACCGCCCCGACCTGGTGACGGTTCACGACCCGCAGGTTTTGCGGGCGCTGGCTCATCCGCTGCGCGTCCGCCTGCTCGGGCTGCTACGCCTGGACGGCCCCTCCACCGCGAGCCGGCTCGCCGAGAAGGTAGGCGAGTCGAGTGGGTCCACCAGCTATCACCTGCGCCAGCTCGCCCAGTATGGCTTCGTCGCCGAGGTCCAGGGCCGGGGCAACCGCCGCGAGCGCTGGTGGCAGGCCGAGCACCTGATGACCGACTGGGAGCCCGACGAGCTGATCGAGCAGCCGGGCGGCCTGGAGGCCCACGAGCAGATGCAGCGGCTGCAGATCGAGGTTCTGGGCCGCGAGCTGCGCGCCTGGGCCGAACGCGGGCGCGAGCACGGCCGCGACTGGGCCGCAGCCGCCGGGCTGTCCGACTACGTCCTGCGGCTCACCCCGGCCGAGACCCGGCAGCTGCTCGGCGAGGTCCACGCCGTGCTCGACCGCTGGTCTCAGACGCACCGCGAACCCCGGCCCGGGGCGCGCCCGGTCAACCTCTTCACCGCCGCCTTTCCCCGCTCGGACCAGGCGTGAGCGCCCCGACCACCGTCGCGGCGGCCACCCGCCGGCTGGTCGGGCTGACCGCGCTGCGCTGGCTGCCGGTCGGCCTGACCACGCCGGTCACCGTGCTGCTCGCCCTGTCCCGCGGGCTGTCCCTGCGCGAGGTCGGGCTGCTGTTCACCGTCCACGGCCTGGTGGTCCTCGCCCTGGAGCTGCCCACCGGCGGCCTCGCCGACGTCCTGGGCCGCCGGCCGGTCGTCGTGATCGGCGCGTTGCTGCACCTGCTGTCCTGCCTCGTCTACGCCACCGCCGACTCGTTCGGCGGCTTCCTCGCCGGAGTGCTGTTGCTGGCCGTGGGCCGCGCGCTGGACTCCGGCCCGGTCGAGGCCTGGTACGTCGACACCGTCCACGAGCTCGACCCGTCAGCCGACGTGGCTCCCGGCCTGGCCAAGCACGCCGCCGCCGACGGCGGCGGGCTCGCGCTGGGCGCCCTGGTCGGCGGGCTGCTGCCGGCGGTCTTCGACGGCGACCTCGCGGCGCCGTTCCTGCTCGCCGCCGCGCTGAACCTGGTCTTCGTCGCCGCCGTTCTGCGCCTGCTGCACGAGCAGCGGCCACCCCGGACGGGCACGGTCCGCGCGGCACTGCGCGCCGGGGCGCGCCAGCTGCCCGTGACGGTCGGCGGCGCGGTCCGGCTCTCGGTCACCGACGGGCCGTTGCGCCTGGTGCTACTGCTGACCGCCGTCGGCGGCGCTGGGCTGGTGGCCTGCGAGCTGCTCGGACCGGTGCGCTTCGCTGAGCTGGCGGGCGGGCGTGACGACGGCGCGGCGGTCTACGGCACGGTGCTGGCGTCGGCGTTCGCGGTCGCCGCCGTGGCCGCCATGGCCGCCACACCGCTGCGGCGGCTGCTGCGCGGCTCGACCCGGGCGACCTGCGCCGCGCTGGCGGCCCTGGGCGGCGTCGCGCTCGCCATGCTCGCCGGGCCGGACCTGCTGCCGGTCGCCGCCGTCGCCTTCGTCGGCTACTACGTCGCCCACGGCGCGACCTGGCCTCTGTTGTCGGCGGTCCTGCACGGGCGGGTCACTGCGGCTCACCGGGCGACGGCGGTCTCGGCGATGTCGCTGGCGATGATGGTCGGCGGGCTGCTGGGCAACCTGCTGATCCCGCTGGTTGCCCAGGACGCGGCCTTCCTCGGCGTCGGGATCGTGGTCGCGGCCAGCGCGCTCCTGTGCTGGCGGCTGCCCTCAGGGCGCCAACAGGCTCTGCCCGATGAGCCGCTTCACGGAGGGCAGCTCCTGGTTGACGAGGCTGCGCTCAGAGATACTTGATCAATTCCAGAAAGTAGGTCAAACTCCGGGCCGTGGCCTCCACTTTTGACCTTGAGCGCATGCTGCGCGCAGCCGACCTGCGCGTGACACGGCCGCGGGTGGCGGTGCTGACCGCGGTGCACCAGCATCCGCACGCCGACACCGACTCGATCATCGGGTTCGTACGCGAGGATTTCGGCGAGGTGTCCCACCAGGCGGTGTACGACGTGCTGCGGGCGCTGACCACCGCCGGCCTGGTGCGGCGCATCGAGCCGGCAGGCTCGGTGGCCCGCTATGAGGCGCGCGTCGGTGACAACCACCATCACGTCGTGTGCCGCTCGTGCGGCGCCATCGCCGACGTCGACTGCGCCGCCGGCGCGACACCCTGCCTGACGGCCTCCGACGCCAGCGGCTACGTCATCGATGAGGCCGAGGTCGTCTACTGGGGGCGGTGCCCGCAGTGCGTGGCCGTGACCACGGGGGCGGCGACGTCCGACGGCGGCTGACCGCCCCAAGCCAGCCAGAGCCAGCCAGCCACAGCTATACCAACCAGCCAGAACAAGCCAGCAGAGCAAGCCAGCCATTCCCAGAGGTACCGAGACAGGAGAGCGACCGACGTGTCTGAAAGCGAAAACCCGGTAATCCCTTCCCCGAAGCCCGCTCCGCACCGGCCGAGGACCAACCAGGATTGGTGGCCCAACCAGCTGAACCTGCAGGTGCTGCACCAGCACTCGACCCAGGCCAACCCGATGGGCGAGGACTACGACTACGCCGCCGAGTTCTCCTCCCTGGACGTCGAGGCGCTCAAGCGCGACATCTTCGAGGTCATGACGACCTCGAAGGACTGGTGGCCTGCCGACTACGGCCACTACGGGCCGCTGTTCATCCGGCTGTCCTGGCACGCCGCGGGCACCTACCGGATCGCCGACGGACGCGGCGGCGGCGGCCAGGGCGCGCAGCGGTTCGCCCCGCTCAACAGCTGGCCTGACAACGCCAACCTCGACAAGGCCCGCCGGCTGCTCTGGCCGGTCAAGCAGAAGTACGGCAAGAAGATCTCCTGGGCCGACCTGCTGGTCTTCGCCGGCAACTGCGCCCTGGAGTCGATGGGCTTCAAGACGTTCGGCTTCGGCTTCGGCCGCGAGGACGTCTGGGAGCCGGAGGAGGTCTTCTGGGGCCCGGAGGACACCTGGCTCGGCGACGAGCGCTACGGCGACGAGCGCGCGCTCAGCGGCCCGCTCGGCGCCGTCCAGATGGGCCTGATCTACGTCAACCCCGAGGGCCCGAACGGCGTCCCCGACCCGCTGGCCTCCGCCCGGGACATCCGCGACACCTTCGCCCGGATGGCGATGAACGACGAGGAGACCGTGGCGCTGATCGCCGGCGGCCACACCTTCGGCAAGACCCAC
>WUUC01070534.1_pt1 | contig 13373 bp, 12 predicted proteins | sample 6278441 | NCBI WGS metagenome assembly WUUC01 (sample SAMN13675441, study PRJNA597444) | soil metagenome | isolation source: soil | place: USA: Washington | collected 2017-10 | reverse complement strand
TCAATTATTTAGTGTTATTTGGTGTTTTTTCGTGGTTTCGGTCTTTTTAAATTAGTTTTTGTGCAAAGCTCGTAACGTTATTATTGATTGTGCCGTCGGTATTATTCGTTTTCTGGTTTTCTTTCATTTTTTCCTCAACTTAAAATTATTGATTGTTTTGAGATTCCGCCTGTATTAGCGGATTGCTCTATTTATTGACAAACGGAGGCATAAGCGTAAAAATGAAAGAGCATCTTTTAGGACCTAATTCTAGTGATGCAATTTCAAACAAAGGCATGAGTTACAGCTCGTGCTTTTGTCTTTTTACCGTCTGACTATTCCAATTACAAAAGTTTGTTAGCTTTCTCCGTCAATTTAAATTTTCTCACGTTGAAAGTTAGAAAATTCTGGTTTCGAGTATTTTAAGCAGAGATTATGAAGAAACAACAGTTTTACGGGCTTAAAATCTGTGCCGTACTGGGACAAAGGCATTTTAACGTAATTACCAGTTCGAATTTAGAAATTGACGAGCGGTTTGTATACTCATCGGTCCCCACCTCGTTGATCATTTCTTCTTGGCTCAGACCAAAATGTTTGCGAATGTGACGTAGTTTTACTCCGAGGCGCTTCGGCTTTCTTTCACCCATTTTTTTGCACCTCATTCCAAACGGGCGGCGAGCCTAAGCAACTCATTAAAGGATGCTTAGCTTGATATAATCGAATTTTATTTATGAATGAAAGTGTGTATTTTCTTTCGCGAAGAACTGTCGAAATCGTGTTAATTACTACATTGGTTGTTTCGGTTGAACTAGGCGCCAGGAATTGCAACAGATTGTGCTGCGTAGAACGAGTCATCTAGTCTCGAAACAAAATGGACGAGTCTGTCAAAAAAAAGCTTCTATCAAAAAGGCTCAGGGAAATTTACGAATAATCTACCATTTTTGATTCGTATTTTCAATCATGATGATTAATTGCCAAAGTAGTAGTAGCTGTTGTTCTTCCCTTCTGGTTTAAGAGTTATATCTCTACGGCGTAACATCTAGCTCATTTGCGTCTGATAACATCTAAAGACTAAGAAAGTTTAAATTTAAAGGTTAAAAGATTAAGCTCCGCCGAAAATTCTTAACTCTTTTAGCCTTTATTATTTACAGTTCCATATTGGGAAGTCAGAACTATGTATTTTAGCGTTTTCAACGCTGATCGGGGAGTCAGAACTACCTATTTTTACTCGATTGGGAAGTCAGAACTATGTATGAATATGCCCTTTGGGGAGTCAGAACTACCTAATTGGGAAGTCAAAACTACTGGTTTGCCTGTGGAAAACCGTACTTTTGCGCTCCTGTTTCAGCAGTTTTTCCGGGTGGGTGAGTCAAAACTATGTATATTGGGAAGTCAGAACTACCTATTTTGCCGTTTATTGGGAAGTCAGAACTACCTATTGTTACGCTTGTTTTATACTCTTCAGGAAAATGCTGGGATGTTGTCCCAATTTCATCGGTATATTGGGGAGTCAGAACTACCTATTTCGCCGATTTTAATCTCCTGCCTGTGCTCCGAGCTGCTTTTGTTTGATATTCGCCTGTTTGATTTCCTCGGCAAAGCGCGGGTCCGGCGTAATCGTAAACTTTGCCTCCAGGAGCTTGTTTCTGTTTTTCGTGTCTATCGTTTTATCCACTTTGTAGCTGAGGATAACGTGGTTTTCCTTCATTTCTTCGAGCGCGCCGAGGCAGTCCCGGAGATTGAGCGTGAGCTTAGCGTAGGCGGTCAGACCGAAATCGCGGATGATGGTGCTCAGCGAGATGGTGTAAAGGTTCGTGAAACTGGCTTGCGTGTAGTGATGCGACATTCGTTTGTGAAGCTGGCGCGCGATCACCGATTTATAGCGCATGCTCTTTTCGTAATTGAGCTGCCGGAATCGCCCCGTTTTGATTCCTTGCGTAACGAGCGGGTTAAATCTGACGAAAGCGCGTGTTTTCTCGCCGGTCCCGACCCAGTCTTCGCGCGTTTGTAGTCCGAGCGTCTCAAAGATACTGGAGACTAAAACCGTGTCCCCATTATCGGACGTCACCGTTAGATGAGTTTTGGCGCAAACCATGAGCGCGTCCTTGATCTGGTCGTTGCTGTAGCTGTGCCCGTTTCTTTTGAGTTCTTTCTGTAATTGATACAAGGTGAAGGTTACCCCTGCCGCATCGTCTAAAAACACGCCCTGCCCCTCGCAGGCGAGCTTTCTGAGGGCATCCTCGACCAGTTCTTCCCTCTTCGACGGATAGTAATCGCGCGAACTGCCGTCTGATTCGGTAATTTTCGCCGGATCGACCTTAACTTTATAGCGTTTTCCGCGGCATTCAAATTCCCTGACCAAAGAACGAAGGAATTCACCTTCGATACGGCTCACCTTGCCCCAGTGATATTTCGGGATAAAGTCATAGAGCTCGACCGTGTTGGAAAACTTCTTTTCTTCCGGCAGCAGCAGCTCGAACAAGCTGAGCTGCTCAGGCTTGGTCTGCTCGTAATCGTCGATTCTCTTGATCGATTTCTGACCGGCTGCTTCCCCCGCCGGCTCTTCCGTTTTAAGTTCTTTTTCTTTTTTTCCCGTTTTCTTAGCCATAATACCTTTCGCTCGATTTCGCCGGCACCAAATAAACCCAACGGATACTTATAGAGAGTGTTTGAATATCTGAATATCTAAAAGTTTGAAAACTTAAATTTTTATAGAAAGTTTCTAAAATCTCTTTCTCACTATCCGAAACGAATACATTTCACATCCCGGTCATATTCCGATTCACCACTAAATAAAATACTCCGGTTTTCAGATGTGTGAATATGCAGATATTTGAATATTCGAATCTTTGAACCTAAATATTTCTCATGCGTTTAGTTAGCCTTCTTCATCCATTCGGTCAAAAGCTCTTCGAGCAGCTCACTCAGTTCCTGCCGTTTATAGATCTTCCGCATCACGTTCTCGTGTGTTTCTTTCCTGATGTAAGCGGTGATCTGCGTGAAATCCGGGTCGCTGCGTTTGCCGGGCGCTCTTGATTTACCGTTCTTTTGCCCGGAAACGGCTGTTCCGCTTGTTTTATCCCCATTCTTCGAGTTCTGCTTAGACTTTGCCGAAATAAGACCGTCAAACTTGCTCATTTTTTAATCTCCTTTCCTACTGCAACATATTCCTTCCAACTACTTTCCGCCCGCGGATCCTTTGTTTCGGAAACAAGCATACCTGCCAGCGCAGCTTTTTGAAAAGCTACGCGGCGGCTGATCTGCGACTTAAAGACCGGCACGCCGGAAGATTTAAGCATCTCGCGTGCTTCGTCGGCGTCGTGCGATGGCTTCGGCGGGACGATGGTTAAAAGCACCTTATAGTCTTTGGCGCCGATTGACTGTAATGTCTCCAGTGTCAGCCCGAGCGCGTCCAGGGCAAGCACGTCCGGCGTCGTCGGCAGAATTAAGAGGTCGCATCCTTCGACCAAAGTTGAAATATCCTCTTCAGACGGACGAGCTTCCGTATCGATGACGATGTTTTCGTATTCGCGCCCGTATTTGGCGAGTAGGCGCTCGTCGATAATGCGAAAGGGAAGTGAGCCGCGCTTCATCCACCCTGTCGCCGACCGATTCGGATCGCCGTCAACCAGAAGGGTCGGCGCAAATTTTTGCAGGTATGCCGCAATATGAACCGACGTGGTTGTTTTACCTACCCCGCCTTTATACGATGCCACAGTAATTATCATTTATGCTTAAATCTCCGAGTATCTGAATATTTGAATATTTGACCTTTTAAACTTTCACATCTTCGGGTATTCAAATACTCAATTATAAATACCATGTTTATAAAATTGGGTAAACCTCGCATAAGTCCAATCGAGCAATCATGGTTATTTTGCGGCAATCCTAATCCTTGGAAAACTTTTCTGCATCAGCAAAATCCAGAAAAAAGGGAAGTCGTTTCATAACTGCGGCATTTCTCTTGTAAACAGAGAAATTATTTATCTCCATCTAACCTCATAACAAATTTACTTGAAACAAAGAAACAATTATGCGATACTCATATGGTGGCAGTTAGCCACTTTTAGCTAGAGGCAAATGTATGGCGACTACTAACGTAAAAAAAACAAATGCAAAAGCTGCTAAATCAGCGGATCGAAATGTAGAGCAGAGCCGGCTGAATTTTAGACTGGCGCCGATAGTCAAGGAGCGCGTGATGAAGGCGGCGGCTTTGAGCGGACAGGACTTGACCGAATTTGCCGTGGCGACCCTGAGCGAAAAAGCCAGTCTTATCATCGAGCAGCACGACAATTTGCTTTTGGGAAGCGAAGAGCACGAATTCTTTCTCAACGCTTTAGCTGAGCCGAACGCTTCCGAGCCATCGGAGCGCTCGCGCAAGGCGGCTGAAAAGTACCGGCAGGGAAGTAGAAAGGGCGTGAGGTATTCACTTGCTGATTGAACCGCTTACCCGAGCTCACAATCGAAAAACTTTCGACAGCGGAGACGAGGAGGTCACGCTTTTCCTGCGCGAAAAAGCCATGCAGGACCACGAGCGTGATTTGAGCCGGACGATGGTCTTAATAGATCCGGAAGATTCACCTAAAAGAATTATCGGATACCACACTTTGCTAATGCGCCAGGTCAAACAGGAAGAAATTCCGAACGACCGTCCGCGGATTACGCGCTGCATTCCGGTTATCCTTCTCGGACAGATCGGCGTGGATATTAATTTTCAGGGGAAAGGCTTGGGCGATATACTTCTAATGGATGCGCAAGCCAGAACAGATGAAATATCGCGCAAAATCGGCGTTAGAGCATTAATGCTTGATGCCAGAAATGAACGATTATCCGAATGGTATGAAAAACACGACTTTATCCGATTTCCTAACAGTTTGCGTATGTTCAAAAAAATCGAAGCTATCCGCCAGCTCAATCTACTTAATGAGTTTTAATAAAAACTTCGATATAAATTTTTCTCAATAAGAATCGTTTAACAACAATACATTTTAACTGTCTCACAATTTTAGCTTAATTATTATCACTAAGTCCTGTGCCTTCCGCTAAAAGATTAATGTAGCTTTGATAGGCAAATAAGCGGTTTCTACTAAAACCTGTTTGCTCTTCAATTACTCCTAGTTTTTCAAGTTGTTTTAAGCCATTTGTGATAGACGGCACGGAAATTTTCAAATCTCTTGAAAGTCTTTTAATAGATGTAATCGGATGCTTTTTTAAGTACTCATGAATTTTGTGTGGAGTATTTGATGTTCTTAACGACTCAATCCTTTCTGTATTAGAAACAAGTAAGCTGAGAATTGCATTTGCAGTATTTATTGCCTTATTAGACACGTAGATTATGCCTTGGAAGAAAAATTTGAGCCATCCTTCCCAATCACCATTCTCTCTGACATTTTGTAGTCTTTGGATATATTCCTGATTATTTTTCTTAAAATAAAGACTTAAATAAAGCATTGGTTCAGCTAATGCTTCCTCCATGCAGAGCAAAAGTACAATTAAAAGCCTGCCTATTCGACCGTTTCCATCGTCGAATGGATGTATTGACTCAAATTGAACGTGAGCTAATGCTACCTTCATGAGCACTGGTGTTCTTTGGGGTTTATTATTTAAGAAATTAAGAAGATCCTCCATACATTCCAAAGTATCTTCAGGAGGAGTATAAACCATACTTGCCGCACCCGGAGTTTTCCCATCACCAGACCAATTTTGCCATGGCTTTAGCTGACCTAATGGTTTACTGCCGCCACGGGTATTTGCTAAAAGCAACTTATGAATGTCAAAAAGTAATTGAAGAGTAACTTCCGGTTCTGGTGACCGTTTAAGTTCTTCGAATCCATGTCTAATCGCATAAATGTAATTCAGAACTTCCTGAGTATCATTTGGGATTTCTTTTGGTCGATCTGCTTCAATCTTTAAAATATCTGAAAAAGTTGATTTCGTTCCTTCAATTTGAGAGGAAAGTAAGGCTTCCTTCTTTATATAAAATTGAGTAAATAGTACTGTATTTGGAAGTCTTGAAGTCACCCCATCTAACCTTCCTAGTGATCTATTGGCTTTATCCATCAATATATTTAATTCAGTATCAAATTTTATGGGCGGATCGGGGGGAAGTGAAATAGGAATGAATACATTATATGACTCACTTCCGCGAAAGTGCCTAACAAATTTTCCTGTTTTCCTTATCTGCATATCCTTATATTAAAGATTGAGTTAATATGAAAAGCTATATTAAAGAAATATACCCTTTTTTTTAACAAGTGGCAAAAATATATTGATTTTTAGCACTGCGGGTGTTAGTCTGCTAAAAGTAAAGTTTTGAGCCTAGCAACTCATAAGTATTTAATAAATATGATTCTTCTCAAATTAATATAGATGTTTTTTTTCAAATACTGAGGTGTAGAGCCAAGAAATTTACTTAAACTGTTAATGATATTTGTAGATTTAAAGAATATTGAGCAGTGATGTCTAGCCACATCACTGCTCAAATCTATCTGGAAGGCAGGTAATTTTAGACCTTACCTTCTAACGACGTAATTACTTACGAAACTTCTTAATTGGGTCGGAAGTTTTTGTTAAATAATCACTGTTATCTTAGTAAAGCGCTTCGAGATTATCATAAACGCGTCGTGAATTTCAACCAGATCCGTGTTTACAGGAGAAACGTAAATATGTCCAGAAAGACGCATCATGTAGTTCCTAATCCGAACGGCGGATGGGATGTTAAAAAAGGCGGAAGTTCGCGAGCTTCTGTTCATACTGATAATAAGCAACAAGCTGTTGACATCGGAAGACAAATCAGCCGCAATCAAGGCAGTGAGTTTTTAATTCACGGCAAAAACGGTCGAATTCAACAATCAGATAGTCACGGCAATGATCCAAATCCTCCAAAGGATAAGAGATAAAAATTTATTACGGGCTACTCGATTTCTTACAATTGGGTAGCCCGTAATAAATTTGATGGAAAAATTTGTTGAATTTGAAACTGGATGAGAGTTGTGGCGCTAATTTTCAACTTATTTTTAAAGTATACTTCCTGATTTTTAATACTAATCTATGTCATTAAAGATTAAAATTCCGCCTCTATTTTCAATTAATGAAAATATAAAGGGTAATCTCATACAACAAATAGTTATCCCCGCTTGTTCACTCGAAGCCACTGTTGCCAATTACACGTCTCCTAAAATAAAGGGCAAATTACTTATTCCCACGAACTCGGACGGTGAAAAAATCCTGTTGGTTGGAAAGAAAGACCAATCAACCAGCTCATTTTCAAAAATTATTCTTGTAAATCAAAAGCAGATAGACGAGTTTGTAGAAAGTCCTGATTTATCGACGAACGTTTGGTTAAAACATCCTGATTCAGATGAAGTGAACAATACCTATAAAAGTTTGACACCCAATATTATTAAATCATGGGAAAATTGTTTTTCATATGTTAAGGGAAGCTTAGAGAAGGATATTAAAGGTCTTAGAGAGCCTCAAATAGGAGCTGTACATGCAATACATGCTTATTGGAGCGTTACGGACAAGACTGGAACAATCGTCATGCCAACTGGAACGGGTAAAACGGAAACGATGATTTCTGTTCTTGTTTCCATTCCGTGCAGCAAGGTGGTTATTATCGTTCCGACAGATGCTCTAAGAACGCAGATTGCAGAGAAGTTTTTAACTTTGGGGGTCTTAAAAGATTGCGGCGCCGTATCAATTCCAGCTCTTTATCCGGTAGTAGGAATTCTAAATCATAAGCCTCAAACCATTGAAGAAGTAGATAATTTTTTTGAGAAATGTAATGTCATAGTTACCACGAGCCATATCGCTGGACAAGCACCGCGAAACATCCAAAGAAGAATGGCGTATCATTGTTCTGAGTTATTCATTGACGAAGCTCATCATGTGCAGGCTCCGACCTGGAAAAAACTAAAAACTGAATTTCAATCTTGTCGGACTCTTCAATTTACCGCTACACCTTTCAGGGACGACGATAAACCTTTGGAAGGTAACATTGTCTACAAATACCCTCTGCAAAAAGCTCAAGAGGAGGGATACTTCAAAAAAATTAATTTTAAGCCAGTAAGAGTTTTTAGTAGAAAGAAACATGATTCTGCTATTGCGGAAATGGCTGTCGAGCAGCTCCGCGAAGACCTAAAAAAATACAACCACATTTTAATGGCGCGTGTAAATAACATTCCCAGGGCGAGAGAAGTTTTTTCCGTTTATGAAAAATATAAAGAGTTTAATCCCGTCCAAATACATACTGATCTTTCTAATAAAGAAATTAACGAGGCAAAACAAAAAATACGTTCGGGCGAATCGAAAATAGTTATCTGCGTTGAAATGCTTGGCGAAGGGTTTGACCTTCCCGAATTAAAAATAGCTGCTTTTCACGACATAAGAAAAAGCCTTCCTATCACAATTCAATTAGCGGGCAGGTTTACACGTCAAAGACCCGACTTAGGGGATGCCACTTTCATCGCTAATATCGGGCGAGCTGATGTCCGAAGCAAGCTTAAAAGGCTTTATCAACAAGACACGGACTGGAATTTCTTGCTGCGTCATCTTACTGAAGAACAAATTCAGGATCACATTGATTTAAATGAATATAAAAAAGGTTTTCGAAATTTTCCGAAAGAAATTCCGATTGAAAGCCTAAATCCTGCATTAAGTACTGTTGTTTATAAAACTAAGTGCGCTGAGTGGACGCCAGATAATTTTTCCAAAGGTATCTTAGGACTAGAATCCTCAGACAAACATTTTTATGATGTTTATCCTGAAAAAAACACATTGATTATCGTCACACAGACAAAACAACCGGTGGAATGGACTCAAGTTCAAGAAGTTTTTAATTGGGATTGGAACTTATATGTTGTGTTTTGGGATAAAGAGCAAAACTTACTATTTATAAACAATTCCAGTAATAAAGGGGAATTTAAAAGACTGGCTCAGGCGGTAGCGGGAAATAATGTTGAACTCGTTAAAGGAGATGCTTTATTTCGTTGTTTCAGCAATATAACAAGATTGACTTTTAAGAATATAGGTTTAAGTGAAGAAGTCCGAAAGCTGCTTAGTTATACAGGTAATATGGGTTCAAATGTCGGCGCTGTATTAACAGAGATTCAGACACGACGGGCAAGGAAATCGGTGATGTTCGGTACGGGTTTTGAAGAGGGAGAGAAAACATCAATAGGATGCTCTAAAAAAGGCAGAATTTGGCACACGGAAGGAGTGTTCGCCTAAATAGGTTAATAAAATGGTTTTCCCACATAGGAAAAAAGATTTCAGATGAAAGCATTGATACAGATGTTTTTTTAAGAAACACACTGGTTTCAACTACAATCTCAGAACGACCTAAAATTATGCCTTATGGTATTGATTGGCATGAAGATATTTACAAAAGTTCTGAGCATTCGATTAGCTTCGTAATCGATGAAAATGTGGAAATACCTTTATATGACATTAATATTAAATTAATTAATCCGACAGATAATGGGGATATTGAATTCGGTATTTTTTCTGAAGACGCGAGCGGTACGTTTACTCTCAAAATCAATAAGAACTCTTACAAAGTAATTGATAACAATAGTCCTGAAATTCAGGTTAAATGGCAATCAAAATTATTTAATGCCGCTGAGTTTTTTTATGAATATCCTCCCTCAATTTGGTTTATTGATGGATCGACAGTGCGAGGGAATGAGCTGATAAAACCCTTAAAGGAATTTCCACCATATCGAAGAGAGAAAATTGAGGTCTGGAACTGGGATGGAGTTACTAGAAAAAAGGAGTCTCAAGGAATAGAAAGATATACTGATTCTGTACAGTACAAAGTTATAGAAGAGCTGAAAAAAAAGGATTACGACCTTATATTTGATGATGATGACGCTCTTGAATCAGCAGATGTAGTTACCGTTAAGGTCACAGAAACCGAAACTGGCGAAAGTATTATTAATGTGGAATTTTACCATTGTAAATTTTCACTTGAAGAATTTGCGGGAGCAAGGATTAAAGATTTATATGAAGTTTGTGGGCAAGCTCAAAAGAGTATTCACTGGATAGAGAAACCGGCAGCATTATTTACCCATTTGCTGGAAAGGGAAGAAGCAAGAATGGATAAAACTGGAGTTAGCCGTATTCAGCTAGGAGATGTTGATAAAATTGATGAGCTGAGAAATATGGCTTCCTATTATCGAATGACACTTAAAATTTCTGTTGTACAACCAGGATTATCTAAGCAGAAGGTAAGCCCCAGCCAGTTACATATTTTAGGAGCAACAGAAAATTATTTAAGCGAAACATATTTAATTCCTTTCGGTGTTATTGCAGACACATAGGGAAATAAAGAAGGGAAAAAGAGCGATTATGTATATAAATAAATCTAGTGCTCAAAGAATTATTCTTTCGATTTCGTCGAGCGTAATTTCGTCGCTGGTCCGGTCGTAAAGCTTCGTAGTCCGTGGTGACTCGTGCGCGGCAATCGCCTGAGCACGTTCAATCGTCCCGCCGTTTTCAAGATAAGCAGTGATTCCTGTCGCCCGGAAAGTATGACAGCCTATATCAGCCTTTATTCCGGCATCTTCGGCACGGCGCCGGATCATCCGGTAGGTGTCGAAGCGATTCATCGCGTTCGTCGTTAGCCGGCGGGTTCTGCCTTGCACGGTAAGAAATAGCGGGGAATTCTTCTCGCCGGCAATTCCGGCAGCTTCCAGATATTCGTCCAGATAGCTTTCGGCATTATGATGAACCGGCACCTCGTGAAACTTTCCGCCTTTTTCGTGCAGACGAATCCAGAATCGTTTTCCGTTAGAGTAATAATCCCTTACCTTCATATTCACAACTGCGCTTACGCGGGCAAAACTGTAAACCATCAGAGCAATCAGCGCGCGATCACGCAGTCCGACAACGTGGCTGGTATCGATGCTGTCTAAAAGCTTTCGCGCATCCGTTCCCGAAAGAACCGGCGTTTTACCTTTTTTAATGCTGTATCGCGGAGTCCGAACGCTAGCAGCTGGATTCGAAGGAATAATCTGACCTGTCACGAGCCAGTCGAAAAGCATATTGATCGCCGCCAAATGCTGTTTCACTGTGGGAATCGAACCGGGATGCTGCTCGACATAGGCGGCAACAATAATCGGTTGAATATCGTGCAGCTCCACGCTGCGATCATCGCACCAGTTCAGAAATTGCCCGACGGCGCGCGCGTAAGCCTGCCGCGTATTCATGTTTCTGATATTGGCGGCAAAAAACTCCATAAACCGCCGTGTGGTGTTTTTATCCTCACGGGCAATAAGAGAGGGAAGTGATGATACATTTTCGAGCTTTTGGATAGATGCGAATGATTGACTCATGATTTTGTTTACGAATAAGCTGTGCGGGCAGTTCACTAACCGCGGTCACCGTATATGATCTCGCGGCTGATCGCTTCATCGGATAAAACAGTCGTTCCCTTTTGGTGACCGGATGCCCACTCGCGCCACAACTGCGATTTCGCTTTTGACGACTTTTTTGTTTCGACGAGTTTTGTCGCCCGTTTGGCGCTTTCCTTTTTTATCGTCGAACTTTCATTGTCAGGTGCGACGTGAACATCCTTTTTCTCGACCATCTCAAGCGTATCCTCCCTTTGGGAAAATAGTAGCACATAAAAGCCGTTATGTTACATTAATCAGATTTCATACAGAAAGATTTTTTGATGCTTGAAAGTCTAAAAACTAATGCAAGTTCTGGTTAGGAAATTTCTCGGGATAATCTATCGAACGCTCAAGTATAAATGGGTGTTTTCAGATTTCCCGAATTTTGTGTTAGCAGAGCAATAAAATCAGTCCGGATTGAACTTTCGTCATAGAAGTCTTTTTGAGCCCTTTATTTATTACACTTTTTACGTAAGAAATCCAAAGTGCCGCGTCGCAGATATTGTTTATCTAAGTATTGGATATGGAAGTTGAAAATACGGGCTCCGTACATCGCAAAAAATAGTCCTATAAAAATTTGCTCTAAATTATGAATGAGAATAAATAGGCAGATGATAGAGCCAAGTACTACCAACAGAACTAGCACTGTCGCACCGGTTATTACAAAGGGTGGTGCTGTAGAAAGTGTATAGCACAGCGCGCTCCCAAATAAAGCTAATATAAAATAAGAGAAGTATCGCAATGGCGTCAGCAATCTGAAGATTCTTCCAATGCGCGATGCGCCAATGGTCAGCAGTTTGATGAGGTAGGCATAGTTATGAGTTGAGGGCTGCATAAATTCCTCGATATTGAGGAATTTCCAGTCTGGCTTCACAGAGGGAGGTTCTGCAAACCCTTCCATACTTCCAACCCTAAACTCGTATTCTGTCATCCGGTACCCGCTGGTCATTAAAGCATACGCTTCCGCCTCAGAAAATGAGTCCAAATCTGTTCGAAGGAGTGCGATTCGAGACTGAATTTCTTTAGGAATGCCGTAACAAGTCAGCGGTCGCTTGTCACCATCCTCAACTACACAGGTTTCGTCCAAATCATCGAGATCCTTATAGATGTCAACGAGCATATTCCCGCGAAGCAAATTAGAGTGTGAAGAGAGATGTCCAAACAAAGCATCTCGTACAATACGACCTTGAATCCCGCTTGATCGTGCTGCTCCCCTAATCAATCCACCGGGCGGCTTTTTCGTGCGTTTGAATTGTTGGCTGGCATCACTAATCAGAAACACCGAACAGCCACGGTCAAATAGTCCTAAGATGCCTTGGTTATCCGACACACCGCCATCCACTAATCGAACCGTGCCTTCCTCGTCATAAAGGTTGTGCATAGCCAAAGGTCCAAACATTCCCGGAACGCAAGAAGACGCCGCAACCGCGTGACCAAGACGGAACTTGTGATACGGCGCGGGCAGTTCCGTATAATTTTTAAACTTATAAAGCGTGCTCTGGTTATTATCCTCTCTCATCCTCCAAGTCAACTCGCCCATCCCTGAGTTTGTGAACTGCCAGTTATAACCGGTGTTTAATGAAGTTGCATTAAGAATGAGATCGGGGACTTTAGCGTTACGACGCCAGTTAGAAGTCTCTGAATTGAAATCCTTTTCCTCACCCACCGGATTTATACCCAGTTCGTCCATATATAACGGAGTTGGACTGCCGTCGGAGGAGGCTCGCGCAAATATTTCTGATTCAAATAATTCTCCTAGTCGGTAGGCTGCCGAATAATCCTTTGAAAATGCCATTTTGAGATTTGTTTTCAACTCGGAGAACGCTTTTGTGCGAATATTTTGCTGTACCCCGGCAAGAAATTCTTCTATGATTTCCGCCACCAAATCAATATAGTCCTGTCTTGTAATTTGCTCATCCGACTTACTTTCCAGTAGTCTTTGGACTTTTAAGTAATAGTGCGCTCCGATGATTGAACCGCCCGATACGCAGGAGAGCA
>WUUC01139004.1_pt1 | contig 13376 bp, 9 predicted proteins | sample 6278441 | NCBI WGS metagenome assembly WUUC01 (sample SAMN13675441, study PRJNA597444) | soil metagenome | isolation source: soil | place: USA: Washington | collected 2017-10 | reverse complement strand
GGCGGTCTTCCAATACAAACCTATACTTGCCTCAGAACTAATAGGATTTTGATTAGGCCACAATCTCGACGCTCCCCACGATTCCTCCGGTCTTGAATTCATTAATCTCTGGAAACTTGCGAATACCGACAACGCGGCAATCCTCCACAAACTCCTCATACTCAGCCTTCGTCACGCGGTGCACCCCCGTGTGAATCCAAACTCGCCCGCGCAGTTTAGTGGACCATTCTCGATTCTCAATATCCTTGTATCCGTTGACAATTAACCATGCGCACGGCTGTCTGACGCTTAGTGCTTTCATGACCGGCAGAGTCTACTGCGGCCCTCATTTCCTTACTAGAGTTTTTGCATAAACTGATGCAAAATGTGCCTTCCGCAGATGGCCGCCGCAGTTGCGCTTCTTAAAGAAAGGCGAAACTGCGCTTCAAACTACGGCCTTCTCATAACTCGAATCGTCAAGTCGTATTCAGCCCTAAACCAGTCAGATACTCCCGTTTTGTCCGAGTAAGCACATGGCGTTAGTTAAACTCAATAAAACTCCTATTCAGGAGAAGAAAAAGAAGAAAGCAAAGCAGGCTGCCCCTGAATCTGTAAACGGCAATCTCACAGAAGATAAACCGCGGAAGTTGGCGATCGGTAAAAGCCAACTTCAAGATATTGAGCATCTAGAAGCCGACCTATGGGATGCTGCTGACAACCTTCGCGCCAACTCCAAGCTAACCGCGAACGAGTACTGCATGCCGGTGCTTGGGATAATTTTTTTGCGGCACGCGACGAACCGTTACAACGAAGCTCTTCGAGAAATTGAACTCGACCAAGCTGTGGGCGCAATGCCCAATCGGCCGCCGGTCAAAGCCGACTTCGTCAAGCGCAGGGCTCTCATGTTGCCGGAGGAGGCACGCTACGACGAGCTACTCAAACTACCGAAAGGCTCCGACCTTGGCGCCGCATTAGTCGCAGCGATGGAAGCCGTCGAACGTGACTTTGAACCGTTGGCCGGGCAATTGCCGAAGGACTACACGAAATTCGAGAGTACTTTGCTCGAAGAAATGCTTCGGGTATTCGATAGCGAAGCTTTGCGTAATGCGAGCGGTGACGTGTTCGGGCGTATCAATGAGTACTTCCTGATGAAGTTCGCCATGCAGGGCGCGCAAGATAACGGTGAGTTCTTCACGCCACCCTCGTTGGTGCAAACAATTGTCAATGTGATCGAGCCAGATCACGGAATTGTCTTTGATCCTGCAGCAGGGTCCGGAGGCATGTTCGTTCAGACGAGTCATTTTCTTGAAGACCGTGGCGAAAGCGCGGCGCATCGCGTCACGTTCTTTGGTCATGAGTTCAAGACCAGCAATATTCGGCTCGCGAAGATGAACCTGGCTGTCCACGCTCTGGAAGGAGACATCCGAGAAGCCAACACGTTCTACGAAGACCCACACGAACTCTTTGGTAAGTGTGACTTCGTGATGGCGAATCCGCCGTTCAACGTGGACAAGGTAGATGCGGAGAAGGCGAAGGTTGACCGCCGCCTTCCGTTTGGACTCCCGGGTGTCAACAAAGACGAAAAAGTCTCCAATGGCAACTACCTGTGGATTTCCTTTTTCTGGAGCTACTTGAACCCGAATGGTCGCGCGGGATTCGTCATGTCTTCGCAGGCCAGCAGTGCGGGCAACAAAGAAGCTGAAGTGCGTCGCAAGATTGTCGAAACCGGCGACGTAGACGTAATCATTTCCATCCGCTCCAACTTCTTTTACACCCGCACCGTTCCCTGCGAGTTGTGGCACTTCGATAGGAGCAAACCCGCCGACCGGCGCGACCAGGTACTCATGATTGACGGCCGGAATATTTACCGGAAGGTTACGCGTAAAATCTACGACTTTTCCCCAGAGCAACTGCAAAACATCACCGCAATCGTCTGGCTCTATCGCGGCCAGCCGGAACGTTTTATCGAGCTCGTTCAGCAATACCTTGAGCGCACGCTTACTGAGGCCGCTGCGATCGTCGAGAAGTCCAATGCGTTTCGCGCGGCGTACGGCGGGTTGACCGCTGCTGCTACGGCGTTCTTGAAGACACTACCGAAAGACTCACCGCTTGAGGACCTGATGCTTGAGCGCAATGGCGCCGCCGAAGCGTGCTTCAAAGCTCTTGGATCATGGAACGCCCGAATTGCTAAGGAGTGGAAGGAGCCTTGTGAGGCGAAGCTCGGCCCGCAAAAGAGAATGCTGCGTGAACTAGAGGCACTGGCCAGCGCTTGCCGCGATCTGGTGAAAGACGTTGACCTCGTTTTCAAACTCGCGACGCGGCTGGTGGATACGGCGGAGAAAGACGCTGATGCCAAAGAGCACGAAGACTGGGACGGCCGAGCTATGGGCAAACTCGAAAAGGAACTCGACGCCCGGCGGAAGGAGTTGGTCGAACAACTCAAGACTACAGCTTACTTTGAGCGCCAGGCTCACTGGCTGCTCTCACGCTTTCCCGATGCGAAACTCGTTTCGGTGCCGGGTCTCGTAAAGCTCGTTGATAAAACGGACATCGAAACCGCCGACTGGAGTCTCACGGCTGGCCGCTACGTAGGTGTTGCGCCACCCGAGGTGGATTACGATTTCGATTTCGAACGAACGTTGAGCGACATCCATGTTGAACTGACCGAGCTGAACCGCGAAGCGGCTATGCTGGCTAAAAGAATTCAAAAGAATCTTGAAGGGCTGGGCGTATGAGCTACAACGGCTGGCCAGTCCGGACACTCGGAGATTGCGCAAAGTTCCTATCAGGCGGAACTCCAAGTAAAGCCCGTGCTGAATTTTGGGAGGGAGATATTCCCTGGGTCAGTTCCGGTGAGATGAAAGAGACACGTATCCACGATGCGCCCTTGCGCATCACCGCTGACGCTGCAGATGCCGGAAGCCGACTTGTTCCATCAAACACTGTCTTGGCCGTCGTTCGTGGGATGTCGCTAGCTAAGGAGTTTCGCGTCGCGATCTCCAAACGAGAGGTCGCGTTCAATCAAGACCTCAAAGCATTCGCGTGTAAACCGGACGTGGACCCAGAGTTCTTGTTTTATGCCTTGTTCGCTCGCCGGGAGCACATTCGGGAACTGGCGACAGAAGCTTCCCACGGAACAAAGAAACTCGAAACGGATACTCTTGCCAATGTCGAACTTAACATTCCCAAGCCCAAGATTCAGCGGCGCATCGTCGAAGTAGCTTCCTCCTACGACGAGTTGATAGAAAACAACCGGCGGCGGATGTCGTTGTTGGAAGACGCAGCACGACTGCTTTACCATGAGTGGTTCGTCAACCTCCGGTTCCCCGGCCACGAACACACCCGCAGTGCTAACGGCATCCCGGAAGCCTGGGAGCTCAAAATGCTTGAAGGAGTGGCTGAAGTGAATCGGGAATCACTTGGAAGCTCGTTTGATGGCGAGATCGAATACGTTGACATTACGTCAGTGACACCCGGAGAAATAAACGACTCTACTGCTTATGATTTTCGCGATGCCCCGAGCCGCGCACGACGCGTCGTTCGCCATGGCGACATAATTTGGTCGTGCGTCCGACCCAATCGTCGTTCGTTCGCCGTCATCTGGCAACCCAGATCAAACCTAATCGTATCTACAGGATTCGCGGTCATTACCCCAACATTGCTGCCGACTTCTTTCGTATATCAGGCACTGACCACGGACGCTTTTGTGGCGTATCTCGATAATCACGCTCACGGGGCAGCTTATCCAGCAGTGCTCGCTAAAGACTTCGAGCGTGCGAGGATCCTCGTGCCAACGAAGACGCTCATCGAGTCCTTCAACGATTTCGCCGAGCCGTTGCTGCATCAGATACACAACCTGAAAACTCAAAACCAAAAACTTCACACCGCGCGTGATTTCTTACTTCCGCGTTTGATGTCTGGCGAGGTTTTAGTATGAGCACTAGCTCAATTGCGGACTCTTCCGCGATCACAGTTGATAGAGTCCTCCCTCATCACCAAGCCGCAATTACTGTGCTTGTCAACGTGTTGTTCCCACGCGTGGACGAGGGGTCTCTCGAATGGTTAGATCTAGCGTGCGGAAAAGGGCAAGTCATAGCCCACCTCCAACATGCTCTCCCCGACGACCAAATGAGGTCGAAGATCAGTTTCTTTGGTTTTGATATTGAGAATGAATACGTACGAGAAACAAAACGTCTAGGAGCTAAAATAAACCTTGGGTCGGTGGACGGAATGGTGGGGGACCTGACTCAATTTGCCACGCTTGTAGATTCCGAGCGGAGCTTTTCCTTTATCACATTTACAAATACGCTTCATGAACTACCTCCAGTATTATTGGGATCTCTACTTCTCCATCTGCTGAAGCCCAAAGGAATACTGTACATCGCAGACATGGAGAGTCTGTCTCCTCTAGAACTCGGGGCTGTTCCCTGGGACCAGAATGATGTCAAACGAGTAATCGACTTTTTGTACAAACTTCTGGGATCAAAAGAGTCTAAGAGTGTCGTGCAGCGCTGGCCTCACAAGTCGTGTTTCGGATGGAGTGTCCAAATAGAAAGATCAGCTTTTGAAATAACGACGGCGGAGCTAAAAGAAAAACTCCCAGCTTTCAAATTGCAATTGGAAGAGTTCATAACCAACGTATTTCGAGAAAGACTTGACAGGACCATCGAAGCGCTCGAAGCGTTAACTGAATCTGGAGGCGGACAGACCGCCGAAGAGATCAATACGAAATCCGGACTTCTGTATGAGCACTGGGGCCTTTCTCGGTTCTTTGGGGCGAAATCATGAAGAACATCTTCGTTACCTATAATAGTTCAGATGCAAAGGCCGAAGACATCATGATGTCTTTGAGTGAGCTGGGTGAAGGCGAAAGCGCTCGCCTCTCGACCCCCTTCGACGTTCAATATATTTTCCCGCGAGATGCTCGCGAAAGCGCATTTGAGCGTATCAAGAGAGCATCGCTCGTTATTGCGATCCTAGGCGACCAAGCAGCGAATGTCCTCCTTGACCTTGGCTACGCTCTGGGGATGGGCAAGGCGGTGATCCTTGTTGCTGACTCTAACAGTGACTTGCCTTTCGACCTCAACGAAATCCAATACGTAGATTATCGCAGACCTAAAGGCGAAATTTTAGAGCAGATTGTTGTCGCAGTTGAGAAGCTAGCGATCACAATCGAACCAGATTTTCCTCTAGAGCTCAAAACCATGTTGGCACTGCGGCTTGACCAGCCAGAGAGGTTTGAACGTATTCCAGCTAGCATTTTTGAGGCGGCCGTCACCAACGAGTTCGGACGTCGAGGTCACATGGTTGAGAGTATTAATTCTAAGGAGGCTTATGGCTACGATTTTCGCCTCAGACGATCAACCGGAGACATTCTGGTTGAAGTCAAGAAGAACAGTATTAATAGCAAGGTCTCAATCGGCGCAGTTCAGCAATTGCTTGGAGGTGTTTTTGCTTACGACGCAACTCGGGGAATACTAATTTGTACTTCGGATTTTACAGATTCTGCGCGGGGATTTGCTGAGCGCCATCCAGACAAACTCTTATTGTGGACTACACATGATTTGGAGCAGTTCGTTCACGGGCAATTATCCATCTAGACGAGGTTGGCCGAAAACCAGGTTCTGAAGAGTAATCAGTTAAGAATACATGAGCTGCATAAGATCGCAGTGCGCGGTGCCGTAATCCCATCGCTCTTCTGGACGTTGCCAATCGCGAAGTGGCAGCCGCTGCTACTGCCCGTCTGACTAGCGGCGAACTTACCATCTGAGGAACCTCATGAAAGCAACCGCTGCTAATCTCCTTGAGTTTTTAAAGAAGTCCCCGCAATTCATCATTCCGATTTACCAACGCACTTATTCCTGGACCGAGAAAGAATGCGCACAATTGTGGAATGACATATTACGCACGGGACGCGACGACTCGGTTCCGGCGCATTTTATTGGTTCAATCGTTTACATCGAGAAGAGCCTCTACCAAGTTTCCACGCTTACACCCTTGCTGGTTATTGACGGTCAGCAGCGTCTGACGACCGTCATGCTGCTAATAGAGGCGCTGGCTCGGAGTTTAGGAGACACTGAACCGTTGGCGGGCTTTTCAGCGAAGAAGTTGCGAAGCTATTACTTGTTGAATCCTCTCGAGTCGGGGGACTCGCGTTACAAGCTAATCCTCTCGCAAACAGATAAGCCCTCGTTAATCGCTTTAGTCGATCGACTAGCGGTGCCAAAGGAGCCGTCGTTAAGAATCGGGTCCAACTTTAAATTGATGCAAGAGTTGATTTCCGGCAACAAAGACGAGCAGCTGACTTTATGCAAAGGTCTGGCGAAGCTATTAATTGTGGATATTTCGCTCAGCCGCGATCAGGACAATCCCCAATTAATTTTCGAAAGTATGAACTCCACAGGTCGTGAATTGAGCCAGGCGGATCTAATTCGGAATTACATTCTAATGGGACTTGAGACCCAACTACAGTCGCATCTTTATGAACAATATTGGCGGCCGATGGAATTGGACTTCGGACAAGAGGCTTACGCGACGCATTTTGATCCGTTTATGCGTCACTACCTGACAGTTAAGACGGGAGAGATTCCCAATGTACGAGAGGTGTATGACGCGTTCAAGCAATACGCGCGTTCCAGGGAGTCAGATGGAATTGAAGATTTGGTAGCAGACATCAGGAATTACAGTCGGTATTACTGCGCGATGGCCTTGGGTGCCGAAACAGATTCGGATCTTGAGCTAGCTTTTCGTGATATCCGAGAGTTGAAGGTTGACGTCGCAATTCCTTTTTTGCTGGAACTCTACAAGGACTATGTCGCCGGACTTCTGAGCAAGGAAGAATTGCTCAAGTCAGCTAGATTGGTCGAGAGTTACGTGTTTCGCCGTGCCGTATGTTCGATTCCCACAAATTCGATGAACAAAACCTTCGCCACGTTTTCACGTGCTTTACAGAAGGACAGTTACCTAGAAAGCATACTCGCTCATTTCCTCTTGCTCCCGTCATACCGCAGATTCCCCTCGGACGAGGAATTCAAGCGGGATATTCAACTGCGAGATCTTTACCATTTCCGCAGCCGGAGCTATTGGCTCCGCAGACTTGAGAACCATGGGCGCAAGGAGCGAGTCTCGGTAGATGAATACACTATCGAACATATTCTTCCGCAGAACGAGAAACTCTCTGTGGAGTGGAAGAACGATTTAGGGGCGGAGTGGGAGCGCGTTCACAAGACCTACCTGCACACGCTGGGGAACCTGACGCTCACCGGGTACAACTCGGAATACAACGATCGGCCTTTCCAACAGAAACGGGATATGGATGGTGGTTTCGCACAGAGTCCACTACGAGTAAACCAAGGTTTGGGAAATCTCCAGAAGTGGGATGAACAATCGATTCGCGAACGTTCGGAAAGACTCGCGAATCAGTCAGTGGATGTGTGGATCGCAGCTAAGCTGGATTCCGCCACCCTAGCGACCTATAAATCGGAGAAACTTTCTCCCGTCTATTCAATCGATAACTTTCCATACTTAGCGCCGACACCGATGAAGGAATTATTCAATGCGTTGAGGAAAGAGGTATTGGCGCTCGACCCGGTTGTTACGGAAGAATTCTTGAAGCTCTATATCGCTTATAAGGCCGAAACAAACTTCGTGGATGTGGTACCGCAAGCTAAGAGGTTGCGGCTATCACTAAACATGGCATTTCATGAAATAGATGACCCACGGGGCCTTTGTCGTGATCTATCGGGAATTAGCCGATGGGGCAATGGAGATGTTGAGGTCGGCCTTTCGTCAGTTGATGAGTTGCCATACGTCATGGGTCTAATAAGGCAATCGTTGGAGACGCAGATGGGAACGCAGGCGGATTCGTAGAAGAAACAGTCAAGTTATTGAGCGATGGAACTAGTGGCGAGAAATCTTGAGTGTCATCCGGTAGGGACGCCAGCATGCGCGCTTCTGGCACCCTTGGTAAACCGACTGGGAGCAGTGCGCTTTACGGGTCGAGTCGGAGAAAAGAACAGCGGCCAGTGCGACTCGGATCTGGACGAGAGAATTGCGAATCAACTTAATCAAGTGACGGGCGTTAGACGCTTCGAAATATCGATGCCGGAGATCAAAAAGAAGTGTGACTTCAGTTTTCGTTTTAGAGGACGCACTGTAGTTGTTGAAGTAGAAAAGGCGAATTGGGAAAAGGTTCTGTATGACTTTCTTAAGGCGCACATGTATTTCGCCTCGGGCGCCAACTTCGTAGTTGTCTTCGTGCCAAAGAACTACGTTCATTCCGGCAAATCACCGATGAAAACGTTCCATCAAGCCAAACAGCGTTACGACCATTGTGTCCAATACGGCTTTGGGTCGCGTGAGAATCTCGAAAAAATATTGATCGTCGGATATGAGGTCGCTCTGCAAGACGGTCGAGTATTTACTCCGGCTTTGCGCACTCAGTTTATCGAGGAAGCAAAGAAATTACGCGTTGCTGGCTGACTTATGGCCTACACCGACATCAACAGCGAAGACCGGTTAGTGCAAAAAACATTCGCCGACCACCTGCGCGATGAGCTCGGTTGGGAAAGCGTCTATGCCTGGCATCAGGAGACGTTCGGTTCTGACGGAACGCTGGGACGTGCGGATACTCGCGAGGTGGTGCTTACACGCGACCTGCGCTCGGCCTTGATTCGATTGAATCCGGAGTTACCGCCAACGGCAATAGAAGAAGGCGTACAGAAGATGAGTCGGCATGATTTCTCACGATCACTGCTGCAACAAAATGAAGAATTTTATCGCTTCGTTCTCAATGGCGTGCCCGTAAGTTACAAGGACACGCAGGGCCAACTTCGAGACACAAAAGCGAGGGTGATTGATTTTCAAAGCGGCACGAGTCCCGATGGCAAACCGAACAATCGCTTCCTCGCGGTGCGGGAGTTGAAACTCACGGGCCTGCGTACTCCAGGTTACAACCGTCGTGCAGATCTCGTCTGCTTCGTTAACGGACTACCCCTGGTCTTCATCGAACTTAAAGCGGTCTACAAAAACATTCGCCACGGATTTGACGGCAACCTGCGCGACTATCTGGACGAGAATGTTATCGCCCACGCGTTTGATCATAACGCTTTCGTAATCGTAAGCAACGGCCATCGCGCGCGTTACGGTTCAATCACCAGCCAATGGGAACATTTCGGAGAGTGGAAACGCAACGACGAGTCGGATAAAGGCAGCGTTGATGCGGAAGTGTTGCTTAACGGAATGCTTGACCATCAGAATCTATTAGACATCGTTGAGAACTTCATCTTGTTTGACGCAAGCAAGCCAGGGGCGACCCGGAAAGTCATCGCCCGGAATCATCAGGTGCTCGGCGTAAACAACGCGTTCGCGTCCGTGCTTCACCAGGAAGAACTGAAACTTCAATTTCCGCCAGACAAGCGCCTCAGCTATCGCCTGATCGAATTGCCAAAAGAGGAAGCTGTCGATCAGGAGTTGTTGAGCGTTGCCGACAGCATTGAGGATGACAAGCCGAAGCGCACTCTCGAAATGGTAGAGTCTGCGCATCCCGACCTTGGAAAGCTCGGCGTGTTCTGGCATACCCAGGGAAGCGGTAAGTCGTATTCGATGGCATTTTTCAGCGAGAAGATAAGACGGAAAGTGTCGGCGGGGTTCACTTTTCTCCTTATGACGGACCGCCATGATCTGGATAGTCAGATTTATCGAACTTTTGTCGGGTGCGGCGTGGCCAACGACAAGACGCCGCGAGCCGCCGATGGCGACGACCTCAAAGAGTTACTCAAAGAAAACCACCGCTATGTTTTCAGTCTAATTCATAAGTTCAACAAGGATGTTGATCCACTGAACCCTTACACCAAGCGCGACGACATTATTGTAATTTCAGATGAAGCGCACCGCACTCAAGCTGGTAAACTCGCGCGCAACATGCGTTTAGCATTACCCAATGCCGCTTTCATCGGATTTACAGGCACGCCTTTATTTACAAATGACTTTTTGACGAAACGCATTTTCGGCGGTTACGTATCGACCTATGACTTCAAGCGATCGGAGGAGGACGGTGCGACCGTCAAGCTGGTTTACGAAAACCGCGGTGAAAAGCTCGGCATCGCAAGACTCGATCTCAACGACCGCATCGCCGATGCCATAGCAAAAGCTGAACTTGATCCGGATAAAGAAGCGAAGTTAGAACGCCTACTGGGACAGGATTATGAGGTTATTACTGCGGACGAACGACTGGAAAAGTTGGCCGGAGATTTTGTGGAACACTGTGCCACGCGTTGGGAATCCGGAAAGTCCATGTTGGTTTGTATCGATAAGATTACCTGTGGACGGATGTACAAGTTGATAGTTCCATTGTGGGAAAACAAGCTGCTTAGAACACAGGCTGACATTCGACTGAAAGAAACCGAATTGCTTACTGCACCTCAAGACCAGTGCGAAGTTCTTGTGAAAGAAATCGCTTGGTTGAGCGGACAAGCGAAGTGGCTGAAAGAAACGATCGTTGAAATCATCATAAGCGAGGGCCAAAACGAAGTTGCCGACTTCAAAAAATGGGGAGTCGACATTATCCCTCACCGCGCCTTAGTGAAACAGGGATTTGAGACGCCAGATGGCAAACGCGTGGATGTTGAGACTGCATTTAAAAATCCGGATCACCCTTTCCGCATCGCGATTGTTTGCGCGATGTGGCTGACGGGTTTCGACGTTGAATCTCTCTCTACCCTTTATGTCGACAAGCCAATGAAGGCGCACACGCTTATGCAGGCAATTGCTCGCGCTAATCGAGTCTACCCGGGGAAAGACTTTGGATTAATCGTCGATTACAACGGAATGTTGAAGAGTCTGCACGCTGCGCTCGCGCAGTACGCACTCGGTGAAGAGGGTGGAGCCGGTGGCGGAGAAGAGATTGTCGCTCCGATTGACGAGCGAGTCCGAGCACTATTGTCCGCGATTGAAGAAACGGAAAAGCATCTTCGCGACCTTTCGTTTGACGCGGGTCGGCTACAATCAGCAAAAGGGTTTGTTCGGATTCAGGCGCTCGCCGATGCCGAGGAAGCAGTGAATAAAGCGCGCGACCACGGTCGCCGTAGATTTGAGATTTTGGCGCGGCAAGTGTTTGTTCGATTTAAGGCTTTGGTTACAGAACCTGCGGCATTTACATACGCTGAGCGTCACGACAATATAGAAGCAATATACAAGAAGCTTGAGGAACGAGTTGACACAGCGGATGTTACGGATCTTCTGAAAGAACTGCATCGGATCGTCAACGAGGCGATTCGCACAGCTCAGCTTGGCGAAGATCAGACCGAGTCGCGGCTATACGACATGAGTACGATTGACTTGGAGAAACTACGAGACGAGTTCAGCAAGAAAGTAAGACGAAAGGCTTCTGCGCTGGCAGATATTCAGCAACTGGTTGAGAAGAAGTTGCAACAGATGCTCGCTCGAAACCCTCTGCGGATGGACTACTACAAACAATACTCAGAGATTATTGCTGATTACAACCGAGACAAGGATCGCGTCACAATAGAGGAGACATTCTCTCGTTTGATTCACCTAGTCGAAGGTATGGATGCTGAAGATCGCCGCGCCGCCGAAGAAGGATTAAGTGAAGAGGAATACGCCCTCTTTTGTTTATTGCAGAAGGACAGTATTAGCAAGTCGGACCGGGAAAAGGTGAAACTGGCAAGCCGCAGTCTTCTCGATGCCTTACGCAAACTAATTGCTGAACGAGAACGTTGGACGGAGAAAGAACAAACGCAAGCAGAAGTTGAGGTGCTAATTTTAGATAGCATCTATCAGAGTCTTCCTACGCCGCCGTTCAGCGACATCGAGAAAGAGACGATCGCAAAGAACGTCTATCAACATGTTTGGCAGCAGTCTGTAAGTGGGAACTTAGGCCAATATGCGGCTACGTGATAGTAGCGCTGAAGCACGGAACGGATTATGACCGCAGAAGAACTAATTTCCATACTTAGACAAGGTGAAGGCACTCGCGTCGAGTTTAAGAGCGACTTCCCAGCCCAAAGCCACGCCATTGGTAAGGAGATGGCTGCTTTTGCGAACAGCGGAGGAGGCACCCTCCTCATGGGTGTAACAGATGAGGGAGCGCCTATCGGAATAGAACATGCGGATCGTGTCGTCGAGCGGTTAGCTGGAATTGCGCGAGCTTGTAGCCTGACTGTGTCGCCGGAGATAGATAAGTTTCAGATAAGTAAGAATATCATCATTGTTTATGTGAAGGTGAAGCCCTCCGCGCCATGTATATACGAAGGCAAGGTGTATCAGCGTATAGGATCGACTTCTGTAGAATGCAACAGCGGAGAGCAGCTAATAGCCATCATTCAAGGTAACTCCGCTCGGGCAATAGAACCTGGAAAGGTGGCGCCCGTTGAACGGAACAAGCCACAGCGGAACGGACGTAAACTGAGAAAAACAACGGAGATCGAATTCTTCCAGCTGCTGACGAAGCGACCTGAAGAGGCTATCGTTGCACGGAAAATCTTAGATTGGGCAAGCAAGAACTTTTCGCTTGTAAAATGGGAACGTTCTTCATTCAATCCCGTGCTGGAATATGGCGCGAAGTTTTCGCACAATCCAATCACGGTTCTAAGTAACAAGACGCCAAGGGTTGTAATAAAATTCGGCCGAATGAAGAGGCGAAATAGAATACCAGAAGTGAAACTGGCCCAGCTTCTACAACGGCTAAACAAAATTGACGGAGTCAACCTTCCGCTGAATAGTTTGGATAAGTATCCTCACATAAAACTGTCGACTCTTATGGACGAAACCGCATTAAGGACATTTCTTCGCTGTATTAATTGGACCAGTCACGAGGTTAAAGTGGTGCTGGCAGCTGGGCAAAGCGAAGGCAACAACGAAACAGATGCTCCCACGAAAGTGACTCACATCAAAGATAAACCTCTAGTTCCCAACGTGAACCGAAAGCTTCGAATTGCGCAATTGATTGAGTTTGGTCGCGTGCACCCCGGTGACAAGATGAAAATCGCAGGGAAGGTGAACTCGGACGCCGTAGTTATAGATGCGAAGAGAGTTCGCCTTACTAACGGTCAAGTCTTGACGTGGAATGAGTACGGTCAAAAGTTTACCGGTCATGTGGCTGTTAACATATATCGTCACGTCACAATAAATGGAGTGCCTTTGGAAAGTATTAGGTGAAAGATGCGACATTTTCGCCATCGAACTTCTAATGCAACTGAATCCATCAGGCGGTAATCACAAACAAACAGTTTGCGTTATGAGTACGCCGACCCGTCGAGGGTCGGCGGTTTTTGTGTTGTGTTGGCCTGATCCCCCGGGCTGACGCCCCGGGGCCATTTGAGATCGGAAATTTCAGATTTCAAAAAATTCATAGCGTGTTCAGCGAATAACGGCGCTTG
>WUUC01010468.1_pt1 | contig 13379 bp, 8 predicted proteins | sample 6278441 | NCBI WGS metagenome assembly WUUC01 (sample SAMN13675441, study PRJNA597444) | soil metagenome | isolation source: soil | place: USA: Washington | collected 2017-10 | reverse complement strand
CGCCCTGGGTGAGCTGGCGCAGCTCACGGATACGATCAACGAGATGATCGATACACTTGCCGTCTTTGCAGACCAGGTAACAACGGTGGCACGCGAGGTGGGTGTTGAAGGCCGTTTGGGTGGCCAGGCCAGTGTACCTGGTGCTTCCGGTACTTGGAAAGACTTGACGGAAAACGTTAACCAGCTGGCGGCTAACCTGACAACGCAGGTTCGTGCTATTGCGGAAGTGGCATCGGCGGTAACGAAAGGTGACCTGACCCGAACCATCCGCGTGGAAGCGAAGGGTGAATTGGAGTCATTGAAAGATACGATCAACCAGATGATCACCAACCTCCGCGAAACAACACTGCGTACACAGGAACAGGACTGGTTGAAATCAAACCTGACGAAATTCACGCAGATGTTGCAAGGTCAGAAGGACCTCAACACCGTGACCAAGCGTATTCTCTCCGAGTTAGCCCAGGTGGTAAATGTACATTACGGAGCGTTCTACATTCTACAACAGGACGACGAAACGCTGCAAGTAAAACTGAAACTTTTCGCTGCATACGCATTTAAGGAAGGACAAAATATACCACAGGAGTTTGCGATCGGTGAAGGCCTCGTAGGTCAGTGTGCATTCGAAAAAGAGCGAATACTCCTGAAGAATGTACCGCCGAACTACGTGAAGATCCACAGCAGTCTTGGCAAGGCGAAGCCTTCAAACCTGATCATACTGCCAGTGCTGTTTGAAACCAACGTAAAAGCGGTAATCGAGCTTGCTTCGCTGGATTCGTTCAGTGAAACTCACCTTGACTTCCTTACCCAGTTGACAGAGAGTATCGGTATCGTGTTGAACACGATTGAAACCAATACCCGTACAGAGGAACTTCTCATGCAGTCGCAATCACTTGCGGGTGAGTTGAAGACACAGCAGGAAGAATTGAGAAGAACCAACGACGAGCTTCAGGATAAAGCATTCCTCCTGGTGAAACAGAAGGACGAGGTGGAAGCAAAGAACAAAGAAGTGGAGGAAGCGCGCCGTTCGCTCGAAGAAAAAGCAGAACAGCTTACGCTTACATCTAAATATAAATCGGAGTTCCTTGCGAACATGTCGCACGAACTTCGTACGCCTCTGAACAGTTTGCTGATCCTCGCACAGCAATTGTACGAGAATGCGGACGGTAACCTGAACGATAAGCAGGTTAGATACGCGAAGACCATCCACAGTTGCGGAGATGACCTGATCCAACTGATCAACGATATCCTCGACTTGTCGAAAATCGAATCCGGATTTATCTCAACCAACATCAGCCGTGTACCGGTCGAAGAGATTGCGTCATTCGCTGAGACCACTTTCAAACCGATCGCGGAAGCGAGAAATCTCCGGTTCATGATCGACCTTGCTGAAGGACTCCCCGACTCGTTCGACACGGATATACAACGCCTTAACCAGATCCTCAAAAACTTGCTTTCGAATGCATTCAAGTTTACAGAGAAGGGCGAAGTATCTCTTAAGATCTTCAAAGCGGAGAAGAAATGGAAGGCTGGAAATCCAAACCTCGATACTGCCGATGGCGTCGTTGCCTTTGCGATCCGCGACACCGGTATTGGTATCGCGCAGGAAAAGCAACTCATCATTTTTGAAGCGTTCCAGCAAGCAGAGGGTTCTACCAGTCGCAAGTACGGGGGAACCGGCCTTGGTTTGTCCATCAGCCGCGGCCTTGCCGAACTTCTCGGCGGTACCATCGAACTGGAAAGCCAGGCAGGCATGGGAAGCACGTTTACTTTGTATCTGCCAATGGGTGGTTCTGCAAAATCTATCACACCGCCCGAAAACATCAAAGCGATCCACCAAAAATTACAATTGGATCCCGACGATATAGGTAAGCTAAGGATAACGGAAGAAGGTATCGAAACGCGGACGATGGATATCGTCAGTGAAATTATTAATGACACGGGTGATGACAGGAGCAACATCCGGCCTTATGACAAGGTGCTGCTCGTGGTGGAAGACGACCTGCGTTTTGGAAAGATCATCATAGAACGGGCACACGAAAACAACCTGAAAGCCGTGGTAGCTACCAACTACCTTGAAGGCTTCGAGATGATCAATCGCTTCGCTCCTGTTGCAATAACACTCGACGTGAAACTTCCCGATACCAGCGGCTGGAAGGTGATCGATATGATCCGCAACGATCTCAACTATCGTCACATCCCGATCCATGTTATCTCAGGTGAAGAAAACCGTCTGCTGGCATTGAAACGGGGTGCACGGAGTTTTATGTTGAAACCCGTTACGAGCGACGACCTGGACGACCTTTTTAAGGAGATCCTGTCGTACGATAAAAAGCCGAACAGAAGCATCCTTGTTGTGGAAGACAATGAAGTTGATTCGGCGCAAATCGAGAACATCCATAAAGACGAGCAGGTGGATGTAACGGTGGCCACTACGGGCAAGCAGGCTTTGAAGTTGGTTTCCGAACAGGAATTCGATTGTATCATCCTTGACTACTCGTTGCCGGACATTTCCGGGAACGACCTGATCCAGGAAGTGAGCAGAATGAAGAACAAGCTTACGCCGGTAATTGTGTACTCGGCAAAAGACCTGGATAAGCAGGAATTGGTTGGCGTAAACAACCACTCCAATTCTTTTATACAAAAAGGGTCAGGATCAATTGAGCACCTGCTTGAGGAAACTGTTTCTCATTTGCACATCAATCACCGGAACCTGCCACCACAGAAGCAAAAGATCATTGAGGGTATCCGGAACCGGGAAGACATTCTTGCCGGTAAGAACATCCTCGTTGTCGACGACGACATCCGAAACCTGTTCGCACTTACAACAGTGTTTGAACGCTTCAACATCAATGTGATCACTGCGGAAAGCGGGAAGGAAGCGATCAACATACTCAGTTCTAATCCGAAGGTCGACATGGTGCTGATGGATATTATGATGCCTGAGATGGATGGATACGAGACGATGCAAAAAATCAGGCGTGAGCACAAAAACAGTTCGTTGCCGATTATTGCTGTTACTGCGAAGGCGATGAAAGGCGACCGGCAAAAGTGTATTGAAGCTGGTGCATCTGACTATATTACAAAGCCTTTGAAAATTGACCAACTTATGTCACTGATGCGACTGTGGTTCTTTAAATAATCCGGAGTTCACTACTGTATGCAATCCCCAAGGATACTATTAGTGGACGACCGAGAGGATAACCTCGTTTCGATAGAAGCGATCCTTGCGCCTAGCGGATACACGTTTGTTCGAGCCAATTCGGGTCGCATGGCGTTGAAAATCCTCCTGGATCAATTCGACTTCGCGATGATCCTCATGGATGTGAAAATGCCGAACCTGAATGGTTTCGAAACGGCATCGCTTATCTATGAGCGGGACAGACTCCGGCACATTCCTATCATTTTCATCACCGCCAACAGCTACGGCGATGAGAACATCTTCAAAGGCTACCAGGCCGGTGGTATCGATTACATCTACAAGCCGATCAATCCGGAAGTACTTCGTGCGAAGGTCGGCGTATTGGTAGATCTGTACAGGAAGACCACATTACTTCATGAACAGGAGCAAAAATTGATTGCGGCCAATAAGAATCTCGAGCTGGAAGTCGCAGACCGCAAGGCATCGGAAGAGAAAGTAAAACAACTCAACCGCCGACTGCTGCTCAACATCAGCAACCTCGAGTCTGTAAACAAAGACCTGGAACGTTTTGCATTCATGGCTTCTCACGACTTGCAGGAACCGCTTCGCAAGATCCGCGTATTCAGCGACCGGCTGGTATTGAAACATGGACAGATGTTGGGAGACGACGTAAACACCATCCGCCGGATCCAACAATCGGCGGAGCGCATGCAGGCACTCATTACCGATATCTTATCCTTCTCGAAGATCTCCATAGAAAAATCAGAGTTCGTTAATACCGACCTCAATGTGCTGGTCTCTGAACTGGTTACCGATATGGCAGACGAAGTGAAGGAGAAACAAGGGAAGGTTACGATCGAGCCATTGCCGAAACTCTTCGTGAGCCCAGGACTGATGCGTCCATTGTTTCAGAACCTGATCTCGAACTCATTAAAATACGCGCGAAAAGAAGTTGAACCAGTGATCCGGATCCGTTCAGAAGAGACGCAGGGCACCAACGGCCGATCAAATGGTCACACACCCGTGAACAAGTATTGCCGGATCCTGATAGAAGACAACGGTATCGGCTTCGATCAGAAATATGCCGACGAGATCTTCGGGATCTTCCGGCGACTCCATTCAAATGGCGATTATGAAGGAACAGGGATAGGCCTGGCCCTTTGCAAAAAGATTGTTGAGCAACACAATGGGTTTATCTCTGCAAGGGGACGGTTGAATGAAGGGGCAACGTTCATCATCTCGCTGCCGGTAAAGCAGGAGGAATAAGTTAACAGTGTTAGTAGTGCGTGTGATTCGTCACATTGTTCTTACGATAAAGTGGATCAGCCTTCAAATCCTTACCCGGAACAGGAGCATTTTTCGAACCAAACACCTTTAACGAATTCCTGTTCAGTGTGATCACGTCCTCAGTGCCATCGCCATTGAAGTCGAACATGTGATAGACCGGATCAGGGAAATATAACTCCCCCACTCCCTTAGAGTTGATCTGGAATTTATACCAGAACAACTGCTCTGTTTTTCCATTCCACAATCCTTTAACAAAATCCGGGTTGCCATTGACTGGCGTTGATGGCCATTTTTTGATGAACTCGCCATTATGGGTAAACCAGAATAGTTGCGCCGACAGGTATGGTTCGCCGATGCTACGATTTCCATAGGTTCTTGCGCCCACAACAACCTGCGGTTTGTCTACACCTTCCAAAAACATGCCGCCCTGGATCTGTTGGACGTGTTCAGCGACGTCGTGCCACCTGATCTTTCCATTATCACTGTTGAAGACGAATACTCCTGTTTCGCTGTTTGCTGTAATGATCTCCTTGATTCCGTCACCGTCGAGGTCCTGGAACTTATGACTATCAGCATGGTCATGGTGATCCGTAAAATAATCGAAGCGATCCCAGACCACATTGCCCGACCGGTCGAGCAATACGCAGCCCGCCAAAACTTCATCAATACCATCGTTGGTCAGGTCGACCGGGTAGATGTAATGTCCGAGATGATCCTTTTTCAATTCTTTGGTGTAAGTCCACAGCGACTTAAGGCGATGGTCGTAGGCATCCACACGGATGGTGCTGCCCATGTCTGTGAAAGCAATGATCTCGTTAGGCGCACCCGTTGTTAATTTGGCGATAGCAAGCCGAAAGTTGTTATAAACATGTGGATGAGATCGGGTGGGCCATGCCGTGGAACTAATAATTGCGCCAGTGGCTCCATTCGAAATTGCCAATTGTTCCATTCCGTCTGCACTCATACGCCAGTGAACAACTTCGCCGCGACCGTCGTTGTTGAAGTCCCAGATTAAACCCGGCGCTTCAAACCCCGAGCGCTCTTTCGTGTAGGGTTCCGGGCTTTGCCAGGACCAAAGGATTTTGCCACTATTGTCAATCAGTGTCGAGGAGAAGTCGGGTGATAAGACCAGCATGTCGGTTCTTCCATCGCCATTCACGTCTCCGAATTTCACCGCAGTGTTGTCCGGAATAGTGTATTCGGTCAATAGTTTGACATCGGGGTTTAGTTCTAACTTCCTTACGTCGTCGTTAATCGTAGAGGCTTTTGTTAATACAATCAGATCGAATGAGGCTCCTGGTTGTATCCTCGTGATTTTCACTTTCACCTTTCCTTTAACCAGGTCGAACCCTCCACCCGGTTTCCAGGAACAACTGCTATCGCCGAAGATCGCAGTACTGAGTTCATTGCCAACGCCAACCTGGAATGACGATCCTTCCTTGCCATGACTACGTACAAAGAGATTGTATCTACCCGGCTCACGAACGAAGACTTCGAGAGCAAGGTTGCTTTCGGATTTCATAACAACCGAAGTGTTGTTGAATAACCATGGAACGCCTAATGTTGTGGCGTCTGCAATGATATCCCCTTTAGGGAGCGCATTAATAAAATCGGAGGCAGGGAGGATGATCTGTTCCTGGGCGCAAACTACCGGCCACAAGCCGATTGAAAAGCAGAGCGCAACCAGCCATCCAGATCTTCTCATTCTACAGCGAGATTGCGGATCTCAACCTTACGGAAGTCGATGGGCTGTCCCTCGCTTTGAAGTGCGATGAAACCCGACGTTAACGGCGAGCCTGGTTTCCAGATAGCACTGTCGTAACCATTCACCACACCCCCGCCCATTGTTGGATGCGTGTACCTCAAAACTGTATCACCATTTATGATGTGAGTGATCAGCGAATCGCCAAGTACAATTAATTCTGCGCGAACCCATTCAGCTGAAGGATAGGTCTTCGATGAAGAACTAAGGCAATGGCCATCGTAGCGCTTGCCTTCGTATTCGATTTCGGTTCCAGGTGAACACATATTGCCGGTGGGCCGTGGCTGTCCATCCGGTAGGCCGGCAAGAAACTGCATCTCCACCGAGATTGGCCAGTTCTGTTCGACGGGCATCGACATTGGATCCTGTGAGTGAAACATTACACCACTGTTGAGCAACGTATAGTCTGGTGCTCCCTGCTGAAGCTCACCTGAAAATCTATATTCAACGGCCAGGTGGAAATGGGAAAAAGGTTGCTTATAGTAAAGGTGACCGAACTGATCGTTGAACTCACCATACTCATCGTATTTCACACGGATCATCCCATCTTCAACTCGAAAAGTATTTCCAAAATTGACGTCCGGCTCATGATGATGGATCTTGACCACCCAGTCATTGAGATCTTTGCCATTAAACAGTTGGACCCAGTCCTTTTGCTCCTTTTGATTGGCACAGTCAACCATCACGAAAATGGCGATTGCAGGCAACCATAGTTTCTTAAAATTTCTCATGATCAATAATTCGAAATTTCCTCAACTCCTGCGTCCTGCCCCCTGCTGCTACCGCTGGAAGATGTCAGGATATTTTCTTATGAAATACACGGGAGTGCAACTCCATGCGTGGCAGTAACTGTTGATGACAAAAGAATTATAGGGCGAGAGGAAATCGTTTTTTGGGTCGTAGACTTCCCAAAATGTATCCGCTCCCTTTTTCACCATGCCACCCCAATAATCCACAAGGAGATTTTTGGCTTCAAGTGTCATTCCACACGGGATCATCGCCTCGATCACATAGTGATATAGATACGGTGCACCCGGCATTACTACATCGGTTCTTCCAGCCAAAGCCTTGAATGCTGCTACGCCTTCTTTGGCCGTAGCTACACCGCTGAGCACCATCCACGCCTGAGAGGCATAAGACACCTGCCTGGTTTCTCCGCTAACAAACACTCCTCCCTTCTTATCGAACAATAAACTTCTTGCAGCCTTTGTCAGTGATGCGATCTGACCAGGTATGGCAGAAAGCTCCTTTTCCCGGCCCAGTACTTTTGCCAGGTCATAAGTCTGCTTCAATGCATAGATCACAACGCCATACAACGAAGTTTGTTTATCCAGCTCCTGCCTCCAATCGATGAACACCCATGATTCTTTCATCGCGCGGGCGTGATCGAGGCTACCATCGGGCAGCATATAAAGCGATACAAGATCTGTTTGCTTTTTCACTATATCCCAAAGGTCAAGAACTGTTTCTTTGTCGCCAGTAGCAGTCAAGTACTCTTTCACTGTCACATTGTACAGGAGTGCATAGTCAAAAAGAAAATTAGCCTGCGGATGTGGTTCGGGGCGTTCAAAAACATTGCCATTCAAAAATCCTTTCTCGTTGCAAAGGGCAGCTAGCAGATACAGGCAGTGCTTAGTCAGTTGATGATTCTTAAAAGAATACGTGTTGGCCAGTGACTCGAGATAAAGGTCGCCGATCCATAAACGCTGATCGCGCTTCGGGCCATCTTCGTAAACCGTTTGCATGCACTCTTTCAACGTGATCAACCCTATGCGATCTATTTCTTTGATCATAGGATCAGTACCCTCCGCAAGGTTCGCTGCCTTTGTGTTCACCGACGTTGTAGCATTCAGTTCTACCTTACTGATCCTGAAATCTGAAAACCGCGAGCTACCGAGCAATTCAATTTTTACGTAACGAAAAGATAATCTTCGTGGGATCGTGATAGTAGATGGAACCTCTGTTACAGTTACAATTTCATCCTGTAACCATGCACGGCTCAATCCACCCTCGTAAGGATCGAAAGGGGTAACGACTTCAGAAGGCACTTCACCAAAAGTAAATTTCAACCTGATCGGTGCATCTGCAACACCCCTGATATCAACTAATGAAAAGCTGAACCTCCCCGTGAGGTGTTCGCCGAAGTCGAGAATGATACCTGATTTTTTTTTGAATGATCCTGTGTAAAGGGAATCGAGTGGTTTGCTCTTAATTGCTTTCCAACCCTGGTAGGCAGCAGCATCTTTTACTACGCTGATCACGCCAACAGGCTGGAAAGCAGTAGTGGTGAGTGGGACGGCAGATTGATTGGCTTTCTCCAACCATCCAGCCCGGCGCGCGGCGAAAAAATCCTGGGCCAGCAGTTGACATGAGGTCAAACAGACGATGAAAGTTAAGAGGAGTATCCGGGTCATCCCCTAAGGTAACCGATTTAACAAATAGCAACAACGCTTGTGTGATGACGCTCTAAAAGTGAAACGCCCCGGTACGCTCCCATGACAAAACGTAGCCGGAGCGATTTCATCAACTCCCGAAGTCCGTTCTTCCCCGTCCTCCCGGACGGGAGGTATCCGGACAAACCCGCCTCCTGAACGACCTCGTCGATCTTATGGCGGGTAAAGGTTCAGGTTAACCGGGAATATCTTTATTCATAAAGTTTTAGTATCCGTTCTCGTTGATAAAGAACTATTCCTTTCAAACGTTGAACGGAAACGCGTGCTTTACTCAACTGCATTCGTGCCCTGGACAACATCTCATTCTTCTTTTTCAGTTTTATTTCCAGTTCTGAAATAATATTCATCAACACCTCAGGTTCCGCTTCCATCAAAGATTTTTTCATCTTGGTATTCATCACCCTTCTTAGCTTTTTTGTTCAACATCTAACGCCAGCGCATAAAACGTGTAAACTCGCTTTGCCTCATTAACCCAACCGGGCCTTCGTAAATTCCTCCCAAGCCCTGAGGATCATCGACGATGATCACAATTGTGTTTTCGCCAACCTTTAAAGCGCCTGTGGGGAGGAAGTAGGCGCGCAATTGATCATACCGGTCTACCATTGTACCGACTAGTTTTCCGTTCAGGTAGGTTTTGTCGGAATCGTCGATCTTGCCTAACAATAGAACGAGATCCTGCGCCGCAATATCTTTGCCAATGGTAAATTTTTTTCTGTACCACGCCGTACCATCATAGTCATCAAACCCCTGACTTTCCCAGGTATTGGGTACCGCGATGCTCTCCCAACCGTCTTTTGACGAGATGGCCGTCGCTACGTCGGCATCCGTGGCGTTGAACGAGTTGCGGCTAAAACGCCATGTCGGCTTGAATTCCCACATGCCCCTTAAGTTGTAGCTCAGGCCCTGGTCTTCGCGGTTAACGTAGATGCCAACATCACCGGAAACAATTCCCCCTTCGATTTCTGCATCATAGACCCTGACAGCTATCACATTTCGTCCTGTAAAACTCAACACCTCGGCAGGGATCGGGTATTTTCGGAATGCGTTGTATGCTGTATGGTAACGCGGAGGAAATCCACCCGAGGAACCGATCTTTTTTCCGTTGATGTATACCTCGTCTGCATCATCTATGTAACCCAACAACAACGTGAACGATGCATTCTTGTTTCCCAATTCACGTCCATCGAAGCTCGTCCGGTACCACGCATAACCATTGTAGCCGTTGAACCCCTCATCTTCCCACTTTGAAGGAACATAGATGCTTTCCCATGACTGATCGTTGAAGTAGGTATCAGACCATGCGGCTTTGTCGCCGATGGAAAACTTCCATTTTCCTTCAAGATCGATCGCCCTGTCCCACTGGCTCTTCTGCCCTACCGACTGAAAACTCCCCAGCATACAGGCGATGATCAGAAACAAAACGAAACCCCAATAATTGAATTTATCGTCGTTCATTGAAGCCGCGCGCGCGATTGCCAGTTCAGTTTTGATTTCGTTGTTGTTCATTATCATTCCCTTCTTCTATCGCCACTCCCATGACCACCAATGATCGCTTATATCTTCATTATCCTGGTATCGCTTCCAGAAGTCGCGATAGCCCGCGCGTGGAATGATAGCCAGCGGTCCTTCATAAATTCCACCAACACCTTCCTGATCATAGACTCTGACGGCAACCAGGTTGTCGCCGGCCTTAAGCACGCCATCAGGTATCATGTAAGTTCTCGGCTTCCTGTATTCGTCGTCGTTTGCCCAGCCCCTGTTAATCTTACCAGTGCCACCAACAAGAGTGCCATTGATGAAAACTTCGTCCATGTCATCGATCCTGCCCATTAACAAGACCAGATCGCTGGTACTGAAGTTTGCCGGTACAGTAAATTTTTTCCGGTACCATGCAAATCCATCATAATCGTGAAAGCCCTGATTTTCCCACGCGCTGGGAGCAACTACATCGCTCCATTCTTTTTCGTCAACCGCTTCCTTTGCCCAACTTTCATCGTCGTGCAAATGAAACTTCCACTTACCCACCAATGATATACCGCTTTCGTAAGCGGTCGCGTAACTGTAGATGCCCACGTTCTTGCCCATGATACCGCCCACTCCGCCTTCATCGTATACCCGAACCGCGATCACGTTCTTCCTGCCTTTCTGGAGAAGCTCGTTTGGGATGAGATAGTTGCGCGACACGTTCACTGCCGTGTAGTAGTCCGGCGGAAAACCACCTGTTGTGCCGATCATCTTTCCGTTGAAGTACACCTCATCTACGTCGTCGATCTTTCCAAGTTCGAGATACAGGATCTCCTTGGCATCAAATTCCAGGTCGAACGAAATCCTGTACCACGCATAACCGCTGTATCTCGAGAACCCCTCTTCCTGCCACGAGGCCGGCACATATATTTTTTCCCATTCGGAATCATCCAATGTTGGGCTGGCGAATTTCATATTGTCGCCCAATGCAAATTTCCATTGTCCGCGAAAACTGATTTTCTTTTCGCCGCCAGCCCACGAAGTGTTGAAAACAAGCAAGGCTATGGCGATGATCAAAAGTCGATAGGTAGCAGAAGATCTCATAAGCTCGGGTTTACCTGATTAATAATCCCACAGCTAAATTAACGTGACCGGTAAAATTAGATGTCACCCGGGAGTAAGGAAGTGTAAAAAGATGTCACCAAACTGCTGGATTCAAGTGTCTGTATATCAATACGTTACTCGGCGCTGGCAGACCTATTCGCAACAGTTTCAAGTTTCACGTCTCAGAGTTTCATGACCGGCTTCGAATTGTTCGAATGTCAACGTGAAACATGGAACCTGAAACTTGGGACTATCCGATCATCGTGTACCCCGTCCCATGAACAGTGAGTATCATTTTAGGTTCGTTGGGATCAACTTCAACTTTTTGGCGAAGTTTTACGATGAAGTTATCGACCGTTCGGGTGGTAGGTGTTTCTTCGTAACCCCACACATTTTCGAGAAGCTCGTAGCGGCTCACGACTTCGTTCTTACGTTTCGACAAGTATTGAAGAATGGCGAATTCTTTATACGACATCCGGACTGCGCCAGATTCATTCCGCGCAGTACAAGTATCAAAGTTAACCTCCACGCGTCCGATGCGGTGGAAATTATCTGCTGTTGCATCGGTACGCAACGAACGGCGGCGCAGGATGGCTTTGATCCGCGCCATGAGTTCGCGCAGGCTAAATGGTTTTGTCACGTAGTCGTCAGCGCCTAATTCCAGTCCCAGCACTTTATCTATTTCCTCGCTTTTGGCTGTGAGCATCAGGATAGGTGTTTCGATACCTCCTTCGCGCGCCTTGCGGCATACGTCCAGGCCGGACATCCCTGGCATCATGACGTCTAGTAAAATAAGATCGAACGGTTTTGATTGAATGGCTTCGAGACCTTGTGCGCCATCGTCTTTGGTTTCGACGGTATAGCCTTCAAACTCGAGGTTGTCTTTCAAACCCAGCCGCATATTCGGCTCATCGTCAACGATCAGGATCCTGTAACTCATTTGCTTTTTGCTTTAACGGAAAACGAAGGCGGAAGGTACTCCCCTTGCCTGGACTGCTTTCAACCTGCACATCGCCATGATGCGCCTCCATGATCTTGCGAACCAGAGTAAGACCTAAACCGGATCCTTTTGTTGTATGAATGTCGCCAGAGGGAGCGCGGAAAAACTGGTCAAAAATATACTTGTGATGCTGCCGCGCAATACCAATTCCTTCATCCTGTACTTCGATAAATGCGAATTTCTGGTCGCTGCTGGTACGCACAATGATATGTTTCCGGTCGGCACTGTATTTCATTGCATTGTCGACCAGGTTGACCAATGCTTCGGCTATAGATTCCCGATCGCCCTCAACAAGGGCGAGATCACCTTCGGGAAGATATTCGAACCTGAATCCCTTGTCTTCCATGTGGACAAAATAAAGCCGCAAGGTTGCTGCACAAACATCATTGAGATCGAGACGCTCAAAATGAAAACGCTTTTTGTTTGCTTCCAGTTGAGAAAAGTTCAGGATCCGGTTGACGATCCTTGAAAGACGTGCTGTTTCCTTGTTGATGATGCTATAGTATTCCTGTTTCTTCTCCTCGGAGGTAACGCGGCCGGTTTCAAGGGTTTCGGCAAACATACCGATCAATGACAGGGGTGTTCTGATCTCATGCGAGACATTGGAGACAAATTCAGATTTTGCTTGCGAAAGGTAAAGTTCGCGCCGGATGTTCCGGTATAGGAAGATGATCCCGATCGCCAATACAACGAACAATAAGATGATAATGGTTACGCTTGTGAATTTACGGTCTCCAACAAGGTCATCGATCGTCGTGCCGTTCAAAGCTATACCAAGGTGATACCCTGGGAGAACCCAAAAGTCTTTTTTCATGATCACCGGCTTAGGCCGCAGCCGGTATTCCTCGGATTCGGGCCTCATGAGCAACGGGTCGGTAGAGTAAACCAATGAATCGGTCAAAGTCGAAAAAGCAGAAATCGTCATCTTCTCCTGTGATATCTCCTGCATCTTCGACGCCAGGTTACCGCGGATGAATCGTCGTAGATCTACCACCAGTGCACCGATGGCATAACGCTTACTATTTACAGCGAAAAGGATAGGTACACAATCGCGGGTAACCGTGACATTAAAAGGCTCAAGTTTGCGAAATCCGGCTTTCTCGTATTCGATGAGCTTCTCAGTAACCTGCCCCGAAGCATTCACCATGCTGTCGATAGTCGCTTTTACTT
>WUUC01041725.1_pt1 | contig 13380 bp, 20 predicted proteins | sample 6278441 | NCBI WGS metagenome assembly WUUC01 (sample SAMN13675441, study PRJNA597444) | soil metagenome | isolation source: soil | place: USA: Washington | collected 2017-10 | reverse complement strand
TGGCACCATTGCGCTCCGGTCCAGGTGAACCGGTAGTTGCCCGAGTCCGGGCCGGTGGCTTGCTTCCAGAAAGCCTTGAGCTTCAGTGATCCCGACATGACTTCGCCGAGCAGCGCGAAACCGGTCGGGGGCGTGACGGCTGGGTTGCCGGCCTCCCACAGTTCGATGGCGACGAAGATGTGGTTTCCGGCTATGACGCCGGCGGGCACGGGGACATCGAGCACCGAGGTCAGATTGTCCCCGGAGCCTGTGGTCGATGACGAGCCGTACCCGACCGGCATCGGTTATCCCTGTCCCTGTCCCGGTCCCTGTCCCGGTCCCGGCTCGGGCTCCGGCTCGGGCTGGGGCTGGGGCTCGGGCGGGTAGCCCGTCGCCGCGACGGTGAAGTCCGGCGATTCGGAGAGGTGATCGGCCCTGAGGTGGCCCCAGATGGCGGTCCAGCTGCTCAGGTCGGACACCCCCGGATGATCGGTACACACGAGGTGAATGTCGGATGGTGGACGAACGGGTACGGTCATGGCTTCTCCTTATGTCATCTTTTCGTTGGGGCAGTTGGGTTATCCGACCTGGACGCCGCTGACGTTCAGGACGTTTCCCTGCGGCACGGCGTGGACAAATATTTGGCCGCGTCGGATGTATCCGGTGCCGCTACCCCCGCCGGCAACGACGCGCACTCGGAAGTTGTGGTCGCCGGGGTGCACGTCCCAAAATGTCCATCGCACCTCGATCGGAACGATGTCGTTGTCTGTCGAGTTAGGACGGGCGAAGCGGACGACCTTGTTCAACCCGATGGAGTCGGTCACCAGGTCCTTGGCGATGACCAACGACAGATAAAACTCCTGGACGGTGCCGCCGGCGTATTCCAGGTCGAACACGCAGCGGCAGCGCAGGTTGGCGCGGAACGGGATCGTGATGGGCCAGCTGTAGAGCTTGGTGGTGCTCGCTGCGATACCGACCGCGTCGATCGGCTGGGTGGTGGTGTGGTAAACCTGGCCCGCCAGTGGGTGCCACCCGAGGGTCTGGGCGCCGACGACGAGGTTGTTGTTCACCGACTCGATGGGCATCGTTCCCTGGCGGAACCCTGTCGCGGCTTGGAAGGCGCTGAGCGGGCCGACTAGCGGCAGGGTGACGCGTTGACGAAACCACGAGACAAGTCCCATGCTCAGCCCATCAGGAGATAGCGGTACTGGTTGGCGGTGGGGGCGACGGCGAAGCTCAGGGTGACGGTGCTCGCGTCCACAATGGTCACCGCGCAGTGGATGAGGTCACCGGTCGAGATTTCCTTGACATATACCGCGAGGTCCGCGGTCGCGAGGCTGTGGGTGACGGTGGCGGTGATGTTCCCCGAGGGAACGACGCCCGCTTCTCGGCCGGGCTTGGCGTTCAACTGCCCGACCGTCGCGGCGTCGGTGGTCGTGGTGCCATTCGCGACGGAGGTCAGTTTTTGGCCGCCGAGGTTGACTGGACCGATGGGGGCGGCGAACTGGTCGAGACGCTTGGCGGTGATCGCGGCGTCTAGGCCGGTGAGCGTGGAGACCGACTGAGTTCCGGTCTGGTTCGCGCGAGCGAGGTAGTAGGCGGGAGTCTGCGCGCCGAGCAGGTCCGAGTCCGTGGCTTTCAGTGCCCAGGCGGTGCCGTCGCAGATGTAGAGCCGTCCGTTGACCGACACGACGCGGCCCATCCAGGACGGGTCGGGCACGGGAAGGGACGCGAGGACGTGGATCTTGACGTTGCGGAGCTCGTTGAGGTCGAGGTTGAGGTGGTTCGCGAACCGGATGGTGCCCATGGCCGGATCAGCCCACGGATACGCGGTACTGGCCGGCTGAGGGTGCGATGGAGAAGTCGACGGTCACCGAGTTGGTGTCCGGCCAGTTGACTCCTACCTTGACCTCGTCGCCGGTGGCGAGGTCCATCACGACGGTCGGCACTGGACGGCGCCCGACCGAGTGCACGAGCGTCACGGCCGTACCCGTACCCGGCGCGGGGATGTCGACCTCGAAGTGCCGCGACACGATCGAGAAGTCGACGCCGATACCGGCCGGTCCGACGGTGATGCCGGTGGCGGCGACCGCGGAGATCACGTCGTTCACGATGGAGATGCCGTTCCCGGCGGTGACCGGGTTGGGAGCTGTGCCGAACGGGGTGAAGGTGATCGGGTCGGTGCCCATCACGTAGCCGGGCGGCGAGGTGATGATGAACATTGCGTCGGTGTGGGTGGTGCCCTCCTGGATCACCACGATCAGACCCGGCGGCAGCTCCGCGGCGGTGTCGGCATCAGGCGCGCGGACCATGTTGGTGGGCTGCACGACGTACAGGCCGTTCTCGGCCGGGTTGGTCTGGTTGCGCAGCAGCACGATGTCACCGGCCACCAGGGTGACGTCGTCGATCACACCACCGGCGCCGGTGATCGTGGTGTCCACGTTGCCGGTTGAGCCGACCCGCGCGATCCGGAAGTCCTGGTTGTTGGCGAAGGCCATGACCTGGTCCCAGGTCGGCACGTCGGTGCCGTTGGTGGCCTGCCCGGCGTTCTCCAGGGTCTGCCCGGCCAGATTGATCGGCCCGGTCGGGGAGGCCATCTCGTTGAGCGGGACCGTCTTGACCACGTCGGTGAGCCCGGTGACGGTCGACGCGGGCTGGGTCCCGGTCTGGTTCGCGCGGTCCAGGTAGTACGAGGGCAGCTGGGCGCCGAGCCGATCGGTGTCGGTCGCCGTCAGCCCCCAGGCCACACCGTCACACACCACCAGCCGCCCTGTTGTCGGCCGCATAATCAGCTGGCCGATCCGGTCCGGCCCGGCCGGGGGCAGCACCTCCGAGTTCTGCGCGCGGGCGTCGAGCAGCTGGTTGAGATCCAGGTCGATGTGGTGGGCGTAGCGTACGGCGGGCATGGCCGTCTCCAACCATCACAAGGGGGCCACGCCTCGCGTGCCGGGGCGCGGACGTCCACAAGGGACCACGTCTTGGTCAGCCTGGCACAGCAGTACTGGGCCCTACCACAGAAACCGCCCGCAGTACCACGCTAGCGCGACCCCCGTTCAGGGGAGGCCACACGGTCGGGGCCAAGGTTTGTTTTCGCGGGTGATTGGCAGGTGATTGGCTGGGACTATTCACTATGGACCATTCACGGGCGCCGGTGCTCGATGCCCTCGCCCAGTTTCACCGAAAGCGACACGTCCCTTTTATCCCCCCAGGGCACAAGCAAGGCCGCGGCGTCGACCAGCTGGTACTCGACGTGATGGGCGCCGACGTATTCCGCTCGGACGTCATCCTGATGAATGGTCTCGACGACCGGTCCATGAGTCAGAAAATCCTCGCCCACGCCGAGGCGCTGATGGCCCACGCCGTACACGCCGACAAGGCGTTCTTCTCCACCTGCGGGAGTTCCCTGTCGGTGAAGACCTGCATCCTCACCGTGGCCCGGCCCGGCGAGAAGCTGTTGGTGTCGCGCAACGCCCACAAGTCCGTGATCGCCGGCCTGATCATCGCCGGAGTGGAACCGGTGTGGGTGCATCCTCGGTGGGACCCGCACTGGCAGTGGGCCTACCCGCCCGGCGGTGACGAGGTCGCCGAGGCGTTGCGCCGCGCCCCTGACGCTGTCGGGATGCTGCTGATCACCCCGACCGACTACGGCACCTGCGCGGCAATCGAGGAAACCGCCCAGCTGTGCCACGACTACGGCAAGCCACTGATCGTCGACGAGGCGTGGGGCGCGCACCTGCCCTTCCACCCCGCGCTGCCGGCCTGGGCCATGGACGCCGGTGCGGACCTGTGCGTCACCAGTGTCCACAAGATGGGCGCCGCGCTCGAACAGGGGTCGGTCTACCACCTCAAAGGGGACCGGATCGATCCACGCATGCTGAGCCTGCGCTCTGACCTGCTCGACACGACCAGCCCCTCCGCGCTGGTCTACGCGAGTCTGGATGGGTGGCGCCGCCACATGGTGAGCTATGGGCGAGATCGTCTCGACATCGCGCTGGCCCTGAACACCGCCGTGCGCGCGATGCTCGACGAGCTCGACGGCATCGATATTGTGCACGGCCGTCATGTTGTCGGCGAGGGCCGTGCCGATGACCACGATCCCCTTAAGATTGTCGTCGACCTCACCCAGCTCGGGATCAGCGGCTACACCGCCAACGAGTGGCTACGCGAGAACCACCAGATCGACGTTGGCCTGTCCGACCACCGCCGCTTCGCCGCCCAGATCACCATCGCCGACGACATCAACACCTGCGAACGTCTCGTCGACGCCATCACCGACCTCGTCGAGCACGCCGACGCGCTCCCCCGGGCGGCGCCTGTACATGTCCCGGCGCCCGGCGAGCTGGAGCTGGAGCAGGCGATGCTCCCCCGCGACGCCTTCTTCGGCGAGGTCGACCACGTCCCCGCGCGCGAGGCGATCGGGCGCATCGCCGCGGAGACGATCAGCCCCTACCCGCCGGGCGTGCCGGCCATTGCCCCGGGCGAGGTCATCACCGCGCCGGTGATCGACTACCTACTCTCGGGGGTGGCGGCGGGCATGTACCTGCCCGATCCCAGCGACCGGCAGCTGGACAGCATCCGGGTCGTCAGCCGCCGCGGTGCCGTGCAACCGTCCTAACGCGCCTTGCGGACATATCGATAGTCGTTATACAGTCCCGCTCGTGAACACATCGAATAACGATACGCCCGACACCGTTCCGGAAGACCTGCCCAGCCACGCGGCCGACCACCTCACCCGCCCCGCCGCGCCATGGCTCGTCCGCGGCCTGGACGCCCTGACCGTGCTGGTCGCCGTCGCCGCCGTCTTCGCGATCGGACGATGGTCGATCCCGTTGCCCGGCGGCGGGGCCATCCGGGCAGGAGCGCCGATGGACATCAACCCCCGCGGACCCATTGGGCCGACATCCCTGCCCGCCGACGTGCAGGTCGTCAGCTACAACGCGTGGCTACCCGGCCCATCCGACGTCGTCGACTACCTCCTCCGCGCCGCCGAGGTGCTCCCGAGCGCACTCATCCTGCTGCTCATTTTGCGGCTCCTCCGCACGGTCGTTTCCAGCATCTCCCACGGTGAGCCCTTCACCGACGGCAACGCCTTTCGGATCTGCGTCATGGGCGCATCCCTGGTGATCGGCACACCCGTTGCGCTCATCACCACCGCAATCGCCACCCAGCTACAGATCACCCGCGCGGAACTCGACGGCGACGTCATCGTCACCCTCGACGTGTTGGACGTGGTCTTTCCTGTGCTCGGCGGCGTGCTGCTGCTCATCCTGGGGGGCGTGTTCAAGATGGGGGTCCGGATGCGCACCGATGTCGAGGGGCTGGTGTGAGCACCGAACACACCGGCGGTTGGATCACCTCACGCCTCGACCAGCTGCTGACCGACCGGGGCATGACGCTGACCGAGCTCGCCGAGCGTGTCGGGGTAAGCGTGGTGAACCTGTCCGTGTTCAAGAACGGCCGAGCCCGCGCGGTCCGTTTCAGCACCCTGGCCGCCCTCTGCCGAGAGCTCCAGTGCAGCCCCGGGGACCTATTGGACTACCAACCGGCCGTCGCCGACGAGAAGAGGTGACCGCACACCGGGGTTCCTGTGCGGCGGCCCGTAACATCCCCCACCGAGCCAATGATGACCGATCCGACCAGTTGAGGTGAGACGGGGATGAGCGAGATCCCTGCGGAGGGCGCCGCGCCGACTTCCGCTACCTCGGCGCCTGAGGAGTTCCTGGAGCACGCCGGCCAGCTTGACACCCTCGGGTGGAACGTACGCCTCGTCTCGGCGAGCTCGGCGTGGCCCAAGGCCGAACTCTGGGCCGACGCCCCGGATGGAGCGCGGTTGTTCCTCTACGCCAGGTGGAAATCCCCTCACACTCCGGGCGCCCCGGTCAGTTGGCCGATGCGTCGTCGGACCTACTGGTACCGGCCGCCTCGGTCGGGTCCGCGACGGTCGCCCTGGTATCGATTGACGGCTTTCGAGGTTCTCCAGCTCGTCGACGACAGCGCCTCGCCGGCGTTGATCGCCAGCTGGCTGGCCACACGACACACTCACGGGTATCTCCCGGCCTGGGAATCCGGCTGCGTGTGCGGAAAGGTCCGCTTCAGCGAGGCGCGCGCACGCGAGGCACTCGTGACGGCGAAGATCCGCCGGGGCCTGCGGGGCAACAAGCTTCGCCGGGAGCAGCGCATATACCCCTGCCCTGGCGATGTGCTGGTCTATCACCTCACGTCTCTCCCGGCAGCCGATTCTGACACCGATTCGCCGTAGGGCCCCGAGCAGCGCTGTGGTGCGTCTGTGATCACCGGTCCGGTTACGGCGCCGAGCCCACCTCGTAGTCCGCGGGGTACTTGAGCCGGTAGTCCTCCACGGCCTCCGCGCCGACACCCTGCCACGCGGCAAACCGTTCCATGGCTACGTAGGCGTCGTAGGCCATGATCCGCAGCGTCTCCCGAACCTGCGACGTCGGCAATCTCGCCAGCCGTGCCCGTGCCAAGGTCACGCGCTCGTAGTGCCAAGACCCCAACCCACTCCACAGATCGGTGATGATCTCGACACACTCGCGCTGACGGCCATCCCACTCGCTGTCCGCGGCAAAGGCTGGTGGCTGGCCGGTGTTGGCCACGGGCTGTTGCCCGGGGTGCCTTGCGGGGGCCCACTGCGTCGTGACTTCGGTTCCCTGCCGCAGCGTCCCGGGCCGTAGCGCGAACAGGCGTATCTCGGTGAACACCTCCACCGCGAACATCACGCCCAGATCGTTTGGCATCGCAACCAGTTCATGGAGAAACGCTTCCTGCGCTTGCGGGTCCCGAGTCGCCCACGCGTAGGCCACCCCCAGCGCCAGTGCATGCGCCTGTTCCCGCAGGTCGGCCTCGGTCGGCAAATCCTCCGCGAGTTTCTCCTCGGCGAGGAAGCACTTCAATGCCTCCTGGGCGCTACGCAGCGTAGAGTCATCGGTGTCGGACATAGAGGGCCTCACTCCCTTGTGATCGGCCACTCCGCGACCCTTCGACCACTCTGACCGGGGCTGCCTCCCGGTCAGCCGAAGGGTCGTGGACTCGTCGTGTGTGACGTGAAAACCCCATCCTCCCCCAGTTGGCAGCAGCCGGCCGGGGCGGGTATCACGCCGACCGCCTCGCCGCAGACCCGTGCAGCTCGGGAGGCGGGGGATGGGCTATGCCAGTGAGCAGGGACCGCACGAATGTCTCGCGGCGCTGTCCCTGCAGACACTGCACTTGCGCCACCGCGGCCGCCACGTCGCCGAGGAACAGCGGCGCCGCGACATTCGCGACGTCCTTGCCGAACGCGACTGCCAACAGCGACTGCAGGACGACGGTGCCTGACGTCGCGGCCGTTCGTGTCCATGACACCGCGAGCCGGTAGGCGTCCCGTGCGACCGGCACGGTGAGGCGCACAATCGTTTGCGGCGCCGCGTGGGTGGCGAGCCACGCGGCAACGCGGTCCTGGCAAGGCATGCATCGTGCTGTTGTCGCGGCGAGGGCGGCGCCGATCGGTGCGTTGTCGGCCCTGGGGTCGGTCGTCGACGGGAGAGCGGTGTGGTCAAACACGGCAGCGATGACATCGGTTGCAGGGAAGGGGTGTTGATGTTCCTGGATGAGCGGCGACAGCATCGTGGTCACGGGCGACGGACGTCCTTTCCCAGCGCGCCCCCTGGTGGGGGACTGACACTTGTTACAGACGTACAGCGACCGCACCAGTGTCGCAACACCGACAAAGTGCGTCCGTTTGGCCTACATGCGACTGCCGGGCCGATCCGGAGCGTTCGCGCGAAGCGATAACGCTGGTTCGACCCGGCAGTCCCCACCATGCGCCCGCGAGCGCACGTCAGGCGGGCGACGGCGCGCCAGCGGCAGACATCCGAGCGGTGTCACTGGGCTGGCTCGGCGCGTCGCGCCGCCCACCGTCCACACTGCCTGATCGTTGCCACGATACGCAAGCATCCCGCTGCGGCCGGTGAGACGACCGCTCGATGAGACCGGCAGCAGAGGCGGCTAGATCAACCGCCCGACGCCTCCGACCAGTACGTCGCGGGCCGCGTCGTGTGGGTCCGGTTCATATCCCGGCAGGTCTGGACGCCAGTCCGGCAACGGCACCAATCCCGGCTCGATCAACTCGGTGCCGTCGAAAAACCGTTCGATCTGCTCGACACGACGCAGGGTCAGCTTCGACGAGACGTTGGCGTTATAGCTCTCGACGGCCTCAGTGACCTGCGCTAGCCGCTTTCCAGCGAGGAACTCCTGACTCAGGTGCGACAGCACCACGTAGTCCCCTCGCTTGAGACTCTCCTTGTACTGGTTGAAGATGTCGAGTGGGCCGTCCTCGTCTTCGATGAAGTGCAGAACCGAACCCCAGACCATCGCCAGAGGCTTGTCGAAGTCCAGAGTCTGCCGGACCGCGTCGCTGCCCAGCACCGTCTCCGGGAGCCGCATGTCGGCGTGCAGGGCGGTGCAGTACGGGTTGTTCTCCAGGACCTCCAGCGCGATGTCCACGGCGACGCGCTCGATGTCGACATAGACCACGCGGGTCTCTGGAGCGACCGCCTGGGCCACCTCGTGGACGTTGCCGGCCGTGGGGATACCGGAGCCGATGTCGAGGAACTGCCGAACGCCGCGGTGCTGCACGAGATAACGAACGGCTCGCTGTACCCAGGTTCGGTTGTGGCGGGCGAGATCGGTGACGTAGGGGAAGATCTTCATCAGGCGCGCGGCTTGGATCTGGTCGACGGGATAGTTGTAGGTCCCGTCGATCAGGAAGTCATATACCCGAGCGGCGCTGGGGACCGTGGGGTCCGAGCGGCGTGGACCAAGGCGTTCGGGATCGGGGTTGGCGGGCATCGGGGGATTGCTCCTCTCGAAGGCGGGGACACGTGGAGGCAATCGTGGTGGTGATACGAAGCTGGCCGCCCGATACCGGGCGGCCAGCTTCAAGGTGTGGGTAGCGAACGAGTTGGGGCTCAGAACTCGCCGGCGGCCATGCCCTTCTTGAAGGCGTCCCACTCGGCGTCGGTGTACTCGATGACGCGCTCGGTGCCCTCGGCGGCGCGGCTGTGCTTGATCGCGACGTAGCCCGGGATGAACGCGACTGAGACGCACGCACCGTTGCCGTCGCCGCTGAAGGACGACTTCTTGAACGTCGCGGACGACCAGTCCTGGGTGGGCGTGCCGGGCTCGATGTTGTTGCTGTGCTGCATGGTGGGTGAACTCCTTGTTGGATAACCGAATCTAGCGATGCTCCCGGCTGACTTCTTCCATGAACCGCCGGGCGTGATCGCCTTCCAAACCAGCTGCCACGGCTCGTGTGAACAGCCGGTCGTAGACCTCGACAGAGTCCTTGTCGTCGAGGTAGCGCCGGTCGCCGGGGGTACTCAGGTAGACGTACTCCAGCGAGCTGGCGATTCCCTGCGTAGGAATCCGCAGGGAGGCAAAGGGGTGCAGTACCGCTTTCGCGGCGGTAGCAGAGGACTGCGGGAACGGTACGACCTGAATTGTAATGCCTGGCATGCGCGACAACGCAAGCATGTGGGCGATCTGCTCACGCATGACCAACCGACCGCTGCCGAACCGCTTCCGCAGCGTTGATTCACACAACACGAAGTGGAAGAGCCGGTCCTCGCCCGCACGGCGGATCAACTGTGTACGGGCGATACGAGCCTTGATCTGCGCCTCGCGCACTTCGTCGGACACGTCGTCATCGTTGAGAAGCTCTCGAACGTACGGTTCGGATTGCAGCATGTCCGGGATGACGCAGACGCCCACTTCCCGCATCCGGTCAGCGTCTTCTTCAAGGTCGATGTACTTGCGGAAGTTCTCACCGTAGGCGGCCCGGTAGCCGCCCCATCGTCCCCGTTGGCTGGAGTTGCGGTGCATGCGCTCCATCAACTCGATCATCGGGGCGTCGGTGATGTCGAGGACAGCCTGCATCCTGGCGAGCTCGGATTCGTGGAGGCTTCGGTCGCCGCCCTCGATCGCGGCCACCTTGCTCTGGGCTGTGCGTGCGCTGGCGCGAGGGAAGACCTGCGCACCCAGCTGTTCCTGGGACAGGCCAGCCTCCACGCGGAACTTCTTCAGCAGGGCGCCCAGCTGGAGCTTGTTGACCGTAGGCGTTGCGGCACCAGACATCTACTCAGAGTCCTCCTCAGCGGGCGCGTTCGGGTGACACGCCCGGTGGATTCTCACCGACTGCTACCGCAAGTAGCAAGGTCAGCCACTTTCGAGGGCATACCTCAACTTCAATATTGCATCGACGGTCTGTTAGTGACATATTGCACTAGAGATGCCGAAGGTTACACCCCCAGTCGCCACTGACACGCAGGGAGGCCGCCGCTCATGGTCGCGATCTTGATCACGATCGGAGTCGCTCTTGTGCTGGGGGCATCCTTGCACTTCGCGGGGCTGCCCGTCTTGGGCGTCCTTACTCCTGCACTCGGCGTAGTGGTCGCGGTGGTAGCGATCCTCTGGCTGACGCTATGGGGCGGCATGAAGCTGGCCCGCCGCAGCGCGGACCGTGCCGATCGTCGAGTAGACCTTCGTCGCGAACAGGCTCACCGGCGTGTGGTCAGCCAGTTCGACACCCAACCTTTCCCGGCGATCTCCCCTCACACTCCTGGCGGCTCGGGGTTGAACCCCGACCAGTCCTGGGCCGTCAGGTTCCCAACCCCGTCGGCGCGCCTTTCCCGGAGGCGCACGACGTTCCCGGGCAACGCTTCGGCCGGTCGCCGAGCCGCTGACCGAGCGGCTCACGGTAGGCAGCACCGTGAGTTCCCGCCGAAGCGTTGCCCTTCATCTCCCGCCGTGGTCGCGACGTCGCCCCGTCCCGATCCCGCTCGGTTCAGAGCCAGCTAGCCCCCGAACCGTCCGGTCGCGGGGTGCCGCACCGACCCGCGGTCCCGCCCAAGCCCTGCGCCCGAACGCCATCACAGTAAGTAGTCCCCCAGTAGCACCAGCGGCATTGACCCAACAAGTCAACACAGGTCAACACCAGGAGGTCCGAAGACCAATGTTGAGGCTGATGGCACAGGTTCTCACCAACGGCGGACTGCGTAGACGCCACACCGACACCGCACCCCAGTTGCTACCCGCCCCCGAGCCCGAACCGCCACGCGACGACGACACCGCGCTGCTCCCCACCTACCCAGGCCCGGCAGCCCCCTCCCGGCTCAGCGCCCAATCATGGGCCGGAGAACTCGTCGTCCCAGCTCAGCCCGACGGCAACGCCGACCTCGACCCATACGGACGGAATATCCGGCGCCCCAGCAGGAGGTACCCGGCGTGATCGGCACCCTGTTCAGCATCCTGGGAATGCTCGTTGCCGCCCTGGGAATGCTCATGGCCGCTGTGGTGTGCGTGGCATTCGCCGCAGCAGGCCCTCTACTGACTCTGAACGACCGCTTTCCCGCCCGCCACATCCGACGTTACTGCCCCGCAACCCTCCCCGCCCCCAACCCGAACGAGCCGCCCGACGCCCTGGCCCTCATTCCGGCCAGGGACCCCGACCTACCAAACGCAGCGCACAGCGGTGACAACGACACGACGGTCGCCGCATGAATGACCTTCCCGACGCGATGCGCCCTCAGGGATCGGCCGCCGTGGTTCCTGGCGGCGAGGAACGCATCGCCGATGCCTGGCCCGCCCCCCGCGCACCACGGACGCGTGCACACACACGCTCCCGACGCGCGGCATCCGGTCGCTGGAGCCAGGCATGAGCCGGGGAGATGGGGCCGCTGTGGCGCTCTCCCGGTCCGCGATAACCCCCGTAAGCGGACCGCCCGTTGCCAGGGCGTCCCACTCGGTTCGCGGCCCCATCTCCCCGGTGGCTCTCACCACACCCGCCTCCACCCCAGCCCGCAAGGAGACGCCGTGACCGCGAGCCCCGCACCCTCACCTCCGCCTCACTCGCGAGGCCCCCGGCGCCCCCGCGCCACCCTCGTTCCCCTGGGCGATACCCCAACAGGCAGCGCACGCGATCAGTGGTACCTCGGCGGCAACGGCACGATGGCCCACCGCCCGGGTTCCGGCAGCGGCCTTGCCCTGATGCCACCGCAGATACCTCGCGGCCTCGCCCCGGAGCGGTCGGCCTGCGGAGTGTTCCTCACCCAGGTCCCTGCCGGGCCCGACATTGCCCGTTGCCCGGTGTGCGTCAGCATGGAGGACCGCATGGAATGACTGGTGACAGGCCGCAAGGCCGGGCGGAGACTCCCCGTTGCTAGTGATCTCGACGCCCAGCCCTGCGGATGCGAACAGGGCGGCCACTGGCCCCACACATGACCAGCATCCGGTCGCGCGACCTGTCCGGTACAAGGACAACACCTCGACCACCCTCCGCGCAACTCCTGCCCCGATCTTGCGCCCTGTGGTTCCCCGCACACTCGACGTACACGAAATGAGATGACTTCCCCCGTGCCCACCTTGGTTGGTCTCTCCCAAGGCACCGAACCATCCGCGTTGCCCGACCCACACCGTCAACATCCCCACACGCCCGAGCACCCCACCGACTCGACCCTCACCACCTTCGAACTCATCGAGATCGGCAACGAACTCGCCGAGCTCGCCGTAGACCGACAGATGGCGCTACGCATGCCGTGGAGCGACCAGTGGCTCATGGAAATCGGACAACAGCAACGCTCCCTGCGAGCACGCTCAGCCCACCTGCGCCGCGAGTTCACACCGGACCACGCCAGGACCCACCAGTCACGGAACGACCACCCATGAACGACCCCGATCGCCCCGAATGTCCCACCAACGGGCGCCCATGGCCGAATACCCGGGTCACCTTCCCCAACGGCCTCAGCGGCATCGTGGAGTACTACGAATGGTGGTGGAACAGCAACCTGTTCCCCGTCAAACTCGACTATTCGCCCCGCTCCCAGATGGTCACCCCGCTCTGCGTCACCTGGACCTCCTCCGTCGTGCCCATCTCCGCCGCAGCGACTGAGCACCGCCCACCCACCACCCACACTGATTCCCCAGCCCAGGCCTCGGACCCGCAGCAGGGTGTCGCATAAGGCCCGACCACAAACCCACAGGACCCGAAGGAGGCACGACCGTGGAAGGACAACCGCACGACGAGGGCGCAAAGGGGGACGCCACCGGTGGGCCCCCAGATCTGCACCGCCTTTTCGAGGAGTCCTCCTTCGGCTCCCCACAAGCCAAAGAGGCCTATACCGAGCCGCCGGCTCACCTGGTGACCGACATCCTCACGACGTTGGAGGGCAAACAAGACCTCCACCCTGCCGAACTTTCCCCCAACAGCGACGACGACATCAACACCTGTCACCAGCGCGCTGACCAGCAGGACACCGCAGCCGTACCCGTGCGGCTGTTTGGCCTCCGTCACCAACACGTACGCCTACCCCTACACGTTCCCCCCGCCGTCATCGACTCGGCGACCGAGGC
>WUUC01071382.1_pt1 | contig 13381 bp, 9 predicted proteins | sample 6278441 | NCBI WGS metagenome assembly WUUC01 (sample SAMN13675441, study PRJNA597444) | soil metagenome | isolation source: soil | place: USA: Washington | collected 2017-10 | reverse complement strand
CGACTGGGCGAAGCGCGTGCGGGCCGACGAGATCTCCACCCAGCAGTACCCACCGGAGCCGACGCTGCGGGTGTGGAGCGAGCCGGGTGAGCACCCGTACAAGATCCGGATCTTTTTCCGGACTACGGAGTTGGCTTTGCAGGTGGGTATTGGTGAACCCGCCGGTTGGCCCAGCGACGGCCCACATGGTCTCGCCGACGTTGACCGGCGATTACCATGGAAAGTATCTTGGAGTGATCGGCGGATGGGCCACCGTCCTGTAATGCCGAAGACAGCACGCTTTGATCTCCCTGGCGGATTCGCCGGTATTCTGCCGGTCACTACAGCGCCCGGACGTTTGAATCGTTGATAGCGATTCTTGCGGGTAGGTACCCGCCATGAACATCACCTCGCATCTCTGATTTTTTCCGACAAGTCGACGTGTTCGGTGAGACGTGTCTGCAAGACCTTTTCGTAGACATCCGGAATCAGTTCGTTCGCCAGCTGCACGCTATCGATGCTTTCGGCCGACGTCTCCAGCGCTTCGCTCCACCTCCCAGCGTTGGCCAGGTCCCTGCTCCTCTTCCTCAGGATCTCGCTCGACGTCGCTAGCGTTCTCGCCGCACCATCAATGTGGGCCGCCGCTTCATAGAGCGCTGTCGCCTCACGCGAAGCAGCTAAAATATCATCGCCGTCCTGTATCTCACCGACGAAGGCGTAGATGTGCAGCGCCGAAGCAAGCGACAGCGCAAACTCGGCACGGTTGTCTTCTGTGAGCCGCCGCAATATCGACACGGCCTCATGGGCCGATCGTGATGCAACCGATCGCTGGTCCGACATCATCTGGAGCCATGCTCGGTAGCGCAGCGCGTCGGCGAGTTCCCACAGATAGGCGTCGCCGGTCTCGTGGTTCAATACGCGGTACGCCTCAACCGCTTCGTGGAGGTCAGCGATCGCCTGGTCCAAATGGCCGACATCTTCCAGCAATTCGGCGGACATCCGCCTCGACCGGCCACGCCGCGTCAGTTCGGCGGTATGGTCTGGTTTTGTCAACATGATGTCGGCTCGGTTGCTGGAGAACGGCGTGTCGAGCAGTTGCCGCACCTCGACCATGCGCGCGGCTAACTCCTGCTCCCTCGTTCCGGTGCCCGGGAGTTCGGTACGCAGGTTCAGCAACTGGTTCCAGAGCACCGAGCGGGTCTGTTCGAGCATCTCGACGCCGTCTTCCTGGCGCCCGGCCGCGAGCATGACCGCGGCCGCTTCAGAAGCGGCTCCACCGAGTCGACCCAAGTGTTCTCGCCGCAGGCGGGCAGAAAGCCGCAGCGACACCGTCTGCGGCATGAGCTCACCGACGAGGTCATACGCTCGTGCCGCTTCATGGTGATCGTTAGCCGCCATGGCAACCCGTCCCCATGACAGGGCGCCTAGGACGCGGTGATAAGCGGTGCTCATGACCATCGTGGCTCCTTCCCGCCATAGCTCCACAGCCGCGTCGAGATCTGCCTGGTTCCTGTGCTTCATGAACCGCTCATATAGGACGTCGCCCAATACTCCGGTGTTTCTCGATCGGCGTGGGCTTTCCGGTGGCAAAGCTTCGAGAGACGCGCGGAACGCACCGATGGCGGTGTCGAGGTCGTGATCGTCGACTGTGACTTCGTACCGTTGGTAGTATCCATCCCCGAGCAGTGCGAAGTGCAGGCCACGATCAGCATGGGTGTTCGCTTCGGCGGTCAGTTCGTGGATCAATGCGACCGCTTCGTCAAGGTCAGCCAACCGGCGACTATATGAGAAGCGTTTCATCAACGCCGAAGAGAGGATGGTGGCGAGCTCGGTGTGTATGGACGAACCACGGCTCGTGGTGTTCGCGCACTCGCGTGCGATCACGATCGCGTCTTCGAGCGCTGCGCGGTCATCGAGCAGTGCCGCCTTGTATTGCAACGAATTACTCAACGCCATTTTCACGTGGATGCGAAACTCCGGGTTAAGATCCTTCAATGCGTCGGCCTCCCGGTGGGCCTGCACAGCAGCGTCGAGGTCGTCCTCATCGCCGGAGTCGTTGAAGCGCATTCGCAGGCTGATACCAAGACCGGCCAGCATCTCCGCCCTGTCGTCATCGGTTTGTGCCTCCGCAAGGCATTCCGTATACAGCGTGATGGATCTCTGGACATCGGCGTGATCAGCGCGCGCCCAGTAACGCAGGCGTAGGGCGGTCGTGAACAGGCCGATTATCGCGTTGAAGCGACCAGGTCGGACAGCCAGATCGGCATCCTCGCACTGGCGCATCGCAGCTTCCAATGCGGTTATGTCATCGCCTTGCTGGTGTGCGTTGATGCGCCCGGTGAGCAGCTTCGCTAGAACCTCACCCCGGTTCACTGCGGGTTCGGCGAGCAGCCTCTCGTAGAGTCTCATCAACTCGTCGTGATCGGCGGGCTCGCCACTCCGCGCGGCGGTGATTTCGAAAGCTCTTGCCAGTGCCATCAGCACGTCCACCCGGGTGAAGCGATCGGTGGCGAGATTGACTGCTTCTCGGTAGAGCCGCACGGCGGTGTTAAGGTCCGACGGGTCTTCCATGACCCCAAACCGGTACAGCAGAGCGTTTGCGAGGTCGACAAGATCAGCGAACCGGTTGTCGGGGCCGTCGCGACCCGCAGCGAGTGCCTCCTGATGACGAGCGACGGCTTGTGACAGATCGGCGTCATCACCACTCAACTGGGAGCGAAGTTCATGGGCCACAGCAAGGCACCGAAGCCGCCACGCCACCGAGTCGGAATGCTCGGGATCCATCCGGACCTGTGTGATCAGGTCGTCGAGCTCTGCGAGCGGCGGGAATCCCTGTGGTAGTTGACTCACGCGATGGCACAACGGTTGCAGCCCGCTCAACTGGCCCTTTCGGACAGGCGAGGTCAGCATGTCCTCGGAGAGCGCTGAAACGGAACTGGGAGCCTCTCGGTATTGACGCGCGAGGCTGAGTATGGACAGCAGCAGGTTATGGAGCGGCGACGCGTGCCGCGGATCGCTCGGGTTCAACCCGGTGACGGCTGTCCAGGCGTCGGCGACAGCTGCGGCACGCATCGCGTGTTCGTGGTTGGCCGCTGCCAGCAGCCTGCAACGGCGAGCCACCTCACGCGCTGCGTCTCCCGTCTCAACCGGCGCCAGTGTGGCACTCTGCCGCAACGCCTCGACTGCGCGGCTCAGGTCCGCCGAGTCCCGGTGTACCCGGTATCGCCTCTCTAACGCCTTTCCGTATTTCTTCAAGCTTCGCCAGTGGAAGACGTGGTTGTCGTCTGCGGCGTCGACAGCTTCGGCTGCGAGGAGGACGCACGCGTCGAGGTCCGCCTGTTCGCCGTGGTGGTCGAAGCGATCCCCCATCATGTCGCTGGCGTTGCCGAGAATCGCAGCCATGCCTGGTGTGCCCGGGGCTGCCACGTCCAGAGCGGCTCGTATCCACCGGATCGCTTCGTCCAAATCGTCCGGTTGCCTGGTGGCTTCGTAGTTTGTGGCCAAAGCTGCGCCGAGGGTTGACAGGACCACGAACGCCTGCGGATCGTCGTTAGACATGTGCTGTACCGCGGTGCGTGCTTCGACGAGCGCCGAATCCAGGTCGGCATGGTCATCGGTGAGCTCGTACCGCGCGATCAGGGACACCGCCAGGTTTCTCCGAGCCATGGCGTCGTCATGTTCGGCCCCGTCCAACGCGGCGACCGCTCGGCGCGCCACGTCAATGGCGTCGTCGAGATCAACGCGGTCCCCACTGCGACTGGCATGCTCGCGAAGGGCGTTCGACAGGTTCGACAACGCGATGCCGTCGTCTCCGCGCTGTTCGACCACGCGGCGATATGCCTGGAGTGACTGCTCCAGGTCCGACTTGTCGCTTGTGGCCTCGTACCGCTGGTAGTACGCGTTGCCCAGGTAGCTCTGAACTTTTGTGGCTTCGATGTCCTCACGTTCGCGAAGACCCTGCAGCAGAGCGACTTTCTCATTGAGAGCAGCAACGCCACCGCCGGCGACGACGAGCTGATCGTAGGTGGACACGAGTTTGCCGAGGTAGCTGAGAGTGTCGGCATCGGAGACGGCCGCATGTACACTTTCCGTCAGTGTCGTGATTGCCTGGCGCAGTGCGGCCGAGTCCTTCGCGTATCGAAACAAGAGCACGTACGCCTCACCAAGGCGCGCGAGGCGCAATGCTCTGTACTCGTGCCCAGCGGGGGTGTGAGTCGCTGCCCACCGTGCTGCGTTGATCGCGTCGTCGATGTCCTTCGGGTCAGTCGTGCGACCCGCCAGTGTGATGAGTCCCGCGGCGAGCATGGACTGCAGAAACGCCAACTGCGGATGGTCTTTCGGGCAGGCCGCGATCACTGTGCGCCGCAACTCGGACGCTTGGACGAGATCAGCTAGATTGCCGCCTGCATCGAATCGGCGGCTGAGCGCCGACGCGAGTGACGACATCCAACTCAACTTTTCGGCATGTGTCTCTGACGTTGCCTCGACGGAGGCGGTGAGTCGATCGACGGCAACGTCCAGCAGCGTGGTGTCCCCGCTATGGTTAAACGCTTGCAGCGCCTCCATCCCGGCGTTAGCGTCGGCTATTGCCATATACAGGTTCAGCCCCGCAACCGCGTCATCGAGATGCTTGACGTTGCCAGCGGGCTGTGTTTGCGGCGCAAGCGTGAGCCAGAAAGCCGCCGCACGGGGATCAGAGACGCGATCTGGGCCGGCGAAGCGGTACACCAGCAGGTAGTAGTCGACCAAGATCGGTACCGCAGGCCCGAACAGCAATATCTCGCCGTCCGGCTGGCGCTTCAGCGTTTTCGTCGCGAGCGCGGCAATGTCTGACTCCGCATCCGTGGTTAGCAACAGCTCAATGTCACGATCCGCGACACATCGCACCAGACGCTGCCGTATCTGAGTTATGAGTTCGTCAAGCGATTGATCGTCTTCGGGTTCGTTCATCAGATGACCGATCGATCAAGGTTTAACGGGCATGGCGCAAGAGTCCACGGCGGCCAACCCGTTCGTTTGTGTGAGGTCGACGCTGATCTGTCCCCGTGCTGTCTTGAGGACCAGTTGACCCATGGCGACGGACACGACTTCACCGCACTCGGTGGCGCCATTGGTCAGGCGAACTTCTATGCTTGGCTTGTCTTTGACGGGGCCATACCACGTCACCGCGACCGCTGCGGTGAGCAGCGCGACGCAGAGGAAAGACAGCAGAACTCCCCGTCTCAACGCGCGCTGGGACGCGTCTGCCTCGTCGAGCTGACCGCCCAGCGTGGGATCGTCGTAAGTGCCACTTAGGACTCTACGCAGTGACACCGCGTACGGTCGTCCGTGAGCCGCGCGCATGACGAGCGCGGCGGCGATCGATCCCGATATCAGGGCGACGAGGAGGAGGATCCCGACCAGGGCGGCTATTCCCGGCTGGAGTTGCGTGACGTCAGATCGTCCCTTGAGCAATCCGAAGCCGATCAAACCCGCGAGTAACGCGCCGAGGCCGTTGCGCCATGCCAACGCGGCCGTTCGCACTCTGGGCAGTTCGTCGGCGAGGAGAGTCCAGGTCGCCTTCGCGACCTTGCGGTCCCGAGGTTGCGCCGGTGAACCTGCGGAGACCTTGAAGTTCACTGCGACACCTGGGTGGACAACCTGACGTTCCAGTACGCGCCACAGCCTTCCTCACGGGCCGGCCTGCCGGGATGCGTGCCGTTACATGTGCACAGCAGGGGCTTCTCCTCCGAGTCCGCCCCGGAGGCACTCTGTTCCTCCGGGACAGCGGTCTGGAACACTTCGGTGATCACAGGAAAACTCATCCCGTGGGCGCAGCGCGGGCAGGTTCCTCGAAGGAGAACACCACGGCGTATCCGCGCAGCGGTGCAGCTGGAGGCGAAGGCGTGACCATAGGCGTCATCAGTGACCTCGGCGTATGAAATCGGTTCCGAGGAACCAGGTTCGCTCATTGCCATCCCTTCTGTCCGGCGACGATGTTGTCAAGGTCCGATGTGGGTGAACGGCGTCCACAGGTGCGGCCAGTCCGGCCGGCGGTCTCTCATCCGTCGGATCACCTCGTGGAGCGCTCTGGGTGCCTGGTCAGGAATCAGCCGTCCGTCCGTCGCGATCGTCCGGTACAGGTACCCGAAGACTTCAGCGGACGCCTTGTTGTCCACCGACCACAACGCCGCGACGACATGGCGATAGCCGGTGTAGTGCAGCGCGGACCCGAGTGTGATGGCCTCGTCGAGCAGAGCTAAGCCGCCAACCGCTGTCTTGCAGGCTGAAAGGCCTGCGAAATCGCCGTGGAACTGCCCGGAAGCAATCATCTCGACCGTCAGCGTCCCGTCGCGCAACTGGAGACCGCCGCGCACGGGGTCGTTCAGGTCCTGGTCGCCGTGGCAGCTGAAGTGCACCCATCGATACTTCGGCAGAGCGGCGCTGACCGCCTCGGGAGTCGCCTCGTCACGATCGAGAACTGTCCTTCGGTTGTCAGGAAACGCATCGAACAGAGCCGACTGCTCCGCAGCGTTGTGGATCGGCACCTGACCAGGCAAATTGGGAACGTTGACAAACAACAACCGATCAAAGTCGTGGTGCTCGTGGGCGGGCCTGGCGTCTGGCCGCCTGGCCTCCAGCAACGCGCGCAGCGTCGGAGTGTACGAGGATACGACCCGATCGATGACAGTGCGTAGCTCGGCCGTCTCGTCCTCGCGGTCGTGGTGGTGGTAGCCCGCGGTGTGCAGGGGCAGCACGGACAGCGGACCTGTGGGACACCACCACATCCGTGGCCAGATTGCCTCTCCTCTCGGAGTCGCGGCGAAGCCCAGTTCATCGAGTATCCCCCCGGCGAACGTGTCCCACATCCACTCGTTGAGTCCTCGGAGCATCGTGTCTACGCGTTCATGCGCGTGTTCCGCCACTCGTCCCGCGATGAGCTGGCGACGAGCGGTGTCTCGTGGCGTCTCACCCGGCGCGACTGTCTGAGCCTGGATGTACTGGATTTCGGCTGCCTCAGCAGCACTGAGCACCGAGAGGTAACGGTCGGCTCGCTGAGTGGCCTCCCGGAGGGTGAGCGAGGGCAAAGGGAAGGTAGTCACGCCGTCGCGGGTTACGAGGAAGGCGTCGCACCTCCAGCGGCTGGTGTTCACAATCGCCACAGGCCCGCGTTCCGCTGCTGGCAGCAGCGTCGCGATCCTCGGCGGTCTGAGGAAATCCGCTAGCCCTTCCAGTTCCCGGGCCTCGACCACGAGTCGATCCCACTCATGAGCTAACGCGATTCGGCTGCCGACAATGTCGGTCGGCGATGCATCAGTCACCAACCCTCCACCCGCAGAACTGTAAGTGCCAGGATGGGCACGTGTCACCTCGAACGGCGTTAGGCACTAGGCACTATTCTAGAGCAGACCACTGGGAGTAGCGGCAAACGACTCGCGGTTACGGTCCCTATTCCCAGGGCCGCACTTGGACCGCCATCATCGACGACACCCGGGGCGTCCGCGACGAAACATGGAGATCTTCTACGACCCCAGGGCCTCACCACAGCCACAGCCCTCGACCTGCCACTACACGGCATAAACTCGTCTTCAGCGGCACCGTCGCCGCGTTCGCCGGGCGCTACCATAAGCTCGAGCAGGGCCAGTGGACCACCGGAACCGCTACCGCGGCGGGGCCAAACACGTTCCACGTGGACTTCCCCGACGCACACGCCTCACCGGCCTTCGGTGATGATCGGGATACCTAGATTGACTTGGCCCGGTTGGCGATCACGCATCCGGTTGAGGCTGACCAGTTTCCGGGCTGCCGCATCCAGGCTGACCTTCAGGCCCTCGACTTCGCCCAACCAACCGTTGAGTTTGGCTTCCTGAATACGATCCTTCAGATTAGCGATGATCTCGATCAGGCGGGGCCGGGCACTGGGGTCCAGCCGAAGGCTGGGGCATCGTATGCAGGAATGTTCGTGATGGCATGGTGTTCCGTATGGACGACCACATTCGCCAAGCTCCAGTTTGCGGGTTTGGAAGTGTGCCTGGAATTCTCGCCATTCCTGCTCGGTCGGCTCGCGGTACTCAGCTTCGGGACGAACAGCTCGTCGGCGGTCCAGGAAGCCGCGGTAGGCCCGGACGAGTTGCTCGTCGAAGATGGCCATGTATGCCTGGGTGGTGTTGAGGTTCTTGTGGCCGAGCAGCCGGGCGACGATGTGGACGGGCAACCCGCCGTTGACGGCTTCGGTGGCGAACATTCGCCGGAAATCGTGCGGCGTGTAGCGGAGGAGTTGGCCAGCGGCGTCGGTCAGACCTGCGTGGGCGACCACTCCTGCCAGCCAACCGTAGATGGTGGTGTCGGTGGGGACTGCCCAGGCCCAGCCGCGGCGGTGTTGGAACAGGTGTGGCAGGGGCGGGCCGGTCACGCACTCGTTGGGGTCGTAGCGGGTGGTCAGCGGCACCGCTCCGCCGTTCTGGAGGCGAAGCCGGGTGATGATGCTGGCCAAAACGCTAGCCAGTTCGGGGCTCACGAGGAGGAGTCGTTCTTCGTTGGACTTGGACGGAACGATCTGCAACATCGGCACGACCTCGCCGCTGTCGGGCAGCTTGTAGGAGACCAGCGCGAGGTGGGTGATCTCCAGCAGTTCCTCGATGCGGATGCCGGTGTGGCGCAAGACTTCGATGACTGCCCAGGCCCAGAACGCCTCGCGCTCGCTTCGGTCTAGGTCGAGGATCTCTCCGCTGTCCAGATCGTTGACCTGGACCGGCGTCACCTCGTCGGGGTACTCGGCCTTCGCGCGGAGCTTGGGTAGCGTGCGGCGGTAGGCGCCGCCGCAGTGCTGGAAAATCTGTCCGATCTCCACTGCTGCGGCAGCCGCATGGAACGCGGTCTGCTCGGCCTTATGGCGTTCGGCGGTGTCGACCAGAACGGGGAGATGTGGGAGCCGCTCGCGGACCCGTTGGTGCATCGCCGCGGTAGTCTTCCTTTTCGCCTTTCCCGCGCCGGCGGTGTCACCCTTGCGGACCGGGCTGGGAACACTCCACCGCGCCCAGGAGGGGTCCTGCAGCGCCCACTCTTGCAGATCCCGGTAGAAACAGCGGACAAGCATGAGAGAACGAATCTGGTCTTTGCGTGGACGACTGTGGCCGTCTTTGCCAGTCACGGTCCGGAGACGCTGCTTCCAGGCTTCGGCGACGTCGCCAGGCAGGTGCAGGGTGTTGATATCGGGATGGTGCTGTTCGATGTCGCCCCAGAAGAGACCGACCAGAACGGTGATCAGGTTCGTGAAGGTGTTGTAGTCGAGGCCGGGGCGGCGTTCGTCCAGGTAACGGACCAGCACGTCCCGAACGGGCTGGCATCGAAGTTGATAGGTGTCCACCAATTCCGTGGTGGGCCGCTGCCCGTGGCGCACCGCTTCTTTGAGCGTGAGATATTCACCGAGGTCCGCAACTTCGCGGAGCAGGACCCAAGCCAACGCAATGCCCTGACCCGTGTCCCCGCGGTCGGCGTGGTGTCGCTGTATCCAGGCGCGGAAGGTGAATACGTCCTTGGCTTTCAGATGGTCGACATCCCGGCCGGTGTGCAGCACGATCTTGGTGATCACCTTGAGGGATCGGTTGAGAAACCTTCCCTGGACTTTGAGCTGGCGACCCCGTGACTCGAGTTGGGCGAACAGGTCTGGCCGAAATACATTGCGGGCGTGGGCGTAGAGGGCGTTGGCCCGGTAAGCGTTCAGGAATTGGTAACTGGGCCGGATGATGCCGCAGAGAAGCAGGCTGGATAGCCCGCCCATCAACTGACTCCGCGCGGTGTGCGGGCTGCGCGGGTCGGCGGCGACGAGAGTGTCGATCCAGTCGAGGCCGTGGTCGGCGCCGGAGATGACCCAACGGTCCTGCCAGCCGTCACCGGGATGGGATTGCAGCCATTCCAGGATGGATCCGCCTCCGGCGGTGGAGCAGCTCCGCTTCCCGTACTGCTTGGCGTCGGGCCAGTTCGGCAGGGTGGGGAACAGGTCGAGGATCGAGCTGATGGCCCATCGGTCTCGGTCGCCGCCACCAACCGGGGCGTCGAGCAGGTCATTGTGTCGCTTGAACCGGTGACGGCTGCGTGGGTCAGTCCGCTGGGGTGTTGCCAGGGCCTTCGGTGGGGTCGTCACGACGGGGTTCCTCCGAAGAGCACGTCAAGATCGCTGGCGTCGTAGCCGACGGCGACGGGTGGGGGTGGTTGCTGGGCACGTTGTTCTCGTTCGGCCAGGTGCCGCGCGACCCGGCGGATGACCTGGGCTTCGTCTTCAACGGTGTAGATGTCGGCGGTGGTGGACAGGTGGGCGTGACCGAGGATGACCTGGACGTCCTTGAGCGAGAGGTTCTCATCGCGCGACATCCGCAGCGAGGCGGTGTGCCGCAGGTCGTGCATGGTCCAGTTGGTGCCCAGCAGGGCGTTGACCCGGCGCCAGACGGCGCGCAAGGCCTCGTAGTTCATCGGCTGCCGGTGCAGGCCAAGACCACGGTCGCGGCGACGCAGGGTCCACCAGATCGGGTCGTTCGGGGCCAATGGGGCACCGAGATCAGCGAGGTAGAGGCGCAACCAGATGAACGCCTCCTGGCTGGCTGGCAGCCATTGCTCGGCACCGGTGCCCTTGCGAGTTACCCGCACCAGTTGGTCACCCCAGTCCAGATCCACCCCGCGAACGCCGAGCAACTCGGCCGCGCGGGCACCGTTGCTGACGTCCAGGGACAGCAGCGCCCGGTCCCGGTTGGACCGCAGCCCACCGAACACCTCCCGCCAGCAGTCCTCGGGCATCTCCCGCGGCCGCCGTTTAGGGATCTTCGGGTTGTAGCGGATCTTCCCCTCGGGCCGGAACGGCTCCAGCGGGTTGTGGTGCGCGTGCGGCCGCCGGCCCCGGTGGCGCCGGTCCAACTGGACCGGGTTGATCAGCGGGCCGGCGCCGACCTCCTCGATCCAGAACTCGTAGAAGCTGCGCACCACGGCGTTGGAATGCCGGATCGTGCGCACCTCGTACTCATCGCCGAGGTGCCGCTTGCGGGTGATCGGGTTGATCGTGCCCGCTGTCATCACCGACGTCGTCCGCTGTGACCGGCGGGGCTTACGGGCCTGCTGCAACCACAACACCAGGTCACGAACCTCAGCCGGTGTCGCCTTGTCCCACTCCACCCCGACAGCGCGCAGCCACCGCCACCACCGCAACAACGCATACGCGTAGCTGCGCACCGAACCGGGGCTGTTGTCCCCGGCGACGAAATCCACCAGGAACCGGCGCACCGGCTGCACGGGCTGCAAGTCGTCATCGACCAGCAGCCACGGCACCACACCCTCGGCAGGCACCACCCGCCCCCACCGCGGCAACCGGATCGACCCGATGTCCCGGTCCACATCATCGAACACCCTCACACCACCTTCTTCTCGAACAAAGGTGTGTGAGGTCTACCGATCAACTCCAACCAGGCACCACGACCACCCCGGTGTGTCGCCCCGTAGTCCGGTCAACAGGTTGGTGGGACTGATGACGGGGCAACGAACCGGGACCGTGGACGTGAGCGCCGAGACGACAACCCCGGTGGACTGGGAGAACCTGACCGTCTGGGTGTCCGGTTTGGACAGTGGTCAGCGTGACCGGTTGGCGGATGCGTTGCGCCATGCCGCGACTGCGCAGCGGTACCAGGACATGGTGGACACTGTGCGGGAGGTGCTGGCGCGGGAGGAGCCGGGCCGGGCGGCGGTCGCGGTGGTGTTCACTGCGATGGAGTGGGACAACGGCTTCTTCCTGACCGCGACTGGGCGGGTGTTGTTCGGCGACGGTTCGGTGGACGAGGTCGAGTTCGATGACATCGACGAGGTGTTCACCGACGAGTTCGGCGTGGTTGGGTCGAGTTTCGGGCTGGGTGTGGATGTGCGCACCGGCGAGGTCGACACCGACGACTACGTCGACAACCTCTACGAGCAGCTGGGCTACCTGACGGCCATCGCGAATGCGGTCGCGGAAGCGCTCCGCCGGCAGATCAGCGCTTCGGCTCGCCGCCTGGCCAGGACCGACCCCGAGCGCCGCGACGCGGCGGCATCCGTGCGCGGGTTGCGGGTGTCGGTGAGCGGGACGCGGGTGGTCATCACCGGCGTCACCAACCCCGATCTGCAGCGTTTCGTGCTGACCGCGTTGAACACCGCGCGCAACGTCGCCGGGTCCCGGTCCACCATGGTTGGCCCGCTCGAACAGGACCAACTGGTGTACTGGGTCACCGTGTAACGATTGGTCCACTGTGGATAGAGCCTTGCTGGTTCATCTGAGGACTGCGGCGACAGCCGTGTGGCCGTGGGCGTCGTGTTCGGTGCGGCCGAGTGGGACGACAGTGTTTCTCTACCTGTGAACGGTCGGTCGTGACACCGATCAGTCCACTCTGGACATCCCCGTCGACGACCGCGACGAGATTGTCACCGGCGAGTTCGCCCTCTGCGGTCCGAATGTCGGGCTGGTGGTGGACCTGCACACCGGGACGGGTGCGCAGCACCAACTCGTCGACTCCTGTGGAACCGCGTGACCGCGACACGAACTCGGCCGGATAACCCCGGTTGTGGCTGGAATGGAGGAGCATCGATGATCAAGATCACCAGGTTGACGTGGCACAACGTGCAGGCGTTGCAGGAGTTGCTCACCGAGCAGGAGCGCGAGCACGTCACTGTGGGGCAGACCGTGGCCGCCTTCGACCTGAGCCTGGCCGAGACGCAGCGGCTCATCACGACGCTGCAGCAGCGCGCGGCGGACGCGGGCGGGACCGGGAGGCATCCGTACCAGTCGCTGCTTGCGGTAGCGCGCAAGGTCAACGCCGCGGCCGAGGCCGCCCGATGACCCACCCGAGCCCGAAGCGGACCTTCACGCTCCGGGTCCGTTGTGGTGGTGACTCCGACGAGCTGGATGCGGTGGTCGCGGGCGCGGCCACCTGGCTGTGTCAACGGGTGGACCCGTCCGGTCGGCACCCGCTCGAGGTCACGGTGGCCGACACCGAGCACGGCGAGCCGCTGGCTCGGGTGCATCACAACCCCACCGGTGCTGCGGCGAGCGCGCCCCGCGCCGAGGCCGGGCCACCGAAATCGGCATCGTCAACCGCGGCCCCGAATCCGATGCCGCCAGCCGCAGGTGCGTCTTCGGCCTGAATGTGCCTATTCGGCTGCGCGGCGGCGATCCGGACGCCCCCGACACCGCGCCGGAACCCGTCATCCACTGTGACAACAACGAAGGCCGTGAGCCTGGCTGCTCGGGGTCGAGGTCGGCAACAGCGGCGAGACCCGAGTACCCCATCTGACTGAGCAGCGCGGCCGCCAGGATCCGCTGCGCACTCATCCTCGCCGCTCCAACCCAGCCGCGCCATCGGCGCGACATCCCGCGCGGCCGGGTCCTTCGCCCGCGCATCCCTGAATTCGC
>WUUC01212911.1_pt1 | contig 13382 bp, 9 predicted proteins | sample 6278441 | NCBI WGS metagenome assembly WUUC01 (sample SAMN13675441, study PRJNA597444) | soil metagenome | isolation source: soil | place: USA: Washington | collected 2017-10 | reverse complement strand
GATACACGACTGTGTAACTGACTATCTCAGTTGCTGCGTTGGAGTGGTGCATGGATCGCACACCGGCTCAGGCTTCGCCTCCCATTGGCGCGCGTAGGTAAGAGGTGGGCGCCGACGGAAACCCTCGCGGCCGGCAACCTCGCGGCCGGCAGCGTTCGAAGGGCGACCCTCAGCCGACCCGGTTCGAGGGCGCGGCCTGCGCGTATGCTCTGCCCAAGGCGGCCTTCAAGGCCCCTTTGAGCACTCGAGGAGCTGCAGCCATGAACGAGCCGCGCGCGCACTTCACCCGCATGGACGAGAGCAACGAAGCGCAGTGGGCGCACATCGCGACCGAGACGATCGCCGAGCAAGCGCGCGTGCCTGACCGCGTGCTCGCGATGCTGCGCAGCCTCGAGGGTGTGTACGGCGGCTTCGGCGTCAGCCAGCTGCACCACGCACTGCAGACCGCGACCATGGCGCGGCGCGCGAACGCGAGCGACGAGATGGTGCTCGCCGCGCTGTGCCACGACATCGGCAAGGCGATCTCGATCCCGAACCACGGCGAGATCAGCGCCGCCTTGATCAAGAAGTACGTCTCACCCGAGACGCACAAGATCGTGCTCACGCACCAAGACTTCCAAGGCCGCCACTACTACGCGTACTTCGGCCAGCCGAGCACGCTGCGCGACAAGTACCGCGACGAGCCGTGGTTCGCGCTCGCCGAGCAGTTCACCGACGAGTGGGATCAGGCCGCGTTCGATCCGAAGTACCGCGTGCTGCCACTCGGCGAGTTCGAGCCACTCGTGCGCCAGTTCTTCGGCCAATACAGGATGTGAACGCCTCGCGCGGATGATTGGGTTTGCGTAAGCAGCGCCCGACATACGAACATGCGCCGATGCGCGCTGGGTGGCTTTGGTGCAGCTCGCTCTTGCTTGCGGGTTTTGTGTTCTTGGCGCACGCGCCGCTCGTCGCGCAGCCCACCGCGCCGGTGCCGCACGCGCACGAAGCGGCTGAAAAGCCGCCGACCAGCGCATCGATCAAGGTCCACGACAGCGTCGTCCTGACGCTCGATCAGCCGCTCGCCGGTAGGCTCGCGAGCGAGCGCGCGCGCGCTGCGAGCGCGGCGTTGACGGCGCTCATCGAGAGCAAAGATCCGGCCGACACGCGCGTCGAGCGCCGCGGTGATCGCGCGACGATATGGGCCGGCAGGACGATGGTGATCGAGCTCGGCACGATCGACGCGGGCACCGCTTCGCTCGATTCGTTCGCCGCGTCAGCTGCCTCCAAAGTGCAGAAGGTGATCCGCGAAGAGCGCCGGCGGGGAGAGATCGCCGACACCGCGGTCGCGGTCTCCTTCGTCGTGTTCTTCGCGCTGATCGCGCTGTACGCGCTGCGCAAGACGGGCGAGGCCGCGACGCGCGCCTACGCGTACCTCTCGACGCACGCCGACGCGATCCCCGGCATCGCGTTCCAGTCGTTCGAGGTGGTCGGCCCGCGCGCGCTGCGCTCGGGCTTGCTCGCGCTGATCGCGGTCGGTCGCTACATCGCGCAGATCGCGATCCTCTATATCTGGCTGGTGTTCGCGCTCTCGTTGTTCGAGACGACGCGACCGCTCACCGAACGCCTCACCGGCTATGCGCTCACTCCACTCACCGAGCTGGCGGCGCGCCTTGCAGCGACACTGCCGATCGCGCTCGTCGTGCTGGTGTTCGGCGTCGTCGTCTACATCTTGGTGCGCTTCACGCGCTTGTTCTTCGCGAGCGTGGCCTCGGGCGAGACCAAGCTCGACGGTGTGCCGCGCGACTTGGCGGCTCCGACCGGCACGCTGACCTCGGTCGGCATCGTGCTCGCTGCGCTCGTCATCGCAGGGCCGCTCGTCACCGGTGACTCGGAGGGCGCGCTGGCGCGGGCGGGCGGCGTCGTATTGCTCGCGCTCGGCTTGGCCTCGACGCCGCTGCTCGCGAGCGCGCTGATCGGCGTACGCCTGGTGTTCACGCGGCGCTTGCCCAAGGGCGAGCACGTCGAGGTGCGCGGGCGCGTCGGTCGCATTCGCGAGGTCACGCTGCTCGAGCTGCGCTTGATCGACGAAGACGGCGCCGAGCTGCGCGTGCCGCACTTCATGACGCTCGTGACGCCGCTGCGCGTGCTCGGGCGCAAGCCGCGCGTGAGCGTGGAGCTGTCGATCTCGCCTGCGGTCGCGCCGAGCGAGGTGATCGCGCTGCTCACCGCGTGCGCGAGCCTGCTCGGCGAGGTCGGCTCGGCGGGCGGTTCCTTCGGCTCGGTCAGCGGCGCGAGCCACGGCGCTGTGCGCGTCCAGCTCATCGATATCGACGCGCGCGCCGCGTGTTACCGAGTGACGCTCGCGCCGCTCTCCGACAAGAGCGAGAGCGACGTGCGCGTCGCGCTCGTCAACGCGCTCGCGGACAAGGGCATCGCGCTCGCAGCACGCAGCGGGACGCAGCTCGGCTCATGACGCTGCTGCTCGCCGTGCTCGCGATCGCCTATTTGGGCAGCATGCTCATGCAGGGCCGCGCGCTGCGCGGCGTGGGCTTGCCCTCGGGCACCGAGTGGGTGCTGCTCGGCTTCGTGCTCGGGCCCGACATGCTGGGCATGGTCGACCGCGAGCTGCTCAGCGAGTTCGAGCCGGTCGCTGCGGTAGCGATGAGCTGGCTGCCGTTCGCGCTCGGCGCGCGCTTCGGCCGCGCACGCGACGAGCACCCAAGCTCCGCCTCGTTCGTGCTCGGCATCGTGTTCAGCGCGCTCGCGGCGGTGCTGGTCGGCCTCTTGGTCTACTACGCGGCGCTCAACGCGACCGCGCTGCGCGACACGAGCTTGCTCGTCGTTGCATGCGGCGCGGGCCTCGTCTCGTGCGAGCTCACGCGCCACGCGGTGACGTGGGTGGTCGAGCGCTACAACGCGCAGGGCCCGCTCTCGAGCTTCGTGACGGGTGTCGCCGAGGGCAGCGCGCTGATCCCGCTGCTCGGCACCTCCATCCCGTTCGCGCTCACCGCGCCGCGCACCGAGCTCTCGCTGCCGGTGTGGACGCTCGCGCTCGCGCCAATGGTTTTGGGGCTCGTCCTGGCCGCGATGTGCGCCGCGCTCGTCTGGCTCGAGGCGAGCGGCACGCGCATCTGGGGCATCTTGCTCGGCGCCGCGCTGCTCGGCATCGGCATCGCGTTTCGCTTCAAGCTCTCGTCGCTCGCGGTGATGTTCTCGCTCGGCATCTTGCTCGCGCTGCTCTCGAAGCGGCGCGGCGAGATCCACGGGATGCTCAGCCGCACCGAGCACCCGGTGCGCTTGCCGATCTTGCTCTTGTGCGGCGCCCAGCTCGACCTCTATGTCGATCGCGCGTTCGGCTTCGTCGTGGCGGCGGCGCTCGCAGGGCGCATCCTCACCGCGGTGATGCTCGCGCTGCCGATCGCGCGCGCGAGCAGGGCAAGCGGCCTCACGCACGTGCGGCACTTGCGCTCGCTCAGCCGCGCGCTCCTTCCTACCGGAGCGATCACGATGACGGTGGGCCTTGCGTTCGCGCTTCGCTTCCCAGGCCAGACAGGCGCGGTCGTGCTCTTGATCGCCGCGCTGCAGACCGCGCTCGGCGAGCTGCTCGGCCCGCTTTCCTTGCGCAAGGCGCTCACGCTCGCGCGCGAGCTGCCCGAGGACGAGGAACCTGCGCCCACCCCACCGGCGACTCGTGAGAGCGCGACCAGCATCGTCGGAGGCGCATGAGTAACGCCGCTGCCGCGCACCGGAAGGGCTCTGCCGCTTGGGTCATGCACATCGCGCGCCTCTTCGCGCTCACGATCGTGCTCGGGCTCTTGTTCATCGCCTCGCGCTTCACGCCCACCTCGCAGGACGCGTTCAGCGTCATCTCGGGCATAGGCCTGATGCTGCTCGCGGGCATGCTGATGAGCGATCTGCTCGAGGTCATCGGCCTGCCACACCTCACCGGCTACATCGTCGCGGGCATCATCACGGGACCGCACGTCCTGCACTTCGTCGATCACGAGACAGTCGAGATCTTGCAGCCGGTGAACACGCTCGCGCTGGCGCTGATCGCGCTCGGCGGCGGCGCAGAGCTGCGGCTCGATCTGCTCAAGCAAGGCGCTCGCAGCCTCGGCGTCGCGACCGGAATGCACGCGACGCTCAGCGTCGTGGCGATGATCGGCGTCTTCTACACGGTCGCGCGCTTCATCCCGTTCACGCAGGACCTGAACGCCAGCACGCTCGCCGCGGTCGCGATCCTGTGGGGCGTGCTCTCGATCTGCAGGAGCCCTTCCGCGACGCTCGGCATCCTGGCGCAGCTGCGCCCCGCCGGCCCGCTCACCAATTTCTCGCTCGCGTTCGTGATGGCCAGCGACGTGGTGATCGTGGTCATGATGACGCTCGCGCTGACGCTCGTGCGCCCCTTGGTCGAGGCCGGCGGCAGCGTGTCGCTGCACGACCTCGAAGTGCTGGGCCACGAGATCATCGGCAGCCTCTCGCTCGGCACGACGATCGGCCTTCTGCTCGCGGCGTACCTGCGCCTCATTGGCGGTCGGCTCTTGATCCCGCTGATCGCGATGGGCTTTGGCCTGAGCGAAGGCTTGCGCTACCTGCGCTTCGATCCGGTGCTCACGTTTTTGTGCGCGGGCTTCGTGGTCGAGAACATGACCAAGCAGGGCCCGAAGCTCATGCACTCGGTCGAAGAGGTCGGTAGCGCGGTGTACGTGGTGTTCTTCGCGACCGCGGGCGCACACCTCGACGTGCCGCTGCTCAAGACGCTGTGGCCGGTCGCGCTGTACCTCGCGGGCGTGCGCGCGATCGTAACGTGGGGCGTGCACCGCATCGGCAGCCGCATCGCGAACGACGAGCCGATCGTCAAGAAGTGGGGTTGGTCTTCGCTCGTGTCGCAAGCGGGCCTCACCATCGGCATGTCGGTGCTCGTCGCGCGCGCGTTCCCCAGCTTCGGCGAAGGCTTTCGGTCACTCGCGATCGCGACCGTCGCGATCAACGAGCTGGTCGGCCCGGTGCTCTTCAAGTTTGCGCTCGATCGCCTCGGCGAGTCCGGCAAAGCCGCGGCCGTGAGCATTCCACCGCCACGACCTTCGCAAGCGCCCCCTGCACCGCTTTCGGCCGACGAGATCTAGGAGTCGGCGACCGGGCTTGGCACACATGCTGCGATGAGGTCGCTGCGATGACTCGCTCGGAGCTCCTCACAATCGTTCGTTCGGCGCGGGATCTGATCTCAGACCCTGCCAAATGGAACAGCCGCACCTACGCTGAAGACGCGCAGGGCCACTGGGTTCCCGTGGGCAGCGATCGCGCGGTGTCGTTTGATCTCCGTGGTGCCCTTGTGCGCGCTGCCGGGATCTCGTCGCGCGCCGGCCTTGGCGCAATTTTTCAAGTGTTTGCGGACACTTCACCGAAGCTCTTCACGCAGATGAATGGCCTGCTGCCGCTGCGCCGTGAGCAGGCGCTGGAGCTGCTCGACGGAGCGATCGATAGCCTGAGCCGCGCATCGATCACGGTCGGTGAAGCGGTCATGGGCGGCGCTTCGACCGCGCATGCGTCCAGCGCGGATTTCGCCACGCAGGGGCGCGACAGCACAGCACACACCGAGACGACTTCGTCGGGGCACGGTCGTAAGTCGTGAGCTGAGCACTACGCTCGAGAGCACATGCACTCGCCATGCGCCAGGCGCCCTGTGCCAGAGTGCGGCGGCATGTCCCCCGAAACGTTGGAGCAAGGGCGCGATGACGCCGGCACGCAGTCGTTTCTCATCGTAGGCATCGGCGCTTCCGCCGGCGGGCTTGCAGCATTCGAGGCTTTTTTTTCAGCCATGCCCGCGGACACCGAGCCGGGCGTTGCGTTCGTGCTCGTGCAGCATCTGGCTCCTGACCACAAGAGCATGTTGCGCGACCTGATCGGCCGCTATTCGCGCATGGAGGCCTTTGAAATCGAAGATGGAATGAGAGTACGGCCCAACTGCGCGTACATCATTCCTCCCAACAAAGACCTGGCGCTCATTCACGGCCAGCTGCAGCTGCTCGAGCCGACGAGCCCGCGCGGTCGCCGCATGCCGATCGACTTCTTCTTTCGATCCATGGCCCAGGATCTTCAAGAGCGCGCCGTTTGCATCGTGCTGTCGGGCACGGGCAGCGACGGCACGCTCGGCATGCGTGCGATCAAAGAGGCAGGTGGAATGGCCATGGTGCAGAGCCCCGCCTCCGCTGAGTATGACGGGATGCCTCGAAGCGCCCTCGACACTGGGCTAGCCGATCATGAGCTGCCGCCTGCCGAGATGCCTGGCCCGCTGCTCGCTTACGCGGCGCGCGCTGACCGCAACTCTGTAGACATCGAGCTCGAGCCCGACAGCGAGCCGCAACCCTCCGTGTCGAACGATGGTGACTTGCAGAAGATCTGCGTGCTGCTGCGAGCGCATACCGGACACGATTTTTCTCAGTACAAGCCCAACACCCTCCACCGCCGCATCGAGCGGCGCATGGCGGTCGTCTCGTCCGCTACGCTGGCGCAGTACATCGAATACTTGCAGCACACCCCCGAAGAGCTCGACGCGCTCTTCGGTGATCTGCTGATCGGCGTCACCAGCTTCTTCCGCGACGCGGAGGCTTTTGCCGCGCTGGAACAGCTCGTGATCCCGAAGCTGTTCAGTGGCAAGCCCGCTGGGTCCGTCGTGCGCGTCTGGTGCAGCGGATGCTCATCGGGTGAGGAAGCCTATTCGCTCGCGATTCTGCTGCACGAGCAGATCGCGACGCTCAAGCCAAGCTACAAGGTTCAGATCTTCGCGACGGACATCGACGCGCGAGCCATCGCAATCGCGCGCAACGGACACTTTCCGGCGAGCATCGCGGCCGACATCTCTCCCGACCGGCTGGCGCGCCACTTCACGCAGGAGACGGACGGCAGCTACCGCGTGCACAAGCGCATCCGCGACATGTTGGTCTTCTCGGAGCACGATGTGATCAAGGATCCGCCGTTCTCGAAGATGGATCTCATCAGTTGCCGCAACTTGCTCATCTACATGGGCAGCGAGATCCAACGAAAGCTCATCCCGCTCTTCCACTACGCGCTCAACCCAGGCGGCTTTCTGTTCTTCGGAAGCTCCGAGTCGATCGGCGAGCACGCAGACCTATTCGAGGTCGAGGAGCGCAAGCACAAGTTGTTTCGGCGCAAAGAGCATGTCGCAAGACGCGCCATGCCCCGCTTCCTGGCCGCGGCGCCTGCCCACGAGATCGCCCATGCCGGCCGGGCTAACACCGCGAAGAAGACGCCGCTGCGAGACCTGACAGAGCAGACGCTGCTGCAGCAGATCGCGCCTGCCGCCGTGCTCGTCAACCGCCAGGGAGACATCCTCTACCAGCATGGCCGGACCGGCTCGTACCTCGAGCTATCACCGGGTGAAGCCGGCGCGAGCAACGTGCTGCGTATGGCACGCGAAGGTTTGCTCGGTGACCTCAGCTCGGCGCTGCGCGCGGCGGACACCGACAAGCAAGTGACCCGGCGAGCGGGTCTACGCGTGAAGACCAACGGAGACTTTACGACGGTGAACCTCACCGTCGTACCTGCGATTGCGCACGAGGCCGCGACGCCCGACGCGCCGCTCTACTTGGTGATCTTGGAGGAGGCGCTGGAATCGAGCTTCAGCGCTGCGTCCACAGCGGCTTCGTTTTCGGACGTTGGCGGCGCAGAGCCCGAACATCGAACCGACGCACGCGTCGCTGGGCTCATCGAGCAGCTCCGCGCCAAAGACGTGTACGTGGAGTCGACCAGCCGCGAGCGTGAGGCCGCGCACGAGGCGCTCAAGTGCGCGAACGAGGAAATGCAATCGATCAACGAAGAGCTGCAGTCGACCAATGAAGAGCTCGAGACGTCGAAGGAAGAGCTGCAATCGCTCAACGAAGAGCTCGCCACCGTCAACTCCGAGCTGCAGACCAAGGTCGTCGACCTCTCGCGCGCCAACAACGACATGAACAACCTGTTGGCGGGCACGAACATCGGCACGGTGTTCGTCGATCACCAGCTGCGCATCCTGCGCTTCACGCCCGCGGCGACCCGAATCATCCGCCTGATCAGCGGCGACGTGGGCAGGCCTGTCGGCGACATCGTCGCTGAATTCACCGGGTACGACGGCCTCGTGCGGGATACGCAGGCCGTGCTCGACACGCTCGTGCCGAGGGAGATCGAAGTGCACACCAAGGCAGGCGCGCTGTACACGATGCGCATCTTGCCCTACCGCACGCTCGAGAACGTGATCGAGGGCGCAGTGATCACCTTCGTGGACATCACGAAGATGAAGCGGGCAGAAGCTGCGCTACGCGACAGTGAGGACAAGTATCGCAGCCTCATCGCACAGGCTCCGGACGCGGTCCTCATCAACCACCGCGACAAGATCGTGCTGGTCAACAAAGCGTGCGTGCGGTTCTTCGGAACACAAGACGAGTCCGATCTCATCGGTCGCTCGATCTATGATCTATTTCGCGATGAATCTCGCACGGCGCTCCGGCAATACATGCAGCGAGTGCGCGAGACCCGCGAAGCCGTGGCGCCGCTCGACGCTCGGCTCGAGCGCGCCGATGGCGTGGCGGTCGACGTCGAGGTGCTCGCGACGTCGTTCGTGCACGGCAGCGCGAGCGACATCCACGTGATCGTGCGTGAAGCCACGTTGCGCAAACAAGCGGTCGCCGCCCTGCGTGAAGGTGAGCTGCGGATCCGCCAGCTCGCCGAAGTGCTACCGCAGCTCGTCTGGACGGGTAGTCCGGATGGCGGATGTGACTACGTGAGCCCTCAATGGGTCGCGTTTACAGGCGTGCCCGAGCAGCGACAGCTGGGCGCGGGTTGGCTCGAGCAAGTGCACGAAGAGGAGCGCGCGGCGGTTGCCGCGGCGTGGGCGGCGGCGCTTCGAAGCGGTGAGCCGTTTCGATCGGCCCTGCGCATTCGCCACCGCGACGGTGGGTACCAGTGGTTCGATACCCACGTGTGTCCTTTGCGCGACGCAGCAGGGCGCATCGTGAAGTGGTTTGGCGCCAGCCTCGATGCGAGTATCGGCCGTCCATCGTGATGTGGAGCTGACGTAGGGCGTTCGTCGCGAGCGAAACGGGGGGACGATGGCAGCGAGCGAGGACGACGGGCCGGAGCGGGCAGCCGAGCTGCGCCGACAAGCGGAGCGAATCGTCGACGAGCGCGCGAAGGGCGAGCCTGATCCCATCGATACACGCTCGCCCGAGGAGACGCGCAGCACGCTGCATGAGCTGCAGGTGCATCAGGTCGAGCTCGAGATGCAGAACGACGAGCTACGCCGCGTGCAGGCTGAGCTGGACGCTTCGCGCGAGCGGTACTTCGAGCTCTATGACCACGCGCCGGTCGGCTACATCACGCTGAACGAGTGGGGCGCGATCACCGAAGCCAACCTCGGCGCAGAGCAGGCGCTGGGCGTGGAACGCGGCGCGCTACGCGAGCAGCCGATCGAGCGCTTCATCTTCACCGAGGACCAAGACAGCTACTACTTCGTGCGCAAAAGCCTCGCGGATACAGGCTGCGCGCAGGCCTGCGAGCTGCGCATGGTGAGCCGCGCGGACGGACCGTTCTGGGTGCAGCTGCGAACGTGCGCCGCGAAAAAAGGCGCCAATGAATCGCCCACCTCGCGCATCGTGTTCTTCGACATCCGCGAGCGCAAAGAAGCCGAGCTCGCGCGCGAGAAGCTTCAAGCGCAGCTCAACCAGGCTCGCAAGCTGGAGTCGGTGGGCCGGCTTGCCGGCGGAGTGGCGCACGACTTCAACAACATCTTGATGGTGATCATCGGGCACGCGCATGTCGTGCTCGATGAGCTCGGCGCGGAGCATTCTCTGCGCGAAGACGTCGAGCAGATCAAGAAGGCGGCGCAACGCTCGGCCGAGCTCACGCGGCAGCTGCTCTCCTACGCGCGCAAGCAGGTGGTCGCGCCGAAGGTCTTAGACCTCAACGACTCCGTCACCGACATGATGAGCATGCTGCGCCGTATGACCTCGGCGGGGATCGACCTGCGTTGGACTCCGACGCCAGGTCTGTGGCCGGTAGAGATCGATCCCTCTCAGCTCGACCAGATCCTGGTCAATCTGTGCATCAACGCCAGCGCAGCGATCACGGGCAACGGCGCCATCGACATCGCGATGACGAATGAGAGCTTGGACGCCGAGGCGTGTACGGGCCGCGCGCAAGCGACCCCTGGTGAGTACGTGCGCCTCGTTGTCACCGATACCGGCCACGGCATGGACGAGGAGACGCTCGAGCACATCTTCGAGCCGTTCTTCACGACGCGAGCCTTCGGCAGCGGGACGGGCCTCGGCCTGGCGACGGTCTACGGCGCGATTCAGCAGAACCACGGCTTCATCGAGGTGAACAGCGCAGAGGGCTCGGGGACGAAGTTCTCGGTCTTCTTCCCGAGGCACGGGGCCGAGGTCGAACCTGCAGTCGGGCCACGTGAAGCGAAACCCCTCGCCGTCGGCCATGAAACGATCTTGGTGGTCGATGACGAGTCATCCGTCTTGTCGATCACGGCCAAGCTTCTCTCACAGCAAGGCTACGTCGTGCTCACGGCGAGCAGCGCCCAGCGTGCCATCGAGCTCGCCGAGCAGTACGCGGGCGAGATCGAGCTGTTGGTCACGGACGTCGTCATGCCCGAGATGAATGGCCGCCAGCTCAGCGAGAAGCTCTTATCGCTCTACCCGGCGCTCAAGTGCTTGTTCGTCTCCGGCTACAGCGCGGACGTAATGAGTCGAGCGGGCATCCTCAACCACGACGCCTACTTCGCGCAAAAGCCAGTCGAGCCGCCCGAGCTGGCCGCGAAGGTTCGCGAAGCGCTGGACGCAGCGCCGCTGGCGCGCGCCGTGGCGCAGGCGTGAACACGTTCGGTGGCGTCGAAAGCGCATCAGTCTTCGAGCGCTTGTTGCGGCACGCAGCTCGGTTTGTTGCACCACTTCGACGGATACAGCTCGTCGTGTAGAGGCCCGGTGACGATGCCGTCGGCCCTGCAGCCCGTTGCGAGCGGGGTCGTTCCGCGGCCGATGCCAAGCTCTACGTTTTCGTAGTCGTCGAACGAATCCTGATCGGGGATGAGGCAAACCGAGGTGAGGTACGCGTCGTTGAAGAAATAGCGGGTCTCTAAGATGGGCATGCCGCTCGCATCGTGGTCTTGCCCGTCGAGCTGGCCATCGCCATTGACGTCCTTTTGAAGCTCGATGACCTCGAAGATCAGCTCCATCGGCGGCGGCGCAACTTTGGGCTTGGGCGGCGCTGCGTCGACTGCATCGACTTCGTGACCCTCATCGCAACCGGCGAGCGCGAAGAGAGCCAACCCGAGGGTTACGTGTCTTTGCATGCCGCCGATCCTAGCGACCGCGATATTTGCAGCAAGGGCCGGCCGCCGGTCTTACACCGCCTCGAGCAAGCGCTTGCGTTCGCGGATCTCCTTGCTCCAACCGCCCACGCGCTTGCCGGTCGCGAGGAACGGCGCGACGACATCGAAGCGCCCGCGCAGGACGGCGCGCGCAACCATGCCCATCAGCTCTTTGTTCGAGAACGCGCCGAACGGGTGCAGCTCGCGCGCTCCGATCGCCGCAAAGCGGTTCGACCACTCCTCGGAGCGCGACGCGGTCTCGAATAGCAGCTTGGTGAACGGCGTGTTGAACCCGACCTCGCCGAGGCGCAGCGCATCGAAGTAGAGCGGCAGCGTCTCGACGTCGCGTTCGCGCCAGTAGCGCTGATACGCGGCGTCCGTGTCAGCCAAGATCGCCCTCGAGAGCTGCTTGGCGCCGAGGAATGCGTCCGTCATGCCGTTGCCCGTGACGAAGTCTTTGAAGAGACCCGCGTCACCGACGAGCGCAAAGCCGGGACCTACGGGCCTGCGATAGAAGAAGTGCGCGCTGAGCATGCCCACGCCCTTGTTGACGGGCTCATTGCCTTCGAGCAGCGGCGCGAGGAACGGCAGGGCCTTCAGGTGCTCGATCGCCTTGACCTTGTAGTCCTTGCCCCAAGTGCGCGCTTCCTCATTGGTCGGGAACGTCGCGAACAAGAGCTGGTCCCCATCGCACTGGAACAGGTAGCGCATCGAGCTCTCATTCCAGGAGATCAGCGTGTCCCAGTCTTTGTAGCGCGCGTCCTTTCGCCACAGCGCGGGCTCCGCGAAGTAGAAGAAGTATCCACCGCGGGTCATGGGATGTGTGAGGTACTCCTCGACACCGGTGAGCCGCGCGATGGTCGACTTGCGACCGTCCGCGCCCACCGTGAGCTTCGCGCGCAGCGTCTTGCGCCCATTGGGCGTCTCCACTACGACGCCCGCGACGCGCTCGCCGTCCTTCACCAGCTCGACGACGCGGTGCCGATCGCGCAGCTCTGCGCCGGCTGCACGCGCAGCGTCTTGGATCATCGGGTCGAGGGTGCTGCGGCGCGGGCAGTACGCGGCCGTGCCCGGATACTTCGAGTACAAATCGATGCCATCGACGTGAAAGCGGCCACGCTGGGTCGGGGGCGTCACCGCGCGCAGCGCTTCGCCAATGCCGATTTCATCCATCACGGCCATCCCCGGCGGATGAACGAAGTGCGTCGACATGGGCATGTCGCTCGGCAGCTCGTCGGCGTCGAGCACCAGCGTCTTGACGCCAGCTTTGGCGAGCAGCGTGCCCAGCACCGCTCCCGAACAGCGCGCACCCACGATAATCACGTCCCAGTGTTCGTCGGTCATAGGTCCTCTCTAGCGATCCAAGTAGGAGGCAGTGTTGCTACGGGCCGGCCGTCAAACCAGTTTCATTTTTAAACCAGCGCACGCGTACCGCGAGCGATCCTCGCGCTGCGTGTGATCTCCAACAGCAAAAGGCTCATCGGACATTGAGCCGCGCGACATCGCGCGTTCTAGCTATTTTTGGTCATGCGCGGCGCAGCTGATCCCGCTGCCGCGCCGCTGATTCCATGCGAGTGTCTGGTGCGCGTCACAAAGCGCGCGCTGCGACCTCCACCGGCAGGCCAGCCGCCTCCTTCCAGCTGTTCGACCGCACCCAAGCATGCGCCTGCGTACTTTCATCGCCGCTCTGCGATCGGCAGGGCTTGGTCTCGTGCTGCCTTGGCTCGCGAGCTGCGACGCGAGCTATCCCGAGGGCGCGTTGCGCTGTGACACCGCCGCAGCGTGTCCCACGGCCTGGGTGTGCGTCGAAGCGCGCTGCTACTCGACGATGATGGCCGCGCAGGCAGCTTCGAATCCGAAGGACGGTGGCGGCGATGGTGAGGTCATTGCGGGTGGCACCGGTGGCAGCACGGCGGGGACAGGTGGTGTTGGCGCAAGCGGCGGCGGCGCGGGCAGCGGTGGTGGCGACGGCGACGGCGACGGCGATGGCGATGGCGACGGCGACGGCGATGGCGATGGCGATGGCGATGGC
>WUUC01094981.1_pt1 | contig 13382 bp, 9 predicted proteins | sample 6278441 | NCBI WGS metagenome assembly WUUC01 (sample SAMN13675441, study PRJNA597444) | soil metagenome | isolation source: soil | place: USA: Washington | collected 2017-10 | reverse complement strand
GGACTCAGGCGCCGTGTGGCTCGCCGCGAACCTGTCGCGTGATCGTCGCATCGTGCGCGTGCCCGAGAACTTCATGGCGGCGAGCATGCGTGTGCTCGACCGCGAGACGGCGGTCCGCGCCGCCGCCGACCCGCTTGGATTCCGGACGGCGCGGTGCCCCGCGGCCGGCGCACGGGCAATCGAGCTCGGGCCTTTCGCGACGGCCCGGGCGGATGGCGAGGTCGCGACGAGGCGGTGAATTTCATCCAAGGTTTCGGCCGCTTCCTTCAATCGTGTGGCCCGCGGGCGTGATAACAGATGTACTGCTCATGCCCACTCCTCTGCGGTTCGCCGTTTTCGGGGCCGGATTCTGGACCCCTTTCCAACTGTCCGGCTGGCGAGAGGTCGGCGGCGTCGAACCGGTCGCGATCTACAATCGCACGCCCGAAAAGGCTGAGGCGATCGCGCGGCAGTTCGGGATCCCCGCGGTCTACGACGATCCCCGACGCCTCCTGCGGGAGGTCCTGCCGGATTTCGTGGACAACATCACCGAGGTCGGGGGGCACAAGCCGCTGGCGCTCCTCTGCGCGAAGCACCGGGTGGCCTGCATTTGTCAGAAGCCGCTCGCCGCCTCGTACCGTGACGCCGCCGCGATCGTGGCGGCCTTCCGGGCGGCGCGCACACGGTTCTTCGTGCACGAGAACTGGCGTTGGCAGGCTCCAATGCAGCAGCTCCGGCGGTTACTCGGCGGCGGTGCCATCGGCACGTCGCTGAGAGCGCGTCTGACGATGGTGTCGGGCTTCGACGTGTTCGCGAATCAGCCGGCGCTTCGACGTCTGGAGCATTTCATTCTCACCGACCTCGGCGCCCACCTTCTCGACGTGGCACGTGTCCTCTTCGGCGAGGCGCGTACGCTGTATTGCCGGACCGCGCGGACGCTTGCGCCGCAGGTCAAGGGGGAGAACGTCGCGACGATTCTGCTCACGATGGGCCGCGCCAACACGCACGTGACGGTCGAGCTCGGGTACGCGCGCACGCCGCTCGAGCCGTCGGGCCGCGAGGTGTTCCCACAGACGCTCGCCTTCGTAGAAGGCACGGCGGGTTCGATCGAGCTGGCGGCCGACTACGTCGTGCGCCTGACGACGCGGACGGGAACCCGCGTCACGCGCCATGCGCCGCCGCGGTACGCCTGGGCCGACCCGCGTTACGAGGTCGCGCACGCGAGCATTGTCTCCTGCTGCGCCGATCTGCTCGCCGGCCTTCGAGGTACGGGCGGCGGGGAGACGACGGGCGAAGATAATCTCAAGACGCTGCGTCTGGTGTTCGCGGCGTACGACAGCGCACGGAGCGGACGAGCCGTGACGATCTGAAGGGAGTACGAATGGGACACGCTGGCCAACGGCGCGGTCAGACCGGCGCCCTGGCGCGCGCCGCAGCCGCACTCGCGGTCGCGGCATTGGCCGCCTGCACGAGCGGGTCGAAGGCGCCGGAGAACGCGAACACCGCGCTCACGATCGGGGTCGCATTCGAGACCCTGCAGACCGAGTTCTGGGTGGCCGCGCTGAACCGGCTGCGCGCCGACACCAAGGCGCGCGGGTTCACGATGCTCGAAGCGGTCGCCGACGGCGACCCGAACAAGCAGTTCGAGCAGGTGCGTACGTTTATAAACCGGCGGGTAGACGGCATCATCATCGTGCCCAAGGACGGCAAGACCGTCATTCCGATGATTCGCGCAACCAATGCGTCCGGGATCCCGATCGTCCTCTTCAACCGTCCGGCCGACCGTACGGACGCGCCGCACACCGCGATCGCGCCCGACAACGTCGGTATCACGCGGCAGACCGTCGCCCATCTCGTCGAGCTGGTCCGCACCTCCGGCCGGAAAGTGAAAGCGGCGATTTTGATCGGTGATCTCAGCGACGGCAACGCCATCGGCCGCCGCGACGGCTTCGAGGCCGCCGTGAAAGAAGCCGGCGATCTCGTCGACGTCGTTGCGCGAGTGCCGACGGAGTGGAACCAGGAGAAGGCTCTGGCCGGGTTCCAGAGCGCGATGCAGGCGCATCCCGACATCGACCTCGTCTTCACCTCGTCCGACTTCATGCTGCCGAGCATCAAGTCGGTGCTGAGCGCGGCGGGCCGGTGGAAGAAGGTCAACGAGCCAGGACACGTCCTGCTCGCCGGCTTCGACGGCGATCCGACGGCGTACGGCCTGATGGTGCAGGGCTACATGGATGCGACCGGCGTGCAGGACGTGTTCTGGGAGGCCGCACAGGCGATCACGGTGATCGTGGACGCCAAAGCAGGCAAGACCCCGCCGGCAAGGCTGGACGATCCCGGCTTCGTGATCACGCAGTCCAACATGCGCGAGCGCGCGGAGCGGATGTGGGGCGCGGTGATGGCCCGGACCAGCCGGTAGCCTTGATGCTCCGTACCGTCCGTCCGCGTGCCGCTGCCGCCGTCGGCGTGCGCACGCCGATCCTCGTTCTGTGTGCCGCCGCGTTCGTCGCGTTCGCGGTAGCGATTCCCGGCTTCGCTTCTGGCGCGAACGTCACCGGTATCCTCATCTCCGCGCTGCCCCTGCTGCTGCTCGCGGCGGGCCAGACGTTCGTGCTGATCTCGGCCGGCATCGATCTGTCGGCGACCTCGATTGTGGGGCTCGCCAGCGTCATCGGCGGTCTCATCATGCACGGGGAGGGGGGCCTGGTGGCTGGGGAGGTGCTGGCCCCGGCCGCAGCGCTGATCACGATGCTGGCGACGGGCGTTCTCGTTGGCCTCGTCAACGGCGTCTGCGTAGGCGCACTGCGCATGCCTGCCTTCATGGTGACCCTAACGACCGGCATGTTCGCCGGTGGCCTCGCCGTCCTGCTCGTCCGGCGCGCGGCGAACATGGAGACCATGTTCAATCTGCCGCAGGCGTTCATCGCGCTTGGGGCTATCCCTGCCGTTGCGGGGGCGATCGCCTTCGGCGGCGCGCTCGCCGCGGCAGTGGTACTCGAGCGGACGCCCTATGGCCTGATGCTGCGCGCGGTCGGATACAACCCGCTGGCTGCCCGCGTATCGGGCGTGCCCGTCGCGCAGGTAACGGCCATCGCGTACGTGTTCAGCGGCACCTCTGCGGCGCTCGCCGCCGTACTCCTCACCGGCAGCCTCGAGACTGCGTCGCCGTCCCACGGCCGGCAGCAGCTGCTCGACGTCATCGGCGCCACCGTCATCGGCGGGACGAGTCTCTCCGGCGGCCGAGGGAACGTGTGGGGCACCGCCGTCGGCGTGCTGTTCCTCGCCGTGCTCGGGAACGGGCTCACGCTGCTGAACCTCTCCGACTTCGTCATCACTATCGTCAAGGGGCTGTTGATCCTCGTTGCGGCAATCGCCGACGCAGCGGGAGGCGAGCGATGAGCGTCGCGCCGGCCGTCCACGCAGAGTCCGCTGCCGTGCGCGTCGCACTCGAGGGAATCCGCAAGAGCTTTTCCGACGTGCCGGTCCTCCGCGGGATCGACCTGTCGATCGCTCCGGGCGAGGTGCTCGGGCTCGTCGGCGAGAACGGCGCGGGCAAATCGACGCTGATGAACATCCTTGGCGGCGACCTCCGGCCCGACGCTGGCTCGATGCATGTCGACGGCCTGCCGTATGGTCCGGCCACGCCGTCCGACGCACGAACGCGGGGGATTGCGTTCGTTCATCAAGAGCTCACGCTGTTCGGCAATCTCACCATCGCCGAGAACCTGCAGCTCGCCCGGTTCCCGCGTCGCGGGTGGACGCCGTTCATCGATCGTGGGGCAAGCGCCCGGGCAGCGACACAGCTGCTGCAGCGCGTGGGGCTCGACCGCGCGCTTGACACGCTGGTCGAGCGCCTGTCGGTCGGCGAGCGCCAGCTCGTGGAGATTGCACGGGCACTCGGGGCCGACGTGCGCGTGCTCATCCTCGACGAGCCGACCACATCCCTCGGCGCGGCCGAGCGCGACCGCCTGCACGCGCTCATTCGCGAGCTGCGGGGCTCGGGGTTGTCCATCGTTTACATCTCGCACGAGCTCGGGGACGTGCTCAGCCTCTGCGATCGCGTCGCGGTGCTGCGCGATGGCGCCGTCGTCGCCAGCGGCAGCGTGGCCGCGTTCTCGGTGGGCATGCTCGTGCGGCAGATGGTGGGACGCGAGGTCGAGCAACTGTATCCCCCTCGCCGCTCGAAGTCTCGCGGCGGCCCGGTGCTCGAGCTCCGCGAGGTGGCCAGGCCGGGTACCACGCGCGCCATCACCTTGACCGTGCACCGGCACGAAATCGTAGGTGTGTTCGGCTTGATGGGTGCCGGGCGGTCGGAGCTGGCGCGCGTGGTCTTCGGGCTCGATCGACATGGGTCGGGCGAGATCCTGCTGGACGGCACGCCGCTCGAAGGCGGGCCATCGGAGCGGATCGCGCGAGGTCTCGCATTCGTGACGGAGGACCGCCGGCTCGAGGGGCTCTGCCTGGAAGCGTCAGTGGGCGATAACCTGGTGCTGGCCAGCCTCCGGGCCTTCTCGCGTCGCGCCCTCGGAATCCTCGATCGACAGGCGGTGCAGCGGGCGGTCGAACAGGTCCGCGGTACGGTCCGTCTCACCGGCGCGGTAACCGATTCGGCCCCGGTCGCGCGCCTGAGCGGCGGCAACCAGCAGAAGGTCGTGCTCGGCAAGTGGTTGCTCACCAAGCCGCGCCTCCTCGTCCTCGACGAGCCGACGCGCGGAATCGACGTTGGCGCGCGCGCCGAGATTTACCAGCTCCTGCATCGGCTCGCTGACGACGGGACGGGGCTGCTGGTGATCTCGTCGTACCTCGACGAGCTGATGGGGATCTGTGATCGGATCGTGGTGATGCGCCACGGCGAAATCTGCGGACGCTTCGAGACAACCGAGTTCGACCGCGAGCGCCTGCTCAGGGCCGCGCTGCCAGCGTCGGTAGGGGAGGGCTAGTACATTGGATTCTCAGCATCCCGGGAACCGGCTCCTTGAACGGATGCTGCAGGCCGCGCCGATTGCGCTGTTCGTGGTGCTCATTCTCGCAGTCGGGCTCCAGTCGGAGCGATTCCTCACGCGCGAGAATGCCGCACAGATCGTCGGTCAGGCGGCGCCCACGGTCGTCGTCGCCGTGGGCATGACGTTCGTGCTGCTCACCGGCGGTGTCGACCTTTCTGTCGGCGCGCTGATGTTCATCGGTGCCGGCTTGGCCGGGCACTTGGCGCTCGCGGGATGGCCTCTCGGCCTGTCGGCCGTAGTGATGCTCGGCACCGGCCTTGCTGGCGGGGTCGTCAATTCCACGCTGATCACGCGCTTCCGGCTGATCCCGTTCGTTGCAACGCTCGCCACCCTGTACGTCGGGCGAGGCGTCGGCCGCTGGATCACCGAGACGCGGGCGATCAACCTACCGGAATCATTCTTTGTGTTGGGGGCTGGGTCGTGGCTCGGCATTCCGTTCGTCGCCTGGGTGGCGGGTCTCGTCGCCGTGACCGGACAGGTGGTGCTCTCGTCGACCCCGTTCGGACGGCAGGTCTACGCTCTCGGCGCCAACGCCGAGGCCGCGCGCAAGGCGGGCGTCAACACCGTCCGGATCACGGCCGCCGTGTACGTTATCAGCGGTCTATGCGCGGGTATCGGGGGGTTGCTGGCCCTCTCACGCCTGGGAGCGGTGTCGCCGCGCTTCGGAGAGCTGTACGAGTTCGACGCCATCACCGCGACCGTGCTGGGGGGAACGAGCCTGTACGGCGGGTACGGCCGAGTGCTGCCTGGCGCCGTGCTCGGCGCCCTGCTACTCAAGGCGATCTTCAGCGCGCTCGTAAGCATCGACGCCAACCCGTATTTGTACCCGCTGATCACCGCGGCAATCATTTTCGCGGCCGTGCTCGTGGACACGCTGCGGGCGCGTCTCGGCAGCTGGAGCCGGCGGGTGGCTCGCGCGTAAGATCGCGCAGGTGCGCCACACCCAACGAACTGTCCTTGGCTGGCGGGAGCTGATCGCGGCCTGTGGGCCGCTGCCGTTCGAGCCGCACGATATCGCCGCGCAACTCGACGCGCGCGGCCGCTACGAAGTGCCGCTCGACGAGGAGTTTGCGCTCGCAATCAAGCTGTTCCACTACTCCTCGCGGGAACACACCCGCGGCGCGACGTGGCACGAGCGCCTCGAGCTGTTCGTGCCGCTCGACGGTCGCACGCTCTTCCGCATGGGCGGGGAGACCGTCGAGCTCCGCCGGGGAGATCTGCTGATCGTGGACAACCTGCGGCTTCACCACGTCGTGGATTTCCCTGGCTTCGACACCAGGGCTCTCGTCATCTCGTTTCGCCCCGAGTTCGTTTACAGCCTGGGATCGTCCTCGTACGACTACGCGTTCCTGTTGCCGTTCTACTCACGGGCCGACGGCGGCGCCCGCGTCATGGCCCTGCCGCAGGAGCCCGAGGTTGCCGACGCACTGCGGCGGTTGATCGAGTGCCGGTTCGGTGCCAGGGACGGTCCCGTCGAGCGCGCCGGCTGCAAGGCGTTTCTGCTGCAGCTCCTGTTCGAGCTCGCCCGCCGCCTACCGTCCACCGAGCAGATGCACTGGGAGTTCGTCCGGCAGCAGCAGCGATCGCTGCGGCTGAAGGCGCTGTTCGATCACGTGCGCGAGCACTACGCCGACCGGCTGACAGTCGCCCAGGCGGCGCACATGGTGGGCATGAGCCCGCCGCAGTTCATGAAGACCTTCAAGCGCGTGGCAGGGATGACGCTCGTCGCCTATGTCAACCACGTGCGTCTGGCGAACGGATCGCGGCTCCTGCGCGAAAGCGACCTGACGATCGCGGAGATCGCGAGCCAGGCCGGGTTTTCCGACCAGAGCTATTTCGACAAGCGGTTCAAGCGCGCGTTCGGCAAGACGCCGAAGGAGTTCCGCCACGGTCTCCCAGGTGAAAATCCTCCCAGAAATTGACGCAACCCTACTAGCACTGCCCGGCTGTCCGCCGTAGCGTTTGGGGCGTGGGGGTATGATGCTGCCGCCACTGGCGACGCGGACGGGTCGTACGCCCGCACCACGGGGAGATCATCGATTGGGTGCTCGTCCACGACGATGGGCGCGTAATTGTGGAGAGCCGGGAGCCAAGAGCTCCGGCCGCCAAGCAGGAACAGCCATGTCGACTCGAATCGCACTCATCGGTGCTGGCGGCAAGATGGGCTGCCGCATCACAGATAATTTTCTGAAGCAGTCGTACCACGTGGACTACGTCGAGGTCTCGGACAACGGGCTCGCGAACCTCCGGGCGCGGGGTGTCACCGCCGTGCCCGAGGACGAGGCCGTCGCCGCCGCCGACGTCTTGATTCTCGCCGTGCCGGACGTGCTGATGGGTGAGATCGCGGCCCGCGTCGTCTCCCGGATGCGTCCAGGCTCGCTCCTGCTGACGCTGGACCCGGCGGCGCCGCTCGACGGCCAGCTGCCCATCCGCGAGGAGATCGGCTACGTCGTCGCCCACCCCTGCCATCCCTCGGTTTTCAATTGGGAACCGTCGGAGCAGGCGTTCCGCGATTTCTACGGCGGCAGCTCGGCCAAACAGGCTGTTGTGTGCGCGCTGATGCGGGGCTCCGAAGATCATTACCGGCTCGGCGTCGAGATCGCCACGGCGATGTACGCGCCAGTCAGCCGCGTGCACCGCGTGACGCTCGAGCAGATGGCGATGCTCGAGCCGGCGCTCGTCGAAACGCTGGCGCAGACCTGCATGGAGGCGGTGAAGGAAGGGCACGATCGGCTTGTCGCCGCGGGCGTCCCCGCACCCGCCGTTCGCGACTTCGTGCTCGGCCATCTGCGGATTCAGATCGCCGTCCTCTTCGGCGAGGTCAACGGTACGTTCTCCGACGCCGCATACAAGATCAGCCGCCGCGCCAAGACCGTACTTTTCAAGGACGACTGGCAGCGGATTTTCGACCCGGCAGACATCCGCGAGCAGGTCCGCGACATCACCACGCGGTGAGCGTCCTGTCCGAGCGCCTGCCGTCGGTGGAAATGCGCGCCGGCGTGGGCTCCTTCGCCTTCGGTTGGGCAACCGCGCACGCCTCCCCTCCCTTCGACGAGCAGGACCTGATCGCATTCGCCGGCCGCCATGCGGTCCCGGTCGTACAGCTTGCAGACAACCTTCCGGTACATACGTGGTCGTCCGAGCGCATCGATCGCCTCGTCGCCGGGGCAGGGCGGGCGCGGGTGGCACTCGAGCTCGGGGCGCGCGGGCTGACTGACGAGCACCTCGTGCGCTACGTCGACTTGTGCCGGCGCTGTGGCGCGCGGCTGCTCCGCTTCGTCGCCGACTCTGACGGCTACGAGCCTTCGCCGGACGATCTCATCGACGTGATGCGAAATGCCGTCCCGGCACTCTCAGCAGCTGGCGTGACGGTCGCCCTGGAAAACCACGATCGTTTTTCCGCCATGTCGTTGCGCCACGTCATCGACTCCGTTGCGAGCCCGTACGTGGGCATCTGTCTCGACACGGCGAACTCGCTCGGCGCCGGCGAAGGCCTTCGAGAGATCCTCGACATGCTCGCGCCACTCACCGTGAACATGCACGTCAAGGACGTGAGGATTGCGCGTTTCCCTCATATGATGGGTTTTACGGTTGAGGGCCGGCCGCTCGGGGACGGGCAGCTGCCGATTGCAGACGCGATTGCGTGCGTGCGGCGGCACGGCCGCTGCCAGAGCGTCATCCTCGAAGCGTGGGCGTCCCCGGCGCCAACCATCCCGGAAACGATCGAGCGGGAGCGCACATCGGCCGAATCGAGCATCGAGCGCTTGAAAGCCGTTCTTAGATGCTGACGGGCGTTCCATGCCGCGCACGCCCCTGACCCCGCCTTCAGGATTCGATCCACTTGTCCGTTCCTGTTGCCGATCGTCGCCGCATGGGTTCCGGTCCGGGTCCAACGCCGATCGCGGTGCGAGCGCCCCTCGCAGTTTTCCTACCAATGTTTGAGAGGATAGTCATAGATAGCCAGATTTGTTCCTTGGCAGAATGCGCCCATTTGGTGGGGTTGGTGCAGCTCCGCGATTTGCTGTGCCTTTGGGAGGCGCCATGCCGAGATCGAAGGCCGCTAGAACGAGTCCAATCACGCACGCGTTCGGTCCCTCGAGCGCAATACGGGCTCTGTGTGCCGTTTGGCTGCTCAGCACTTTGCCCGCTCTCGCCGCCGGGCAGACCACGAGTGGCCAGATCAGCGGATCGGCCCTCGACGCATCCGGCCAGGTGCTGGTCGGCGCGACCGTCACGCTGCGCAACGAGGGGACCGGTGTGGCGCGGGTCACCAGGACCAATGAGACCGGCGACTTCGTGTTCCCCACGCTTGTGCCGGGTAGCTATGCCGTGAAGGTGGAGCTCGATGGCTTCAATGCGACGGAACGTACCGGCATCGTGCTCACGGCGAACGAGCGCCGGGCGCTCGGCAATATCGCACTGAGCGTCGCGACGCTGGCCGAGATGGTCTCGGTGCGCGCCGAGGCGGTGGTCGTGCAGACGTCGAGCTCGGAGAACTCGGAGCTGCTGTCGACGAGGCAGATCGAGCAGCTCGGGTCGAAGGGTCGCGACATCGTGGCGCTCCTCCGCGTAATGCCTGGCGTGAGCGCGAGCACCGACAACGCGGCACTCGGCGACACGTTCGGCACGGCGACTCCGAACATCGCCGGAACGCGGAACCGGATGAACACCTTCACGCTCGACGGGCAGACGGGGAGCGACGCCGACCTGGTCGATCGGTTCAACGGCGCGACGAGCATGGACGCGATCGCCGAAGTGAAGGTGCTGGTAAATAACTATCAGGCCGAGTATGGGCGCAACGCTGGCGCGTTCGTGAACATCGTTTCGAAATCGGGCACACGCGAGTTCCGCGGGAGCGGCTACTGGTTCAATCGACACGAGCGGTTCAACGCCAACGATTTCTTCAACAACCGCCGGAACGCGCCGAAGCCGCTCTACCGGTACAACACCTTCGGCGGGACGATTGGTGGACCGATCTTCATTCCGAAGGTCTTCAACACCAAGCGCGACAAGCTGTTCTTCTTCTACTCGCGCGAGGACTGGCGGATTCGCGAGCCGCGCAATCCGCGGACAGTCACCGTGCCGACCGAGCTCGAGCGGCAGGGCAACTTTTCGCAGAGCCGGATCAACAATCAGCCGGTCTTGATCCGCGACCCGCAGTCTGGTCTGCCCTGCACGGCGGCGAACCAGTCGGGCTGCTTCCCGAACCAGACGATCCCGGCCAATCGGCTCAACTCGCACGGCCTGGGCATCATGAACCTGTTCCCCCGTCCGAACTTCTTCGACACCGCGGTCTCCGGTGGGAACTACAACTACACGTTCCAGGAGATCACGGAGCACCCGAAGAAGCAGAACATGCTGAAGATGGACTACAACCCGACCGACCGCGACCGGATCGCGTTCCGCGGGCGGACGTGGTGGGCCGATCGCCGCGGCTACGAGGGGCTGGCCGCATTCAACTCGACCTGGGACCAGCTCTATCACCACTATCTCTTCACCGAGGACTCGGTGATGGCGTCGTATACACGCGTGTTCTCGCCGAAGCTGGTGAACGAGTTCAACACCAGCTATCGCGTGCTCGGCGAGATCGGCGCGGCGACGTCGCCGACCAATTTCGACCCGGTGATTCGGGACAAGGTGGGACTCGGCGGGCTCGGACAGCTCTTCCCCGCCGGCAACCCGCTGCGAATCATCCCGCACGCCAACTTCGGCGGAATCCCGAATGCGGCCAACATCACCTACGACGATCGCCTGCCGATTGACGCCGGCGACGAGCGTTACATCGTCCTCGACAACCTGTCCTGGACGACGGGGAGTCACAACGTCAAGTTCGGCTTCTACTACGAACGGAACTACGCGTCCGAGGGGCCGCGCACGCTGTTCGGCGGCAATTTCGCGTTCAACGCGGACCCGAACAACCCGCTGAATACCGGCAACGCCTACGCCAACGCCGCGCTCGGCGTGTTCCAGAGCTACACCGAGGGGAGCAACCGGACGACCGCGCGCAACGTCATTGACCTGTTCGAGTGGTTCGCGCAGGACAACTGGAAAATGAATCGGCGCCTCACGTTCGACTACGGCATGCGCTTCTCGAGGGCCACGCCGTACCGATTCCCGGACGGCGACGCGGCGGCGTTCGTAGCCGACCGGTTCGATCCGAATCGGCGGCCGGTGCTCTACCAGTCGGCGCTGGTGAACGGGCAGCGGGTGGCCAGGAACCCACTCAACGGTGAAGTAGGACCGGCGGTGTTGATTGGCGCCTACGTTCCGCGCACGGGCGACGTCACGAACGGCATGGTGACCGTCCGCGATCCGAAATACCAGGACGGCTTCACGAAGCAGCAGCCGATTCAGCTCGGGCCGCGGCTCGGATTCGCGTGGGACCTGTTCGGCGACGGGAAGACGGCGGTGCGCGGCGGCTTCGGGATCACGAAGAACATGATTCCATCGTCGGGGCTGATCTCGGGAGCCGCCAACAACAACCCGCCCAATCAGTTCCGGCCGCAGATTTTCTATGGGACGCTCGACACGTTCCTCAGCTCCAGCGGCGTGCTCTTCCCGAACACCGTCACGGCGTTCGAGTGGGATCAGAAGGTGCCGACAGTCCGCTCCTGGTCGATCGGCGTGCAGCGGGACCTGGGCGGTAGCATCCTGTTGGACCTGACATACGTCGGCAACTCGGCGCGCTATCTCAGCCAGAACCGAGACCTCAACCTCGTGCCCTACGGCGCGCGCTTTCTCCCGCAGAACGCCGACCCGGCGAACCCGACGACGGCGCTGTCCGATAACTTCTTCCGGCCAAACCCGGGGATCGGGACGCTGGAGTACCGTGAGAACTCCGGCATTTCGAATTACCACGGGCTTCAGGCTTCGCTGAACCGCCGCTTCGCGCAGGGTGTGCAGTTCGGTCTGGCCTACACCTGGTCGAAGTCGATGGACTATACAAGCGGCGACAACGGCCGCATACCGACATACCAACCGGTCCGCCAGTGGATGTACGGCCTCGCGGCGTTCGATCAGACGCACGTCGCAGTCGCCAATTTCATCTGGGATGTGCCCCAGGTGAACGCCTCCTGGCCGAAAGCGGTGAGGGCGGTGCTCGACCACTGGCAGCTTTCGGGCATCGCCACGTTCGCGAGTGGCACCCCCGCCGGCGTTGGGCTCGCCACCTCGGACAACTTTGACTTCACCGGCGGCGGCGACCCGGTGCGCGTCAACGTCGTTGGTCCGGTTGAGTACGTCAAGGACTCCGCGACGCTGCAGTGGATTGCCCCCGATTTCGTGGCGCGTCCCGCCCGTGGAGATGTCGGCAACTCCGGGAAGTTCCAGTTTCGCAACCCGGGCATTCACAACTGGGACGTGGCTCTGTTCAAGAACATCCGATTCGCCAAGGGCCGGCAGTTCCAGTTCCGGTGGGAGGCCTACAACGTATTCAACCACACGCAGTACGCCTCGGTCGATACGACCGCCCGGTTCAATCCGGCCGGGCAGCAGATCAATCCGACCTTCGGCCAGGTGAACTCGACGCGTCCGCCGCGACAGATGCAGCTGTCCCTGCGCGTCCAGTTCTGACGCAGATGCGCCGGCGACTCTGATCGCGGCTGAACCGATCGGCATCACGTTATGACTATGACTGCACCTATGCGAAGAACCATTGTCGTCCGTGCCCTGCTGCTGCTTACTCTGTCCGCCGCAACGGTCATTGCGGGTGGGCAATCCGGATCGGCGGTCCGACCGACCCGTGCGTCGTCAGGCGCCGCCGCTGCCCCGCCGCCGCTGACGGTGCACGCCGACCGCCGCTACCTGGTCGGCCCGGACGGCCAGCCATTCTTGTACCTTTCCGACACCGCGTGGGAACTGTTCCATCGACCGAACCGGGAGCAAGTGCGCGCCTACCTCGAGCTTCGCGCGAAACAGAAGTTCACCGTCATCCACGCGGTGGCACTCGCCGAGGTGGAGGGTATCGCCGAGCCGAATGCCTACGGGGATCTGCCGCTGGTCGAGAAAGATCTCGCGCGGCCGGCAGTGACCCCGGGCTCGAACCCGAAGAATGCCGACGAATACGACTATTGGGACAACGTCGACTACGTGGTCGACGAAACCAACCGCCTGGGTATGTATGTGGCATTTCTTCCGACGTGGGGACGATGGCTCGGCGTAAACCAGCCGCGCGACGAGCGGATCATCACGGCGCAGAACGCGCAGGCATACGGCGAGTTCCTGGGGAAGCGCTACGGCCGGAAGAGCATCATCTGGGTACTCGGCGGCGACCGCACGGGTCAGGCCTTCGAGGAGGTGTGGCGCGCCATGGCCAAAGGCATCGTCATCGGCATTTCGGGGCGCGAAGACTACGATGCCGCGTTGATGACGTATCACCCGGGCGGCGGCAGCACCTCGGCGACG
>WUUC01227929.1_pt1 | contig 13384 bp, 8 predicted proteins | sample 6278441 | NCBI WGS metagenome assembly WUUC01 (sample SAMN13675441, study PRJNA597444) | soil metagenome | isolation source: soil | place: USA: Washington | collected 2017-10 | reverse complement strand
AGCCGTGCTCACGCCCACATTCGCGCTCCAGCACCGCTCGCAGGCTCGCTCTCGGCTGCGGTCCGGTGGCTTGCCCGGCGAGTGAGATATCGGGCGGCGGGGGATCGGTGGGTGCGGTTGCCCGTTCGTCAGGTGATGGCGTCCTGGACGGCGCTGAATGCCAGAGTTCGATGACGTCGGCTCGGACCACCAGGATCAAGAATTCCTTCGTCTGAGTAGGTGGTTCTGGAGTTGGGGGACCCGCGATGAGGGCGTGTAACGAGATGGTTAGTCCCCCCGTGTGCAAAACGGCCGGGCCGAACCCGGCGTGCGCGGCAGTATAAATCGCGCTCTTTAGCAGGCCGCCGCTCACGTCGTCGGCGACCGCCAGATCATACGAGTGCGCCGTGCCGGTAGTTCGGCGCGTTTTGAGGGAGTCGAACAAAGGCGCGAGCCGACGCATGCTGTTCCCGTCAGCGGCTTCGGCTGGGAAGGATCGGTCATCCACTGACACGAACGCCGCTTCTACGCGGATGCGCGGAGACTGGCCCGGCGTCGATGCCCCCGTTCCTTCCGTGCTCGGAGCAGTAGAGATCTTGGCGTCAGGAGGAACAAGAGTCGTGCTTGGCGCGCACCCGGAGGAAAGCCACGCGAGCGAAAACCACAACCTTGCCCGGCGCACCCTGAGCCTCTGCCTTCCCGTCGCGGTCATCAGCCGCTTTGCCACCACAGCCGCTGACGTTAGCGCGAAATGAGCGGTCCCCGCCGCGCTGTCCGTCCGTTAGGCCGCGGTGCGCGCGCGGCGCCTGAGGCGCAACAGCCCCGCGAGTCCCAGTGCGAGCCATACCAAGCTGCGTGGTCCGTGATCGGACGGAGCGCCGACGACGCGACAGGAGCAGCCTTCGTCCTGCGCTGTGGGTTTGTTCGGGCTCGGTTGGCCGCTGCTGCCACCGAGCACGGCGGGCATGGTGCCTGCACTACCGCCGCCACCGTTCGTTCCCGCGCTGCCGCTCGTTCCCGCGCTCGTGCCGCCTTGGGTTGTACCGCTGCTGCCTCCTGCGGACGCTCCGCCGCCTGAAGTGCCGCCGACGTTCACTCCGCCTCCGAGTCCGGCGTTGCCCCCCGCGCCACCGCCGGCGAGTGCTCCCCCGCTGCCCGCAGCGCCACCGGGGAAACCTCCCGTGCCGCCGGCGCTCACGCCTCCGCCCCCGTCTCCACCGCTCGAGGCACCTGCTACGCCCGCTGCACCTCCAGCGGCTGCGCCTCCGCCTGCCGATCCCGCGCCGCCAGCCGTGCCGCCCATACCGCCCATTCCGCCGCCACCCGTTACCGCGCCGGTGATGGTTCCGCGAATGCCGTAGTAACCGAGCGAGGAGTAGTTGGAGAAGCCGTCGGAAGGGGTTCCCTCCGCCGCGCCGCGCACGACGAGTTTGTAGTTGCCCGCGGGGAGGTCGAGATCGAGCCGTGCGCCGCGCTCCGCCTTCGGGTTGTCCGTAGCGAGCTCGGTGCCGCTTTGGTTCACGATCCGCGCGTCGACGTCGAGCATGGAGCCGCCGACGTACTCGATGCGGTCGACGTTCAGCGTGGCGTGACCCGAGGCGCCGATCGTGAAGCTATATTCGTCACTATCTCCGGTGCGCGCGATCTGCCCGAAATTGTCGTCGGCGGAGACTGCCGTACCCGAGATCAGTAGCGGTGTCGCCGCTGGAACATCGTCTGCCAGATAGGGCAGGTTCTCCGTGATGATCTCGAGATCGTCCTCGTCGTTGTTGGCGCCGTCGTATTCGCCGTTGCTCCACTGATTCAGCGCTTCGTCGCCGGCGTGCGCGTAGTAGTTCCCCATGATCGGCGCCCAATCGAACTCGGGAAGGCCGGGGAAGTACTCCTCTGAGCCGGTGCCGTCGTGGAGCAGGCCCATGAGATGTCCGAGCTCGTGGAGCGTGGTGCGGCCGACGCCGTAGCCCTCTTCGGGTTCCGCGCCCGGACCGGTGTAGATCATGCACGCTTCTCTGGTGCCGAACGCTCCGAGTGCGCATGCAGCGCGCTCGTCCGTGGGTTCGAACAGCGCGATGCCCGAGTTTTGCACGCCCGCGGCGTCGTAGACGTCGGCGTCGGTCGTTACGTTGACGTCGAAGGACGAGAAGCCGGCCGCTACGCTGGCCCAGCCTTTCCACATCTCTTCCTTGGAAAAATCGATGGGAGTGTCGCCGTTCATCGACTCTCGGATATCGAGGTAGATGACCTTCGCGGAGCCCGGTCGACTCTGCAGCGTCATGAGGTCCTGCCCGGCGTAGTTGCCGATGAACGACGGGCCACCGGCGAGCGCCGGTGAGACCTGTCGAAAGCCGACACGTGCGCTCTTGGGCCGTCGCGGCAGATCACACACCGGGTAGATATGTTCGACGGGAACCTCCGTGACCCACAGTTCGCCGTCGACGGTCTCGTAGCTGTAGGCGCGATTTTGGTCGCGCAGCACGAGCCAGCCGCGGAGCTCGTCGCCGCGACCTTTCAGCATGAAACGCGAGCCTGGAGAATCCGCCGCGCCGCTCAAGGAGACACGCTCGCCGTCGGTCGCGTGATGCTCGACCGTGACGCTGACGTTCGCATTGGGGACGGGGAGGGCTGCGCGATCTCCCACGTTCAAGCGCGCGTAGTGTTTGGAGGTCGTGGGATCGGTCTCGCCGCAACCCAGAGCCCCGAGCGAGGCGGCAGCAGTCGAAAGTGACAGCCACACGACACGCCAAGCGAGGATACTTCTCACCCCCTCACAAGAGCCGCCTGGGGAGCGATTCGGCTCAGCGGCCCGCGTTGAATCGTTCAATCGACGCACAGCTTGGGCGGCAGTTTGGAAACGTCGCGCGGTGGTCCGCTCGCGGCGCCGTCACGCACGAAGCGCTGGCAGCCGTATACATTTCTGAGCTCCGAACACTGACCCAGCATGTAGCCGAGCGCCGGCGGGCCCTTCTGCGTCACATCGAACTCCGGCTTCTCTCCCGCGACACATTGACCTTCGCATTCGGCCCCGTCTCGGCAGCGCTTACCCGCGTCGGTCGTGCGGCAATTGCACGATTCCTTCGGGAACAATCCGTGCTTGCCCCAGATCCCATTGCAAGCCTTACATTCCTTCTCGGTTTGCGGGGCCGGAGAATTCGTCGTGTCGCCCGGGAGCACTGCCATGCTCGTGGAAGCGCTGGGCGCCGGCGGCGGCGAAGAAGCGGGCGGCGGCGCTGGCGGCGGCGAGGCCGTCGCGGATGGTGGCGAGCTCGTGGGCGCGAGCGGCGCCGCGCTGGCCGCGTCGTTGCTGGGTGTGCCGCGGGACATGCATCCCGCTAGGGCCAAGAGCAGCGCGAGGCGACTGTGCGCAATCGACATCTTGTTGCGCGGAGTGTCGCAGTGTCCGTCGTTCGAAGCAACAGCCGAAGAATTCTCGTAACCCGACGCTTTGCGCGACGAACCGCGCGGACCTGGCAGGCGCGCGCGTTCCGCTCTAAAGTCCCGCGCAATGGAGAAAGGGTCGCTCACGATCGTTTACACGGACGGCGCATGCAGTGGAAATCCAGGGCCCGGCGGCTGGGCTTGGGTGGTCGAAGGCGGCAGCTATGCATGCGGCGCGGAAGCCCACACCACCAATCAACGCATGGAGATTCAGGCGGCGCTCGAGGCCGTGCGCGCACTACCCGATCCACTCGAGGTGGTGAGCGACTCGACCTACGTCGTGAACTGCTTCAAGCAACGCTGGTACAAGGGCTGGCTCGAGAACGGCTGGCGCAATAGCCAGAAAAAGCCCGTCGCGAATCGCGATCTGTGGGAGCCGTTCATCGAGCTCGCCGTAGAACGCAAGGTCTCGTTCCGCTGGGTCAAGGGGCACGGCACCGATCCGATGAATCAACTCGTCGATCGCCTGGCGGTGGAGGCCGTGAGGGCCGGCGGGCCACGCAGCGGGCTCACGTCCGGTTTGAACGTTCGACTGCGATGAAGCTCGTTCACGCCGCGGATCTGCACCTCGATAGCCCGCTCCGCGGCCTCGAACGCTACGAAACGGCGCCGGTCGAGGAGCTCCGCCGCGCCACTCGCGACGCGCTCGGCAAACTCGTCGAGCTCTGCGTCCAGGAGCGGGCAGAGTTATTGCTCATCGCTGGCGATCTGTTCGACGGCAACTGGCGAGACTACTCGACCGGGCTCTTCTTGTGCGAGCAGATGGCGCGCCTGCGCGAGGCGGCGATCGACGTGGTTTGGCTGCGGGGCAATCACGACGCGGAGAGTCGGCTCACGAAACACCTGAAAATGCCCGCAAACGTGCGGGAACTTTCCACTCGTTCGCCGGAGAGCGTCAGTTTCGAGCGCCTCGATCTGGTGGTGCACGGCCAGGGTTTCGCGACCGGCGCTGTCACCGATGACCTGACGCGGCGCTATCCCCGCGCGGTATCGGGTGCGCTCAACATCGGTCTTTTGCACACGGCGCTCGACGGGCGCGAGGGGCACGCACCTTACGCTCCGGTCAGCGTCTCGAACCTCGTGGATCTCGGCTACCAATATTGGGCGCTCGGGCACATCCACACGCACGAGGTGGTCGCACGCGAGCCGTTCGTCGTCTATCCAGGGAATTTGCAGGGCCGGCACGTGCGCGAGACAGGACCCAAAGGCGCCGTGGTGCTCGAGGTCGACCGCGGGCGAGTCCTCGGAGTGGAGCATCGCGCGCTCGATGTCGTGCGTTTCGAGCGCTTGTCGCTCGACGTCTCCGAGAGCGGTACGCTCGACGACGTCACGGACCTCGTGCAAAAGCACATGGCCGAGGCATCGCGCGGAGCGGAGCAGCGCTTGCTCGCGCTGCGGGTCGAGCTGACCGGTGAGGGTGGTGTTCATACAGCTCTCGCTCGTTCGCCGGAGCGGGTCGCGGCTCTGGTGCGAGCCGCCGCCATCGAGGTCGACTCTCCGATTTGGGTGGAGCGCGTGGTCGTGCGCACCGCGCCGCGCACCGATTTGCGCGCGCTCGCCGCGTCCGGTCCGGTGGGCGGCCTCATCCGCGAAATCGAAGAACTTCGCGGCGATCCTGGCGCGCTTCAGGCTTTCGCTCGCGATGTTCCCGGGCTCGCGGAGCTCGAGCGCAAGCTCGCGGCAGCGCTGGATGACCCAACACCGCTCGCCGAGCTCTTGTCGGAAGCGGAAGCCTTGTTGTTGTCGAGGCTCGCAGAAGCGCCGGGGCTCGACCGGTGAGGATCCGGCGCCTCGAACTCCTGGCGTTCGGGCCATTCACGGGCACGGTGCTCGATTTTTCCGCACCGACGCCCGGCGGGTTATTCGTCGTGTTCGGCCCGAACGAGGCCGGCAAGTCGAGCGCGCTCCGCGCCGTTCAGAACCTGTTCTTCGGCTTCGAGGAGCGCACGCCCGACGCTCACCTGCACCGCTATGAAGCGCTGCGCATCGCCGCTGAGCTCGAGACCGATCGCGGTCCGCTCGTCGTCCAAAGACTGAAGCGCCGCAAAGACTCGCTGCGGGACGCGAGCGATCAACCGATTGACGAGAGCGTGCTCGCGCGCTGCCTCCAGGGTCTCGACCGCGTCACTTTCGGCCGCAGCTTCGGGCTCGGCCACTCCGACCTGGAAGCGGCGGGTGAAGCCATGCTCCGGGGTGAAGGGAGCGTCGGCGAAACGCTGTTCGACGCCGGTGCGGGTGGCCCTGGCGTGCGGCAGGTTGTCTCTGCGCTCGAGGCCGAGAGCGCGGCGTTGTTCCTGCCCCGCGGCCAAAAGGAGCTCAACCGCGCGTTCGAGCGGCTGCGCGACGTGCAGCGCCGGGCGCGTGACGCGCTGAAACCGCCGGAGAGCTTTCAGAAGCAAAAGGCCGAGCTCGACGCCGCGCGCACCGAGCAGCGGCTGGTGGTCGAGCGCATCGCCGATAAGCGCGAGACCCAAAATCGTCTCTCCGACTTGAAAAAAGCGCTACCCAGCGTCCAGCGCCGACGTCAGTGCGAGGCGGACCTCGAGGCGCTCGGATTAGTGCCGGAGATCCCGGAGTCCGCCGTCGAGCGCCGCGAACGCGTGCAGGCGCGCCTCGCGCACTCGCGAGCCACCGTGTCGCGCCTGGCGAGCGACATCGAGCGCCGCCGCACGCGCCTTTCGGAGCTCGGCCCGCGCGACGCTTTGCTAACGCTGGGCTCCGCGCGCGCGAGCAAGCTGCGCGACGCCGTGGGTCGCACGCGAAAAGCGCGTGAAGATCTGCCGCGACTCGAAGCGGAGCTCGCCGCCGAGAAGACGGAGATCACCGGCGCCGCGCTGCGCTTGGGGCAGCCCGGCGGACTCGAACGCTTGCGCGAAGCCAGCATTTCTCCGGTCGAGCGCGCCAAGATCCAGCGACTCGCGACCGACTACGAGCGCTTGCGCGAGAGCGCGCGCCGCTCGGAACGCAGTCTCCATACTGCCGAAAGTGAGCTGACGACGCTACGGCAGAGGATCGAGCAGCTACCGCCTGCGGAGCCTCCGGAACCCTTCGAGCGGGCTCAGGCACTCGTGCGAAGCCTGGGTGATCCGGATGCGACGTGGGCTGAGCTCGAACGAGAACGCGCGGAGCTCGAGCTTTTGGCGGAGCGTCGCGTCAGGGCACTTTTGCCGTTCCTTTCGTCGCTCGATGACCTTGCGCGCGCCGTGCTTCCGAGCGTCGAGTGCGTCGAGCGTTTCGCTCGCGACGAGGCCGAGCTCACAACGGCGCGGGCGAGGCTCGACGACGAACGCAGCGTCGTCCGCCGGCGTCTGCTCCAAGCGGACGAAAGCCTCGCGAGCATCGCGGCAGGCCCGAGCGTGCCGAGCGAGCAGGAGCTCACCGAGCTTCGCGCGGAGCGAGACACCCTGCTTGGTCGCATTGCGAGAACGGTCCGCACCGGTGCCACGCTCGCTGACGACGTATTCCCGGCGCTCGAGCGCCTCGTGCTTCGAGCCGACACGCTGTCGGATCGCTTGCGACACGAGGCCGCGCGCGTGGCAGAGCTCGCGCATGCGACGGCCGCGAGGGACGCGGCAAGAGACGCCGAGAAGCGGCTCGAGGCCGAGTTAGCGCGACTCGAAGCGCGCGCCCGCGTGTGTCGGGAGGCGTGGGCCGAGGCGCACGCGGGGGCGGGTTTTTCCCCGAGATCCGTCGAGGAGACGCGCGCGCTTCTGCGCCACGCGGAGGCGGCGCGGGAGGTCTCCGAAAGGCTCGCGGCCTTTCGTGGACGCGTTGAAACGTTCCGAGCGGCCCGCGAACGCTGCCGCGAGGCGCTAGCGCTCGTTGTCGGCCCCATAGCCACGGACGAGCCGCTCGCGCCCGCGCTCGAGCGCCTGAGGCGACTCGATGCGGAACGACTCGAACGCATACGCCGTCGCACGGCGCTGGCGCAGGAGATCGAGGCACGCGAGCTTGCCCTGGGAGCGGCCGCGAGCGAACGAAAGCATGCGGACCAGGCGCTGCTCGCCTGGACGCGCGAGTGGGCGGATGCAGTGCGCTCGTTGGGAGCCGACGAGCACATGAGCCCGGTCGAAGCGCTCGAGCTACTCGAGGCGCTTTCGGCGTTGCAGCAGCGCGTTTCGGCGGCGCTCAGGCTCGAGAAGCGTGTGACCGGGATCTTGCGCGACGAAGCCGAGCTCGGTCGCGAGGTTTCCGGGATCGCGGCTCAATACGACTTGCCGCTCGCGGGCGCGGCGGTGGATGCGGACGCCGAGCGCATCGTGGAGCGCCTGCTCGCCGCCGAGCGAGCCGATGTCGAACGCGAGCGCCTCCTCGCGGAGATCGCCGCCCAGGAGGCGGAGCTCGCGGGCGAACAGAGCGAGCTCGACGCCGCGAGCGTCGAGCTCGATGAGCTGCTCTCCCGGGCCGGCGCGCGCGACGAAACCGAGCTCGTCGCGCTGGAGACCAAGAGCCGGAATGCTCGCGAACTAGCATCACGCCTCGCGGATCTCGACGTGACGCTGGAGGAAGCAGCGGGCGGCCGCGCGCTCGCGGATTTCGTAGCTGAAGCTCTGACGGTCGAGGGCCCTCGACTAGGCGCCGCCATCGACGAACTCGACGACGAGATCGCGCGCCTCGAGGAGGAGCGTGGCGTCAATCAGGACCGCATCAGCCGTTTTCAGCGCTACTTGGACGAATTTTCCGAGGCTAGCGCCGCCGAGCTCGCCCAAGAGGAGCAACAGGTGCTCGCTGAAATTCGCGAACGTGCCGCGCGCTACACGCGCTTGAAGCTCGCATCGGCGTTGCTCGATCGCGCTATCGAACGCTACCGCGTGGAACACCAGGGTCCGGTGTTGAAGCGGGCAGGGGAGCTCTTGCCGCGCCTGACTTGCGGATCGTACGCAGGTCTTCGACTCGGCCGTGAGGAGAGCGCGATCGTCGCGGTGCAGGCGAACGGCGCGGAGCGCTCCGTGAGCGAGCTCAGCGAAGGCACGCGTTACCAGCTCTATCTTTCGCTACGCCTGGCTAGCATCGAACGCTTTCTCGAGCGCGGAGAGCCCCTGCCGTTGATACTCGATGACGCGTTCATTCACTTCGACGACCGCCGCAAGCACGCGGCCTTCGAAGTGCTGGGTGAGCTTTCCCAGCGCATGCAGATCCTCTTCTTCACGCACCACGAGCGCGACGCGGAGCTCGCCCTCAGCGCTGCGCCCACGTCGACGCACCGCATCGCCCTCGACGCCACCCCGCCGGCGAGCGTCAGATCGGCTTGATGCTGGGCGGGGGTCCGCTAGGCGCCGGTAGCACGAACTTAGCGGGCAAGAGGCCGTCTTCGATGGTCGTGAGATCCACGTCGGGCGCGATCAGACGCTCGGCGCGCCTGCCGTTGAGCGACACGAGCGCGTCGACCCGCACTTCCACGGGGCCGTCGCCGCGGCTCTCGAAGTCGCGCGCGATGTGATGGGCGAGCGCGAGGATCAGGTCGGGCTGCGCGGACATCTCGCGCTCCTGGAGCGGGCTCAAATAGCGGCGCGGGCTCACGTGCAGCACCCTGCCGCTGCGCTTGTTCTTGACCAGAAACGTCACGCTCCCGTTCTTCTCTCGCGCCATCACGCGGAACGAGAAGCGCATCCCTTGCTCGTGCCACAGCACGTTGCCTCCGTAGGCTAGAAACCGCAGGGGAACTGCGATTTGAACCAGCGCGTAGAGCGCGAACGCGCCGAGCGCGACTCGCGTCCAGACGGTCTTCTTGCCTACGCCGCGCTCGGCGTTCAGCTGCGGCGAAGAGGAACGGATTCCGAGGCGGGCTAGCAAGCGCAGCGGCCAGTCGGCGGGAAAGAACACCAGCGCCGAGAGCACCATCAGCACCGAGAACATTCCGATGGGAAACAGCGCTCGCACGAAGCCGTGGAACACGATCAGGATCACGAAGGCGAACAGCCGCGTCCGGCGCCAGAGCAGGAGCCACGGCGCCGAAAGATCGAAGAGAAATCCTCCCCAGCTCATGAGCTCCGGAGCAAACGGCAGTGAAAACAGCGGTCCGACCAGCGGTAGATCGCTGCGCGCTCCAAGCCAGATGCGGAGCGGCTGGGCGTGGAGGAGCCAGTCCGGTTGAGCCTTGGCGATCGCCGCAAAGGTGTAGACGATGCCAATCTGTACGCGGAAAATGTAATGAAAGGCGACGGGAATACTGGCGCTGGCTAGGTTTGGTCGAAGCCAGGCGTCGACCGAAAACCGCGTGTGGGCCGGCGATACCGCCAGCAGTAGAGCGAGCAGGCTCGCTAGGTAGTAGTGGTTCAGATAATTCGCGACGTCGATCAGACCGACATACGTGAAGCCGGCGAAGAAGAACACGGCGCTCGCGCGAAAGAGCGTCCCGGTGGCGACGCCGAGCGCCGAGACGGCGAGCGCCCAGAACAGGGCGTGCAGCAGGGCAGGCGAGGGGGTTTCGGCCCAGCCGAACCCCCAGTACTTGAAGTGAAAACTCTGCTTGGTGAAAAGCTCGTCGACCCAGCCGTAACCGATGAAGCGAAGCATGCTCACGCACATCGCGAGGCCGAAGAGAGCGCGAAATGCAGCCAGCCACGCGCCGCTCTCGCGCTCGAGCATGGCGCGCTCGAGGCGGGAGGAGAGAGCGAACACCGGCCGCGAAGACGCTCGCGGCACGGTGACGTCAGTCATTGTCGCCTTCGGTCGTCTTCGGTCGCTCGAGATCGAGCACGCTGACGAACTCGGTCTTGAGTAGATCCGTGAGCGCCTTCAACGCCACGTACACCGCCATCACACGATCGGTGTGAGGCACGAGCGCGAGCTCGAGCGGTGGCTCGAGCTCGTCGACGGCGCGCTCCACGCCCTCGAGCGCCGCGAGCATGCGCGCGTTCAGATCCTCGGCGCCGACAGCTACGAGCCAATCGTCGAAGCCGAGCGCCTGCACGCCCTCGCCGCAGCCGCGGAACAGGCGGCCGAAGCCGTCGAGGTTGCCGGCGATGTTCTGCGTGGAAATTCCAGCAAACTGCGACTCCAGCGCCTCGGGGCAGTGTGCTGCTGGGCATTCGGGCGAGAGCGCGAGCGGGATGCCGAGCTTGAAATCCTTGACCTCTTTTTCGACGTAAAAGAGCGCGTTGCTCACCGCGTTCAACGCCGCCTGTTGGCTCGCATAGGCGCTGCTGCCCGCGCCCGCGTCCACTAGGGCCGCGAAAAAGTTCTGGCTCGCGGGATCCCACGCGTCGATGAGCTCGCGCGCACGCGCGGCGACACCCTCGCTGATCGCCGCCGTGTACTCGCGCCTTCGCCGCCACACCTCGTCGTCACCCAGCGCGGCCCACTCGCCGTTCGCGTTCATCGGAAAGTACGAGGGGCAGCCGTTGTCGGGATTGGGATAAAAGGACAGATACTCGATGGCGCCGAGGCCGCGTACGTTGATGAGCGACGTCTCGGCGAAATCTGGCGCCGCGTAGTTCGCGGCAAGTAGCTCGGTGTCCACGTTGCAGCGACCACCGAGCCGCCACGCATAGATCTGGTCTCGCAGATCACGGCCGACGTTCGGCTCTTCGCTCGCGCGCGCGGCGGGTCCGAAACGCAAGAGCTCCACGCGCTGAAAGCTCGCCATCGCCGTCAAAAACGCGGCTTTTACCGCAGCGTCGGCTTCCGCGCTCGGCACGTCGCGCGCCAGTGAGGCCTCCTCCGCGAGGTCCTCGGCGAGAGAGAGGAAGTCTTCGTACTGCTTGACGCTGCACTCCGCGATCGAGCGCAACAGTCCTTGCTTCGTGAACGGCACGGTCTGCGGCGCGCCACCTTCGGCCCCGCTGCCCGCGTCCCCTTGGGCAGCGTGTCCGGCTTCCGCGCCGCGGCCGGCCTCGCCATTCGTCGAGCCGCCCTCGGCCATCCCCGTGGAACCGCCCGAGGCTCCCGCGCTTCCGCCATTGGAGCCACTGCCGCTGCCGCCGTTGGTGCTGCCGGCTTCCGCGTCCGTTCCCGAGCTGCCGCCGCTCGCTGAACTCGAGCCGCCTCGCCCCGTCGGTCCGGTTCCGCCCGTCGTCGATCCGGTTCCGCCGCTGTTGTTGCCTGGTGTCCCCGGGCGGATACCGGTGAAGACATTCTCCACCGGATTGTCTTTGCGGCAGGTCGGGAGAAGCGCCGCGCACACTAGGCCAAGCGCAAAAGTCCGCTTTGCGAGCACGAGGGATTGGCTCATTGCTGAAGGCGGCATGCTTACTCCAAATAGATGCGAGCGCGGCGGCGAGGGTTGTCTTCGCCCGCCGCGCCCGCGTGTACCCGAACTCAGGGAGTGATTGGCAGCAGGATGAGCGCCGAATCGGTGTCAGCGGTGAGGTCCCCAGCGGGTACGCCGTTCAGACCGACGAGCGCCAAGGTCTGGCCGTTCGGGGAAACCGCGCCCGCCCAGAGAAAGTCGCCAGGCGTGCCGAAGTCGTAGCTCCTGCAGCCGTTCGGCGCGAAGGTCGTGTCCGCGGCGCCATCGGGCGTGAGGACAGCGACGATGCCATCAGTTTCGGTTTCGGTTTGGCGACCGCCACCGATCAGCACTGCCGAGTCGTCCGGCAGCATCGCGATGGCGCGGGCATTGTCACCATAGCCGCCCACGTCCAGCCAGAACGCGCCGTTCGTGCCGAAGGTGGTGTCGAGCCCGCCGGCCGCCGTCACGCGGATCGACACGAAGTCGCTCGATGTGGCGGTTGGATCCGGGCGGCCGTAGCCCGCCGTGACGAACTTGCCCGTGCTCTGCACTGCCGCAGCGTAGGCTTCAGCCGCGCTGCCGACCACGCTGCTGAAGATGCCGTCGCCGCCGCCGAAGGACGGGTCGAGCGTGCCACCGGAGAGCAGCTTGAAGAGCACGGGGCGCTGGCGGTCGTCGTATGTGGAGTAGCCGGCGCACACGACGCTGTCGCCGGCGAGGAGCGAGCAGGTGCGAGCGGAGGCGCCTGCCTGCGCGATGTCGAGCGTGAACACGCCCGCGCTGCCGAAGGTGTCGTCGAGCGTACCGTTGGCGTCGAGGCGCGCGACCTTCCAGTCGGTGTCCTGGCGCGGTGTACCGTCGAGCTTGTTGCCCGCGGCCCGTCCCGTGCCGAACACGAGCACCTTGTCGTCAGCGTAGACGTTTAGGCCCCACTGTTGGTCGACCCCGACGAGCGCCGCCGCACCTTGATTGTTCAGCCCTTCAATGCCCTGATTGAAGTCGAGCGTGCGGATCCCATCATCGCCGAACGTCTCGTCGAGATCGCCGCTGGTGTCGAGGCGAAGCACGTACACGTTGCGATCCGCGACCGCCAGCCCCGTCGCGCCGACCATATGCTCGACCTGTCCGGCGACGATGATCTTGCCATCGGACTGAAGCGCGATGCCGCGCGGCTGCTCGCCATTGCCCGCGGCAACGACATCGACTGTCGCGATGCCAGCGTCGCCGAAAGCCGTGACGAGGTTGCCAGTCGAGTCGAACTTGGCGACGATCGTCGCGCGGTTATCGCCACCCGCGACGCCAGCCGCCGCGTAGCCCGTTGCGTAGATGTTGCCTGCCGCGTCGTAGACGACGCCGAACAAGCCGTCGTGGCCAGCTGTCGAGAGCGGCACGAGCTGGTGCTCCACAGTTTCGTCGACTGGGCAGAAGGGCTCGGGCTCCATCGCGCCGCCTTCGCCACCGGCCCCACCGACGTCGCCGCCAGTCCCTGCGCTCGCTCCGCCCTGCCCGTCACCACCGACGCCCTGATCATCGCCACCCGCGCCGGCGACCGGCTCTCCGCCAGAGCCTCCCGTAGCTCCACCTTGTCCAGCAACGGGATCCTCGCCGCCGCTTCCGTCGCCGGCCATGCCGCCGATTCCGCCGTCCGCCGTCGTCCCCGCGCTGCCGCCTTTGCCCGCACTCCCCGCGCTGCCGCCTTTGCCCGCACTGCTGCCACCCTTGCCGGCCGCGCCGCTGCTGCCCGCGCTTCCACCCTTGCCCGCTGTGCCGCCGGCTCCGTCGCCGTCCTTGTCCTCA
>WUUC01196596.1_pt1 | contig 13385 bp, 7 predicted proteins | sample 6278441 | NCBI WGS metagenome assembly WUUC01 (sample SAMN13675441, study PRJNA597444) | soil metagenome | isolation source: soil | place: USA: Washington | collected 2017-10 | reverse complement strand
GCGCAAGAAACGCTACGTGGGAGGCCTGACGGCCGTGGACGGGTATCTGGCGCTATCAACACTCCGTCGAGCCGATCAGGTCCTGCAGTTTGCCGGCATCGAGCCCGATACCGGCATGGCGCCAAGGCCCAATGAGCTCAAGCTGGCCGAACAGTTGGTGAATTCCATCGAGGCCGATTTCGATCCGAAGCTTTGGACGAATGAATATCGGGACCGCGTGTACAAACTGATCAAGGCCAAGGCAAAAGGCGAGAAGCTGCCGACGGTGCGAGCCAAAAAGAAAGCGCCGCAGAAGAGTCTCGCGGATAGCTTGAAGGCAAGCATTGCCGCGGCGCGGGAGAGAAAAGTTGCCTAAGCAAAGAAAGCGAGCGAAGCGCAAAGAGGATAGCGAGGAGCACCAGGCCGGGCCTTCCGTGCGTCCCTTTTGGTCGGGCACCATCACCTTCGGGTTGGTCAGTATCCCGGTCGATCTTGTGTCCGCGGTGCGGCCACGGCAGACGGCGCTGAAGCTGATCGATAAGGGAGGTCATGCGCTGGGCCGGGAATATCATTGCTCGAAAGACGGCAAGCCGTTGGACAACGAAGACTTGATCCGGGGCTACGAAACAGATGACGGTCAAATGGTGCCGATCACCGATGAAGAATTCGAATCGGTGGCGCCGGAGATGTCATCGGATATCGAACTGCGAAACTTCGTTCCTGCCGACCAAATTCCGCCCCTCTATTTCCAGAAGTCGTATTTTTTGACACCGGCGGGAAAATCATCGAAAGCCTACAACCTGCTTGCCGCGACGATGGAGCGGACGGGGCGCGTGGGAATCGGTAGCTTCGTGATGCGCGCCCATGAGTACTTGGTGGCCATCGTGTCGGACAATGGTGTGTTGCGAGCAGACACTTTGCGATACGCCGATGAAGTTCGAACGCCCGAGAGTATCGGACTGCCAAAACCTACTAAGGTGCCGGCAAAGTTGACGGCTCAATTCGCCAAAGAGATCGAAGACCTGAAGCGCAAGGACTTAAGCTTGGTCGAGCTGGAAGACAAAGATGCGGAACAACTGCAAGAGTTGGTGAAGAAAAAACAAAAGGATAGCGAGAATGTCGTCCACCAGCCCGATCTGGAAGCCGAGGATGCTGCCGAGGATGCGTCCGGCGAGGGCGCTCAGATCATCGATCTAATGGCGAGGCTGCGCGAGAGCTTATCGAAACGTGCGGTGGTGACCAATGTTGGCGGCGGTGCACCCATTTCTCTAGCCGAAAGGCGCTCGCAAAAGCAGGGGCAAGCGCCTGCTAAGACAGTTAAGGCCAAGAAATCCAAAGTTGGCAAAGCGAGAAGGAAAAAGAGTACAACGTAGTCGGACAGCAATGCCGGTTCGAGAGAACCCGCTTCGAACAAAGGGTGTTTTATGTTGCGTGAACGAGATGTCGCTGCGTGGTGGGATGGACTGACTCCACACGCTCGAGTGGCGAGAGCGAAGGACTTGAATCTTTGGCGAGCAATGGACGATTGGTCCGCGCCTTGGATTACGCTGCACGTCCTGCTTCAGCGCTCGAGACTCATGGACGCGTTGCGAAACGAGATGCAATCGGAACGCAGAGCTGCCAATGCCATTCATCCCTTTCCGCTCGGTAGCGGAATGACGATCATGAAGGCGAGCGACAGCTTTCCTGAATCGGAATTGCCTCCAGCACTTCCTGTAATTTCCCAAAGTCCACCGGCTTGACAAGATGCAGATCGAAACCGGCCGATAGCGCTCGTTCGCGGTCGGATGGCTGTCCATAGCCGGTGATGGCTACGCACAATGTTCGATCGAACCCTGCTGTTCGCAGAGCTTTGACGAGTTCGTACCCGTCCATTTGCGGCAAACCAATATCCAATAGCGCCACTTGAGGCTGACACGATGGCGCTGTCTTGAGTGCCTCCACGCCGTCGTGCACGACCCAGGTGCGATGCCCGCAAGACTCCAACAGGATGGCCAAGCTTTTTGCGGCGTCGACGTTGTCGTCGACAATCAGCACTCGGAAGGTCTTATCCGATGCGTCGAAGAGTGCGTCGAACTCTGGATTCACTGGCATCGGCGGCGGGTCGGCAAGCGGCAACGTGACAGTAAAGGTGCTGCCGTTCCCGAGTTGGCTGATGACCGAAACCGTGCCGCCATGCATCGAGACGATGCGTTCAACCAACGCGAGGCCGATGCCTAAGCCACCTTGTGAGCGGTCCAACGCACGCTCGGATTGGGTGAAAAGCTCGAAGACATGGGGCAGTAGGTCGGGTGGAATTCCAATGCCGTTGTCCCGTACCTGGATGATCAGCTTGTTACTAGTTATCTCCGCGGACAACTGAATTGCTCCGCCTTCGTCCGTGTACTTGCATGCGTTAGTCAATAGATTGACCAACACTTGTTCTAATCGGGCACTGTCGCCATTCAACCAGGCGGTTTCGGCCGGCAAAGAAACGGTTAGCGTATGCCGGCGCTGATCGATCAGCGTACGAGTGCTTTCCACGGACCGTTCAATGACGCCCGCCATCGGGATACGTTCCTGCTGCAGCTGAATACGCCCTGTGCTGATGCGACTGACCTCGAGCAAGTCATCGACGAGTCGCGTCAGACGGCCGGTTTGCCGCTGAATAATCGCGCGCGCCTGCGTGAAGACCGGGTTGTCCACCGGCAGTCCCCGCAGCAGGTGAACGGCATTCGCGATCGGCGCCAGCGGATTTCGCAACTCATGCGAGAGCATTGCGAGGAATTCGTCTTTGCGTAAATGCGCTTGCTTAAGTTTCTCTTCGCTGTCACGTAACGCCTGTTCGATTTCAATTCGTTGCGTGATGTCGACGATCGCGGCGACCCAGCCGGAGACTTCTCCGTCTAGGGAGAATTCCGGAGCATACGAACAATGCATCGTTCGAGGGCCTCGAATAGGCTCCTGTACCGCTACGTCGAACTCAACGCGATCGCCCCGCAGGACTTTGTCGATGTGGGGTTTGATGACGGCAAAGGCATCGGGCCCCAAGACGTCGGCAATGTGCCGGCCCTTCAAATCGTCGGCACACAACCCGAAACGCTGCGCATGCGGCTCGTTGACGAATGAATAGCGGGAGTCTCGGTCGCACTGTGCAATGTAAACCGGCGCATTGTTGGTCACCAGGGCAAGCTGCCGTGCGTGATGAGCGAGATCCTGCTCAATCTGCTTTCGTTCGGTGATATCGACGAGCATGTTGATGCCGCCAACTACTTTTCCGGAAGGATCCTTCAGCGGCGTGGGGTAGGGGGCGAACCATCGACGTGTGCCGTCGGGCTTCTCGAGAATTGCCTCAACGCCTCGGATGCTTCGGCCTTCCTTCAAAGCGACTGCCATCGGGCACTCATCGAGCGGTAGCGGCGTGCCGTCAGGCCAATAAAGTTTCCAGCTGACGCACCACTGGTCTACTCCCAGTTTAGGCGTTCGGCCCGCTAATGCTTCGGCGGCAGGATTGAAGTGGGTGATGCGACCTTCGCCGTCCGTCGTGTAGACGGCGGCCGGCAGCGCATCCATTAGATCTCTAAATCGTCGTTCGCTGGTGGCGAGCGCAAGTTCCGCGCGCTTACGTTGCACGCTAAACGCCACTTGATGGGCGATCGACAAGCACAAGTCGATGTGATCCTGGCTGAACTCGAACGGCGTATCGAAATACGTCATGAACTTGCCGATCAATCGGCCGTTCGACACCAATGGAATGAAAGCCAACGAGTTGATGCCCTCGTCCAGCACGATGCGTTTCAACTCATCGCTTAGGGTCGATTGCTCGACGCTGTTGATCAAAATAGGGACGGCCGACACAGAGTCCCTGGACCACGGCGAGTGCCCATCCACGGCCAACCTATACTGTTCGGACAGTCCCCGCCATGCAACGAAACGCATGGAATCGGCTTCGTCGAACAGTAGGATGGACGAACGGTGGCAACGTAGGGCGTCTTCAATCGCGATTAGAGCAGCGTCATAGACATCCGCTAACGATCCGGCGCGCTGTAGCCGGTCGGCGAATCGGTATAGAGCACCTTTGATGAGTCCATCTTCAACCGCCGCCGTGACATCCCGCGTGAAGCAGCGAGTGTGCACAAATTGACCCTCTTTCCACACGACATTCGAGCTGATGGAGCCGATGCGAATGGAGCCGTCTTTGTGTCGCAGACGAGCTTCGGATGAGTGGAGCGTTTCACCGCGCCGCAAACGACAAAGAATATCTTCGAGGACCGGCGCGTCGGCGTGAAACTTGGAGATCGGCTGGCCGACATACTCGTCGGCGTCGTACCCGAGAAATTGGAGTTCTGTTTGATTCGCCCACTGAATGATGCCGTTTGCATCGACGCAATGAATTCCAACGGGCGCATGATCGAGTAAATCAAGTGCCTGAGGCTCGAAGCGGCCAGCTTTCGCAGCCTCCGCGGTTGCGGGGCCGGAGTCATCAGATATAACCAGGCCGTTGGCGGGAAGCATCGCCGACGGTGAGGTGGGGGCTCCCGTGTGGTGGCCATTCGGCGTACCAGGCTCCGCGGAGGGCCGAAAATCTAGAGTAGCGCTCAAACGGGGTCTCCGCGCTCAGCGGCATGCTGGCTGCTAGATTATTGGGGGCGGAAAACATTGCGTCTGTAGGCGAGGACCTACGCAAGCGAAGATGCTGTCGTTAGACCGTCCCTTCGGCGACCCTATCGCCTCTCCAGAAAGGCGCAGCGGGAAGAGCGCTCCACAGGGTTGCAATCCGCATCCCTGCCGCATGTTCTACTTCCCGTGTTGTGCAAACACGGAAGTTTTGCCGCTTCGCTGCACCAGCAGCACATCGTAAGGATCGCGGCGATTGCCTTGTTCCATTCCCGGTGAGCCAATCGGCATTCCCGGCACGGCGAGTCCCATTGCGTTGGGACGCTCGGCCAGCAGCCGCTTCACGTCCTCCGCAGGTACATGGCCTTCGATGAAGTAGCGATCGATTTTGCCCGTGTGACAACTCTCGGCATTCGTCGGCACCCCCATCGCCCGCTTGATGGGATCCAAGTTTGTTTCGTTCTTCACTTCGACTTTGAAGCCGGCTTGTTCCATATGCCGCACCCACACAGCACAACAACCACAGCTCTCGGTTTTGTGAACGATGAGCGTGGGGAGCTGCGACTTCGCAGTTGTCGTCGCAGCCTTCTGCACTGCGACCGCTGGAGTCGTTTCTTTGGCGGGTTCAAGTGCGAAGGCAACGCCGACGAACGCAAGCAGAGTGATCGGAAGTAGATGACGCATAAGTGGCCTCGCAACTTAGTTGCCGCATGGTAGCCCATGTTGCGGCGGGGGAAAATCATCCGCTCATCCGTGCATCCTGAGATGTCGAAGGACGGTTTGCTCAAAGGTGCTTCGACAGACTCGGCCCGAACGGTATTGCGGAGTCGATGACGAGACGTCATTTCGAGATTCCCATCGAATACCGGATCCCGTCCAGCAAATGCTCAAGAAAGAGCGGTTCGGCAAAGCTCTCCCTGGTATGCCCCATCCCCGTATAGAACGACCGGCCGCCGTCGAACGGCCGATACCAAGCAATCGGATGATCGTCACCGTGTTGACTGCCTTTGAAGGACTTTGTGTCCAGTTTGAGGATGACTGTGACGGCTCGATCGAACTGCTTGTAGTTGTACCACTCATCGGTTCGAGTCCAAGGGTTGGGTAATCGCGCATCGCCGAAGCGCTGCGCTTTTACAACCTGTGCCGGTTGAATCGCATCGTGACTTACAAAGTAACCGCCGACCAGCCGGCCATACCAAGGCCATTCGTATTCCGTGTCTGCTGCGGCGTGAACGCCGATGTAGCCGCGGCCGGAGCGAATATATTGCTCGAAAGCCTGCTGTTGCTCGCGATTGAGGACATCACCGGTCGTCGACAAAAACAGAACAGCGGCGTAGCGATTCAATTCGAGCGAGTGGAATCTCGATGCGTCTTCCGTTGCGTCTACGGCGAAGCCATGCTGCCGACCGAGCTGCCGAATGGCGGCAATCCCAGCTTCAATGGAATCGTGACGAAAGCCGGCTGTCTTCGAGAAGACAAGCAGCGTCGAGGGAGTCTGCGTCTGGGCTGCTAATGGGATCAGACTCGCAACGCCAATCGCCAAGAACGTGGCAAAAGCGATCGGAACAGTTCTAAGTACCCGCATGGTGACTTAGTACCGCACGATGAAGTTCAAGTCCCCGCCGGTTCTCGCTGGAACGATAATCGTCTCGCTCGCCGTGTCGAACTGCATCGAGCGTTTGCCGTTCACGCTCAGCGACTTCATCCGCGCCTCGTCTGGGGCTCGAATTCGCAATCGAGTCTCCGCGGCGAGGCCTCCTTCTGGCAATCTCAGCGTGGCCACGATTTGACGCTTCTTTATTTGCGATCGAATCTCATAGTCGACGCGGCCCCACTTGGTTGGAGCGGACTGTACCGACACATGTTTTCCATGGGCTAACCATTCGCGGGGAACGGCCTTCCCGAGCCACAGCGTCTCCGATTCCGGGTCTTCGAAGACAAGTAGCCAGCGAGTGAGGAGCGGCGCCACAAGCTGCGCGGGCGAGCAGTAGGGCGCAGCATCCTCATTCAAGAGCGGCCGGCGAGTTTCCGGCGCCAACCACATGCCTCGCGTGTACTGGTGCGCCATATCGCTGTAGGTGGCCAGCAGCGCTTCGCGAACGAAGTCATGCTGGATCAAGCCATAGACATGTCCGTACAGCAAAAAGCCTGCGACTTCGTAAGTGCCGAAGCCGTAGGCAGTCGGGATCCCAAGCAAGACATCGCGATGATTCGCCCGATAATCGACAATGGCTCTGACGTCAGCTGTGGACAGACTGCCGGAATGCAGCATCTCCATGTAAGCCCGATAGGCGCGATGTTGCGGGTCCAGCCGATCGCGTTGCATGACAATATGAAAAGGCTCGGCGGCGCCTGCGATGGCGGGCAACACAGCACGGCCGTCAACCGTCAGACGCGAGCGGGAAATGGAAGATTCGATATCCTGGCGAAGCGCTTCGCTTTCTCGCACCAGACGCTGACCCCAGCGCGAGGTATCTGCGGCGCCTGTCTTCCCGATTGCTTGCCACACGCGGCCCAAGTCGCGAAAGCCTCTCGCTGCCTCCGAGCTGTTGGAAAAATAAGGCTGCATGTAGCGAGCCGGCTCTGGATCGAGCGCGGAGTCGGCTTCGCTCCAGCCGGCAATCAGCCCGTATGCGGGATCGGAAGCCGGTAGTAGTTGCGCCTTCGCTCGCAGGCTCAGCAGCAACTTTGTAATCGCATCGATGCGGACGCGATGCTTGAGCAAAACCGCCGGGTCACCGCCCGTATTCGAATACTGCGCGAGCACAGTCAGCAAGCGGCCGAACTGCCCCGTCTCAGGTCCGCGGTACAGGATCGATCCATCGTCGCGTACGTAGTTCGTGAAGTAGTTGTCGATATAGCGCCGCGCGCGATCCAGCAATCCCCACTCGACCATGGCTGCAGTATCGACGTTGAACGTGTCGAGAAAGCCATCATGTTCGTTGCCGCCGTAGTCTTTCTCGACAGCCCCATACTTCGGGAAGTCGTTCACGCGAGTCATCATCGCGCGAATCAAACTGTGACGCGTCAAGTCAACGACGCGCTGGTCAGGCACGTCGATTTTCATTGCAGATTGCAGCTGTCCGTCCCACTTGGATTTGAGATCCACGAGATCCGTGTAGAACTGCTGCGGGTCATCGCCAGTGCGCGGCGGAAAGAGCTGATACGAGTCGTTATAGCGGCTCCATTCGACTGAGCCGCTTTTGATGCGAGTGGTTCGATACCACACGGGTTGTACGTTTGGATTGTTATTCACGAGCCGGAACGGCGCAAAGGCCAGCAGTTCCGTCCAGCTATTCTCTGCATCGGGGAAGACAAAGCGCAGGACGGGAAGATAGCCGCCGACGAGTCCATGCCACACTGCATTTTCATCGCGAACTCGGCGAATGCTGGGCTCGTGCACAGCGGGGTCGAAGTAAGACGTTCGCCCGCCAATAGAGAAGCCGATTTTCTCTGAAGTGTCTGGCGTGCCGACGAAGTTGAAGGCGCCATTGCGGATTTTCTGCAACGGCGCAAAGACCGCGGCAATCTCATCGTACGTGGGATCGCCGGGCTTCGACAGAATCTCATTGGCAAGCAGATCTCGATCGCTGCTTTCCACTTCGCGTTGAGTATGGCCGCGATAGAGCGTCTTCGGATCGACGGTGCTCGCTTCCAACGACTTCGGGAGGTTCATGCGCACGCCGCTGGCATCGACTAGCAGCAGATGGCCTCGCTTGCTCGTGAAATCCTCGAGAACTACAAATGGCCGCTCGCCAAGCACGACTTCCATCACGGTCCAAGCGCCGAAGCGCTCACCGCGGCGGACCTTCGTAGTGGCCTGATCGGTGCGTAATTCGACCGAATCGCTGGCGAAGCTTCCGGCGCGTAGCTTCGGCGCTTCGTCGGCGGACGAAGCGACTGCGCTTGCGATTAGCAATGCGAGTGCAAGTGTGCACCGTCGAGCAAAGACCATCGCGTTCTCCTGAAAGAGATCAGCGTAGAGAATCGCGAGTATGGTGTCGTTGCGAGAGGTGAGTTGGCAAGTGGCGAAGAGTTGTTTTGTCGCCCTCGCGGACTCGCATTGCTGTCCGGAACATCGAGGGCGCGCGTCGTTCGAACATCGTCATCCCGTTCTTTGCCCGCCATGGATGGCGCAATACTGGTCAATGCAGGAGCAATTGCCAGTACAACGGGATGACGGTAGTGAGTCGCCGGCTTTTCAGACGTCCCGTCTATTTCCCTTCGACCGGCAAAGCGTAAGCAATGAGATAGCCGCCTTCTGGATCTTCAGGCAGTGCTTGCTGTACGCGCCGCGCGGAAGCTCCCCAAACGCGCGGCGTGTTGGTCGCCGCGATCAGGACTATCTGCCGCTTCGAAGGCGAGAGATAGCTCATAGCCGTCGCTTCGGGTTGAGCGGGCAGACGGTCGCGCCACATGACTTCGCCGGTTTTCACGTCGACAGCGCGCAGCGTCTTATCGCGGGTGCCGCCGATGAAAATCAGGCCGCCTTTGGTGACCAGCGAGCCGGCTGCGATGGGAACACCCATGGGCAGTGGAATCCCAAAGCGCATGCCTAGCGGACCGATTTCATTTGTCGTGCCCAACGGGCGATTCCACAACAGCTCTCGTGTTTGAAGATCGATCGCCGCCAAGCGTCCGTAGGGCGGTTGATGACACGGCACGTCGAGCGGTGACAGAAACGGCGCGGTGGTCATGCCGTACGGCGTGCCGGTTTGCGAACTCACTCGTAGCTTCTCTTTGATGATTCGATCGCGCGGGTACAGCTGCAAAATATTCGCCATGATCAGCGGATTCACGATGAGCAATTGATTGTCCTCATCGACCGCCACGCTGCCCCAGTTGAAGCCGCCGGCATTGCCGGGAAATTGCACCGTGCCTTGAACCGACGGTGGCGTGAAATGCCCTTCGTAGCGCCGGGTTTTGAATTGATAGCGACACCACATCTGATCGAAGGGCGTGATGCCCCACATGGTGGCTTCGGTCCAATCGTCGCGGAAATGCGGCATACCGACCGAGAACGGTTGCGTCTTCGAAGTGTAGTCTTCGGGCACGGCGCCCTGCGGAACCGGCTTCTCTTCGATGGGCGCTACGGGTTTGCCGTCGCGCCGATCGAGCACGAATAGCTCGCCGCGTTTAGTGCCTTGAATCAAGGCTGGAATGAGGCTGCCATCTGCTTGCGGCAAATCGACCAGCGCGGGTTGCGACGGCACATCGTAGTCCCAGATATCGTGATGCACAGTTTGAAAATGCCAGCGTACGCTGCCGTTCGTCACATCGAGTGCAACGACGGAGCTGGCATACTTTTCCATTTCAGCCGTGCGATGCGTGCCCACATAATCGGGCGTCGCATTGCCGAGCGGTAGGTAGACGAGACCCAAAGCATCGTCGTAGCTTGACATGCTCCACATGTTTGGCGTGCCGCGAGTGTAATGTTCACCGGGTTCGGGCTCGGTGTTAACGCCAGGCCGGCCCATGTCCCACGCCCACTCGAATTTTCCGGTAATGGCATTGAATGCACGGATGACGCCGGAAGGTTCGTTCACTTCAACGTTGTCCATCACCCAGCCGCCAATGATGGCGAGGCCGCGAGCGATGGTTGGCGGCGATGTCACGTAATAGAAGCCGGGCTTCACTTCGCCCATGCCGGGCAGCAGACTGATTTCGCCGTTGTTGCCGAAATCTGCGCAACGCTCGCCGGTTTTCGCATTCAGTGCGAAGAGACGCGCATCCGTTGTTCCCATGACGATGCGCTCGGGGCACGCGCCGGTGTAGTCGGCGGCGGCCTTGTAGTAGCTGACGCCGCGGCAGTTCTGCGAGAAACCTCGATTGCCCGTCTTGTTTTCGACATCGAATTCCCATCGCAGCGCGCCGCTCTCTGCATCGAGCGCTTGCACGACGTTGAAAGCAGTGCAGAGATACACCAGGTTGCCGGCTTGCACGGGCGTGACTTTGAACCAGCCTTTCTCACTGGTACGGACTTCCCAAATCTTCTCAAGCTTGCCGACATTGTCAGGAGTGATTTGATCGATGCGCGCATACCGCGTGCCATGATTGGTGTTGCCGTAGCCATGCCATTCGCCGAGTTCGGCCCCTGCCGCATCTGCGGTGACTGGCGCCGACGAAGTTGAGCGCAAACGTTCCGGCATGCTCTTTACGTCGCGTTGCACACTGAGCATGACGATGCCGGCGAGCGTGAGCACGCTTGCGGCTGCAATGCCCTTGGCAATGGGACTATCGAACAACGGTGGCGGCGATTGGCTGGCATAGAGGCCGCGACGCACAAGCGGTGTCAGAAACCAGAGTCCAAGCACCGCCGGCACCAGGACGCGGGGCATCAATGCCCAAAGGTTGGCGCCGACTTCCGCCAGCGCCCACAAAAGCGTTGCAAGAACGAAAACGCCAAAGAGATACGCACCTCTTTTATTTCCCATCCAAAGCAATGCGCCGCTCGCGGCCATCGCAAGGCCTGCAAGCACGTAGTACGGCGAGCCGCCGACAGTGACCAGCATGATCCCGCCATACAAGTACGGCATAGAAAGCAAAACCACAATCGCAGCAAATATCCGGGGCGGGCGAGGGCTCATGAGGCTGACCTTCTTCGAGTTATGCGGCGCGTGCATGCAACGAGGTCATGGATGGTAGCCCCGCGCGCGACGATCCGTGTCGATGCTGAGAAAAGTTGACGGAATGAAAGGTCGCGGACGACAGGTTGAAGCAACGGGCTACAGGCTACAGGCTACAGGCTACAGGTAAGATCCGAGAGAACCTATGCGCAGAAGTTCCGCGTGCAGCGGACGCGATGCGTGTGCAATCCAATTCACAGTAACGACTCTTGGATCAAGAAGTGCTCTGGCTGAAGCCTGTCGCCTGTTTTTCCTTCACAGCGTCTTTACAAACCAGGGCGCTACCGCCTCCGGCGTTGTGCTGACTTCTGTCGGTCCCTTTAGTCGCTTTGCCGCAGCGGCGAGCGCTGCGTTGTCTTTGGCATTGTTTACGTTGCCGATGAATAGCGCCGCCGTGGTTGCGGGTACGGAGTCGAGCGACCACACGGGAAAGTACTCGGCCAATGCGAGTTCCGATTCTTTCTCATTCATCGCCACCGCCGCGCGTTCCGATTTTGGCGCCGAGCCAGTACGTGCCAACGAGACCATCGTCGCTTGTTGCTTGGCGCTGGGCTTGAAAGCTTGCTTGGCTCCGTCCTTGCCGGCCAACGTGGGCGACTGGGAAACAAAGGCTTTGAGTCTTGCATCGCCGCCGGCAACAACCATCGCATGATCGGCGGACAGCCCAATTCCCCACAGCCCGATGCGAGCGCGATCGACTCTCGCGTCACCCTGCAAGAAAGTGATCGCGTTGCGGATGTCGAGCGTCTGCGCCAAGGGGTCGATGCGCTTGCGGCGAATATCGACCCTCGTCGTCATCGGTGTAAAGCGCAGGCGATCGTCGGAGCGCACAGGCTCGTGAAAATAGAGAAAGCCGCCACTGCTTCCCCAGCCGCGATAATCGAATGTCATCGCAACCACTCCGCTGCTCGCAAGCGCTGCGGCCTGCCTCTCCACACTCCCTTGAGTCTCCGCGGCAGCGGGGGCGATGACGACGGCGGCCGATTTCTTCGCATCGGAGGCGCCGGCGGGCAAGTAGAGTTTAGCGGCGCAGAGCACACCTTCGCTGTAAAACTGAACGTCGCGCGTGCTGAAGTCCGCGCTCTGCGCCAAGGCGGTGAACAAAAGCCCGCCGGCGGCAATCAATCTTGCGAACGTTTTCATTGCGCGACTCCGAGATACTTCACGAACCAATCCGCTGCCAGCGTCGAGCCCACCTCGAAACCGGTATACGAATAGGCTTGGAAATGAGTGAGTTCAGGGAGCACGATGGCCTGAGCCGTCACGCCGCGCTCATTCAAAAACTTGGCGGCTTCAATTGCGCCTGCAGCGCCTCGCGTCAGTTCGTCCTTCTCGGCAGGTAGGAACAGAATGCGATTGGTTTTCGGGATTCGCTCCAGCAACGCGCCGGGCTGCACATCCTGATTACGCGTCAAATACCATTGATCGACTTTGCTCTTGAACGAAAAACCGCCATCGATTTCGTTGCCTTGTCCGGTTTGCACACGTCGAATGGCGTCTTCCTGGTTGTTCGCAGAAATCGCAACGGCTCGTGGCGCGGCCGGTCGAGGCGTAATGACTTGCACTACCGCGGCTTTCACTCTTCCGTCCAAGCCCGACACTGCTGTCACGACGCTGCCGCCGTTGCTCGTTCCCCAGATGCCGATGCGGTCCGGATCGACGCCTGGTTCTCCTTGCAAATAGGAAATGGCCGCACGGAAATCTTGAACTTCGTGGACATTGTTGAGGTTCGTGCGCTTCATCAAGACTCGGAGTTCCTGCGAGGTCACCGCTGCGCGATCTGAACTTGGGTCCGGTTCCAAGAGGCGGATCGAATCCGAACCGCTGGCGCTGAAACCGTAACTGCGGTAGTCGATCGCCATCGCTACCAATCCCCGCTCGGCGAATCGAGCCGCGAATTTTTCGATGCCGATCGACACTGCGTTGATGCCATGACCCACGACAACGGCAGGCCACTTCTGTTTCGTGGAAAACCCTTTGGGTAGGAACAGTTTGCCATGCAACGCCGTGCCGCCATCGACATAGAAGGTGACGATGCGAGTGCGCACGCCTGCCGGCAATTCATAGGGCCAGTCGATGGGCAACGTTCCCTGATCGCGCTTCATGACCGGATCGGTCGCCTGCTGTTTGAAATTGTCGCGATTGCGCTCGACGATGTCGGTGCTGATCTGCGCGAAGGCAGGC
>WUUC01171346.1_pt1 | contig 13387 bp, 17 predicted proteins | sample 6278441 | NCBI WGS metagenome assembly WUUC01 (sample SAMN13675441, study PRJNA597444) | soil metagenome | isolation source: soil | place: USA: Washington | collected 2017-10 | reverse complement strand
TTGATGGCCTAGACATCATTATTTCATCCCCTTGGTTAATCAGTGCCGATAAAGCGTTGGCTGGAGAAGTCGGAGCAGAAACAATATTAAAGAGAAACCTTGTTGGCCTAAAAGACAAACCCTGGGATTACGTTCTTATTGACTGTCCACCAACATTAGGGATCATGTCTTTGAATGCTCTAACAGCTGCACATAAAGTTCTTGTTCCTCTAGAAACGCACATTATGGCTGTGCAAGGGTTAGCTCAGTTGCTTAATACTATTAACACAGTTAAAGATAGGCTAAATCCTACATTAGAAATAGACGGTATCCTTCCTTGTCGGGTGAACAAACGTACGAGACTCTCACAAGATATAATTGCGGATTTGCGAAAGCGATTTAACGGACAGGTATATGAAACGACAATAAGGGAAAGCATAAAGTTGGCCGAAGCCCCATCTTTTGGTAAGCCAATTACGATCTATGATTCCAAAAGCTCAGGTGCCGCAGATTATCGTAGTTTAGCCACTGAAATTATTAAACGTAGAAAAGGGAAGTAAATATGGCAAAAAGACAGACGATTGGAGATAACCCGCTAGATGCATATATTTCTCCGCATATAGTAAATGAAGATGAGACTTTAAAAGATGAGGGTACTCCTCAAAGGAAGCCGAAGAAGACAAAGAAGCAACGCATCACTGTTCAAATTTCTGAAGCTGTCATTGAGCGTATAAAAAACGCAGTGTATTGGACTCCTGGACTTACTTTAGCCTCTTTAGCGGAAGATGCTTTTTCTAAATTTGTAGACGAATTAGAAAAAGAAAAAGGAGCCACTTTTCCTAAGAGGAAAGAGGAATTGAAAACAGGAAGACCTATAAATTAAATCATTTAAAGTAGGCGTTTTGTGAAAATGCACACATTCTTCATTTGTAATTAGTAATGACCTAAACAACCTCTTAATTTTGCCTTTTTTTCACAATATAGGAATATTCCAATACCCACACCTAGATAAATAAGGCTAATGATAAAAAAAGATAACTCGTTGTTAGAATGATTAATTTTAATTAAATCAATAGCATTAGTTATTATGCTTATATGTGACACATACTGTAACCACGTTGGAAAAGATTCTATAGGCATGAAAATACCGCTTAAGAACAATAAGCTATTATTGATAATATTGAGTATCCAACCTACATCTTTCAATAAAATAGTTAATCCTCCTAGAAATAAACTTAATCCGAATAGACCAGGTGTAATAAGTAACATAACATAAGTTAATTTAATAATTGGCAGGCTAGATAAAGTAATATATCCTAAGCCCCAAAGAAAGCTAAGTAGACTGCCCATAATAATAAATGATCTAACAATGGCTGAGACAACTTTAGCAAAAAGTAAAAAGGGAATTGGTATAGCAGATAAATAAATTTGTTCAAATGTACCAGATCGCATTTCCGTTGATATTTTACCACTAATGTCTCCAATAATAAGAATAGAGTAAAACCATAAGCAATAGCTAACTCCAGCAATTTGTTTTTCTTTTGTCAAAGCAACTAGAAATATATAAAAAATTAAAAGAGATAGGAATTCTCCTAGCCATTGAAGCCTATAGCTCCAAGCTGTTAAAATCTCTTTTTTTATTTCGTTCCACAGAATTTTAAAGAACATGATTTATCGAACCATTTTTGATTAGTAACATGCTGTGGCTGATGCGTTTGATCATCTCATGATCATGGCTAGCAATAATCACTAATTTATTCTTATGAGCCAACTGCTTAATAAAACGTTCAAAAATTGTACTTGATTGTTTATCTAAACCACTTGTTGGTTCATCGAGTAAAATAATGGAAGGATCATGGGAAAGAGAGCATGCAAGAGCTAGCCTTTGCTTCATACCAAAAGAAAAGAATTCAACTTTTGTGTTTCTAATATCCCATAAATCAAATATCTGAAGTAGGTTCTTTGCTCGATTATGAGCTAATTTGCCAAAAGTTCCTTTTAATCCAGAAAAATATAAGAGGTTTTGCCAGGCAGTTAATTTCCAATATGTGGAACGGGACCCTTCAAGAAACACTCCTATATTTTGCATGCTTTTTGATCGTTGTTTCTTGATATCCATTCCATTAACAAAAACTTCTCCCTCGTCTGGATAAATCAAACCACATATTAATTTTATAAATGTTGTTTTCCCTACACCGTTGTCTCCTAAAAGACCAATAATTTTTCCGGGATAGAATGAAAAGTTAATTCTTTGAAAAACACAGCGATCAGAGTATCTTTTTGAAAGATTATTAATTTTAACACTTTCCATCTCTTTCCATGATTTGTGTAAAAAAAGAGTTAATCATATCAGAAAACCATTTTTTATTTCTCGAGGCATAGGGGATATTGGATATCATTCCAAAGTTAGCTTTCAAGTCGTCTAGAAAAAATAGGCACTCTGCAATTGGGTAGTTGAATAATCTAGACAAAGCTCTACTTTGTTCTTTTGCTAATTCAATATCTCTTAAGGATAGTTGGTCGGTGGAATAGTATGAAAAAACTGCTATTTCATCTCCAATTATACAAGCAATGATTGGTTTTCCTTCTGGCTTTTCAAAAACAAAAGATGCATTTTTAATGTCTTCGCTTGGCTTCCAATAGTAAAAGTTAAATGGTTCAGAATAGACAATATCTCTCTTTAATCCACAATATTGTACATTTCCTAAATAATAGTTTGGTACTTTAACAGATAAGTTAGATTGTTTAATCATTTCCCATTGCCTTGGCAAAGAAAACCGATTTCCAGATAATCCAAAAGCTCCTGGTTTAGAGAAACAACAAGGAAAAGCTTCAATGGCAAATGCAAGATAGGAGCGAAATTCAGATAAAGAGTAGATTCTGTCTTCTTCTGAAAAATCGTGAAATAAAACTTCTGGAATGGACAATACTCGGTTAATTATATAAAAATCTTTTGAATTAGAAATTTTTAATCCAGAAGAGAGTGTCCATTCGATTTTGACTTCACTTTCATCAAATTCGTCAATAATCAAAGTGTCTTTTAACAAAGATTCTAAAGGGAGCTTGACCATATTAAATTTTTGATCAAGCTCAGAAGAAAAAAGAGCATGTGTGATAGGCTCATCCGCATGGCTATAAATTAGAACAGGTCTCATTTTCTATATACTTTGGCCCCACTTACTTGATCTGAAATTTCACTATTAGAAGAGAGCCAAATTTCTCCATTTCCAGACTCTACGATAATGGGACCTGTGACTTTAGTTCCACTACGCAAGTCAATTACTTGGGCACCATCATATCCATTTACTTCACGAACGATTAAAGAGTCGATAGAGCAAGTTCCTAATATAATTTTTTGAGAAGCAACGGAAAGTTCTTTTTGAAACTTTGTGTTGACCGCATTTAATGAACCATTAATGGTAGTTGTATTATTGATTAAACAATTCTTAAGGTCTACTTGTCCGTTAACTTGAAGACTACCAATGGCGGATTCTTCCGCATTTAAACTACCATTAACGGATACAGTACCTAAAATCTTTGTCCCTTCAAGAACCACACTTCCGTTGGCTTGTATGACGTCTACAGTCTCTTTTCCGTATTTTTGATAACCATAGCTATTACCAAATTTATTCGTATTATCCATACTATATCCTTTAGAAAACATTGTCATAGCTGAGATTACAGCCAAAAAATAAATTTTTCTCATGATTTTCTCCTTGAAAGTTTGCTTAGCACATTTTTTGCAAATTCAGTTTTGCTTGAATGATTAAATGTACTCCAGCCTGGGCCAGGATTTGACTCCAAACAAAAATAAACATTTCCTGATTTCATTAAATCCACACCGATCAATTGATTATTTTCATATTGAGCTACAGACTTACAAAAAGCATTTATTTCTTTAGGCAGCTGAACTTGCTTATATTTTATTGTCCCTTTGGATGCATATCGGTAATCGATACAATCTTTGTTCTCCACCATTAATGACCAGATGGTCTTGCCACAAACATGTACTCGAATATCTATTCCATCGATTTTTTCTTGGAAAAGAGTAGGTAGATGACTGGTATTTTCTAAATCCCATTGGTTAAATATTTCGTCTGATACAACTTTAGAACGAATATTAGAACAGGATTTCACTATAAGAGAGCCTTTATACCGATTTTTTAATAGCCTAAAATCACCTTTTAGAAAGAAAGATCGTGGATATTTTACTATTTGATTTCCTGCTGTCTTAGCAGCATTTTTAATAGATGTTATTCCTTGATAAGCTTTAGAGAAATTATGGTAATGATCTCTTTTTTGACCTATCAAACTCCCTTTCCAAATATCTAACACTTCAAATAATGCCACATGTTTATAGTAATACGGGTGCTCTTTAGATATCCCTGGATGTCTGTGATAAATAGCAGTGGTCATTATAACCAGTTCTTTCAAGTGTATCTTTAGAATACCATCAGAAAAGCTGAAGTCCCAATCTATTCCAAGATCATCATAATACAAATGTCTCATATATTCTCTTGAGTTGAGTTCTTTTAAGAAATGATAAGGTACGATATCATTTCTTGCAGAAATCAAAAGTACACAAGTAGAAGTGGTTTTACTTGATGAAAAGTCCTCCTTATTCAAACAAAAACTTAAATTTTGTAGCTTAGAACCAGGAACAGTGGGTCTATGAGTTTTAGGAATGAAAGCTTTTTTATTCATAATCCAAGGTTAAAAAATGAACACATCATCATCTGTTCCTTCCATTAACATCATTTCATGGTCTGCAAAAAAACCTCCATCACTTCCACCATCTTTGCAGCCTTCTTTTCCATCTGATCCACCTTCTTTACCATCACTAGAGAATCCCATGATAATTCCTTAAGTTGATTATTTTAAAGGTTTGTATCTTAAAGAAAATTCCCAATAGATATCAATTAAAATTTGTTTTGATAATAAAATATGATTCAGAGCATAGTCGCACCCCATTAAAATGTGCAATCATAGTCGTAGAAAAATCAGTAAACGGGAGTATTATATGTATTTTATATAAAACATGTCTTTGCTGTATTTATGGCATTTAGTGTATAAAAAGTATTTGAAATAACCCATGCATAACCTCTTTTATTGGCAAACACATGAAATGGAGTAAATCTATGACCAAGAAGAAAAGATTAGAAGACATCTATTATCCTGTTCCTCAAAACTTTTATCCCATGCAATCGGAAAAGCCACCCATAAACAGAGAAGTAATCAAGCATATTATCCAAGGGGCAGTCAAAGGAGCTTATCGTTTAAAAAATCCATCTTCTCATGATTATAGAGGAAATCCAATAAGAGTGAAGGCTGTAGCAACTCAAGAACAAATAGATATGGTTGTTCATCTTATCGAATCCTTGCAACCATCGGACGCAATCGAAGCAGCTTTAGCTAGCCAATTCGCCATTACCTATATCAGAGGATTAGAGGAGTCATCAAAAGACTATTCAAATGGCTCAACAATGATAGGTTTCTTCGAGTTCGGTCACCAAGTCTTAGAAGCATATCAAAAATATAGAAGCAAGGGAGCACAGCAAATTAGCGTTCAATATAACGTTAACCAAGGACAGGTGGTGAACATAAAGAATATTAGGAAAGACCAACCGATTACATTAGAAGGGTCTATAGTATGAGTGAGCATGTAAATTGGAATGATTATAGGTCCGTAGAAAAACTTCATAAGAAACGTGTAGAAAAAGGTAAAGAAATAGTAGGAAGAATGATTACAGCTAGAGAAAATGGCAATGAGACCGCCTTGAAGAAAGCGTATGGAGATATCATCAAACATAGAAAGCAAGATGAAGTCTACAAGGAAAAAGCAAAGCAATCATGTTATTGTTGGTAAAGGCATGGCTAAGTCAGAAAAAAGGCATACTCCCCCCGCTTTCTTTGAGATAACAGCACCCAAAGCAATAGCTACTCTCATGCAGGCTTTTCATGTTGATTCAGAAGAGATAGCAAGCTCTCTTATTCTGGAAGCGGCGAAGGCAATCTATAGTCATGATGATTCTGGCATCAATGTCTTCTCAAGGAAGGACGTCTCTACAGAAGAACTTGATGGGATAACTTCTCTAATGAAAGGGTTAAAACCACGAGACACTCTTGAAACTCTTTACGCTGCTCAAATTGTGGCCTGTCATATGCTTGGGATGCGTAAGCTATCGGCGAGCTATCCAGATGATCAAAGATTAGGATTGAAGCTCTTGCGTTTCAGTAACGAAGCCATGCAACAACTGGAAAGAAAACGGAATGGTGGCTCTCAAAACATTACGGTTAACTACAACTATCATGGACAGGGGGGATGCCTTGATGCAAACTGTTCTCCCAAACCAGGAGTCTAATAATGCCAATTCAAGGAGTTAAGACATGTGGGGCTAAGTGCCGAACCAAAGGGGGGGAACCATGTGGTCAGCCAGGTATGAAGAACGGCAGGTGTAGGATGCATGGAGGCGTCTTCTACAAGCGAGAGACTCATGGAGGGACAACATTAAGAGCTAAGGCTAAAAGGAAGAGAGAGCGAACGTTCCTCAAAGAAATGAAATCAGTTAATGAGGAAGTAGAAAAGAATACTGGTTGATTACTCGCTCGTCTTGCGCACGCACGAACCCCGCCACTATTAAAACAAATGGGACTCCCACCGATTTAAAACCTTAGAAAAGAGAGACCCCCACACTCCTTAAGTAGTACCGGTACCTTTTAAAGAAACAAATCTAAGCTCAAGGAAAGAGAGAATGAAACCAAGAAAAAAAACTTTACCAAGAAAAATTCAGAACGAAGAAGCTGAAAAAAAATTTTCCGCCATTTTAGACAAAGCCGAACAAGGGGATATGAAGTCTATGATGCGGATACTAATGGAGTCTGGCAGAGGATATGAAATGAGCGAGACTGATTTAGGTGAGATTTTGAATAATCGACAAGAAGGTGGTTAATTTGACCTGCAATCGATTTTCATCAAAAGACAATTAAATAGATGGCTAGACTAATGAAGTTGCCTTGGTGGTCATTTAATGTATTATTGTTTTTGGTGTGCGTTGCCTAATGAGTTTATGTCTAGATTAGAGAGACTTTAGAGCGGTAGTTTTTAAGAAACTAGACGCCCCGCCTCAAGCGGGGGCGGCTACGCTAAATAACGTTATCCGTTACCGTTACCGTTGAAGGAATTTTGAGATTTCTCCTCTAGAGGTCTAAAAAGTTAAGCAACCTTCAACAGGAAGGTTAAGCAACCTTGGAGAGGAGAGTTAAGCAACCTTAAACTTCCAGAGAGATTTTTTTCCGATTTGCGGCTGACTTTTTCCCTTTTTCTGAGTTTATTAACCTCTGTTCTCCCTGATAAAGCAAAAAATTCTCAACTTTCTTGTAATAAGAAGTCAGCCTATATTCTTCATCTTGCTTGTCCAAAAACCAATTAACTAAATCTGGTTGGCTCCAATGGTGTATTATTTCTTTAATTTTGTGATGATTAATCCCAGATTCTCTGGCCATTTGCTCCCACCTTTCATTTGAAATTAGTACAAAGCCTTCCTTTGCTAATCTATCTGACTGATTAGCAAATTCCTCAAAAACTAATAATTGTAAATGGGCTTGATTTGCATAAGTGTTTTTTGATCCATGAAACGGAGGGAAGTCTCCAATTGGGATAAGTCTTCGTGCGTTGTTTGGTAGTCTAAAAACATAGTTTGGTAGGAGCATGTCTCCTAGTATGATGTTTATCTTTGATGGTTCAGAGTTTCGATACTTCTCCATTACTCGAAGAGCAATCATGTTGCCACGGGTTCCATCTGGAAAAGTAAAATAGCCGTGTGCTTGTGCGTGAAGAATATCTCTTATTTTTGCGATGTCATGTTCGGAATTACATCTACAGAGTTCACTGATTTTGCTATATCCACCTTCTATTTCTATTAATCGTGGATCAGGGCTGTTTGATGCCCAATTATCAAAACCTGTTTGTATTTGCCACCTTACTATCTTGTGTCCAGTAAGCGTGCTAAGGTGCTTTATGCCATTTTTAAAAACAGAGAACATATTAGCATCTATTACTGGAGCTGATAATATTGGAACGCCCCCTTTGTCATAACAGATAATAGTTTCGTTTTCATGTACAAAGCTTTTTTTATTTGGATTTAATATAGGCTTTATTATTTCAATAATAGGCGATGTAATTGCTGGAACTTGTTTTGATTGCCTGCTCCATATATGTTTACATCTATCCTCCCAAAGTGATTGTCCTAATAAAAATAAAGAGGCATTAATTGGTTCTTCTTTAGTAACCCATAACCCCCAAACATCTTTTCTATATGAATTAGGGTATCCTTCGCTTTTGTAAAACTTAAACACTTCTTCGCTGTTTTTTTTAACATCAGTTGCCAGTTTTTTTCCTTTTGGACCTACCCCTTTTAAGTAGGATATAAATTCAAAATCAGCTTGAAGAATTTCGTGCTTTTCATGCTTAAGATGGTCATTTAAGTCCTCTAGGTCTATTGGGTTTTTACTAAACGCTTTATGATGAAATGCTTTAAAATTTGATATGGTTTTACAGTGTTCAAGAAGCTCTCTAGATAATATATCTACAGCTCTAGCATCTTCAATTTCGTACTTTTCTTTTAAAACTTTTCTTGCAGTATAGAAGTGAATAGGCTGTGGGTCTATTGATGTTAGGCTTAAAGTGGCTTCTTTTACGAATGATAACCAGACGATATCAGGATCAGAATTGTCTAAACTTGAATATATTTTTTTTAAAACATTCTCTCCGTGCAATCTTGCCTTATTTGTTACAAGATAATCTGTTAATGCAAAAAGATTAGGTGGAAATTCTGAGGTGTTGACTTGTTCCCCATTCGCTACCCTATTTTGTATTTCTTCCATTTTCTGTTTAGCTTGTAAGTCTGACCTATACAACTCTTCTGGAATTAATCCAGTCTTAACCCAGGTTTCCAACTCTGTACTAGAAAACTCCCCGCTAGATTTTGAAATGGGAAATAAAGAAGGAATTAGGATTGTTTCCCCTGTTTCCGGATTTTTATGATGAGAGTAACCTAATGCTGGCATACCAATCCTAGTTATAGTTGTGACCTGATGGTCCTATTTTTTTTTGATGAGGTGCTGGATTATCGACACATTTTAAAATACCGTAGTCATCTTTTTGCAGCACTTGATCAGGAATTGGTGCTGTGAAATTCGATTTTACTAATCTCATTGAAATTTTGTCTTTTTCATATATTTTTTCGTTTTTATTAGAAGATTCCTTAAGTGATTTTTCAAGGTTAATTTGGAATCTAACACCATCAGTTAAAGCACTCGAACCTCTGGCTGCCGCTTGATCAGTATTGGTTCCACTAACGCCTGATTTATTCATGTGGTGCCCAAACAAGACGGTTGGTTTTCCTTTCAGCTCCATCGTGATTCGCTCAAGCAGAGATATGAACTGTGTTGCGGAAGCATTGTCCGTTTCTGCTTCAGCCCCCAAAAACCTAGATATTGGGTCTAAAATTATACAAGACCAACCTTCTTCAGGCTCTCTAGTTTTAAGTGCATTAAGAAGCATTTCAAATAGTGCTGTTGGGAACCCTTTGTGAATAAAGGACGCTTGCATCCCAGTAAATGATGTAACAGAAAGACGCCTACTGATTGTCTCTAGCTCTTCCTCTTGTTGGATATTCATTTGAGGGTCTACATAAAACATGCTTTTAAATGTTTTGCGAAGTAGTCGATGAACATCATCGTCAGAATTTTCCCCTAAACCAATAAATACGCATCCAGGTTTTTCTATTGGGTATTTTCCTAAAAATGGTATGCCAGTAACTATAGAAAGACCTAATTGTGCTAAGAAGTGAGTCTTCCCAACACCCCCTGCGCCCACAACCATTCCAACAACGCCTTTTCTTATAAATGCTTTCGGGGTACCTTCATCAATAAAGTTAATGAGTCTTGGCATGGGAGCCGCATCATCAAGAAGAAAGTTCTTCTCTCTTTCGTGGATGAACTTAATGCCAAACTGTTCTTTTGGGGTTATAGAGATTGCTTTTTCCATTCCCTCTGCCCAATCAGCTGCCTTTTTAAGCTTTTCGCATTCGTGGATAGCTTCAAGAGCTTCTTGTTTTCGGTAGTCTTGAACATTACTTTGTTCAATAGATTCTTCTGTCAGCTCTTCTACTCCCAGATTGGCTCTTAGTTGAAAAAGCTCAAGTTCCTTTTCCATTAGCTTGTCTCTAAAAAATGCAGACTTAAAGGATAAACGCAGGGAGTTAAATGACTGACCCTCTCCTAGAGGCATTCTTAATATTCTTGCATTGAGAGGACTTAAAATTTGTCTTAATTCTATCTCAGCCTTCAATGGGAACACATATCCTATTCCGTTGTAAAATCCTTCAAGCTGGTTGAACCTTTCTTGTAGGGGTTTAAAGCTCTTTCCTTGGGATAATACAATTAGGTAGTCGGTTGCGCTCATTTATTTCTCCTCGTTCTTACGGGCTTTTTTCTTTTTATCTTGGTTATCAATAGTGGTAATGTCTTGCTCTAACTCAGCTTCGATTTCTTTAACTGTTGGTAGACTTGATTTTAGTTCTTTAGGTAGCGTTTCTACCAGTTTTGTTTCGTATTCAGCTACACCTATTGGGCGATTGAAGTTCCTTAGTGCGTACTCTACAAACACATTGTCCTTCGTTTTGCATAGAATCATCCCGATGCTTGGTTTATCACCTTCATGCCTTAGTTGGTCGTCCACGGCTGATAGGTATACGCTCATTTGCCCGATATCTCTGCTATCAAACTGACGGGCCTTCAACTCAATGATGACATAGCATCTTAGTTTGAGATGGTAGAATAGCAAGTCAATATACAAGTCTTTTTTCCCAGCTTTAATCGGATATTGCTTTCCGACAAACGCAAAACCTTGACCAAGCTCCATTAAGAACTTTTGAATATGTTCTGTTAGTTGATTTTCGATGTCCTTTTCTATAACGTCATCGCTTAGGGAAATAAAATCGAAAAGATAAGGGTCTTTGGTCGCTTGTTGTGCTAAGTCGGATTGTGGTGGAGGTAACACAGATTTAAAGTTAGTAATAGCTTTCCCCTCTCTTTTGTGGAGAGAATTTTCTATCATGATTTCCAAAATGCTACGACTCCATCCATACTCAATGGTTTTTTGTGCGTACCACATTCTTTCTTCATATTTCTTAAGCTTTTCAACCAATACAGAATTATGTCTCCAGGGTATACTTGATAAGGTTTCAGGAGGATTGTCTTGAAATTGTCCCCCAGCTGGGGGAGTGTTTTGATAGGCTACATAAAAAGCTCTCATCCTAAAAATATTCGTGCGAGAAAATCCTTCTATGCCTGGGAATGCATTTTGAATATCTTTAGCAAGTTTTTCTATGATTTTTGTTCCCCATCCGCTCGCTTCTTGTTTTTCAACTATAGTTTTACCTATTTGCCAATAAAGACGGATAAGTACATTATTAGCCGCTGTTATAGCCTTAACTTGGCTTTCTCTTATCTGTTTTTTTAACTCGCCTAGAGTAGATTCATATTCTTTGTTTGAAACCAGCACGCTCTCTCCTGCTTTCTTTAGGAGATTTTTGATCTTCTTTTCCTTTGGCATTTCATCCTCAACATATCGGTGCTTTAAGTCGCTCATCTTAACGGTTACATATCCCATAGTCAAGTAATTTAACACCCACTATGCCTTTTTCGTTGCTTTATGTGTATTCATCTGTTAACTTATGTCCAAGTAACAACCTTATGAGAATTATATGAGCCTCGCCTTACTAGAGTATGAAAATGTCATCCAAGAAAGCTCGTTTGACTTCGAGGATTTGATAGAAAAATTTGTCGCCAGCATTGATGCTAAAGCCAATTCAAAGGATACATACAAAAGGCAGATAAAGCCTTTCTTTGAGTGGGTTTCCGGAAGATATTCCTTTGACAAACTACATCAGCTGACTCAGAAAGATATTTTTGCTTACAAAGAGTTTCTATTAAGAGATGGGAAAAGTGCCTACACAATTAGTGGTTACCTAACCGCAGTAAGAAAGTTTTTTGAATGGCTAGAGTCTAATAAAATATTCCCAAACATAGCCAAGAGCGTGAAAGGCTTAAAGAAACCAAAAGGTTTTAGAAAGGACTGTTTGACAGTAGAGCAGATAAGAACTGCTTTAGCTTCTTTTGATATCGAGACACCAGACGGTCTACGTGATTATGCTCTTTTCAACCTACTTGTACGAACGGGTTTAAGAACTGTAGAGATTTCTAGAGCGACTGTAGGTGACCTTCGTCAAGAAAGTGGCGAAGCTATTTTACAAGTCCAAGGAAAGGGCAGAGATTCCAAGGATGACTTTGTTTTGCTTGTGGATGAGACTTTACGACCTTTGCGTAGGTATCTTGCTAGTCGTGGAGCTTTATCCGAGAAAGACCCTCTATTTTCTAGCACATCTAATAGAACGAATGGAGAGCCTCTGAAAGAAAGAACGATTAGCTGGATTATTAAAGAGACTCTACGAAAAATTGACATTGATGATTCTAGGATAACAGCTCACTCATTAAGACATACTGCTGTTAGTTTAAGCATTAAAAATGGAGCTTCGCTAATTCAAGCACAGGCAATGGCAAGACATTCTGACCCAAAGACAACTATGATTTACTTTCACAACCATGAACGCATCAAATCAGGTGCTGAGCGTTACGTAATTATTTAAAGGAAGAGAAGGACATAACTCATGAGTACGAAAATAGACGACGACACTCTTTATGATGTTGCTGGATTGGCTAAGATATTGGGTGTTTCTGAAAAAACGGTAAGAAAGATGCTTTCTGAAGGAGAACTTAAAGGAAAGAAGCTTGGAAGAAAATGGTATGCCACTGGTGCAGCCATTAAATCTCATTTTGATGAGGGAATTCACAAAGGTGACTCAAAGTGACAATAAATATCTCGATTGCTGTAAAGGTGGAATTACGGCAATAGAAACCAAAAAGACAGAAAACGCAATATATCTCATAAAGGGAAGTATTTTAGGTAAAGGATACGATTATGGAAATTCTAGCTATTTTGAATCAAAAGGGCGGATCGGCTAAAACAACAACAGCCGTAAATCTTGGGAGTGCTCTTGCTGAAAAAAAGCAAAGGGTTCTTCTTATAGATATTGACCCTCAAGGTTCGGCATCTAGTTGGCTTGGATTCAAAAACCCATCAAAGGGATTATTTACGTTATTTACTGATAACGGGAGTATTTTAGACATTATCTCCAAAACATGCATTGATGGCCTAGACATCATTATTTCATCCCCTTGGTTAATCAGTGCCGATAAAGCGTTGGCTGGAGAAGCCGGAGCAGAAACAATATTAAAGAGAAACCTTGTTGGCCTAAAAGACAAACCCTGGGATTACGTTCTTATT
>WUUC01230781.1_pt1 | contig 13388 bp, 11 predicted proteins | sample 6278441 | NCBI WGS metagenome assembly WUUC01 (sample SAMN13675441, study PRJNA597444) | soil metagenome | isolation source: soil | place: USA: Washington | collected 2017-10 | reverse complement strand
GTGAAAAATATAGTCGCAGTCCTTGGTAAGTTCCAGTACCAGATCATAATTCATCACTGATCCATTGACAGACCTAACTTTTTCTGATAAATTGGAAGGAGTACCGAGAGACAGATCATCTAAAGCGATTACATCGCGCGGGCAAACACTATGCGAACGAACGACAATGACATCGTTGCTGGTATTAACTTCTCTTCTGTCTTGTTCAAATTGTCCGCAATTGACCAGTGCATTTGCTATATTAGAGCCAATGAACCCAGCACCACCGGTAACCAGAATCTTCAATATTCAGTGAATTCAAATTTAAATTAGATATATAAATTCCGCGTAAAGTGGTCGGGAACCCCTACGATCCTTGTTAAATGGATTGTTTCATTTAGCAGAGTCCCAGCACAATTATAGTCGCTACAGGAATTAAGGTATTAAGATATACTTCCTTTATATTGAACTTGGGCGTCTGCTGTCAGGCCCCAGTTAGTATGAATACAAACCAATGTTGTAAAGATAAATGTAAGCAAAGCTATGTGAATATCAATATTGTCAGCACTGCTACGATAAATAGCGCACAATGTATTGTGAGTTATTGCAGATATAAAATAATATAAAGATTTTCGAATTCTATCTATTGCGTCACAATTGCATTTTCGACTTAAGAACATCTTAATTCAATTCGTACGCACTTCAAATCGTACCGTTGATCCGCCAGAGTGTTTATTAGTGTTATCAGGGCCGCAAATGTGTATTCTATTTGCATTAAAGCCCCCCAGCAGCCCATATCGTATCATTTAACCTACCTAAGTAAGCCATATCCCATGGATAATAATTAGTCCGCTGATTGTTTAGCATATCATGCAATCCATTTTCTAAAACTCCCCTTCAATTTAACGAACTTTAATCCATTCCATTCAAGGGGATTATGAGACGCTGTTACTAAACATCGCCTCGATGCCTTCTTTACTCTTGAAATGCCACTGGAGTAGGAGCTATGTTTAGGCCAAGCTCTTCAACTCCTTCTAGCATTAGTGATGCTGAGAAAGTTTCAGCAATAACAGGGCAGGAGGATCGCGTGTCTCTCCCAAGTATGCACGTTCCCCCCGGCCGACAAGCGTATTTCCAAATAATCTACTATATTTTACAATTTCATACAAACCGAGGTCGTTACCACTATACACCCCGGAAACCCCTAGATAGATATCTTCACAATCGAAGCTACAATTGCCCAATTATTAATTTTGTGCTGTTGAAAGTTTGTATTCTTTACTTATTGTATTGTATAAACAAATGCCTTGCAGAGCGAAGGTTTCGTAAACGAAAAACTTGGAATCATACGATTGTTTTGGTTTTGCGGCGTTATAATTTGTCGTTTCTTGTCATATAAGGTAGCCATCCTCGAACCCGGTCAATGTTTTAATTTTGCGCCTAATTGTGAATCCGTAATGTTCTTTTTATAATAATGAATGCATATAAGCAATGTTCCTGATGGTAATGCTTAGATAATGTTTACTATCCAAAAGGACTACTACTTCTTGACTGCTAATTGTGTCATAATTTGGGAGAAACATATTTGCTATTAAGAGTGTCATTAGCAATAATTATCCTAACTAGTTTTTCCTTTTATTATATACTGGTTCAGACCGCATATGCCCAGCCCTACGTTAGTGGTAGCACGTTGAATGTAGAGCCCGCTGTAGAAGGGTTATCTTTACCTACAAGCATGGCATTTTTAGATGGTGATAATATTTTGGTTTTGGAAAAGGAAGGAAATATTCGTCTTATTTCAAATGGTGTTCTACAAGAACAGCCATTGTTACGAGTACCAGTAGATAAGACGGGTGAAAGAGGATTGCTAGGAATCGCTATTGTGAATGGCACTGGCGGCAGTAGCACAGATAACGCAGTTACTAACGTACTTCTATATTTTACTGAAGCAGATCCTTTAAGGAATAGAGTTTACAAATATCAATGGAACGGACAATCGCTTATTAATCCCGATTTGATTTTGGATCTTCCAGCTCTGCCAGGTCCAATCCATAATGCAGGGAAAATGGTTATTGGACCAGATGGCTACCTGTATGTAGTAATTGGCGATCTAAATCCTATGAATTTTGGCCAGCTCCAAAATTCTCCAGACGGCCCACCTCCTAATGATACTGGAGTCATCTTCAGGGTTAGCCCTGAAGATGGCTCACCCGCACCTGATAATCCTTTTGCAAATAGTGGAAATAATCTGTTAAGCAAGTACTACGCATATGGTATTAGAAATAGTTTTGGAATGGATATTGATCCTCTTTCGGGCAATCTGTGGATCACGGAGAATGGAGTTGCTAGCTATGATGAAATAAATTTGGTAAGGCCTGGTTTTAACAGTGGGTGGCAAAAAGTTATGGGACCTATTTCCCGAAGTGGACATACCGAAGATGAATTAGTCAATTTTCCCGGATCTAATTACTCCGATCCTCTATTTAGCTGGAGAGATCCTGTTGCACCCACTGACATAGAATTTTTGAGGTCTTCAAATCTAGGCGAAAAATATACAAATAATATTTTTGTTGGTGGAGTTGTGGGGAATCTTTACTTCTTCGAAGTAAATCAGAACAGAGACGGAATAAACTTTAATTCTAGTCAAGAATCCGGTTTATCTGATCTTGTAGCTGATTCTTCAGTTATAAAAGGTACCGCATCTATTGACGAGGAAGAATTGTCTGCGGTAACATTTGGAAGCGGTTTTGGAGTCATAACTGACATTGAGACCGGACCGGATGGGCTCTTGTATATTTTGTCCCATGATAAAGGGATAATTTACGAAATATCACCAGGCATAGGTCTCGTGGAGACTGCAAATACAGTTCATATGCACAGAGAGCCGGCCATATTGAAAGCAGATGAGCCAATTACGGTCATGTTTTCCATCGCTGGAGTAAACAATGATACAGGCCATGTTATCAACTGGGTCACAGCAAACAACGTAACAAGAGCAAATATGTACAATGCTTCGGATCTCGATCTAGTACAATCTTCGACACCTGCAGGAGATGGCATAATTGAAGCACCTGTACAATTGCCAAATGGGACTATGCATATAGGTGACGAGTACAAGGCATGTACAACTGTTCCAAGACACATGTACCGAGTCTGTGATATAGGCTTCAACTCGCCTACTAACAGACCTGAATCTGTTAGCGTAACGATACCTATTCTCAATGGAACCGAAAATCCAGTACAAACGCAGAGAGAACAATTATTGGACAAGGCACCATTTGTAGTCCTTTTTTCTATCGGCGGAGTACACAATGATACAGGCGAAGCAATCAGCTGGGTCACAACAAACAATGTGACAAATACATTGTTATACAATGCATCGGAAACTGATCTAAAAGACAACCGACAAGATGGATTTATTGATATCCAACTAATTTTGCCAAATGGGACTATGCATATAGGTGATGAGTACAAAGCATGTACAATGGTACTAAAGGATGACAACTTAATTTGTAATGAAGGCTTCAACTGGCCTAATGATAGATCCGAATATAATAGCGTCATGTTACCCTAAAACAAAACGGGTAATAGAATAATAACATTACAGTTGCAATGAATGTATTGGTGTGTTGTAGTCCTTCTTTAGTCTGCATTTAACTGATCATTAGACAGTTCCCTCGTTTGGATGAGAAATCCATTTTATCTTTCCTTAAAATTCCCGACATTATCATCACCATTTTCAGGACTGAATTCTATTATTAGGTCTAGGCACTCTCTGCAATCAAAGTCTCATTAAGGCTTAAAAGCTCAAGAATAGTGATGGTTTCCGACTTTGACTGTAATAAAAGTTCAAATACTCTGGCAAATATGTTGGTACGAGAACTTGTGCAGGGTGAGTTTAGAAAAAGCAAACTGCGTAGGCATGAATATATTTTAGCATACTACGACTATTTAAAGAACACTTTAGTATCATTTCAAGCTTATCGTAAGACATATCGCAACTACCTCAGTGTTCTTATGCATATCATGAGAGGGAGATATCCTGTAGAGGCTGTTTTAAGAAGGAAAAATAAAGCTCCTCTGGTATTGCATAACCACGTTGAAGCTTTTTTTTTCACTCTTATAAATAATCGGGAAGAGATATACTATGACCTTACCAATGATGAGTTAATTTTCTATCCAATTCCATTTCTTCCTCACGCTGACACGAAGTTAAAACTATACGGTTGTATTAATAATGGTGATATTTTTGATACTTTCCTTCAAGACACCTATGGATTTTTCCGCGTGGAAGGAAAAATAGTCATCGATATTGGTGCTAATATAGCCGACTCCTCAATCTATTTCGCATTGAAGGGTGCTGACAAGGTGATTGCCATCGAACCTTTTCCAAGAAATTATGAAATGGCAAAAAGGAATATTGAGGTTAATAATCTCTCTAATAAGATTTCCTTACACCTGGCTGGCTGTGCTGCTAAGGCAAAAGTTATTACTGTTGATCCGAACTACAAGAGTTACATCTTTAGCTCGCTAATAGAGTCAAAAGATGGTATTAAGGTTCCCTTGAAAACTATAGAGGATATTTTAAACGAAAATAGCATATTGTCTCAAGGACAAGCTATTCTGAAAATAGATTGCGAAGGATGTGAATACGAAACTATACTCTCTGCTCGTGAGATTATACTTAAACGGTTCAGCGGTATTCACATAGAGTATCATTATGGATATAGAGATTTAAAAGAAAAACTAGAAGAATGCGGTTTTAGTGTTTCAGTTACTGGGCCTTCGAGGAATTTTAGGAGACAGTATATTGGACACATTTATGCAAAACAAACATATCGCTAATGTACGGATAGGACAAGCAAATACATACCATTCAACTGTAAGATATCGTAGTTATACATAAATTTTTAAAGAGCAAACCATAATAGAATCAAAGTGTGGGAGGATAGCAAGAAAGTACCTTCTGTAATTAAGAAAGACGGAGATGCGTGGAAGCTAAAGGAATTTAAATATGGAGACTACCGCATTTTATATCCTGCGATATTCTATCTAGCTCTCAGGGAGGTATTCATTTATGATGTTTATCAAAGCGATCTTTTAGAAGAAGATGACGTGGTACTGGATATGGGCGCCGGTATAGGTGATTTTTCTGTTCTTGCTTCCAAGAAGGTGAAAAGAAAAGGTCGAGTTATTGCTCTTGAACCTAACCCGCAAGATTATGAGATTCTTGAGAAAAATATTGATAGAAATAGTTGTGGCAATGTTATCCCCTTAAACATCGGTGTCGGAAAAAAACAAGAGGAAAAAGAGATGACCTTTTGGGGTAGAACATTCAACTCTCGGTTAGATACCATGACAAATATACTAAATGATTTAGGCATGAAAAATAAGATAAACTTCATCAAAATGGACATAGAAGGATATGAAACGGAGGTTATAAAAGACAATGTCGAGCTCATGAGCCAAACTAATGTTATCTCTTTAGAATGTCATAATACCAAGGAGGAGTTAGATGATGTACTTTTGGCTCTGGGCTTTAGATTTCAGCCAGTCTCTGCTAATTACATGATAAAAAAGATTCTGAAGAATACGATCTTTCATCCAGGTCATTTTATGAAGGCTGCTACAAACACAATATCTACCCACCCAAGTATACTCTATGATTTAATCAAAGGATATGAACCAAACAAGAATGAAAAGAATATAGTGGCCGGCAGTTACATTAAGGATAGATAAGGCTTTAGTATTTCTTCACTCCTTGTATATAGTAGCTTTCTAAAGACGCAAAGAATCGATACTGAATAAGTCTTCTGCCGTGCAAGTATCATCACTTATGCGGAAAATTAGGTAAATCATTGATGCATCCTTGTAATGTCATGACAACATATATTATACCTCGCACGATGTAAACACAATATATTCTAACCTAGTCATCCCAGGATTCAGAAGCGCCTCAGATCCCTACACCATATATTATGCCATCTCCTTTAAGATTTGCGGCTAGGTTAGAATATATTGAGCTTAAAGTTTGATTAACGATTAACGATACCCAAAATTTGAATGTAACATCACAAATCTTTTCAATGTGTACAAAGCAAGAACTTTTCTACGTATGTGTAAGCATTTTTATTTTTTTTATTATTTCAGTAATTATTTTAAGAGATTCTATCTTTTCTCCGGGTCTTCTAATGGGGGCAGATAATCATGTACCTATAACTTCTGTTCAATGGTTCACTCAATTATATAGACACTTTTTCGTATGGGACTCATTTCATTTCACAGGCATCCCTTTTGTTTCATTCGGTGACAGTTATTTACACTTTTTTGTGCGACTTCCATTCTTTTTAGTTACACAAAGTATCGAAACGACTCTAAAGTTATTCGTGCCGTTTGCATTGACAATGCCCGGAATTGGCATGTATTACATGTCTTATACGCTCATGAACAAGAAGAAGATCATAGCTTTTGCATGTGGCATGCTCTATATGTTGAATCCCTGGACTGCTGATAGATTGGTGGCTGGAAATACGGATATGCTGATAGCATATGGCTTGATCCCTATAGTATTTACTTTAGTATATCAATCAGTACACAATTATGAGGAAAAAAGGAGATACGACTACAAGTTTCTACTGGCTGGAATAATTGGATCAATCGTGGCAATCCAGTTACAGATCTTCTACATTCTTTTAAGCATATTGCTTGTATACGCCTTATTCTTATTCTTGGTCCAATTCAAGAAAAAAAACAAATACAGAAACATTCAGAGCCTGTTTAAGTTTACCTTTAAAAATAGAATCGTGCCTCTGTTGCTTGTAATGGTAATAATACTAGTTATAAATGCTTATTGGATAATTCCACTACAATTTAGTCCGATTCTTTCTAGATCGGTCTCTTCTCACTTTCCACCAATTGAGCAACTATTCTTCTTATCAAGCCAGGGCAGTGTAGCTAACGCTCTGAGAATGTCGATACTACAGCAAACTGTAGATGACATTATGCTTCTAACACCATTTTATAACTTGTGGATTGCCTCTTCAGTTCTATTAGCGCTTTTACTCATAGCGTCTCTTTTCTTCACAAACCTATCTTCTACTAAACTTTTTTTTGTAATACTTTTAGGAATAGGACTTGTGTTGTCGATGGGTACTAAGGCGCCTGCCCCCCTCGATTCTTTATATTTGTTTCTTTACGAGAGCTTTCCTTTATTTTATGCATTTAGGGATCCGTCTAAATGGGTAGTGTTAGTTAGTCTCTCATATAGCTTTTTATTGGGGGGCTTATTACAGCGCATCCTAACCCATCATTTACCCTCATTCCCTGTTGCGGAAAAAAACCATCTAGGGATAAAGAATAGGATAATTGATAAAGCTATAAAAAAACCAAATCTGGCGCTCGCACTGATTTTCCTTTTATTGACGTCAATTGCTTTGCCCTTTTTTGTCGACGGAAGTTTTGGGGGAAACATTCAACCTATCAATTATCCTTCCGAATATCCAAATTTCATTAATTGGATGAGTGAACGAAATATTCAAGATCGGCTGGCCTTATTTCCACCGGATTTTGAAATTAAATATGATTGGTTGCTGCGTTCCATGAAAGAATGCACCGTGCACACGTGCTTTCTTCACAGACTGGACGAGCAATTGTACACATACCCCATCGTATCTACAATAGCATTGAGGTCGGATTTCATATATCCAGATCAAGCAAACGCCATGACTTGGTGGCTTTATCATACTCTATATAATAACAATACAAAATACGCCAGTCAGCTTTTTGGATTGCTTAATACTAAATATTTTGTCATCAGAAATGATGCACATCCGGGTAGTTATAATGGAACATACATGTCTTTTGCCGATGGCAGAATTAGAAATTATATTGATAAACAAATTGGTTTGGATTTGGTATACCAGAAAGGAAATATTTCTGTATATGAGAATAAATATACTCTTCCACACATATATAACGCAAATAATTTGACGCTGGCCGTAGGGGATAGGAACATCCTTAATTCCCTGACTTATCTACAATATCCATTCTCGAAGTATCCTGTCGTTTTCGCCGACGAATTAACGAGCGACCAATTGATCGAGCTAATGCCTCATGTCAAACATTTGATTTTAGATATTTCTAAGTATGATGATCTTTATTTCGATTTTATCCCCAACAAATATCTAATTAGCCCGAATAATTATGCAAAGAATACGATGAATCTCAGGAATTGGGTGTCTTCTGATTACGCTGTCAGTCGTCCAGATTTCCATGGATATTTTGATAGTGAGCTTGGAAGGTTTATCTATACTGAGGGAAAAAATAGCGCTATCAACCTCCCAGTAGAGCTGGATTCAAACACCACCTATGACATATGGATTAGAATATTCAAAGGCAAAGGGAGTAGTGCGTTAAAGATAGGAATTGATGATATATATATATTAGAACTTGACTACCATACAAATCTTTCTGACCGAGGATTTAGATGGCTCAAAGTGGGAACCGCTCAACTTGATCCCGGAAAGCATAATATCACCTTAACCAGTGATGGATTCAATGCAGTATCAGAGTTGGCGGTGGTGCCAGAGCATATGTTGGACTCTGTAAAAAAGAATGTGCATGGGCTTCTTAAGGACTACGGAGTTCAAATTAGTTATCTTTTGGAGGGAGAGAAGCTGACAATTCCCCCAGACAATAAATCGGTCCGATTTGTCAAGAGTCAAGACAGGGAAGTCAAAAAGATTGACTTTGAAGCAAGCAACGGTTATGCATTGTTACCTTTGAATGATAGTATGGATCTAACATTCAATTCTGTCAAAGCGGGTTATTATGACATTGTTTTTCGTATTTTCCCCTCATATTACCTAACAGAGAATGATGATTTGAATATCATAGTAAATCAGCATAGAGTACCTTTTGATCTAAATGACAGTCATTCTATAATTGATAACGGGAAAGACAGAATTTCCAGGTTTGATAACGGGAAAGACAAAATTTCCAGGTTTGTCTCTCTAAATAATATATTTCTTGAAGAAGGGAAAAATACAGTAGAGCTGAGAATGAAAAACGGACTGTTTTTGGATCTAATATCAATTTTACCTACTGGTGATAGTATTATATCAAGCGATCCTTCTGCAAACGAGCTAGCTAATTTGGAGACCGACAAAATAAAGGAGTTCGACAAAATAAATCCTTCTAAGTACATTGTAAATAATACCGAAAACCTTCCAATAACAGTTTTCCTAGAGACTTACGACAGGGGTTGGCACATCAACACTAACTATTCTTCCGTACCTGTCTGGTCTTACGGAAACGCTTTCATCAGTAAAGAAAATACTAACAATAAAATGACGACACTAGATTATAATCCAGAGATCTATTATACAATAGGAAAGATAGTTTCTATACTATCAACTCTGGTTGTCATAACTTGCACGATAATTGCCTTAAGAAGATCCTTTCACCCAAAGACTATGGAGGCTGACCGGACTATGCTAAAGGAGTAAAGCAATGAAAGATGACAACTAAACAAAGTGCTAAAAGAGAGCCGTAGTACAGTATTCCGCAGTTATCTGGCACGGAAATCCGGCCTGGAAGTCTGTCAGCGATCCTTTTACATAGTTCTAAGTAGATCTCAGAATAGAACTGACAAATTGCGCTATCTCATTTAATGATGTATTTTTTTAGCTTGATTACAAGTGCTAAAGAAGTGCCTGCAGAAATAATTATTAATATAACTGGAGGCATAAAAAACCTGAAATATTCCATGAAGCTCTTACTTGTTGTTCCAGACTATCCGCCTTATAATAAAGGGGGAGGAGGTACTGTCTATAAGGCTATCGCAGAAACGCTATCTGAAAGAGGGCATACTGTAAAGCTAATAGCAGGCTACTATCAAAAAGAAATTAAAAAAGAGGTCCTGAAAGAAAACAATGCAAATATTGAACTTGTATCAGTTCCTCTTATGAACATATGCCGATCAAAATATCCCATTTTCCGAGAGCATCTACCGCCAACTTTGAAGTCTCTTTGGTATCTGAGATCTATTAAATATAATGAGTACGATGCCATTCATCTAATGGCTTTTGGACATCTTCTAATTGACTTTGTAAGTTTTATGTCCAAATTAAAAAATAAGAATGTAATTCTTACAATACATGGATTTCCTAAATATGTAGAACGAGAAGGCCAAGCTAACATTTTTATCAAATTATTATATAAGGTATATATTAATACACTGGGTAAACATACAATAAATTCCGCAAAGACCATAACAGTTCCATCGTCCTTTGTAGCAAAAGAGTGCATGAAGAATCATATAAAAAATTCTAAGATACAAACTATATCGAATGGGATAGACTTAAAATTATACACTCCTATACGGTCTAATGAATTAGAGAATAAATACTTTGTAACACAGGATGACATTTTACTACTGTCGATCGGGAGAGTATATTGGTTTAAGGGATTTGAATATGCAATAGAATCTGTTTCAATGCTAGCAAAAAAGACAGATAGGCATGTCAAGTATATGATTATAGGCCAAATAGAAGACCACGCATATTTCTCAGCATTAAATAGACAAATAGAAAGACTAAACCTTAAAGATAACGTAATATTTACTGGTTTTACAGACCAAAAGTTCAAGTTGTCGGCATTAAGCCATGCACATGTCTTTTTAATCCCGTCCCTGCATGAAACCTTTGGAATAGTTACACTTGAGGCAATGGCCATGGGAATACCAATTGTGGCATCACGAATAGAAGGCATCGAAGACACATTGGAAGATATGAATACAGGAATTCTTGTACCTCCTGCTAAACCTGAAAGGATATGTGATGCAATATTAAGCCTATTGAATGACGCTGATCTATATAAAAAAATTTCATCTAATGCAAAATGCAAAATTAAGGATTACGACTGGGATAGGATCACAGATCGTTATGAAAAAATTTATCGATCTATGATTGAGGTCTAGGTAGACGAACGCCTCATGAGTTTTGTAACTCGCAAACTTCTCTGTGCGATATGAATTATATACTTCTCTGATAAACAGGTCTTCTCCGTTTATTTGATCAGTAAACACTCACTATTACGGAGTGACACCTTTAATCTCAATCCCTGGAACACAGTTGAAATCACATATGAATCCATTCTTAAAATATGTACAGCACTTTTTAGGTGTTTTTGGTTCCAATACAAATTGTTATTGCAATAATCAATTATAAACCATATTTAATATCTCTAAGCATCTATGAGAATACTAGTTGTAGGCTACGGTTGGTTATTACTAACTACTTTCAACGGTGGCGTGCGAGTAGAGCTTACTCCTTTCAACGGTCCTCCTTTTGGGACCCTCAAACACAATGAAACTTGCAACATGTATAGAGGTTCGCCGTATCGCCATCTATTGTTATTTATTATCCTAGACGGAACAATCGTTACAGGTCTTTCTTTGCTCTCACTTTTTCCTTGAATACTCTTCGAGTGGACTGGCTGTTAGCCGCATTCCACAGCATTCACAGAACATTTGTTGGATGAAAATGTAGTATTACAACTACCGCAATATTTCCTGCCAGTGATAATGACCCGCTTGCTTGCGTTATGGTGTGCAATCTCAGACATATGTTACGACAAGCCATGGGGAACTAGGCAATCTTAAATGATGTATGAAGATATTAGTAGGCGGATTGGATAGGGAGAGCGCAATAATTGACCGAAACAAGTTATGGTATATTCTCCAGATGATCTCGCCGTTTAACGTTGCATGAACGATTCAAACAAAAATTTTCTCCCCTACAGTCGCCGGATATCTCGAGAAATTGCCTGTAACCCTTATGTAGTGTTTAGCGGTTACGTAAAGAGGTCGCAGGAGACTCAAGAGTAACCTAAATGGAACATACTAGTTGGGTCTGGACACGCCCAACGGTAGTATGAGACACATTGATATAAAGAAATGTTCTGAGAAAATTATAATTATTGATGTCTAGTGAGAGATATGCTCTATATTTTTTGGCGTTTCTCAGTATATTTGAAAGAAAAGTTACGCATTCTCCTTTATCTAAGCAAGATGTCCATTTATCGTCAAGGGTGCCAAAGTCCATCAATATCGATATCCACTCATTTCTTAGTCCTGATGAGTCAGCTGCGAAGGAACCCGATTGTGATATTTCAACAGCGGAGGAGAAGTATGAATATCCTGGTTGCAGAAGACCATAGCGAAACTGCATTTGTAGCAGACTGTAAGCATCGCCTAGAGGATAGAGGGCATATTGTGACTATTACAAGTGCTGGCGAAGAGTGCCTGAAAACCTATCATGACAAGCTTCATATCATTGCTCTATACTCAGATGCTACGGATCATATACAACCGTTTGACGTAGTAATTCTGGATTACGATATCCCTGATATTAACGGATTTGAAGTTGCAAAAGAAATCCTTTCTGTGAATCCTCATCAGAGAGTAATCCTTGTCTTTTAGTGCTTTAGTGGTGCAATATCGGAATCTGTTAAAAAAAATTAAACAGGCAGATAGGAATGCTCAATAAACCAGCTAGTGAGCAAACATTAGAGAAGATAAATCGATTTATGCTGAACTAGATAATATGGATGTTGATATAGACCTCGTTAAGAGGGCAGAGCGAGACATGAACAGTTAAGTGAAGCTCTAAACTTGTTAAGGAAAGTGCAGAAGCAGAATTAGACTTGTGCGCCAGTTAAATTGAGTTTTGGATTAATAAACAGGGTGTAGTAACGCCATCACTCTAGTTGTCATTGATATTGATATTGTTGTGGTTGTGAGTTTGATTATTCTTCAGAATAAATCCAGCCGTCAAATAAGCCGCAAAGCTAGTATCTCCATCCATGTAAAGTACTCGCTGGTGGTACTTTTTTCTTTCCCTTGAGTTAAATCTGTTAAAGCTCTCATAATCATAGTCGTAAAGCATAACTTTGCATAAGGATCGCTGAAGGTCATGGTGTTAAGTCCATCGGTGTTTAAAATCTCATTGAAACTTATGCTAATGCGATCACAGTTTATGGCACCATTTGAGCTTATTATAATTGACTCTAATCGTATACAGAAACTGCCCACCAGCTCGTTGGATCTGCTCGGGAGCTTTTCAAGTAAATGCTAATTTAAAACATTTCTATTTTTCATTCTGAGTAATTCAGAGCACCATTTGTAGTACAAACGTGCTCTCTTCTCTTTTGTAGCCAATTTCCCTGACCATCGTGATATGAAGCCTATGAATGGTTTTATGCTGCCAGCAGAAAACTTCATTCTATCAAAAATCCTGGAGTGGCCTTGTTTTTAAGGCAAAGTCTTAAAGGAATAAACCATCTCAACTGCTTATATACCGGCCATTTGTGCATAAACTTTATGGACATAAAACCCATTCTAGGAGTTA
>WUUC01235654.1_pt1 | contig 13389 bp, 13 predicted proteins | sample 6278441 | NCBI WGS metagenome assembly WUUC01 (sample SAMN13675441, study PRJNA597444) | soil metagenome | isolation source: soil | place: USA: Washington | collected 2017-10 | reverse complement strand
CTCCAGGTCGGGGAGCCGGACGACGTAGCACCATGACCCACCCCGCTTCATGACGCCGTCCCGCAGTTTCGTTGTCACTCCGTCCACCGCCTATTGCTGGTCGAGAACTTGCCGCGGCGAACGGGACGTAGAGGACCACGATCCAGATCAGGCCCCAACCGATCTCGCTGAGCCAGGTTCGGTGTTGGTATGCGAACAGATCATGAAACGTCTGGCCCTCGGCTCGCAGCAGCGTGACGGTCAGGAACAGGCAGGCGATGTTAACCGGGAGCAGGCTGAGCGCAGCCACCATCGGCGAGGGCGGAAACGGCCTGTCCCCGGCAGCCGCCGAGAAGATCAACCAGGCCAGGACGGTGGCGGCAGCGACGAGGAGCACCCGAGCAAGCAACAAAATGACAGCTGATCGAACCGCGCGTCGCGGGTCGGTCACGCGCACGCGAGTGTCGCACACGTGATCGACGCTATGGGCGCTGGCTGGAGCGCCACCACACGACAGCCCACGCCCCGAGCCCGATGCCGATCTGTACGCCCTCGCTGAGGTAGGCGGGGAGACCGCGTGCACCAAGCCGAGCGATGAAGAACAACTCCCGCCGAGACCCGTAGATCTGCCGCATCGACTGCCACAACTTCACCGCCTTCCTCAACCCGGCGATCTCAAGCGTGGTATGTGCTGTCATCAGCGCCGGGGCTCCGGGAGCCGTTCGTGGTGCACGTTCGCGCTGGGGTTCCGGGCGGCCTGGAGCTTGGGCGTCATCGTGGCGCCGGGAATGATCGGTGTGGTCTGCGCGAGGGCGATGCGCCAACCGCCGTCACCCCTGACAGTGACATAGGTGAGCGCGCCGACCATGTCGAGGCGGTCGGGGTCGTCGACACCGGCTCGGCCGTCGTGGACCGTCTTGGTGCAGCTCACGATCGCGACGTCGGGCGTCGCGAGGCGGATGTCGTCGATCTCCACGGTGGTGAGGACGTCGCGGAGCGGAGATGAGAGCGCGGCTGCCATGGCATCCGCGAAGGGCTCACGGCCCAAGACGCGACGTCCGGCGAGGTTGACGATCGCGGTCTCGGCAGTGTGCAGGTTCGGCAGCACTTCAGGGTCGTTCTGCGACTCCTGAGCCAGCGCTACGAGATCACGGATCGCGTCTTTGTCCGCTGCTGTGATAGCCGTGCTTGTGGTGATGATGGCCGTGCTTGTGGTGGTGCTCATGCGTTGCTCCTCTGTCAAGGCGGCGCCGTGTCACGGCTTTTGCATGGATTGGGGGACTGGGCAAGAGGCGGTCGCCGTCGCCTGCCGAACGCCGGTCACGTTGGCGGCGGCCGGCAGGTGATCCGTTCCCCTCGATGCGCGCAGCCTCGTCGAGCCGGTTCGGTCGTTAGCGCGCTGCGAACGTGCACCCGACCGTCGGGTCTGGCGGATCCAGATCTCCGCGGCGATCGAGTGCAGACCCAACGCGAGCGCCCCGCCAAAACCGACACGAACACGACCTGCTCGTAGGTGGAATCACCCATAATCAACAGCGCCGGAATGAAAATCACACGTTGCGACGCGATTGCGAGTGCGATCGTGAAGGCCCGGATCATCCACTCTCGGTGCAGATCAACCCTCTTGGCGCGGATGTGTCGGAAGCCTTGGAACAAGCAGAAGATGAAGAGGCTGCCGAACACGGCGATGACCACGGCTTCGCTCCACACGGAGAAGGGGATCACGAGGCCGATGAACAGGGCGGTCACTCCGACCACCAGGCCGGTGAGGACCAGCCCCCTACCTGCCCATCGGTGGTATTCGAGGTGCCGAGACCGTACCCGTCCAATGAACTGCAGCGGGGCGAGTATCAGGTAGACCGCACCTGGGATCGCGTGCACGGCAACGATGGTCTGGTGGGCCAAGAACCCAGGATTGGCGGGCTCGCGGAGGAAATAGGTGATCGATGAGGCGAGGCCGACCAGAGCCAGGAACCCATCAACACCATCAGGAACACCGGGCGGCCACTTCTTTTCATTGTTGCTCCTTAGGTCAGTCGCTTGTCGCGACCTGCGGCGGAGGCGAGTCGTCGCGTGAGGCGTTCGGATCCTTGCTGTTTCTCGACACGGTCGCGATGCCGTGGACCTGCCCGACCTGGGACGCGCGTCGTGCAACGCGCGCGTGCGGCCGCCGAACAGTGAGCATTGTGCGATCGGTCTCCTCGACGTTCGGGGGTGCCGGCGGCGGCGGTCCAAGCGGCGTAGTCGGTGAAGTCCCGGGGCGGTCCGCCCAGGCCTCGCTGCACGCTGTCGGTTCTGCGACATCACCAGACTCGGCCTAAGCCGTCGGGAGGACATGATGCAGATGCCTGATCTTCGAGTCCCGCCGGTGCGTGAGGCACCTAAGGTGCTTAGCGGGGTTAGGGCGTCGCATCCGCGGTGACGTAGGCGTCGTCACCGAGGACGTTGCCGAACAGGTCGGTCAGGAAGGCGACGAACTCTTCGGGGACGGCGAACACGGCGGCATCGGCGGTGTAGCCGAGACACGTGTGCTGCTCGCGTTCACGACTTCCGGCTCGAGTTTGCTCGCGAAAGTGCCGTGACTCCGGCGGCCAGGGCCATTACCAGGCCGGTGATCTGGATGGCCGTGCCGAAGAAGGCGCCGGCGGCTGTCGGGTCGCTGAGCCGGTCGAGGAGGCCTGGGGCGATGAACGCCCCGATTAGAACGAACAGCGAGAAGCCGATCCCGAGCGCCACCGTCCACCGTCTGGGCCACACGAGGATCAATGCTGCGAGGGTCGCGAGCACGATCGGCCCGACCCAGATGACGGGTGAGGCGACCGAGCGGGTGATGAACAGGGTCATGATCCCGGCTGCGGCCAGCAGCAGGCCAGCGATGTGGAGCACCCGCATGGCGATGGGAATCTGGTGCTGGATCTTGTGTTGAACGCTCATCATGGTTTCCTCTTCCTTGATTGAGTTCACCGACGTACGAGTTCGAAGGCTTCAGCCTTTGCCTCGGCTGGGCGCGCTGCCCGTCGCCACATCAGGACTCCGATCGCGACCATCCAGAGACTCACGAGCTGGGCTGGCACGATGACCAGCCGCGCTGAGCCGGGAATGGCGCCGAGGAACTGCAGGACGCCCGCGGCGAGTGATGCGGCGCCGCCGGTCACGCCGATCCAGCCGAGCCAGGATGGGTAGCCGCGGTCGGCCGCGACGGCGAGGCCGGCGAGGATGAAGGGCAGCCCGTGGAAGTAGCTGTGCACGCTCCACCAGGTGCCGTTGAGGGCGTAGAGCAGGGTGTCGCCGATACGTAGCAGCTCTGCCTGGTCGGATGCCGCAGCCGTGGCCCAGGCTTGGGCGAGCGGGGCGAGGCCGCCCCCGCTGATGGAGGAGTCGATGACGTGGACGGCTCCGCCGACGATTATGGCTGCGGCGGCCAGCCGGCCGAGCGCCCAGCTGACGCCGCGGCGGAACGATGCGGCGAGCGCGACAAAGGCGCCGATCCACAGCAACGCCCCGATGATGAACGCAAGGTGGATTGTCGGCCAGTATCCGATCGGCCGGGCGGCAATGGACCGGAACACCTGTTCGGTGCCCACCTCGTTGGTGAGATTGCCGAATCCCATGCCGGCGCCAACGGATACCACGGCGCCGACGATGGCGCCGACGGCGCCTATCCGGAGGAGGATCCGGTGGCCTGACGGTAGTGCTTCGTTCATGACTTTGTCCTGACGTTCAGCATGGCGAACGGTGTGGGCTGGCAGGTTCGTGGTTATGCCGCTCGGCCGATGCGTCCGCGCAAGAGGAGCGCCCAGGCAAGGCAGCCGAAGGCCGCTGTCAATGCCAGCGTCCGGGCGATGTTCCAGGCGGCCCACGGGGTCACGAAGGCGTCGCGTACAGCGGCGAGATTCTCGATGCGGGCGGGGTCACCCGCCTTCATCAGGGCTTCGTTGAGTGGGAAGTGGACTGCGACGGTGACGACGACCATCACCGTGTAGAAGGCGAAGGCGGCGATGATCCAGCGTCCGGTCTTGGCCGAGCCGGAGCGATACGCCTGAACGAGGGCGACTGCGGCGAGCGCCGGAGCAGCGAGCAAGGTCAAGGGAAAGGCCGGCAGCTCGATCATCTGTTGCAGCGCATCGACCAGGGTGCGGTCCTCGGCGGCGGTCAGGCCCGGCATGACGGCGACGTCGAAGGCGTAGAAGAGCCCCGTCAGCAAGCCCATAGCGATCACGGCCGCGACCAGCACGATGTCCGCTGTGCGGTCGGCGCCGGTCGAGCGGTGGGTATGGATTGTCCCCGTCCACCCGTTCTCGGTCTTCGTCGGCGGTTGTCGGGGTGTGGTGTTACTGGCCATGTCGGCCTCCCTATGTGCCCGTGGGGCTGTTGTAGGTGTCTGGATCCGGCTGACGTCAGGCGACCCGGGTGGCCCTCGGGTTCCAGATGCCGGTGGCGGCCGCGTCGCGTGCGTAGTCGCGGAAGTCCCGCGGCTCGCGGCCGAGGGCGCGTTGTACGCCGTTGGCTAGGTGGGCGTTGCGGCCGTCGAGGACCTCACCGAAGATGTAGCTCAGCATCTCGATGACCTCGTTCGGAACGCCCTGTTCGGCAGCTGTTGCGGCGAAGTCCTCGATCGAGATCGGCAGATAGCGGATCTCGCGGCCGACCGCCCGGGAGATCTCGGCGACAGCCTCCGTGAACGTGAGCAGCCGGGGCCCGGTGAGTTCGTAGATCTGGCCGATGTGTCGATCGTCGATCAGCGCCGCGACTGCGACGTCGGCGATGTTGTCGGCGTCGACGAACGGCTCGGGCGTGTCTGCGGCCGGAAGCGCAACCTCGCCTGCCTGGACCATTTCCTGCCAGTAGCTCTCGCTGAAATTCTGGGCGAACCAGGTCGAGTGCAAGACCGTCAACTCGGCGCCGGAGTGGCGCACGGCCCGCTCCGCACGCTCGACCTCCTGCTCGCCGCGCCCGGACATCAGGACCAGACGCGGAACGCCGCTCTTCACGGCCAGTTCGGCGAACGAGCCCAGCGTCTCTGCGGCGCCGGGAATCGCATCAAAATGATGGGAGATGTACGCCGATCCGACCCCTTCTAGTACCGGGACCCAGGTCGAGCGGTCCTCCCAGTCGAAACGAGGCTCGCTGGAGCGCGAGCCAATGCGAACGGGCAGGCCGCGTAGGGTCAGGCGCTCCACCACTCGGCGGCCGATCTTGCCGGTGCCGTTGAGAACCAGCGTCGGTTGGTGGGTGTTCATTTGCTGCTCCTTCGCTTCGTTCAGTCTTTTCAGCGGGTGGTGGAGTCCAGCCACTCCTCGAATGTCGGGCCGGCGAGAGTGGCGTCCGGGCCGGGCAGCAGGGCGCCTGTCTCCTAAAGGTCGCTCTCCGGTTCGGCCGCCTCGATCCGCACCGGATCGCCGCGTCGGGCGGCGAGCAGCTTCGCCATGTCGACGAGGCTTTCGGCCCGCGGGCCGGCGATCTCCGGGAACGGCCGCCCGGACGATCCTCGCCTGGGCCCCCAACCGTTCGCGAGGTCGGCGAGCGCCTCCGCGACGGTCCTGGCGGCGACCAGCTGCGTGCGCATCCTCGGGACGTGGCTCAGCTCCCCCTGGCGGCCCCACTCCACGAACTCCGAGACGTACTCGTGGAATTGCGCGGCGCGCAGGATGCGCACCGGGATCAGGCCCGACAGCATGGCCCGCTCGTGCGCGACCTTTGCCGCGTAGTAGCCGGCGGTGAACCGGTCGATCCCGATAATGGACGCCACGACGATCCGCTCCACGCCGGCCCGCTCGCCGGCTTCCTGCAGGTTGCGGGCCGCAGCGGTGAAGAAGGCCGTGGCGGCCTCCTGGTCGGGCGAGGGCTGGGTGGCGACGTCGATGATGCACCCGACACCCGCCAGAGCTTCCGCCAGACCTTGACCGGTGACCACGTCGACGCCGCTGGCGCGCGACATCGGGACGACGTCTCCTCCGTCGGCCTCGAGTACGTCGACGACATGACGGCCGACCCCCCAGTCGCTCCCGCGACCGCGATCTTTGTGCGTGCCGGCATGGCTTCTCCTCTTCGTTGTCCTGACCAGTGAGCGAGCGTTCGCACTGACCTGTTGGCTTCCGATGCTGCGCTTTTACTCGCTTGCCTCGGATCGGCAATCCCGCCGGTCCGGTCGCCAGTCGGTTGAATTCCGGAGAGAGATCGGGACCGAAAAGAGGCGTGCGGCTTCCGGACTACCATCCCTTTCACGACCATGGAGTCCAACCGGCCCCGTCAAGCAGCGGGCGCCTCGCCGGTGCTCGTCGGCCGTGGCCGCGAGTGCGCCGCGATCGACGAGCTGCTCCAGCGTGCGCTCGTGGGGGAGAGCGCGGCGCTGATCGTTCGGGGCGAGGCTGGGATCGGAAAGAGCGTGTTGCTCGACTACGCCGCCGCGCGCGCGGTTGGAATGCAGCTGCTCACAACGGCGGGCTTCGAGGCGGAGTCCGATCTCGCCTTCGCCGGCCTATACGGGTTGCTTCGGCCGATCCTGGGCCGCCTGAGTGAGCTGCCCGAGATACAGGCGGAGGCGCTCGCGGGTGCGCTCGGCCTCGCGCCGTCGAGTGGCTCCGATCGCTTCCTCGCCTCGGCGGCGGTACTCGGCCTGCTCGCCGAGGCGGCCGAGGAGCGTCCGCTGCTGTGCCTGGTGGAGGACGCACACTGGCTCGACACCCCTTCGGCCGACGCGCTCGTCTTCGCCTCCCGGCGGCTTCGGGCCGAGCGGGTGGCGATCATCTTCGCTGTCAGGGAGGGTGAAGGGCTCACCTTCGAAGGACGCGGCCTGCCCGAGCTCCTCCTCGCGGGGCTCGAGGACGAGGACGCGCTCTGGCTGCTCTCGGACCGCTCGAGCGAGATCGTTTCCCCGGTCCGCAAGCGGCTGCTGGTCGAGGCGGCCGGAAACCCCCTCGCCCTACTCGAGCTTCCGGCCGGCCTCTCGGGGGAGCAGCGTGCCGGACTCGAGGCGTTGCCCGATTCGATCCCGCTCACGGCTAGAGTGCAGGCCGCCTTCGCGGCGAGGGTTGAGAGACTTCCCGCCGTCACGCAGACGATGCTCCTGGTCGCCGCGGCCGATGGCACGGGCGACGTGGCGACGGTGGTGAGCGCGGGGGCTGAGCTCGGGGTGACGGCGGAGGCTCTCGAGCCTGCGGAGGCATCCGGGGTCGTGCGCACCGACGGCGGCAGGATCGCGTTCCGGCACCCGCTGGTTCGCGCCGCCGTGCTCGATGTGGCGACGCTCGCCCAGCGGCAGCGAACCCACGCTGCGCTCGCCTCCGTTCTTCGCGGCGAGGAGCACGCCGACCGGCGCGTCTGGCACCACGCGCTGGCGACGCTGACCGCCGACGAGAACGTCGCGGCGGCGCTCGAGGCGGCCGCGCGACGCTCGCAACTTCGCGGAGGACACGCGTCGGCGGCGACCGCGTTCGAGCGCGCAGCGAAGCTCAGCGACGCCGAGCCGTCGCGCAGCCGGCGCCTCGGCGAGGCGGCCGCGGCCGCCTGGGCGGCCGGGCAACCGGAGCGCGCCCGCGGCCTCGTCACACGGTCGTTACCACATGCGGACGGCTCTCAACGGGTGCAGCTGCTCTACCTCAGCGGCCTCATCGAGGCCCGAAGCGGCTGGCTCCCGGACGCGCTCGCGCCGCTGATGGAGGCGATCGAGGCCAGCGAGGATGCGTCGGCGACGCTGGAGATGCTGCGCGACGCCTACGAGTTTGCGGGCTACGCCGAGGCCCACGACCAGCTGGCTGATCTCACACGCCGCGCCGCTGAGGTTGAGCCCGTCACCGAGACTGACCGGTTCATCGCGGCCGCGCTGATGGCCTGGGGCTCCGAGCTCACGGGCGACTCTGCGCGTGGAGCGCTGCTTGCCGCCGAGGCGATCGAGCGCGCGGAGCGCCTCGACGACCCGCACTGCCTGATCTGGGCGGCGTTGACCGTCGACCGCGAGCGCAGCTGGGGGGACGGTCTACCGCATGCCAATCGCGCGGTCGCTTTGGCCCGCGAACGAGGGCTCGTGAGCGTACTGCCGTACGCCCTTGCGGCGCAATCCACAGAGCTGATCGGCCACAGCCGCTTCGACCTCGCCCGCTCGGCTGCCGAGGAGGGCCGCCGGCTCGCGCTCGACATCGAACAACAGTGGACTGCGAGCTGGAACCTGGCCGAACTGGCCGAGATCGAGGCCTTGCGCGGACAGGAAGACGCGGCGCGCGCGCACGCCGACGTGCTCCAGCAGCTAGTGACAGCAAGCGGCGCGAGCTTGAACAGCATCCTCGGCGAGCGTGTCCTCGGCCTACTCGACCTCACCCTCGGAAGACCGGCCGGGGCGCTTGAGCACCTGCGTCGCTCCGCCGCCGCCCCAGCCGGAGTCTTCATGACTCCGTACCGCGTTCTCCAGCTTCCGGATATGGTCGAGGCCGCGGTCCGCGCGCACCAGCTCGACGAGGCTGCCGAGCACCTCGCACGCCTCCAAGCATGGGTCGAGCAGTTCCCCACCCCGGCTCGCCTTTCACTGCTCGCCCGCTGCCAGGGGCTCGTGGCGGAATCCGCTGCCGAACCGTACTTCGTGCGCTCGATCGAGCTCTCCGAGTTCCTGTCGCCGTTCGAGCGGGCGCGGAACGAGCTCCTGTACGGCGAATGGCTGCGGCGCGAGCGGCGTCGTGTAGACGCTCGCCCTCACCTGCGAGCCGCGCTCGAGCTGTTTCAGCGGCTCGTGCTCCCGCCCTGGGAAGAGCGGGCGCGCGCCGAGCTGCGGGCGAGCGGAGAGACGGCGCGCCACCGCGATCCTTCCACCCGCGATCAGCTCACCCCACAAGAGCTGCAGATCGCGCACCTGGTCGCCGAAGGGATGACCAACCGCGAGATCGGCGCGCAGCTGTTCTTGAGCCCGCGCACGATCGACTATCACCTGCGCAAGGTGTTCACCAAGCTACGGGTCGCGTCCCGGGCGGACCTGGTCCGGATGGACCTCGGCGAGCGCGTGTCGGCCTGACCGGCGATCCGACCGGCGGCCACGCCGATGCGACCGCGCGCCGACAGCGGCACGGTCGAGGCATGCAGAACGCGCCACACGGCAGGAAGCCGGTGGCTCAGCAGTTCTGACATCACATCTGCAGACAGGCGCTGACCTGTTCACAGCGAAGGAGACTGCCACGGAGATGGCGACTGCTGTCACCCCCGCCGACCTCGGCACCGATCGGCGCCGGTTCACGGCCCGCGAGGCCGTCGCCGGAGCGGCTATCGCGACGGTCGCCAACGCCGTCGCGTGGGCGGTAGGTCGGGCCGCCGGGGTGAGCTTCATGGTCAGCCCATTGGCCGGACAGCCGGCCATGCAGGTGGGGCTCGTCTCGGTCGTCGTGACCACCTTCGCCGCCTTCGCCGTGGCCATTGGGCTTTTCGCCCTGGCTGCGCGGCGCTCCGACCGCTGGGGCCGCGCCGTCCTCGCCGCCGGCGTGCTGGTCGCTGTCGCCTCAACGGGTGGGCCGCTGTCCGCGGCCGAGAACACCGCGAGTGGCGTGCTGCTGGCGGCCATGCACCTGCTGACCGGGGCGGCGTTCGCCGTCACGGCCTGGAGAGCCCGGTGATGTTCTCTAGTCATCTGCGACACGCCAGTCGCCGTAATCGCCGGCTTGCCGGGCGGACTGCTGGCCACCGCGCACCTGCTGCGGCTCCGTCGGCTGCGCCGACTTCCCGTGGCCTTCGGATGGCTGACGAAACCGGCCGCTGCCCGATGAACTCGTCGACGACTGGCTCGAGCCACTCCGGCGTGATCGGGGGTGCGGCGCGACCTCGGCAAGTACGCGGCAGGAGCCCGACGAGAGCACTTGACCACCATCTGCGAACAGCTTCCGAAGGTGACGTCCCCAACCTTCGGCCTGCCGGCCAAGCCCCTATCCAGCCCTCTTCATCTGGAGGACACCATGCCTGAACCATCCCCACAACGTCAGCGGGTTCGTCGTCGTCGCCTCCGTCGCTGGGCAACCGTCGGGCTAGTCCTGACCGGGCTGGTGCTGACCTGGTTCGGCAGCGCGGGCGCCTACCGTGCCCTGGACGCGCGGAAGGCCGAGATGAGAACGACCGGCCCGTACCAGGCAGACCTGACCTCGCTGGAACGGCATCCGGTGCCGGACTGGTTTGCCGACGCCAAGCTCGGCGTGTTCATTCACTGGGGGCTGTTTTCAGTGCCCGGCTTTGCAACGACCACGCCGTACACCGACGTGCTCCGCACCGACTACGACCGAGCCATGGTGGTCAGCCCGTACGCGGAAGACTATGCCAACGCGATGCGGGTTCCGGGCACGCCGACATACGACTTCCACCGGGCCAGGTACGGGGACATGGCTTACCAAGGGTTCCGGGAGATCTTCGACCGGCAGCTCGCCGACTGGGACCCGAATGCCTGGGCTGAACAGTTCCGGCGGTCCGGTGCGCGGTACACGGTGATGGTGGCCAAATACCACGACGGCTACTCCCTGTGGCCGACACAGGTGCCGCATCCGCACCGGCCGGGGTGGCGCAGTGACCGGGACCTGGTCGGTGAGTTCGCGGCCGCGGTGCGCCGGCAGGGCTTGAAGTTCGGGGTGTACTACTCCGGCGGGGTGGACTGGACGTTTCAGACTCAGGTAGTCCGCACCCTTGGGGACTACTCCTACCTGCCATACGGGTCGGAGTATGGCGACTACGCAGACGCGCAGGTGCGGGAATTGATCACCCGCTACCGGCCTGACATCCTGTGGAACGACATTTCCTGGCCGACCGGCCAGGCCCGGCTGAACGCCTTGTTCGCCGACTACTACAACACAGTGCCCGACGGCGTGGTCAACGACCGGTGGCATACCGACTCGCTCGGCAAGAAGATCATGGGGCTGGCACCCATGCGGGCCGGCTTCGACCTGTTCATGAAGGCCGTGATCAGCCGCCAGCCGGACTTTGTCGACTCCGTCAAGCCGCCGGTCATTCCCCACGCCGACTACACCACGCCCGAGTACACCCAGTACGAAAGCACCCAAGCCCAACAGTGGGAGACCACCCGTGGCATGGGCACCTCCTACGGCTACAACCGGGCCGAGACCGAGAGCCACTACGCCTCCTTCGAGAAGACCCTGTTCCCCAGCTTCGCCGACGCGGTGGCCAAGAACGGCAACCTGCTGATCAACGTCGGCCCGGCGGGCGGCCAGGGGACCATCCCAGCCGAACAGCGCCGCCGGCTGGACGGCTTCAGGCAGTGGCTGCGCGCCAATGGGGACGCGGTTTACCGCACCCGGCCGGCCGAGGTGCCCCAGGCCCAGACCGCCCGCGGGGAGGAGGTCCGGCTGACCCGGTCGGCCGCCGGCCTCCGGCTGATCATCCTCGGCCGCCCCCACGGCCAGACGGTGGTGATCAAGAACCTGCAGCTAGCCACTGGCGCGGCCACCCTGCTCGCCGACGGCAGCCGCGTCCAGGTCAGCCGGTCAGGGAACGACTCCCGCCTAGCCTTCGCCGAGGACCTCGCAGGACAATTCTCACCGGCGGTCGCGCTCCCAACCGGGTGATCTCTCCGCCGCACCGGGCCGCCCAGCCAGCTACACGTCAGCCCCGAACATGGTCTTGCAGGCCTCGAAGCCGTCGACGGCCCCGCCGGCGCCTTCCGACACCTCCGGCGAATGAAGTCCGCCGGATCAGCCTGCGCCGCAGTCAACCGCGGAGCGGTGATCCTCGGCAGCGCCTTCGTGACGAGCCACGGGACCCGCCGAGGGAGTCAGGCCCAGCCCGAGCACCACTTGCTGTCGTGCGCAGCTGCGCACCCGAACACCCGCCTTCATCGGAAGGCAACTGACAAGGAGGATCCAATGCCCGTCGTCGTCACCGGAGCTACCGGAAAGCTCGGCCGCCTCGTCATCAAGGAGTTGCTCGGCCGTGTCTCCCCTGCCGACATCACCACACTGATTCGCAACCCCTGCAGCGCCGAAGGCCTGGCGGCCCGCGGTGTCCGGATCCATGTCGCCGACTACGACCAGCCGGAGACGCTGCGCGGGGCGTTCCGGGCAGGCGACAAGGTGTTGCTGATCTCCTCCAACAGTGCTGGTGCCCGCCACACCGACCAGCACTCGGCGATCATCGAGGCGGCCAGAGCGGCTGATGTGGAGCTGGTGGCCTACACCAGCGTGCTGACCGCTGCCACGGCCAGCTTTACGATCGGGCGGGACCACCTCACGACCGGGAGCATCCTTATCGCCTCCGGGCTGCCGTACGTGCTGCTGCGCAACGGTTGGTACAACGAGAACTACACCGGCCACCTGGACGCGATCCTTCAGTTCGGCCAGGTATTCGGCTGCACTGGCAATGGCCGGGTCGCGACCGCCGCGCGGGCGGACTATGCGGAGGCCGCCGCCATCGTCATGACCGCCGTCCAATGGCCGAAGCAGATCTACGAACTGAGCGGCGACACCGCTTTCACCCTGACCGAGCTCGCCGCCGAAATCGGTCGCCAAGCCGGCCGACGAATCAGCTACCACACGCTGTCCCCGGCGGAATATCAGGCGTTCATGGTCGGCCAAGGCGTCCCCGACGCCGACGCCGCCCAACTCGTCGAAGCCGACGCAGCGATCGCGCAGGGCGAACTGGCCTGAACATCAGGCGAGCTTCGCCGCCTCATCGGCTGGCCACCCACCTCCATCACCGACTCAATGGCCACCGCCTTGCGAACCATGACGGCAAACCAGTTCGAGATGAGGTGTGCGAACCTCGGCGAGACCGCCTCAAGGCAAAGGCGCCGCTTGTACCGCTACGCCCTGGAGGTCTGTGACGTCGGCCAGGGCCGGGGTGGTGTCACGGTCCGGGTCAACGACGGCAAGCCCGGTGATGAGCTGCAGCTCGACTTCGGCCGGCTGGGCTTGATCCCGAATCCGGGCAGTGGCCGGCAGCGGGTCTGTCAGGCGCTGATCTTCACGCCGGTGGTGAGCCGGTACACGTTCGTGTGGAGGTCGTTCCGACAGGGCGTCGAGGACGTGATCGCCGGTTGTGAGGCGGCCTAGGGGTTCTATGACGGGGTGTTCGGCACCCTGATCTCGGACAATCTCAAGGCCATCGTGGAGCGGGCCGATGCCCTGGACCCGCGGCTGAACCAGGCGTTCACCGAGTACGCCCAGGCCCGCGGGTTCCTGATCGACCCGGCCCGGATTAGCCGGATAACCGCAGGACAAGCCGCGGGTGGAACGCACGGTGCCGTTCGTGCCAGGCTCGTTCTTCGCCGGCGAGACCTTCACCGACCTCCCCGATGCGCAGCGCCGGGTCGTGACCTGGTGCCAGGGGCGGGCCGGGATGGGGGTGCACGGGACCTTGCAGGCCCGTCCCGCCGAGGTCTTCCGGATCGAGGAGCAGCCGCTGCTGCCACCGGCCCCGACCGAGTTTTATGACCTGCCGCTC
>WUUC01030438.1_pt1 | contig 13390 bp, 12 predicted proteins | sample 6278441 | NCBI WGS metagenome assembly WUUC01 (sample SAMN13675441, study PRJNA597444) | soil metagenome | isolation source: soil | place: USA: Washington | collected 2017-10 | reverse complement strand
ATCGGCAGCGAGGCGCCGACCGGGCCGTGGCCCTCGAGCACGGCGCGCAGCGCCAGCAGGTGGTCGCTCAATCCCTCGAGCGCGCTCTCGCGCTCGCAGCCCATCTCGAAGCGGCCGACCGCCCAGGTGAGGGCGCCGTCGGGGTCCGGGCGCGCCTCGAGGTCGCGGGCAAATCCTGTGAGCTCCTCCGCCTCGCTCTCGCTGAGGCGGTAGCCGCCGGGGCGGGTGGCGGGGGCGCCGGTGGCGACGCGGCGCCAGTTGTCGGCGCCGGTCGGGGCGAAGGCGTAGGGGCCGAGGCCGACGCCGCCGGCCTTGAACATCCGCATCACGCTGATCAGCTCGCGCAGCTGGTTGAGGGCGTCGTCGGTGCCGCCGTCGGGGTCCTGCTCGGCGACGGCGAGGAACTGCGGCTCCCAGGCCGCCCGTCCCATGCCCTCGCTGCGCATCGCGTCGACGGGGGCGTCGATCGAGTCGGCGCGGACGACCCGCACGCCGTGGGGCAATTGCAACCGGGCCACCGACATCCGCAGGCCGACGATCGGGACGATCAGCACGTCCGCGTCGTCAGCCTCACGGGCCTCGGCGTCGAGCGAGGCGAGTGCCTCCTCGAGCCGCTGGCGGTCCAGCGCAAACCCCGTCGATCCCTCCCAGAGATCGACGAAGAAGACGGTGAGCATGCGCTCGGCGCGCTCACCGGGGTCGGCCGCGACCTGCTCGCCGCGCGCCTCCAGATAGGAAGCGGCGACGGCGGCCTCGACCGCGGCCTCGCGAGCCGGGGCGAAGCTGGGCAGCGCCCGCAGCTCCTCGGCGTGCTCCTCGACGTAGTGCCCCGTCATCGGGACGTAGCTGTAGAAGGCCGACTCCTCACCATCGGAGGCGCCGACGTCAAACGGAATCTCCTCGCCACCAGCGACCAGCGAACTGAATCGGGTCGCAGCCTCGGTGGCGAGGCGTTTCAGGGCTTCGTTGAGCAGGAAATCACGCACGGCTCAGGCTTCCGCCCCGCGGCCCATGCTCCTGCGCCTGCACGGACGCTTGCAGCGCCCCGCAACTGGACGTCTGTACTAGACGGCGGCGGCGGCCGGCTCGGCCGCGTCGCTGCCCAAAAGCCAGCGGGTTCCGTACTGCCGCATGTCTTCGACCAGCGGCACCAGCGCCTCGCCCTTGACCGTCAGCGCGTACTCGACCCGGGGCGGAACCTCGGGGTAGGTGTGGCGCTCGACGATGCCCTCCTCCTCCAGCGCCCGCAGGCGCAGCGAGAGCGTGCGGGGGCTGATTCCCTCCAGAGAGCGCTCCAGCTCGCAGAATCGGCTGTTGCCGGCGGCAAGATCGCGGATCAGCAGCAGCGTCCACTTGCCGCAGACGATCTCGGCCGTGCGGCAGACGGGGCAGGTGGAGTTGGTGGCGGCGCTCATCGTCGAATCGCAGGAGATCTTGGGATCGACCCTGCTTCAACAAGTGTAGCCACATGGCTTCACTAACTGAAGCATTGGCGGAAGCTAGCTGCGATCGGGGATTCAGCAGAGATCGGCGCTAAAGCGGCGGGCGGGCACGACCGATGCCTAAGCGATGCCCCATGCCCGCACCCCAGGCTCGCCGCCCGACGAGGCCGGCTTCGCCCTGATCGAGGTCCTGATCAGCGGCGTGATCGCGATCCTCGCGGCGGCGGCGGTGATGACCCTGTTCGGCGCCTCCGCCCGCTCGGTCGCCGACCAGCGCCACCGCACCCAGGCCTACGCGGTCGCCCAGGAAGACCAGGCGCGGATGCGGGCGATGCGGATCCAGACGCTGCACAAATACACGGCCACCCGCACGGTCACCGTCGACGGCGTCAACTACACGGTCGAATCGACCGGCAAGTACATCAACGACTCGACCGGCGACGACCTCACCTGCTCCAGCAGCGGCTCGACCGTCGACTACGTGAAGATCGGCACCAAAGTCACCTGGCCCAACATGAGGGCGACGCCGGCGACGAGGATCTCGAGCATCGTCGCGCCGCCCAGCGGCAGCCTCAACCCCGGCACCGGCACGCTCGTCTTCATGGCCTCCAACTCGACCCCGACGCCGATCTCCGGCATCGGAGTCTCCGGCACCGGGGCCGGCACCTTCAGCGGCTCGACCAGTGCCGCCGGCTGCGTGATCTTCCTCGAACAGACGGCGGGCGAATACACGCTCTCGCTGAGCGGCGTCGGCACCGGGCTGGTCGACCAGGACGGCCTCGCCCCGGCCCCGAAAAAAATCAAAGTCAATCCGGAAGTGACGACCACGATCCCGCTCCTGTTCGACAAACCGGGGTCGGTGCCCCTCGTCTTCCAGACCCGCAACTACAAAGGCGAAACGGTCAGCGCCAAAACCAACACCTTCCTCGCCTACAACACGGGGATGACCACGGCGAAACTGTTCGGGACCGTCGGCGGCAGCACCTTCAGCTCGAAAACCGCGACGCCGCTGTTCCCCTTCAGCTCTCCCGACGTCTTCTACGCCGGTGCCTGCACCACCAACAACCCCGAATCCGGACTGGCGCTGGCCAGCGTCAAAGTTCCCGCCAACGGCACCGCGGCCTCGCAGACGATCCGCCTGCCCTCGCTGCTGCTGACGGTCAAAAGATCCGGCACCGCCTACAACGGCGCCACTGTCGCCGTCTACGACAGCGAATGCAAATCCGGCGGGTCGCCGATCAAACGGACCTTCACCAGCGCCGCCGCCGACGGCGCCAACGGGCGCCTGACGGAACCGGGTCTCCCCCACGGCATCTATGACATCTGCGTCTCCCTGCCGATCACGACCAGCGGCAACACGAGGACCTACAAGGAGGAAATCGCCGACTTCGCGGTCACCAACACCAGCGGCAACCTCCTCGAAGTGAACGTGACCACCAGCGACCCACAGGCGGCATGCTGATGCGCGGGCGCCTGACCAAGCTGTTCGATGACCAGCGGGGCATCACCCTGGTCGAGCTGCTGGTCGCCAGCGCCGCCGGCGCGATCGTCTTCATGGGGCTGACGATGGTCGTGATCGCCTCGGTCCACCAGACGACCCGGATCACCGACCGCATCCACGCGACCTCGGAGGCCCGCACGGTCCTGCACCGGATCGTCACCGAACTGCACTCCGCCTGCGTCGCCTCGGAGGTGGCGCCGATCCAGGCGAACAGTAGCGGCACCACGATGACCTTCGTCTACCAGACCGGCTCCGGTGCGGCCCTGACCCCGGTCCTGCGCAAAATCAGCCTCAGCGGGTCCACCCTCTCGCTGACCACCTACCCCGCGACCAGCGGCTCGACCCCGCAGTGGACCTTCTCCTCTACGCCAAGTTCGACCCAGACGCTGCTGACCAACGTCAGCGCCGTCTCCGGCAGCGTGCCGCTGTTCCGCTACTACGCCTTCAGCAACGGCCAGATCTCCTCGACCCCGCTCGCGGTCCCGCTCAGCGCGACGAACGCGGCCTTCGCCGTGCAGGTCAACGTCGCCCTCAAAATCAGCCCCGGCGGGGCCCCCGTGAAAGACGCCGACGGCCCGGCGATCGTCCAGGACAGCGCCTACCTCCGCTTCAGTCCGCCCGCCGCCGTAACCGCCGCCGCGAACCTGCCATGCGAGTGAGGCGAGGCGACAACCGCGAGGCGGGATTCACCTTGGTGGCGACCCTGCTCGGCATCACGATGATCACCACCCTGGCCCTGGTGACGGTGACCGCGGTGCGCGGCGACATCCACCTCACCGGCAACGACCTCGACAGCAAGAAGGCCTACGAGGCCGCCCGAGCCGGGGTCGAAGACTACGCCTCCCACCTGTACCAGGACAGCCTCTACTGGACCAAATGCGCCGGTTCCTCGACCAACGCGGTCAACCTCAAAGGCTCGACCACCAAGCGCCGCACGGTCCCCGGCGACGCGACCGCGTCCTACGCGATCGAACTGCTGCCGGCGACCGGGCAGACCACCTACTCGCAGTGCAGCACGACCAGCCCCGGCCCCAGCATGCTCGAGACCAGCGGCTCGGCCGCCGGCTCGTTCCGGATCAGGTCGAGGGGCTACGTCGGCAAGGCCGACGTGCCCTTGATCGCGACCTTCAAGCGCCCCAGCTTCCTCGACTACGTCTACTTCACCCAGCTGGAGACGCTGGACCCGATCGCCTATGGCTACGCCAACCCCTCCTCGGCCCTGACCGGCGCCTACTCGCAATGCGAACTCACCTATGAACAGGGGCGGACCAAATCCGCGATCCCCGGCACCAGCGGGAGGGACTACTGCGAGACGATCTCCTTCATCTCCGGGGACGAGATCGAAGGGCCGCTGCACACCAACGACACCCTGGCGATCTGCGGCAGCCCGCGCTTCGGGCGCACCGCCACCGACATGATCGAGATCAGTGCCAAAACCCCGGGCTGGTACTCGAGCGGCTGCGGCGGCTATCCCGACTTCACCGGCACCAAGGTCACCTCCTCGCCGGCCCTGGTGCCGCCGGAGACGAACTCGAAACTGGAAAGCATCGCCCTGCCCGCGTTCCGCTACACCGGCCAGGTGCGGATCTGCCTCAGCGGCACCAACATGACCGTCGGCAACGGCAGCAGCTGCACCGGGGTCTACTCGGGCTCGATTCCCTCCAACGGCGTCGTCTACGTCAAGAACGGCACCTGCGCGAGCGTCTACTCGCCCTTCGACACGGTCTACGAAGCGAGCTCGGGCTGCGGCAACGCCTACGTGTCCGGGACCTACACCGGCCAGCTGACGATCGCGGCCGAGAACGACGTGATCATCAACGGCAACCTCTGCCGCACCTCCTGCAGCACCGCCAGCGGTGAAGCCCTGCTCGGCCTGATCGCCAACAACTTCGTCCGCATCTACCACCCCTGCACCAACGATTCCAACCAGACGGGCTGGCTCAGCAGCCCGACGATCGACGCGGCGATCCTGGCGATCAAACACTCCTTCATCGTCGACAACTACGACTGCGGCAACGCGATGGGAACTCTCAACGTCGAAGGGGCGATCGCGCAAAAGTTCCGCGGGCCGGTCGGCACCGGCGGCTCCAGCGGGTCCAGCAGCGGCTACGTCAAGAACTACGTTTACGACGACCGCCTGCGCTACCTGGAGCCGCCCAGCTTCATCGAACCGACCGGCGCCAGCTGGGTCATCGGCCGGCTCACCGAAGGCTGAGGACCAGGGCTCAAGGCGTCGGCGGATTGCGCCGATGCCTCAAGGGATGATGCAGTTCACGCTCACCAGCAAGCGGGAAAAGCCGCTCGTCGGGCTCGAGATCGAGGCTGGCAGCGTTGCCGCGGCCGAGATCCGCTCAAGCGGCTCCGGCCAGCTCGCCAAGTCGGCGATCGCGGCCCTACCCAGCGGCGCCGTTCAGGACGGAGAGATCGTCGACCCGGAGGCCGTTGCCGCGACGCTGCGCGACCTCTTCGCCGACAACAAGCTTTCGAAGCGGGTTCGCCTCGGCATCGCCAACCAGCGGGTCGTGGTCCGCACGATGCGGCTGCCGGCGATCGACGATCCCCAGGAGCTCGATGCCGCGGTCCGGTTCCAGGCCCAAGAGCAGATCCCGATGCCGCTCGACCACGCGGTCCTAGACCACCGGGTCGTCGGCGGCGTCGCCGCCACCGAAACCTCCGGGGCGATGATCGACGTGATCCTCGTCGCCGCCCGTAAGGACATGATCGAGACCTGGATGGGGCTGCTACGCAAAGCGGGGCTCCAGCCCGAGGGCATCGACCTCTCCGCCTTCGGCCTGATCCGCGCCCTCGGCGACTCCGAGCTCCCCGCCCAGGCCGACGACCCGGCCGCCGACGAGCAGGCAGCTTCCGCCGGCGGCGCCATTCTCTACTGCAACGTCGGCGACACCACCAACCTGGCTGTCGCCCGCCGCCGCTCCTGCCTCTTCACCCGCGTCGCCCCCGCCGGGCTCGGCCCGATCGCCGCCAACCTCGTCGCCGCGACCGGCCTGACCCCCGAGTACGCGCTCGCCTGGATCAACCACGTCGGCCTCGACCAGCCCCCCGAGCAGATCGACGGCGACCCACAGATGGTCCTCGCCACGCGCTCGGCCCTCGAAGCGGGCGCTTCGGACCTGCAGAGCGAGCTGCGCCTATCCCTCGACTTCTACGCCGCCGGCGAGGAAGCCGCGGCCGTCGACCGCGTCGTCCTCAGCGGTCCGGCAAGCGCGGTGCCCGGCTTCGCGGAAGCGGTCGGCGCGGGCTTCGCGATCCCCTTCGAAGTCGGGCGTCCGGCGGCCCTCGCCGGCCTCGACGCCGCCTCGGCGGCGCGGCTGACGCTGTCCTACGGCCTCGCCCTGGAAAACTGATGCGTCCCGTCAATCTGATCCCCGAGGAGCAGCGGCGAGGCGCCAGCGCGGCGCTGCGCAGCGGACCCCTCGCGTACATGGTGGTGGGCGCCCTCGTCGCCCTGCTGGCCGGGGTGACCCTGCTCGTGATCACCAACAACGAGATCTCCGGCGGCAAGTCGGAAGTCGCCCAGCTCGAAAGCGAAAACGCGAGCGCGCAGGCGAAGGCCGCGCGGCTCACCGCCTACACCAACCTGCGCACGATCCACGACCAGCGGGTCGCCACCGTGACCAGCCTCGCCGACAGCCGCTTCGACTGGGAACGGGTGATCCGCGAGCTCTCGCTGATCCTCCCCCCCAACGCCTGGCTGACGAACCTGACCGGCACCGCGTCCCCGAGCGTCGCCGTCAACGGCGCCGCCAGCGTCGCCCTGCGCGATTCCGTGCCCGGGCCGGCTCTGGAGCTGGTCGGCTGCGCTTCCAGCCAGGACGCGGTGGCCGGCTTCATCTCCGACCTCAAGGACATCGACGGCGCGACCAGGGTCGCGGTGCAGTCCTCCGTGCTCGGCGATGCCTCAGGCTCGGCCAAAGAAGGCGAGCCGGTCGAAGCAACCGAAGGCGGCGAATGCCAGACGCGCGACTTCATCGCCAAGTTCGAAATCGTCGTCGCCTTCGACGGCGCACCGACCGGAACGGCTGGGAGCTGACGATGAAATCCGCCTCCAGCTCCTCGGGCCGACTCATTCTCGCCGTCCTCGTGATCGTGGTGCTGGCGATCGTCTTCTGGATGACCCTGCTCAGCCCCAAGCGCAAGGAATCCGACGAACTCGGTGCCCAGGTCGAACAGCAACAGGCGACGCTGGCCGAAACCCAGAGCACGATCGCCACCGCGGAAGCGGCCCGGCGCGACTTTCCCCGCAACTACCAGCAGCTGGTCGTGCTTGGCAAGGCGGCCCCGGCCAGCGACGAAACCTCCTCGCTGCTGATCGAGCTGAACCACATCTCCGATCAGGCCGGGGTCAAATTCGAGAGCCTCACCGTCGGCACCGCCGACGGTGAAGGCGAAAGCGCCGCGATCGCGCCGGAAACCACCACCCCCGAAGAAGAACCGCCCGCGACCGAAGGGGAAACCGCCCCCGCGACCGAAGCCAGCGCCGGAGTGCCCGCGTCCGCCGTGCTGCCGACCGAGGCCACGGCGTCGCTGCTGCCGATCGGAGCGATGGTGGGACCGGCCGGCCTCAACACCCTCCCCTACGACCTCAAATTCAAGGGCTCCTTCTTCGGAGTCGCCGACTTCCTCGACGGACTCGACTCGCTGGTCCACACCGGGGGCCGCACCGTTGCCGTCGACGGGCGCCTGGTCACGGTCGACGGCTTCTCTCTTAGCCCCAGCCCCGACCAGGGCTTCAAAAAGCTCAGCGCCGACTTCTCGGTCACTACCTACCTGGTTCCGCCCGGGCAGGGCATCACCGCCGGCGCCACTCCGACGGCGCCGGCAGAAGCCGAAGCAACGCCGACTTCGACCAGCTCGGAACTGCGATGAACCCGCTGAAGAAGGGTCCCGAGATCAAGTTCAAGCTGCCGAAGCTGAAGAAGCCGAGTGGTGGCTCGAAGCCGAAGGTTCCCGGCGCGGTCTCGAACCTGAAGGTGCCAGCCGTCTTCACCGACGTCTACCGCGATTTGCGCGACCGGCGCCTACTGCCCCTGGTGGCACTGCTGCTGGTTGCGATCGTCGCGGTCCCGATCCTGCTCTCCGAATCCAGCGAAAGCGAAACGGAAGCCGAAGCCGGGGCCAACCCCGGCGCGGCGAGCGCCTCCGGCGACAAGGACGGGAAGGAGACGATCGTCGTCTCCCGCAGCACGCCGGGGCTCCGCAACTACGAGCGCCGGCTCAGCCACCGCACCCCCACCAATCCCTTCAAGCAGAAATTCCGTGACAGCGGCGGCGGCGAAGGCGAAGGCGACAAGGAAAGTCCCAGCGGGTCGAGCTCGAGCGGCGGCTCCGAAAGCACGGAACCCGAAACCGGCGGCGGCTCGACCGGGACCGCGACGCACCGCATCACCTACTTCTCCTGGGCGATCGACGTCCGGGTCGTGCCGGTTTCCAGCAACGGAACCCCAAGCGAGGCCGAGCCCTCGGTCCGCCACGAACTGCCCACGCTCTCACCCCTGCCGGGCCGCGAGACCCCCGCCCTCACCTACGTACAGACCAGCGCCGACGCCAAGAAGGTGCTGATGCTGGTCAATCCAAACGTCCGCGGCAGCTTCGGCGAAGGCGTCTGCGTCAGCGGCGGCGAGACCTGTCAGATGCTCGCGCTCAAAGTCGGAGAGCCGCAGACGATCGTCTACGGCGGCAACGAACGCGTCTTCCGCATCGAGATCCTCAAGATCAAGATGATCGAATCTGACAAGTTCGAGAAAGCCCCGCTCGGCGAGAAGCCGAAGAACAACGCCGGCTAGCTCTGCCCGGTCCCCCAGAAGTGGCCTTCGCGGGTCGCTTCTGCGCCGCTCACCCCAAATAAAGGTCGATCATCTCGTCGCCGGCCAGCAGGGCGACGACGCTGCCGAAAGCGAGAAAGGGGCCGAAGGGGATCGCCATCTTGCGGGCCTTGGAGCCGTGGCGGGCGATCAGCGCCAGGCCGACGACGCTGCCGGCCAGCAGGGCGACCAGGATCGCGGGTGCGACTGCGCGGCCGAGGAACAGCCCCATCACCGCGGCCAGCTTGACGTCGCCGAGGCCCATCCCCGCCGGGTAGGCGAGCGCCGTGGCGAACAGCAGGCCGCCGGCCGCGGCCGCGGCGATCGCCCGCTCGGGCAGGCCGCCGGGGTCGGTTGGCACGGCGATCGCGAGACAGAGAATCGCGCCGACGAGCAGGATCTTGTTGGGAATGATGCGCTGCTCGAGATCGGTGATGGTGATCGCCGCCAGCACCGCGACGAAGACGAGGCCGATCGCCGCTTCCGCGGGGTCGTCCCAGTAGACGGCGACGGTGGCGGCGAACAGCACCCCGACCGCGAGCTCGGTCAGCGGATAGCGCGCCGACACCGCCGCCCCGCAGCAGCGGGCGCGGCCGCGCAGGAGCAGCCAGGAGAGCACCGGGACGTTGTCGTAGGCGGCGATCTGGGTGCCGCAGGCGGGGCAGCGCGAGCGCGGCCCGACCACCGATTCCCCGCGCGGGACGCGGTGGGCGACGACGGTGACGAAGGAGCCGACGACGAGGCCGACGACGAAGGCGATCAGGATCCCGGCGAGCATCGAGCCGAGTTCTACCCGAGTGCCCGGCTGGCCACCCTGCCCGGCACCGGCCTAGAAGGCCTTGACGACCTTGAAGCTGCGCTTGACGCCCTTCTTCTCGCGGTTGCCGGCCCCGTCGTAGGCCTTGACCCTGAGCGTGTGCTTGCGGTGGCCGAGGTTCTTGAGCTTGAGCGGCGCCTGACAGGCCTTCCACTTCTTCTTGTCGACTTTGCAGAGGAACTTGGTGTCGATGCCGCCAGTGAGGTCGGTGAAGCGGAAGACGACCGTCTTCTTCTTGGTCTTGAAGGCGGGGCCGACGGTGATCCGGGTCTTCGGGGCGATCGAGTCGTGGGCGTAGGCGACGGGGTCGGAGCAGAGGGATTGGTCGCCGTCGGAATCAACCGAGGCGCCCCAGAAGGCGACCGTGGTGTTGGGCACGATCTCCAGCTCGAAGCCGGTCGCGAACTGAGCTACCGAGCCCTTGGCGAGCGCCCGCCCCTGACAGGTGGGGTTGTCGAAGATCCGCACCGCGACGGCGCCGGAGGCGACGCCGGTGACGGTCGGCGAAAGGTCACGGGACACGCCACCGGGCTCGGTCCGCAAGCGCGGCGGCGGGGGCTTCGCCTTGCCGTTGGAAGGCGGGTTGCTGACGCCGCCACCCGGATCGGTCGTACCACCGCCGGGGGGCGGTTCGGGCGGGGTCAGCTCCTGGTAGGAGATCGAGGAGGTCGAGCACGCCGACGAGATTCCGGCCAGGGTCGCCACCGCGTAGAAGGTGGTGATCGAGTTGTCGGCCACCTGCACCTGGATGCCGCCGCTGCCGAAGTCAGCCGCGGTTCCCGAGGCGACCTGGTTCCCGATGCAGCCGGGGGTGTCGAAGATGGTGACGACCGATTTGGCGGCAACCGTGCCGGTCAGACGAGGGAAGTTCTGATTGGCGGGAGAGGCGGGGTCCACCCCGCCGAAGACGGGTGGATTCGGAGGCGTACTCACCTGTTGATAGGTGAACCCTTTCGAACAGGTCGAAACGCCACCGCCTTCGTCGGTCTGGGTGGCGTGGAAGGTCGTCTCTGAGTCAGGGGCAACGGTGACGAGGATTCCAACTCCCTCGAGTTCGGCGGCAGTGCCTTCTGCCACGATCGGCCCGCTGCATTTCCCGTCCGTAAAGAGGGTGATGACGTTGTCGGGTTCGATCGCCATCGCCACCGGGCCGAAAACGCTGGTACCGAAGCCCGAGGTGATGATCCCGTCGGCGTCACCGCGAATCCGCGGCGTCGTCGACGCTCCCGGCGAGGCGGGGTTGGAGCTGTTGAGGCTCGGGGTCACCGCCGCGCTGGCGGCCGGTGCGGACGCGGCCATCGCGGAGATGGCGATAGCGATGACGAGAAGCAGACGCGCCGAAGGGCGGGCCGCAACGGCCCGCCCTTCGAGTGCGTACTTGCTTGGCATTCTCATACCTAAGTGGTGACGCTAGAGCGGATCAGCCGCCCCAGCCGCCTCCACCCGAGGGGCAGCCACCCTGTCCCGCAACTTCACACGGGTAGGTCATGGTGCCTTTTTCGTTTTTAATGGAGAATTTCTGGGTGGATTTACTTCCAACGATGGTGATCGTGTAGCCTTCGCCGGTCGAGGTGATGGTCGGCTCAGCGGAGAACGTCGCGCTCGAAAGCGTGGGCTCGATTGCGATCAGTTCGGCTTTGGTGGCGCCGGTGTATTTACCGCCGTGGTCGGTGGCGAACGTCTCCATCGCGACCTGAGCCGAGTGTGCGTACTCCTTGGCCTTGGCGTCACCGGCCTTGTCTTTCTGATTGAAGAACGCCGGCAGCGCGATGGCGGCCAGGATTCCGAGGATCAGCATGACGACGAGAAGCTCGATCAGGGTGAATCCTGCCTCTTTGTCGCCGTTGAGCCGGGCTCCAATCTTCGCCCGGATATTCTGGAGCAACATAGGTACCTCCTAGTGGACCTATCGTTTGCGCCAGAGCCCGGGATTTGCCAAACGGCACCGAGGCACTGGCAGTCATTTGCACCCACCTCATCGACCGTTTTCAGCACACCTTTAGGCTCTGCAAGGCGGAATTCGGGAAGACCAACTTTTCCAATCGCCGCTGCCGAAAATTGGGGAGCAAGCAGGCGAAAAGTCTCCACCCTGGCGTTATCACCGCAATACTCGGGGGCGAAAACCGTACGAACGTCTAGACGCGGCGCTCATCGAATCTTGTCGTAGATGCTGAACATCGGCAGGTACATGGAGATCACGATGAAGCCGACGATGCCGCCGACGAAGACGATCATCACCGGCTCGATCAGCGCCGTCAGCGCCTTCACGTTGGCGTCCACCTCGGCCTCGTAGAAGTCGGCGACTTTGGTCAGCATGCTCTCCAGCTGACCGGTCTCCTCGCCGACCGAGATCATGTGGCCGACCATCGCCGGGAAGATCGGGTTGGCCTCGATCGGGCCGGCGATCGAGCCACCGCGCTTGACCGACGCGTAGACGTCGTCCATCGCCCGTTCGACCACCACGTTGCCGGAGGTCTCACCGGTCAGTTTGATCGCCTGCAGCATCGGCACGCCGGCCGAGACCGAGCCGGCAAAGGTCCGCGACCAGCGAGCCAGGGCGACCTTCTGGATCACGTCGCCGATCTTGAACGGGATCTTCAGCTTGATCTGGTCCCAGATCGCGTTGCCACCTTCGGTTTTCTTCCATTTGAGGAAACCGACCACAGAGATGACGAGGCCGGGAATGATGATGAACCAGTACCCCGTGATCGCGTTGGAGACGTCGATGCAGACCTGGGTCGGCAGCGGCAGCTTCGCGTTCTCGGCTGGGTTTTCGGCGGCGATGTCTTCGAAGATGCCGACGAAAACGGGGATCACGAAGGCGACGATCGCCAGCAGGACCACCGTCGCGAAGCCGAAGATCAGCGCCGGGTACATCAGTGCCGATTTGACCTGGCGGCGCAGGGCGTCGGATTTCTCCAGCTGGAAGGCGATCCGGTCGAGCGCGTCCTCGAGCCGCCCCGACTGCTCACCGGAGCGGACCATCGCCCGGAAGAGGCGGTCGAAGACCTTCGGGTGCCGCTGCATCGCCTGCTCGAGCGTGCTGCCCGCCTCGACGTCGGAGCGCACCGACGCGGTCGCTTTCTTGATCTTTTCTTCCTCGGTCTGCTCCTCGAGGGTGAAGAGGGTGCGCAGCATCGGCATCCCCGAGGCGACCAGGGTCGCGAACTGGCGCGAGTAGACCGCCAGCGAGCGCAGGTCGACGCCCTGCCAGCGCGCGAACAGGTCCTCGACGTTGATCGCCCGGGACTTCTCGGTGACGTCGAGGACGATCAGGCCGCGCTGGCGCAGCTGCTCGGAGACCTGGGCCTTCGACTCCGCCTCGAGTTCTCCGCTCGACGGCGCGCCCGAGATGTCCATCGCTTTGAAGGAGAAGGTGGATGGGGTGGTGGTCGCGGCCATGGTCCGCTACCCCTCCGCCGTGTACACGGGCGCCGCAGGCGCCGGTTCCTGGGCGGCCAGGCCGTTGCCGGGCATCGGCACGCCGGCGCCGGCCAGCAGCCGCTTGAGCTCCTCGGGCACCGAGGCGCGTTGTTCGGCGAGCTGACGAGTGATCTTCCCACCGCGGACCAGGCGCGCCAGGTCGGCGTCCATCGTCTGCATCCCGACCGCGCCCGAGGTCTGCAGGGCGGCGTAGATCTGGTGGGTCTTGCCCTCGCGGATCAGGTTGCGCACCGCCGGCGTCGGCACCAGCACCTCGCAGGCGACGACCCGGCCTTTGCCGTCGGCGGTCGGCAACAGCTGCTGGGTGACGATCCCCTGCAGGGCGATCGAGAGCTGGGTCCGCACCTGCCCCTGCTGCTCGGGC
>WUUC01101756.1_pt1 | contig 13391 bp, 12 predicted proteins | sample 6278441 | NCBI WGS metagenome assembly WUUC01 (sample SAMN13675441, study PRJNA597444) | soil metagenome | isolation source: soil | place: USA: Washington | collected 2017-10 | reverse complement strand
CTTCAAACGATAAATGAATTAAATCTAAGCATTTTTGTATCGAATCTCATAGACAAAAAGTTATGCAACACACCCGCCTAAGGTGAACCTTGGAGAATGATTTGAAAAGTCCATTGTGGATTTAGATGTTAAAACAAATATAAAGAAATAATTTTCATATTAAAGATTATAATAATTTTTATGCCAAGATAGAAATTTCTGAATTCCTTTGTCTAAAGAAGTTGTGGGAGAGAATCCCAACTGCTTGTGGCTCTTGGAGATATCCGCATAGGTGATCGGCACCTCTCCGGGCTGCATGGGAAGAAGTTTTTTAATTGCGGCTTTGCCGAGATGTTTTTCTAAGAGTTCAACCAGGTAGAGAACATCTTCTGGCTTATGGTTGCCGAGATTGAAAATTTCACAAGAAGCCCCTAAGTCGATCGCTGCAAGAGTTCCTTCTACGATGTCATCAATATAGGTAAAATCTCGTTTCATCTGCCCTTCATTATAGATTTGCAGAGGCTCTCCTTTGAGGATGGAATTCGTGAAAGAAAAATAAGCCATGTCAGGTCGGCCCCAGGGACCGTAGACTGTAAAAAATCTTAGCCCTGTAACGGAGATCCCATACATATGATGGTAGGCATGGGCAATCAGCTCATTGGATTTTTTCGTTGCCCCATAAAGACTCGACGGCGCATCGGTTGAATCTGTCTCAGAAAATGGAATTTTTTTATTGAGGCCGTAAACAGAGGACGAAGAAGCATAAATAAAAGGAATTTGTGGATGGCGGCGGATCACTTCAATAACTTGGACAAATCCTTCTAGATTGGAGTCCACATAGTCTTCCGGATGCCGAATCGAGTGGCGGACCCCCGCTTGGGCGGCAAGATGAAGAAAATGAGTGATCTTGTTTTCCAAAACGAGCTTCTCCAGAAGAGAAGTATTGCAGATCTCCATCTCGAAGATCTTCACTCCCTGCTTTTCTAGCACAGCGGCACGGTCCCGCTTCAATTGAGAATCATAGTAGGAGTTGAAATTGTCGCACCCCATAACGGTATCTCCGCGCTGGCAAAGAGCCTGAGCGACATGAAATCCGATGAATCCGGCGATACCTGTGATAAAAATGTGCATTGCGAAAAAATAATCTACAAGTTAATGATGTCATACTCCGGGGCATTGAAATTTTGTATTTTAAGCGCGTCAAAGCCTCGGGGTTCAATGCCCTGGAGTATTATCAATTTTATGCATTTCCACTTTATCTGCATCTTTTTATTGCTATTTGGCTGCGGAAATCGGCCCTATATGGGAAAAGATTCCGTCGGCGCGGATGAATTCGTTATGGACTCCTATAAAATTCGTCAAGGAAAATTTTCTATCTTACAGCTAGAGGGGAAAACCTATGAGGAGCTCTCTCCAGCACTCCTAAACGAATACCAAGATGTAATCCAAGACGGAGATGTGCTCTATATTGCTGTTTTTCATCCGACCCGTTCCGATATTTCAACTGCAATCGAAGCCATCGGCTCTACAGTGGGCTTCCATGTGAATGAAGGGAAAATAAGGCTTCCAGATTTGGATCCAATACCGGTATCAGGCCTAACCTTGGAGGAAGCTTCTCTGAAAATCCAAACGTTGTATTCTTCTCAGATCCGCGATGTGCAAGTATTTTTATCTTACAAAGACCGTTTAGAAAGAAAAGTAGAATTGGCAGGCCTCGTTGTACTTCCCACTATCCCGATCGATGGACGCATCCGCCTCTTTGAAACTCTTTCTCGAGCAAAGGTTCCTCCTAATGCCAATCTTTTTAAAAGCTATGTTGTACGCAGCAACCAGATGCTTCCTGTCGATCTATACAAGCTGATCAAAGAAGGCGACATGACCCAAAATATTGTCATGAGAGGGGGTGATAAGGTTTATATTGCTGATCCTTCAGCCTCTACATTGATGGTGCTCGGAGAAGTCGGCAAAGAAAGGCTTATCGATGTCCCCAATGGCTTTATGACCATTAGACAAGCGCTTGCCGAAGCAGGAGGAATTCCCTTTACGGGTAACAAATCGTATATCCAAGTTATCCGCGGGAATATCTTGAATCCCAAAATTTACACACTGACATGGGACCATGTAATCCATCTTCCGTCCGACAGTATGCTGCTAATCCCAGGAGATATCATTTACGTCGCAGCGACACCTATTACCAATTGGAACCGCTTCATGTCCCAGTTGCTGCCGACTTTCGTTAATATTGACCTGATCAGGCAGGGTGTTAAGAGCATAGGAGTGAATGTCCCATGATGGATGATATCTATATCACCGGCGATGATATCAAAAGAATTTATTACAAAAAAAGAAGATACATCTGGCGGTCTGCTGTAATCGGAACTGTGCTAGCTCTCGGTTATTTTCTTTTCACCCCTCCCTCTTATCAAGCCATCGCAACTTTTAAACAATCCTCATCACGTCCCGAATCAGGAATAGATTTGAAGAGACTGGTCAACACATTTTCAGGCGCAAGCTCGGAAGTCGCAACAGTCCCTTTAATGCTCTCTCGTGCTGTTTTAACAAAGACCGTTGAAGAACTAGGACTTCAAGCCGTCATTAATGAGCATAGCTTGCTTGCAAACAAGTTTCTGGCTTGCCGCAACAATCTACTAGCCGAATTGGGCAAGCAGATTGAAGAACCAGACGACTTCCAATTTCAACATGTCCATTATACCGGAGAGAAACCTTGTAGCTTTTTTATCCGCTTTTTTTCTCCTGATAGTTTTGAACTTTTAGATAGGAATCAGAAGAGACTAGCAGCAGGAATTGTGAAAGAATCGGTTCAATTTCAAGATATTCTTTTCACTCTAGCCAAAACACCAAGCAACCTTAAGATTGGAAAATTCTATCCCCTTTCGATCCTTCCTATCCGCTCCGTGACCTCTGATGTAAAAAATCGAACTTCCATCAAGCCTTTACGGGAAGATAAAAACATCCTCATGATCGCTTTTTCAGATACCGATCGGCATAGATCAGCAGCATTTGTCAATACTCTCATCAGCAAATATGAAGAGTTCCTGACAGAAGAGAATAAAAGCGTCATTGGCTCCCAGCTCAAATACCTGGATCAACGTCAAGATGAGCTCAATTTCAAGCTCGATGCTGATATCCAAGATCATGTGGCCATACTTAAGCAAAGCCTATTAAAACAAGGCTTCATGGGAATTCAAGAGGAGATAGAATCGATTTTACTGCCCTTGCAGACATATCAGTCGAGGCTGGGCGAAATCGATATCGAAATGGCTGGACTGATGCAGCGCCTTTCTCAAACAGATTTAGACTTAATTACTCATCAGTCTCCTCCAAAACTTGTGAAGCAATTTGGACAAAGCCTTGTGGAACAAATCCGTGACGCTTCTCTCTTGCTGCAGAAACTTGAAATAGATGAACCACTGACTCCGACTTTGGCTTCGAGCACTCTTGGATCTCTGATAACTGAGGTCGAACTCGCACGATCAAAGGACCGGCAGCCGGGCTATCAAGAAAAAAAGCAACAGCTTGCCTCTCACCTTCACACTTATCTCGATCACCTTACGCTGCGTCAAAAAAATCTCCAGGAAAGCTCGACTTATATCGATCAACTGGAATCAGATTTTAATGGTATGACACTCGAAGCCTCAAGAGGACTCTTCCAGCAATACTGCCGACAGCTCGACGACCTCCATGCTCAATTAAAACAGGTGATTTTTTTCCGCGACCATCTCAATGAGCCTCATTTTGAGATCAGCACCCTTTCGAATATTTTAAATGATTCTGTCACCCAGCAGCTCGTGCAAAAATCGAGCGAGCTTTCTGGACAGCTCTGCGATTTGATTAACCGCAGTGGAAGAGAACACGAGCGGCTCAAAGAGACGCTTGCCATCCAAAAAAGATTCCTTGAATCTCACTTGAGTCAGACCTTGGAGCTGGGAAAAATTCGGATTCAGCTCATCAAAGAAAAAATTAGCTCGCTTTATGAGGTGATGAAAAATCTTTTACATAAAGAAAAAAGTGTCCTTGAAAATAAGATTGAAGAACTTAAAATTACGATGCAAGAGCTTCCTGAGCTGTGGCATTTAGATAAAAGGCTTAAATTTAAAGCAGAGCTCACTAAAGGAATGATGGAAGGATTGACCCATATCGCTGAATCTAAAAACCTTTCCCGCCATCTCTATCAAGTCGAATCGAAACCTCTCGACTCTGCCTTACCTCCTCTTTCTCCCCAATCGCCCCATCTTCTGATTAAATGCCTGGGAGGAGCTTTTAGCCTCGCAGCTCTTTTTTATTTATTTATCCTAATCCGTGCGTTGGTCAAAGGGATGCCGGTCTCGCTGACCACACTCCGTTTGATGGGAGGTCATACTTCAGGGGCTTTTTCTCAATCTCTCCATCTTCCGCTGAGCCAATTGGCAGATCAAGACCTAGAAACTCTACGGACAATGGCATCATTTCTTTTAGAGAGAAAAAATGGCAATTCTGTGATCGGGCTCTTAAGCCATAGAGGCTCTGGATTCTGTTTTAATCTTGCACATTTGCTCTCTTTACATCACCAGAAAGTCTTGATTATTGATTGTAATTTCGACCGGATTGTTGCTCCCCAAGACCAACCCGGCTTATGGCAATATTTAAATCACACCACGGCAGATCTTCCTATCCGTCATGAAAAAAACTACGACTTATTAACCTCAGGAGGAACAACTCGGCATGGAGTGGAACTCCTAGCATCACCCGTATTTTCTCAAGTTTTAGAAGAATGTAAAAACTGCTACGACTTTGTTTTTCTGTTCCGTCAAACCTCTCTTTCTTCTCAAGATGCAGTGCAAATTTTACAACTCTCTAACCTAGCAATTATCACTGCCGATGAAGAATCGCAAGATACGCTCAAACCTTATCTGCAATGGTCTCGACAAAAAGAAAATATATGTGCTACATTTGCAGAACATTCAATAATTACAGAGTGATCATGTTCAAACGAATTCTTCCTCTTCTAATCTGCCTACCACTCATGGTGCATGCCCGCAAAGCATTGCCAGAGAATTCTTATAAAGAAAAAGAAATAGGACCATGGTTTACTGGACCTCTTCTAACGTCTTCTGGACATGTCGTTCCTATAGGCCATGCCAACTACGAACCTTATTTCTATTGGGCAAACATCCCGGGCGAGTATGATAAGCATTGGCACTATCGAAAAACACCTCCAACTTTTAGATCCTTTCTATCTCAAACAGCCATACAGTTTGGCATTCTGCCTGGCACTGAAATCGATTTCGTGCCCCAATTTCTCTATAATAACTGCGACGGCCAGCATATGTGGCACGTTGCTGATATGCCGATTGCTGTTGCTTTTCAACTCTTGATGGATAGCCCCGACACCTGGTGGCCTGCGATAAAAATGCGTCTGGGAGCCCTCATCCCCCTGGGAAAATACGACCGCTTAAATCCTCTCAAATTATATACCGATTTCTCAGGGGTGGGAGATTGGGCGCCGACTTTAACTTTTGTCGCATCCAAACTTTTTCATTTTGGAGGATTCCATTATTTGTCCTGGCGTACGAGTGCTGGCTATACATTCACTGTACCCGTGCCTGTCCATGGCTTCAATATCTGGGGAGGAGCGCCTTCTTTTCCAGGTATTAAAGGAACCCGGGGGACTGTTTATCCCGGATGTGTTTTCAGTATTTTGCAAGGTTTTGAATACAGCCTTACCCACAACTGGGCTTTAGCTTTAGACGTTCAATATCTGCATATCAATTCAACCCGCTTTTCCGGTCATAGCCCCAAAGTACTCGGCATAGACACTAAACCAGTCGCTCCTTCTGCCGACCGATTCAGTATCGCTCCTGCCTTGGAATATAACTTCAATGCCAATATTGGTATCATTACAGGCCCTTGGTTTTCTATTGCAGGACGCAATAGCAACCAAACCAGTGCTTTTTTTACATGGGTTTTTGCAATTAACATTTATCAGTGAAGATCTTTATGAGTATGACTACTAGATATTAACAGTGCTTTTTGTTGCCCACTTTGGTAAAAATGCATTAATCCTCAAAGCCCATTAATCGGTTCTTATTTATGATCCTTTAAACAGACGACAGTTGCATTACGGCCTGTCGTTTTATCTCTTCGATAAGAGTAAAAATCGGCGGGATTGCAACATGTGCAGATCGGAGCTATTTCCAGATGGTGGGGAAGAATCCCCGCTTCAAACAGTTGAAAGCGGGCCATTTCCCACAAATCAAAATAGAGCGGCCTGGTTTGAAAAGTCCAAAACTGCCGCGGAATCTCTTTTTCATAATGGATGAACTGTGAACAGCAGGGCCCTAAGCTCGGAGAAATTCCCACAAATAGATTTTGCGGCTTACTGCCAAAAAGATGATGCATCTTGCCAATAGCCTCGGCATAAATATTCTGAACATTTCCTCTCCATCCTGCATGGATACATCCCAGTGTTTTTTCAACCGGATCGTAAAAAATGATAGCCTGACAATCGGCATGTCTAATAAACAGTCCCGCTGCTTTCTCTTTGGTAATAAGTCCATCACATTCTTCGTTTTCTGGGTCCAATGGTACAAGTGAAATTTGGATCCCATGGACCTGCCGGCCGCTGACCAGTGTCTTGCAATCTAAGTGCTTTCTTATTTTAGCTCGGTTCAGATTGATCCAGCTCTCATCGTCTCCCGTGCTTCCTCCGACATTCAGAGAGCTGTAGGGGCCTTCGCTGACTCCCCCATAGCGTAAGAAAACTGCATGCCTGACTTCTGAAAACTCTTGCAAAAGTTCAAATTCCAGCCACTCTAGGCTTCCTCTTTTTTTACGAAGCATCTAATATTCTTCCCTTATGATGGACTTATGCCATTTGGCCTTTTATTCGCTCATGATGGCTTTCCTAAGCCTCTGGATCCATCGGTCCGCTTGGCTCTGGGGCGCCTTCTTGGTCATTTCTTATATCTTAGCGTTTCATACCGGGGTCGTACAACCGTTTTCGATCATTCCTATCGGTTTGCTCTTTGTGATCTTTTTTGTTTTCCGGAGGGAGCTTCAACCCTCAACCCGGTTCATGCTGGCAATTGTTGCAATACTCATAGCAGCCGGCCTAAATTTTCATTGGATTCCTGGCTTTCAAAATTGGCATGTCGCCGGCCATCTTTGGGTTAACTATGATAAACCTTTCATGGGGTTTTTTGTTCTTGCCTTCCTCTTACCCTTGCTACGATCACCTGTCGAATGGTATCAACTCGCTCTGAAAGCGATCCCCCTGACGATGGTCGCTGTTTTCATTCTCGCGATGCTTGCTCTCCCCTCAGGCATTATCGATTGGCATATAAAAATCCCCTCCTATTTTCTGATCCGTCTTGCCTCAAACCTTTTCTTAGTTTCCATCTCTGAAGAGGCATTTTTTCGTGGATTTGTGCAGCAAGAAATTTTTAAAAGCCTAGGGCCTGGTCCCAAAGGACATATCGGGGCCGTCATTGGAGCCTCGCTCCTTTTTACTTTATTTCATATCGGCTGGACAGCCTCTGCAGCTATGTTAGGATTTGTCTTCTTAGCTGGAGTGATGTACGGAACGATCTATCAATGCACTAAGGCCATCGAAGGTAGCATCTTGTGCCACTTCTGTGTGAACCTTATGCACATGACTTTCTTTACATATCACGCTGAATAGAAAGACCCACCTTCAGAATGAAGGTGGGTCTAAAGACACTTATTTTACAGGACAGCCTGTCGGTGATTTTTGTGAAGGCGTTATCTTGTTTTCAGCAGCTACTTTTTGCACTGCTTTATCCGCCGTCATTATACTGCCATTTGCATCTTGCTGTGCGGCATACTGCATAGCAGTGGCCCTCTGCGCTGCATTGAACTGCCCGCAGAACATTTTTTTATTCATTGCATTGAGCTGAGCCGCAAATTGCTGCATGTCCATGCCCATATTGCTGCAATCCATAGGATTTTGCGCAGCAATCTCTTTCTGCGCTTCTTCTGCACTTGCACTGCTCATAAAGCATATGCATGTCAAAGCAATCAAAGCCATTTTTACTTGTCTCATCTCTTCCTCACTTGTTGGAACCCTTGTTAAAAAAATTTTAATATAACCACGGGTTCTATTTTTGTCTATTAGCTCCAAAAGAACGTTTATTTTTTAACTCGTTAAGTTTATATCAACCTTAAAGCGGAGAACTATGAGCGAACGGCCTATTGAATGCAGCCAGTGCAAGCGTCCTGCAAAAACTCTCTATAAAGAAATTTTAGGCGACACGATTAATTGCACTGAAATGTGTACAGATTGTCCTGTCTTGCTGGCCAAGCTTCACGGAGAACCTGCCAAGACCGATAAAAAAGAAAGCCAGCTATGCTGCGGCAGCTGTAGCACATCCCTTGAATCTATTCAGATGGGACAGCCTGTCGGCTGTATCGAGTGCTACGTCGTCTTTAACGACTTCCTCGTCAGCGAATTGATTGCAGCAGGTGCAGTTTCTCCTTCTCTACAAAAAAAACTCGCCTCTCAAAGATCTCAAGTCATCCATATTGGCAAATCTCCCGACCAGCCTGTCGATATCGCACTCTCATCGCGCCTAGCCTCACTGAATGAAGCGCTAAATGATGCATTAAAACGAGAGAACTATGAACAAGCCGCATTTCTCCGGGATCAAATTAAAACTCTGATAGAGAAACAAAAATGAATTCTTTACCGCCCTCTCTTGCAGAGCATACTCTTTGGGAAGAAGACAAAAATCCGATTTGGCTGGGATCTTCTCTCACACTCCAGCGGAATCTCACTAGGTATAAATTTCCTTCTAAGCTCTCGGAATTAGAAATGACTAAGCTCAGCATTCTGCTTACCGAAGCATTTCAAAAAGATCTAAAACAACCTGCCTATTTTCCTGCTGATAAACTCTCTCCCTTGGATAAAGAGTTTATTTTCGAGCATTTCCTCTGTTTAGAGAGCTTTCAAAATGCCGATAAAGGGCAAGGATTCCTCCTCGATGAGACAGGTCGTTTTTTAGCTCAAGTCAATCTGAAGAATCATCTGCAGCTCCAACTTCTCGATACCTCCGCAGATATCCTCACAGTCTGGGCGCAGCTCGTCAAAATTGAAATAGGGATCGGTAAAACTCTCGACTATGCTTTTTCACCCAAGTTCGGTTATCTCGCTTCAGATCCCACTCTTTGCGGTACCGCTCTGCAAGCCCTCCTCTTCCTGCATGTCCCTGCCCTGCACCATACCGGACAGCTCCATGAAGTTATGGGCAAACAAACAGAGGATGATATCATCACAATGGGGCTCGAAGGAGCTCTGGATGATCTGATTGGGGATTTTTTAATCTTGAAGAATCGTTACACCTTAGGTGTGACCGAAGAAGGAACACTACATGCCCTGCAAAATACAGCGATGAAATTTACTCTCGCAGAAAAAGCTCTCCGCTCCCATTTGAAAGAGAAAGGTAATTCTGAAATCAAAGATCTCATCAGCCGTGCCTATGGACTGCTCGTGCATTCTTATCAGCTGCAGACTAAGGAAGCACTCAATGCCCTCAGCCTGATCAAGCTGGGTCTTGACCTTGGATGGATCTCGGGTATCTCAAGCCAAGCGCTCAATACCCTCTTCTTCAAATGCCGCCGCGCCCATCTCGCGCATCTTCTCCATGAAGAGACCCTCGATACTCACGACATGACTCATAAACGGGCAGAGTTCATCCACAAGGCTCTTCAAGGCATGACCTTAAAGGAATAATCATATTCTTTAGGATCGTATTCTTACAAATTGTGAGGCAAATCACCTGTTAAGTTTTTTACGCTTTGCAAAATTCCACTTGTTGGTCTAGGACCCATAGATAGAGGTGCATTAGGAAAAAATCCGACAGGAGCTATTGCATAAGATGAATATTTCCTTAACCACTGTTGGCTCCATGCAGCGAAATCTCTTTGCCTATTTTTTGAACGACTCGCAGAAGAAGATGAGGAACCGTTTTTAGATAAAACAGCCTGCACAATCTTCCGGATTTTTGGAAAGAATACTTGTGCGGTCACAAGAAGCATCAGATAGTGCCCTCGCGGAGTCGCAAGCTTAAGCCCATAGCTAGCAAATGATAAAAATGTTGCTAGTATGGTGATTCGTGCAAAGAAATTTTTTATTAATGCATCGACCTTTTGACTTTGAGAAAGCATATCCAAAACTACGATTGTGAAAAAACCTATTCCATAAGACTGATGCCCTAAAGCGACCAGGACAAGCGTCGAGACTACTGAGACCGCATAACAGAAGCGTCTAAAATGTATCCCAAATGATCCTGCCAGCGGTGAGCTCATCTTCCTTTGTAGAAAATGTCCCATAAGAAAAGCAGGTGTCAGCATGAAAATACCCTTAGCCGCTAGAGAAAAATAAGGTATTTCAACTTGGGCCGCTCGACGAGCCATCCCCGCAAGATAAAACAGATAATTAGCTGCTAGTATTACTTTTTCCCATGAAGGTTCGCGAGTTAAGTAAACTACAGTCCCTGCAGCAACGATCCCCTGAATAGCTGTCATCATAAACCTTCTATCAAAATTTTCAGTAGTATAACTAGGGTTTAATTAAAATTGCAGGCTGGATAATTTATTATATAACATCGCTTTTAGCCTGGTAAATGTTCAAGTTTTTTACTAAACTGACCTTCATGGAACCTTGTTTCACAGCAATTCTCCTCATGGCCGGAATTGGAAGCCGTTTGGGCAGTCCGATTCCAAAGCAGTTCCACCTATTGGGATCTAAAAGAATTTATTTGCTTACCTTAGAAACTTTTTTACATTCTGACTTATTTCAACAGATTATCCTGGTATGCCATCCTGAGTGGATTGATAAAGTCAAAAATGAGATTCCCTTAGATTCTAGAATACAAGTGATACCAGGCGGTTTTACTCGCCAGTCTTCTTCGTTGCTAGGACTTCAAGTATGCAATAACGCGACTCAATTTGTGATGATTCACGATGCAGTTCGCCCTTTTGTTTCTCGTGAGATATTAGAGCACAATATCACAGCCGTTTTACAATATCGCGCTGTCGATACCTGCATCCCCTCCGCCGATACGATTGTCCATGCGGACAAGGGACGGTTTGTGACTTCAATTCCTGCTCGAAAAGAATACCAAAGAGGACAAACTCCCCAGACATTTGATTATCAACTGATCTGTGAAGCTCATCAAAAAACCAAAACCACCCAATCGACAGATGATTGCTCTCTAGTCTTAGAGTTAGGACATCCTGTTGCCATCGTTGCCGGCTCGGAAGAAAACATCAAGATTACGACTGAGTTAGATGTCCAGCTCGCTGATTCAATTTATGGGAAAAATGTCTCCACTTCTCAGCCTCGCCTACTTCCTTCATAATGTAACGATTAAAAAACGCTTTACGCTACTGACGGGAATTTCCAGTTCCTCGATATCTTTGTCAGCTCGGTGTATTTTTATTTATCAATAGTGAGCTGTGCGATTTGATCGTCAAGTGCTTTGGTCATGTTTTGGTAAATCTGAGTATCTTCGTTACGTTCTATAGCTTGGACTTCTAAAGCCCACGTCCGATATTTTTTAGCATTCAAATCGACCCACTTCTCTAAATAATCTCGATACTTTGCTTTATCTCCAGAAAGATGAAGATTTTTAGATTGTGCGATAAGAAATTCACCTCTTTCCCACTCGGGGATAAAGGCAGTTTTAAAGAAATCACCTATTTCTTCTGTAATAGTAGGCATTTCTTCATGGAGCGTTTTGACTCTTGTTTGTAAGGAATCAATTTCCGAGACGATTTCATCGAATTTAAAAAAATCAGAACTTTTCATATATTTCAAAGTCCCTGAAACTGAAATAAGAGTAATCAGCGGGATGAAGAAAAACGCCGCTTGCTTGATGATTTTCTTCTCATGAATCATAGTGAAATAAAGGCCGTATCCCAGAATAAAACCGCTCAGCAGCCCACCCATATGCGCTGCCATATTGACTGAAGTTTGCATTCCATAAACAAGGTTGACTGCAACCATTCCAAGAATTCTCTTCAAATAAGGAATTCTCACTTCTTCTGGAAATAAACGCGTTGTTAATAAAGCAACCAACACCCCAACAATCCCAAAAACTCCTCCAGATGCTCCTGCTTCTACAGCATAAGAATCCAAGTGCCAAATTTGACTGACGAGCCCTCCGAAAATTCCCGTTGCTAGGTAAGCCGTAAGGAGCCGCGCTTTTCCTATGATCCTTTCAAGGGTTGATCCCAGATCATATAACGCGTACAGGTTCATTAAAAGATGGATAACCCCGAAATGCACAAACATAGCCGTTAACAAACGCCAAGGCTCGCCATGTAAAATAGTCACATTATTACAACCTCCCCAGGCGAGGATTTGCTGAGGTGTGGGAGCAAAGAAGTCAACACCTGAGAAAACCATTAAAATATAGACGATGAGATTAAGTGCAATTAGTAGAATAGTTATCATTAGGACCTTACAGGATTCTTCATGAATAATATAGTAGAAAAATCAAAGAAAAAAATCATTTATTTTAGGTGGGATATAAAAAGAAAAATTTGAGATATGATGGGCTTGAACCATCGACCCTCTCATTAAAAGGAGAGTGAAATCTAATTCAACCAACACCATCCAATCATCTTGCACTTTATTATGAGGAAATCTTCAAAAGCTAGAATAAAAACAACCAATCGTATCAATATATCTCTATGAATCTATCCCCAATAAGTTAACAACATCCTAATCTTTTTACGCGCTCAATCCAGAAAAAGATCAGAGCAAAGTTTAAAAAACCTTCCCATATTTTTTTCGCCTTTCCCATCGAACCACTAATCGTCTGTACTTTCTCTGTAACCAAGAGATACCTCTTTCGACTTTCCATCTCATCTTTGTCAGGTATATGACACCTTTGTTTTCTCCTCTTTTCCCTCTATAAGGTATCCAGGGGAAAATCTTTCTGACTTCTACTCGTACTTCTCGAGAGTCGTATCCCTTTATCTGCCTTAAAGACCGGAGCGATTCCTCGATGGATTAAACTTTTGACCCAGCTCTCTACTTTATCCAACAAAGGTCTAACCTCTTTTCTCTCATCTCCAAAGACTCCTGTACTCGTCATAGCTAGCGGGCTTCCATGAGTATCGACTAATGTATGAGTTGTAACTCCTTTTCCTTTGTAACCATGATCAACCTCTTCTCCTCCGCCCTTTCCGGCTGAAAAAAAACCATCTACAGAGATCCTCGAAAGATCTATCGCTTTGACGGTTACTCCGATCTCTTGAAGAGCCTTTAGAACTTTCTCAAGAACACCGCTTTCCATCCAAATACCAAGCCACTTATGTGCGCATGTTTTTGAAGCCCATTGTTCTCCTTTTGGAACATCTTGCCATCTAGCTCCTGTTTTAAGAAC